>Ga0306865_1000012_pt1 | contig 115119 bp, 112 predicted proteins | sample AntRauTorckE5431_FD_190441 | JGI IMG/M metagenome (GOLD analysis project Ga0306865, IMG submission 190441) | Saline lake microbial communities from Rauer Islands, Antarctica - Metagenome Torckler E5 #431 (v2) (version 2) | ecosystem: Environmental > Aquatic > Non-marine Saline and Alkaline >... | reverse complement strand
TATTCGTCTATTAAACCCAATCTTATGATCAACACTAGTTTTGAAAACAAACCCACAGAAAAATTAAAAACCCAATTAACTGCTTTAAAAATTGTGACTTACTCACTGTTAGGTACACTTTTCGCTCTACTGGCAATTTGTATTTATGGTATGATTGTCAAACCTGATAATTCAACATTTATTTCTTTAGCTGTTATCCCTTTCGCTTTGTCTCCAATCTTATTTTTGAATTTTAGTACAATGAGTAAGATCAAGAAAGAATTGAAATCGAGGGATTAGGATTTGACCAGAACTCGTCTTTATTTCATTTTTAAATAGCCTTTATTAAGTAATTATACTTTTTAAGATCAGAATACTTAGTAATTCTTTATTTTAGATGACTAAACCATTCTATTCAACCATATTTATTATGAATTTACGCCCTGTTTTGCTTATGCTTTCGTTTATTTTTTTGTGGTCTTGTAGTAATGATGATGAACCTAATACAATTAATCAAGAAGCGGATAACTTTTTAAATGAAGTCTTAACAATTATGGAAAATAACTCCATCAATAAAAATGAAATTGATTGGGATGATTTTAGAAATCAAATTTTCAATGAAGCTGGAACGGCTCAAACTATTGATGAAACCTATGGAGCCATAAGATTAGCACTCACTTTATTAAATGATAATCACAGTTTTTTTATAAGACCTGATGGTAGTCGTTTTAATGGAAGGAATTTTCCCAGGTGTACTTTTGAAGATTTTGAATCACCGTCATTACCCGAAAACATTGGTTATGTTGCTGTAAGTTCGTTCACTGGATCAAACGATGAAGAATCGCTTGCTTTTGCGGAAAGTATTCAGCAAAAAATAGCAGAAGATGATAATGAAAATATATCGGGCTGGATAGTAGATTTAAGAGGAAATGCCGGTGGTAATATGTGGCCAATGCTGGCAGGTCTTGGACCAATACTTGGTGAAGGCGTTGCAGGATATTTTATAACACCAGATGATAATGAATTTCCTTGGTCTTATACCAACGGAGCATCTATAAGTGGTCAAAACCCAATTGTACAATTATCAAACCCCTACGACTTAATCAATCCAAACCCTAAAGTTGCTGTTTTAATTGATAATGGAGTAGCTAGCTCAGGAGAGGCTATAGCTGTATCATTCATTGGGAGAAGTAATACCAAAAGCTTCGGCTCAGCTACATGCGGTCTATCAACTGGCAACTCTACATTTAATCTAAGTAATTCTTCTACTTTATTTTTGACTACAGTTTACTTTGCTGATAGAGATAAAAATCAATTTGGAGGTCAACTGCTACCAGATGTTGAGTCGGATAATCAAACCATAATTGAGGATGCTATTGAGTACATTGAAAATTAAAAAGTTTAATTCATAAGCTATGTTGTAATTTTCAATATGGACAATAGCAAAAGGTAAAACATTATAATTTTTATATCCAGGATATCCTGATGCTGCATGGACTGCAATTGAGTATTAATTACAACATATCTTTTTAGTTTTAAAACAAGTAGAATTTTTTATAAACTAATAATAATTATTATAAGATTCCGTGATGTCGAAAATCAAAAGGCTTAGTTTTTAAAATTCTACATTTAAATCCTATACGGCCAATACTAGTTTAAATAAACAGCAAGTATTTAAAAATTCCAATAACACCATGAAATACAATTTGACTTTTGCGTTTTTAATCATGTTCAGTTTGACCTATGGACAATCAATTGCTGAAAAAGACAGCGTAAATGAGAATCCTAACTATGACAAAGCACTTGCTGAAGAATTGGGTGGAGATGAATACGGGATGAAAAGTTACTTTTTGGTTATTTTAAAAACAGGAACCAATACGACCAAAGACCAAGACCTCATCAGCAAAAGCTATAGAAGACATTTGGATAATATCAATCGATTGGTTGACGAAAAAAAGTTAATATTAGTGGGACCTCTTGGAAAAAACGAACAAAATTACAGAGGTATTTTTATCTTAGATGGCATGGAATCCTTAGAAGAGGCAAAGGAAGTATTGCAAACAGATCTCGCCATTAGGAATGATCTTTTGGATTACGAAATATTCCCTTGGTACGGTTCGGCAGCACTTCCTGAATACTTATCCTATTCTGATAAGATTTGGAAAACCAAACCTTGATAGAAACCATAATTTTAGTTTGAAATTTTTTCTAAAACATCCGATAAAGCTTGGTCACAATAAGTCCTTTGTTTTCTTTGTCAGTTAAGGATAATAAGGTTTTAGAGTCTTTTACCTGAAGATGAAACGGGGAAGCCAAAAGATCCAGTCCGCTTTGTTTTTTGAGTCGGGTGCCTTGTCCTGAAATGATATCTTCATTGGGCACGAAGTCGCCTTCAGGAATATGTTCGGTGAGAATGACGTATTTGAAGTTAGATAGTTTTTGAGTTACGCATTGTACTTCAGCATTGGAAAGATGTTGAAGGACCTGACGAACTAAAGCACAATCGGCTTTTGGTAATCTCTCTTTGGCGATATCCAGATGAAGAAATTCCAGAGGGTCTACTTTAAATAGCTTTTTATTCCGATCAATTAAATCTTCTACAATATCCACAGCGATGTATTTCTGGGTATGCTTTACTAAGTGTTTCCCAACATTAAAATCCCCACAGCCTAAATCACAAACGATGAGCGCAGCTTCAAAAGAGCTTAAAAAGGAAGTGACCACCTCGATGTAAGGATTGAGGATTTCAGGATGGTGAGAGCCGTCACCCGAATAAAATTCTGAAGACAAACCACCCCATAATTTCCTTTTGTAAATCTGCTCCATAGCCGCTTGGGTTGGCCAGGGCTTTTTTTCCTTGATACTCATGAAAGTTTATCGTCTAATTAAAAGTTCAATTTTCAAATTTATAGATTTAAAGTATTAATGAAATGGTTAAAACCATTTTGAACTCGAGAATCACATTATAGCCCAAGGTTTAAACCGTGGGCTATAAATAATATTTTCAAGACCTCACAGGTTTTTGAAACCTGTGAGGTCTATATGCTCAACTCTTGGTTTTGAAAATAATTCTTATTTTTAATCTTTTAAATCCACGTTATTAAATACCTATTTAATTTTAGTCTAATGCAAGGCTTGATTTTGACAGTAATGTCTTGTCAAAGTTCAATGTCACCAATGAAGGTTAATAAATCACTTCCTGGCTTCACGGAGTCTCAATTCATGACTCAAATTCAAGCTGATGAAAAGATACAAACGAATGAGTGTACCTATTTGGTGAAAGAAAGAAGCTATGAGGCGCCAGTAGGCACGACGCCTAGAAACGAACTAAAAAGAGCCGCTAAAGGCATTGACGAATGGGTACAAATTGACGGAGGGAACGCTTATGTATTAACCAGTTATAAATGGGTGCGTGTTGATAAAAAAGGAACTACTCAACTAGAGGTTAATTTCCATACGATGAATTGTAATTAAATCTAAGTTCTTATGAAATTGATTTTCCAGCCCATTCAGTCCAAAGATTTTGAAGACGTCATTTCCATGTTTCAAGCGGCAGCAAGGAAAATCAATAAAATGAATATCGACCACTGGCAGTATTGGAAAAATCCTCCCTTAGAAAAACTTAACTGGGTAAAAGACGGTATTGCCAATCAAGAATATCATTTTATTAAAAATGCCGATCAGCAAGTGATAGGCATGGTAAGGATTTTAAAGAAAGACCTAATGTATTGGGGTGAACAAGATGAAAAGGCAAAATATGTGCATTCGTTGGTTGTTAAAGAAGAATTCAACGGTCAGGGTCTTGGAAAAAAAATCCTTCAGCAGATCGCCCAACACGGCCAAACAGAAGACTGTAAATACCTGCGTCTGGACGCGGATTCCAAAAATCCCAAGCTTTGCTCCTACTATGAAAAGCAAGGCTTTCAAAAAGTAGGAACTAAGGAATTACCTATTTCAGTGTATAACCTTTACCAGAAGGAATTGATCTGATCATACTTTACCAATCACAATCTGTAAAAAACGATAATATTAGCACTAACAGGGAATTGCTGATTTTTTTAGTACATTGAAATTTTAAATTTAAATCAGAAATTTATTTGAAAACAATATATCTAAAAATAGTCCTTTTGTTAGTTCCTTTATTTGGTCTATCACAAGAAAAGGATAGCCTCAACTCCCCTCTTATTTCAGTAAATGATTCCAAGATTTTCGAAAGCATCAACATTGGTTTCGATCTGAGAACCGAATTTCAGGGCTATACCTTCCGGGGTGGCGGCCAGGATTATGATGGAGTCCAGTTCGAAAACGGATTTACAGCCCTAAGGATTTCAGGTAAATTGCATGAAAAAGTAGATTTCAACTTCCGAAATCGATTCAACAGCGGTTCAGAAGTTCAATCTTTAGATCGTCTCAGTAACGATATTCAGCTGGCTTACGTAAAATTGAATGCCAACGAAAAGCTGGATTTTTATATTGGTAAAATGTTTGGATTTTACGGAGGCTACGAGTATGAATTTAGCCCATTATATATTTTAGAATATAATGATATCTATAGCAATGCCCTGGCATTTGTAACGGGAGCTGGATTATCATATCAAGCTTTTGACAATCATCAATTTCGGTTTCAGGTATTAAACTCACGGACTTTGCTTTACGAAGACTTGTATGGAGATGTAGTTGCAGAAGACATTGAAGAACCCATTTGGCCAGTCAATTTAGTTGTCAATTGGCGTGGGAGCTTTTTTGATGGAAAATTTGAAACACACTACAGCGCAAGTCGCAGCAATGAAGTCAAAAATCAAGGAACCTATTTTTTTACTCTAGGTCATAAATACCAGAATAATAACTTCAAGCTGATGTACGATTTCCAGTACAGTTTTGAAGAAATTGATACCAAAGGCATTGTCAATAGCCTACTTGCCGAAAATGAAATTGCAGAAAACGTTCTGTATGTAGAAAACTGGATGAGAGCAGAATATCAATTTAGCGACAAATTCCAAGGTTTGTTAACGCTTATGACCAGTACGGCCTACGACAATTTTAATACCACGCGAGATCACATCAGGACCAGTTATGGAGCTATACCCACCCTGTACTACAAACCCTTCAAAAAGATGGACCTGCGCTTGTTTGCGGCCTATATTGGTCGGTATTACGACTTTACTGCCTACGCTACACAAAATTATGATGTTGGAAGTTATAACCGTAACGAAGTAAGAATAGGTGTATTAGCCCCATTGAACTTATTGTAAATCAATAGAGAGAATCACATTTTATAAAATGGTTTATTTTGAGTTTGCTCTAGTTAATTTAAAAGCTTCGCGGTACATTTCTTAAGGCTTTGTACTGGTCTAAACCTCCAAAGCGATAGAGATGGTTATGTAGAGGGAAATTGAAGTTGAGATGAGCAGCTTAAACTTATATAGGTTTTAATTTTTACTTAATAAACGATCAGTTTTTAATTGGTAATCCAGTAATCTCCTATTTTCGATAGAAGATAAAAAATTATTATGGCCAAGCGAACTTCAGTCAACGATGTTAAGGAAATCGAAGATTTAGACAATTTGGACAAAATCGTTAAAGACAAGCGCAAGCACAAACGCGCTGGAGAAAAGAAAGAACGCCGCAACCGCCATTATGTCAAGCTATTGATCAAACAGCAAATCACGCATCATGAGGAAGAATGATTCATTTTATTATTAATTAAGTTTTTTCTTTTTGAGGAAGTGTCTTTGATCTAAAAGCGATGCGCTCTTTTTTCAACAAGCGAAGCGCTACCTAAACAATTTCCTCAATCACAAAAGAATTTCCATTAAACGTGACCTCATCTTTTATAATTTTTCCCATCAGCAATTGTCCAATAGGTGTGCCGGGTGAAATAGCGTAAAAGGTTTGATTATCCACTTCTATCGCGCCCAAACTTACCGCTATAAAATAATTGGCTTTAGAGGTAAAGACTATACTTCCTAAACTCACATGCGAAGGCGTGTTATCGATATTCACTTGAGACAGAGTTGTTCTTAACTTATTGATTTCAGCCAATTGTCGGCCCGCTTTTTCACGCTCCAGCTGCACCATCGCCCTCCCCGTTTCATGCTTATCGCCAGCGCTGCTTTTGGTTTCCGAAAGCAAGCTGTGTTGAAGATCTTCAATCTGCCGCTGAATGCTTTGGTAACGCGTATCCACCAGTTGAAGGCATTGCTGATATAGGTTGTGTTTGAGGGTCATGGGTGGGATTAAGATTTGAGACGATTTAAATTCTAATTATCTTTCAAAAATAAACTCTTTCAAGCGCATGACTTCATGATATCTAATTAAAACTTATAAAATATCCGTAATAAACGAATTAAGTTTTCGAATATTTCGTTTATTTGTAATAAATAAGTGATTATGAAAAGTATTGACGAATTAAAGAAACCTTCAAAAGAAGAGCAGAAAGCAGCAATGGAATCTTACGACGCTTTAGCTTCCACATTGAAAGAAATCCATTCTGATTATGCAGAAATTGAAATTGAGGAGACTAAAGATAAAATTAAAATTCCTGTAAGCGCACTTAAATTACTTCTTGAAATTTTGAAAGAAACAAGTAAAGGACAACCAATTTCTATTGTACCAGTTGCCACAGAAATTACAACCCAAGCAGCTGCAGAAGTTTTAGGGTGTTCTAGGCCACATCTGGTAAAATTACTTGAAAAAGGAGAAATAAAGTTTACCAAAATTGGCAAACATCGAAGAATCAAATATCAAAATGTGCTCGATTACAAAAAGAAAATGAAAATAGAGCAAAAAAGACTATTGATAGAAATGATGAAAGCTGATGAAGAATCTGGTTTATATGATTCATAGCCTACGTTTTACCTGTGTTCTAGATACCAACGTCATTTATCCCATTGACGTAAGAGACTTGCTTTTTTGGTTTGCATTTTATGATCTTTTCACACCAAAATGGAGTCAACATATTTTTGAAGAATGGGAAAATGTTATGAGAAGGAAAAATATTCCTGAAAGTGAAATTCAAAAAAGAACCTCTAAAGCATATCTTGCTTTTCCAGATGCTTTGGTAGAAAATTATGAACCCCTAGTAGAATCTCTTCAACTTCCAGATGAAAAAGACAGGCATGTATTAGCAGCTGCCATCAAAACCAATGCAAACATTATTGTTACAAATAATATTAAGGATTTTCCCAGAGATTACTTATCCACCTTTGGGTTGATAGCAAAAACAGCAGATGATTTTATTACTGATACGATTGATTTAAACAATGACATTGCTGTAAAGGCTTTTAGAGATCTTGTCGTCAACAGAACAAATCCAGACCTTGATGAATTTGAAATCCTGGATCGCTTTCGTAAAAATGGACTTAAAGATTCAGCCAATTATTTACATGCTTTGCTTTGATGTTTTCTATTACTAATTCAAATAAATGTTCATGAGTTTCTTATAAACTATAATTATTGTAAGTTTATATATGTCCAAAAAAACCTCAACCCTTCTCTTTATTCTTTTATTTATTAACTCTGTTGTTCTTTCACAAAACAATAGTGGAGAAATTTTGTACGGTCAAAGTGTAGAAAAATTTTATATAGATACTACTTCAATTGATAATTCGGACCTTAAAAGTATAATTATTACTCAATTCAAAGAAAAACAAAACGCTTTATCACCAGACAAAAATTTCTACAGTCTAAAGTTTCAAGGCAGTAAATCTGTTTTTGAAAGGCTTACTATGATGAATAATGATGGTAGTAATAAAGTAACTAAGGAATTAGCAAAAGGAATCTATTTTGTTAATATAGTTGACAAGTCCATTTATCATAAAGGTGATTTCATGGGTGAAAATCTAATTATATACCACGAAAAACCATCCTATGACGAATGGGAAATTATAAATGAACAAAAGATGATTCGCGGGTATAATTGTATAAAAGCAGAAACGATAAGACAAAATGAAATAGGTGTGAAAACAAAAGTTACAGCTTGGTTTTCAACAGATATAAACTTGAATTTTGGTCCAAAAAATTACTTTGGTCTACCGGGTTTAATTATAGAATTACACGAATTGGGCAGTGTGTATTATGTAAGAGAAATCAATCTTAAAGAGGTAAAGCTTGATGAAGTTGATATAGATGATAAAGAAATAATAACCTATGATGAATATGTAAAAAAGGCTAATGGAAGTATCCGATTTTAAATAACTTTATCTTGAAAAGCAAACACATGAAATCAATTTTTTTGAAAACCCTTATCCTCCCGCTTCTCTTACTTACAAGTTCATTAAGTTTTGCACAACATGTCGATGATCCCTTCTCACCCGAAAAGATGAAAAAGGACCTGGAGGTATTTAAGGAGATTCGGTTACAGGCCAATTCCGGACTTTATAAATACCGCACGGAAGCCCAAATCGACAGCATTTACCAATGGGCAGAAGACGAAATTGAAAATTCCTCTACTTATCTGGATTTCTACAACATCATTTCCCAACTCACAGACTTTGAAGGCAGTCTGCACAATGATACGGGCTTGCCAGATAAGTATTGGGAAAGTTTAAGTGCAGAAAACTTTGGTTATTTTCCCTATCCTATCAAATGGATTGAGGGCCATTGGCGAATTAATTTTGAAGGTGGCGAACTTCCTTTGGGCGCAGAAGTCATCGAAATCAACGGTGAGCCTATGGCAGAAATCGTCAAGAACCTTCATAAATACTACACCACAGATGGCTTTAATTTAACTGCTAAAAGAATTGGATTACGAACTCATTTTTCAAGATATTACAGATGGCATTACGGTCAAAAGGAAGAGTTTGACGTAACCTTCAAAGCAATCGGTTCAAACACTCTGGAAAACAAAATGCTTGAAAGTATTAGCTATTCAGACTATTACAATAAATTTAGAGCAAGACATTCTTTTCCTTATGACCAAGTTGATTATATGGACTTAAAAGAAGATCAGAAATACGGATTTAAACAAGTAAATGATTCAACAGGAGTTTTAACGCTACGTTCATTTTCAATAGGAAATGAAACTACCGATAAGCATAAAAGGTATGCCGCTTTTCTGGATAGTATTTTCAGTAAAATCAAAAATGATAAGCTTCAAAATTTGATTGTGGACGTGCGCTTAAATAATGGTGGCGATGACCCCAATGACCTTCTAGCCTATTCATATTTGACTCAGCGGAATTTTCAGGAAAACACAGAAGCCTGGATTCGCTTTAGAAAAATACCGCTCATTAGATACTATGACATTTGGATTCCGAGATTCATCAGACCCTTTGTTGTAGGTGGATATAACAAACAATTTCAGGAGATTTTCCCCTTAGAAAAAGATGGCGCTTACTATCAAGATGACACCAGTGAAGATCACCATGTGTGGCAGCCTCAGGAAAATGCTTTTACAGGAAACACCTATTTATTGATTAGTCCTGTAGTTGCTTCAGCGGGTAGTTTGTTTGCGGCTATGCTGGCAGGTAATGAAAACACCATAACAATTGGAGAAGAAACTTCAGGCGGCTATTATGGTCACAACGGTCATACAACCTTAACTTATGCCTTACCTAAGTCTAAACTCACCACTTCTTTTTCAATAGTGAATTTAAAACAGGACGTCCCCGTGAAGTCGAATCAGATCCACGGTAGAGGGATTATCCCCGATTATAAGGTATCTCAATCTTTCGAAGATTTTATCAATAATGAAGACACGCAGATGAGATTTACTTTGGAACTGATCAGGGAGAATTGAGATATAAAGCATTTAATAATTAGACTCTGAAATAAAAAGTCAATAAATCTTTGAACCCAACACATAACAGAATTTTAGGAACCCTGCTTTTAGTCACTGGCATTATCATTAATTCTTTTGATTTCTTTAAATCTGAATTTATTTCAGGAGCACTTATAGGAATTGGTTTTAGCATGATCGTTTGTGCCAGAATTATCTTTAAAAAGAAAAAATGATGGATTTCTTAAATGCGTCTTTTTACTATTTTTAAAAAGAATTAAAACTTTATCCAAATTATGACGCGAGTAAAAGCTTTTAAATCCCAAACGATACTTTCTAAATTGATGATAGGCTTCGGAATTTTGTTCCTATTGGTTGGAATTTTTGCCATAGTAAAACTATTTATAGGTGATTCCGGTAGTGAATCCTCTTCAGTGGATTGGACCGGATTTTTGCAGGGATTTCAAGGCTTATTTTTTATAGGTTTAGGCGCTTATAACCTCAGGAATGAAAAATACTACATCGAATGGGATGAGCATCAGTTGAGGTTTTTTCTGCCAGACACCAAACAACTTGAAACAATTGATTTTGCTGACATTGACTCTATCAACATCAGGCTTTTTGAAATTGAACTTTATTTTAAGGATGAAAAACGAACACTTGATCTTAACTCTCTAAAAGATGAAGACTTGAAAAAGGTGAAGTATAAATTTGAACCTCTTCAAAAGGCCTTAAAGTGAATATTAACGATAAAAGGTTCTTTAATTTTTGAAAGTAAGTTGCTTCTCGACCTCAATTTATTCTGAGCATTTGCAATAGGATTTGACGTTGAACAAGATAAGCCATGTTTCAAGTTCGAGCGGAGTCGAGAACATGATTAATAGAAATAAAATTAATTAAATCTTTTAAAAACATCCTAAAATGAAAATCAACAAAACAGGATTCTATATTTTAAACGCTCTTTTATTTATATCCATTATCCTAGGATTTTATGAGTTTATAGACATCAAAACCTTGGTCGGGGTTTTCATTACGCCAGCTTTTATAATCTCAGTCTCTTTAAGATACAAGAGGACAAAAGAAAAAGTAATATCTAAAGATTAACGGTGATCAGAGCTTATAACAGGAGTGATAAAATCGAAGTGATTCAACTGTTCAAATTGAATACACCTCAATATTTTGATGCTTCTGAAGAAAAAGGCTTTGTGCACTATCTGGATCACGACATAGAAGATTATTTTGTTTTCGAAAGCAACAGGCAAATCATAGGTTCAGGAGGGGTTAACCTCTCATCTAAAGAAAAATCAGCTTGCTTATCCTATGGAATGATTCATCCGGACTTTCAAGGCCAGGGCATTGGCAGAGAATTGACGCATTTTAGAATAAATCATTTACGCAGGATTCCTCACATTGAGGAAATTGTGGTAAGAACCTCTCAGCATGTTTTTAAATTTTATGAGAAAATGGGTTTTAAAATAGATCATATTGAAAAAGACTATTGGGCAAAAGATTTTGATTTGTACCAAATGAAAATTTAAAACAGTAAATTGAATAACTAACTTTAAAAACGATGATATGGGATTATTTTCATCATTGCTTGGTAATGCGGGAGCGGTAAGCAAACAAGATTTAGAAAAAGACTACGGTCAGTTATTGACCGAAAACGAGACCATTGAAATCGGTTTTAAGCTGGTAAGGGATACTTTTATTTTTACCAGCAAACGCTTGATTTTGGTTGACAAGCAAGGCCTTACAGGACGCAAGGTAGAGTACCTGTCGGTGGGTTACAAAAGCGTAAGTAGATTCAGTGTAGAAACTGCCGGATCTTTTGATTTGGAAGCAGAATTGAAGATTTGGATCTCCAGTGAGCAACATCCAAGTATTTCTAAAAAATTCAATAAAAGCGTTAATGTTTACGATGTACAAAAAGTATTGGCTCAACATGTTTTAGGCTAGTTTTGACTGAAGCATTGTAACAAAAGCCCAACCGCACCAAAGTGCGGTAAGCCTCAAATTTTATAAATATCAAAGTTTTAATGAATTTGGATTTTATAAATCCATAAAACCTTTCCGATGACCACTACACAAAATAGAATTCTAGGTATAGCTCTTTTCATAATTGGATTAATCATGACTTTAACCGATGTAGAGTTTACAGGATCAGGTTTTATTGCAGGAGCTTTTATGGGTGTAGGTCTGGGTCTAATATTCTTTATTAAAATTGGACCTAAGAAGCAGTAAGCCTTCTATTTCATTTGATATCTTCACTTCGTGAAAGTTTCCAAACGCATTCTCCCCGTTATAGTTTTTGCTCAGTTTTGTTGCACATCGCTCTGGTTTGCTGGTAATGCTGTGATGAACGAGCTGGTTGTTAACTTCAATTTACCGTCCAGCGCTTTGGGGCATTTAACCTCCGCCGTTCAGCTAGGATTTATTGTTGGGACTTTAATTTTTGCAGTATTGAGTATCGCAGACCGGTTTTCACCATCTCGTGTCTTCTTTTTTTCTGCAATCCTTGGCGCAGGATTCAATTTGGCTATTGTTTGGGAAGACAATACCATGTCAAGCCTATTAGTCTTTAGGTTTCTGACAGGTTTCTTTCTCGCGGGAATTTATCCGGTAGGTATGAAAATAGCAGCCGATTATTACGAAAAAGGCTTGGGTAAATCCCTTAGCTTTTTGGTAGGCGCTTTAGTACTTGGGACAGCTTTCCCTCACCTTTTAAAAGACATGACAGAAGGATTTCTTTGGAAATCAGTTATGATCGTGACTTCTCTATTAGCCGTTTTGGGAGGCGTGTTGATTTTGCTTTTTGTACCAGACGGTCCCTACCGGCAAGCAGGTCGTAACTTAAAATTTTCAGCCTTTTTTAGAGTCTTCCACAATCGCAATTTTCGGGCTGCAGCTTTTGGCTATTTTGGCCACATGTGGGAGTTATATGCCTTTTGGGCTTTTGTGCCTATTTTACTACAAACCTACAAGTCGTCGCATCCGGAGATTACCTTCAATGTCTCATTATTATCATTTCTGGTTATAGCTATCGGAGGATTATCCTGCGTCTTGGGCGGTTATTTGTCGCAAGGTCTCGGCACAAAACGGATAGCATTTTTAGCCTTGCTTCTATCCTGTATTTGCTGTTTGGTTTCTCCATGGATGTTGGGCACCGAAAGTGAAATTCTATTTATAGGGTTTCTACTGCTGTGGGGGATGGTTGTTATAGCAGATTCGCCGCTCTTATCCACACTGGTTGCTCAAAGTGCACCAGCCGAAATCAAAGGCACTGCACTCACGATTGTCAACAGTATCGGTTTTGCCATAACCATTGTGAGCATTCAACTTCTCAATACGTTGAGCGTTTGGACAAGTAGTAATTTTATTTATACCGTCCTGGTCATAGGACCTGTTTTGGGATTGATTGCTTTGAGGAAAAAAAGGTAAAAAATTCATTTTGGTCAGTTGTTACTCCTTTTTTCTTCTGAATTTGTTTCCGTTAGCATAATGAGTTAAGATACATTTCTTAAGGCTTTGTAATGACTTTTAAGATCCAAAGCAATAGGAGTTTCAGCAGAAAGTGAGTTTAGAATTGGGTAAGTAATGCTTAAAAATGAGATTGTACTTCGTCTTAGTTTAAAGTGTATTTTTAAATTAAGAAATTAATCAATCAATATTTGATTTTGCTGATCATCAAAACATGAAATACTCTTTTGGCATCGCTTTTCTTTTTTCCATGTGTTGTTGTGAACTAGCATTTTCTCAGGGCACTTTCAGGAATGATAATATTTCAAAAACGATCCAGAAAAGCGGCCGCTCTTTTATCAACAATAGAAACATTGCTTCTGTATCCATAGGGGTGTATAAAGATGGAAATACTTATACCCAGCACTTTGGTAGTGTAGAAAAAAGGAAAACCATTCTGCCAGATGACGAGACCATCTACGAGATCGGGTCTGTTTCTAAAACCATAGTCGGTTATCTGATGGCGGAAGCTGTACTCGATGGAAAACTCAAATTGGAAGACGACATCAGGTTACATCTGCAAGGCCAGTATCCAAACCTGGAATATAAAGGGAAACCCATTACCATAAAACATTTACTCACCCACACTAGCGGAATGCCCATGTTCCTGCCACTGGAAATGAACGGTGTTTTCGAAAAATTAGACGAAAGTGTACCAGGTTTATACCTGGAAATGGAAAAGGCTTACGATAAGAAAAAATTTCTGGAGGAGTTAAAGGAGGTTTCGATAAGTACAAACCCAGGGACAGATTATGCTTATTCCAATGCAGGAGGAGAATTGATAGGACACATCCTGGAAACCCTCTACCAGCAATCCATAGATGCGTTATTAAAAGAAAGACTATCTGCTAAGTATGACCTGAATAATACCGGCATTAAGCTGGATTCAGTTCAAAAGTAAAAAATAGCTCTTGGCTATTGGATGGACAGTGATTCTCAATCTCCAAGCCAGTTCAATTCACTTTGGGGAACAGCAGGCGGAATTAAGATGACAATTGTAGATATGATGCTCTACGCCAAATTACAACTGGATAAAAATAATCCTGTAGTCTCAGAATCTCACCGGTTGCTATATGAAGAGGGAAACACCTTTAAACTTTCTTACTTCTGGCGAGTGTGGAACGATAAATATGGCACGTCCTATAACCATCATGGAGGAACCAGCGGAACTCAAAACTGGCTCTTCATTTTTCCAAAATATGACCTTGGAATATCTATTATTACCAACCAAAGCGGACCTAAAACCCCAAAATTGTTAAGCAAGACCGTAAAGAAAATGCTTAAGCAACTGACCAAAGGGTAAAACCGGATCAGTTTATTTCGAAAATTTTACCAGACATTTAAAAGCCATTAGAGCATAAAAGCAATAAATGCGGAATTTAAATTTTGGCACCAACCGCTATTGTTCTTATACATTATTGGTGTTCCTTTAATTGATTTTCCCCGAGTCTACATCTCTTATAAAAGTGATCAATCCTGAGAAATAGTTTTCAGGGTCATCAAATTGAGACACATGGCTTCCATTGGTTATCACACTGCGACCATTTTGTACTTCGGTGGCCATCCATTTCATATATTCAGGATCCATAGTGTCGTGTTTTGCTCCTAACATTAAGGTTGGAATTTCAATTTCTTTTAGTCTGTCAGAAACATCCCAATCACTTAATGTTGCATCATCTGTAATGCCAAATTCACTAGGCCCTTGCATATAGATGTAAATTTCAGGGTTTAGATGTTCAAACATAAGTAGGATAGATTTCGGCCATTCCTCCAAAGGTTTACGCAAAATATGTTCGGTATAAAAATGTTCCATCAAGAGTTCTTCATACCTCGGATTGGCGTAATCTTTATTAGCTTCTATGGCTTGGATTTCCTTTAAAACATCGTCAGGTAATTGTGGAGCTAAAATCTCTTGAGCATATTTGTTGTATTCTGGAACACTTGCCACCATATTAGAAACGATGAGTCCTTTTAAATTTTCCTGATATTTCAGGGCGTATTCCATAGCCAAAATACCACCCCAAGATTGACCTAATAAGTAGAAATTGTCTTTGTTGAGGTTTAAAGCTTTACGCACTTGCTCTACTTCTTCCACAAAATGCTCTGTAGTCCAGAGTAAAGGATCATTAGGCTTGTCGCTATAGTAGGAATCAAGCTGATCATAGTAAATATATTCTATCTCTTCATTTGGCAGATAACCTTCAAAATTTCCAAATTCTTCATGGGTTCCACCTGGTCCACCGTGAAGCAAAAGGACTCGCATTGTTGGACTGTTGCCCATGCGTTTGGTATAGACGTTAAAAGTGCCTATTTCAGTTTCAATAGGAATCATATTGATGCCACCGGTTGCTTGGTCAGCTTTGTTCGAATAATCCAAATAACTAGATTTTTCAAGATTTTCAGCTTCAATTGATTTTTCTGCTTTGTCAACGCAACTCATCAGTAAGAGTGAAATAATGACGGGGTAGATGATGTTTGTTTTCATATTGAATTCGATTTTAAATATTAATTTTATTTATAAATAACTCAACCACCAGTAATGCCGGTGGGTTCTCTTATAATTCCAGTACCAGACGCATACCGGGTACAGGGTAGCTACTACAAAAACCCACATCAGATACACCCCAACCAAAGAAAGGCCATAGCCCTGAAGGTCTGTTTCGAAAATGATAAAAATTTCAGAAATCAGAAGCGATGGATCGTAGCCTGTAACATAAGCGACTAGCATTGCCAATGCATGGATGTAATAAATGTGTACGATGTAGAAGAACAAAGGTACTTTACCAAATAACACAATTAGATTATAAAGCTTCCCTTTAAAATGTTCTGCCCATGCCAGTAGAATTAACGATGGCCCAAGGGTGATGAGTAAATAGAGCAATGAAGGCGGGTATTTGGTGACGTTAAAGAATGACATTAACGTTTTGTTGAATTCATCATAATAGATCCAGGGCGTTAAATTACCGTAGACATTGCTCCCTCTTATGACAAAAAAGATGACAATGGAGGTTAAGCCTATGGTGATTAATAACTGTCGCCTAACTAAGTCATCATATTGTTTTGAATATAACCTTCCAAGATGATAACCTAGTGGCATTACAAAAATCCATGGGATAAGGGGGTAAGCGTTTAGAACGGTAATGCTCTTTGATATTTGAATTGGACCCTGCACATGCAAAAGTGTCCAAAGACCCGTAAACGAATCCGCCGTAAAACTATCCAAAGCATTGTGACCAAAAATCACAATCAGACAGAGAACAATCATTAACTTTTTTTGAACATGAATAAACAAGGCCAAAAACACCATAGAGATGCCTAATAACCAGATAACCTGGAAAAGGATGCTATCAAAATTGAACTGAAATCGCCAACCAAACGTCACAATGATAATTTCTACCACGATCAACCATAAGCCACGTTTAACCAGCCACTGACTCAACTCATTTTTGGTTATTCTTTGCTGAACAAAAAAAGCTGAGGTTCCTGCCAGTAAGACAAAAACAGGAGCGCAAAAGTGCGTAATAAAACGAGTAAAAAATAAGCCAAAATTAGTTTGGTCGATATCCGTAGGATCAAAAAAGAAGGTGTCTTTATGAACAAAATCCCTCACATGGTCTAAAGCCATAAGAATAATGACAAAACCTTTTAGAAAGTCTAAAGACTGTATTCTTTGGGTGGTTGCTTTCATCTATTTAACTTAAACGAGACTTTGTAGAGTTATTTGTTAATTACATACCTAATGACTCTGATAAATATAGTTTATAAATAATTGATATATAAGTCGTTGGATCTTTATTGGTTTTGTCAATATAGTTTAGATTCCCTGGATTTTTGTTTCTATCCTCTTCCTGACAGCATGATAAGAAAGCTAAGTAATGAAGTAAAAAAGTTTTAATATTTGAATATGAAAGCAATTGATTATTCTACTAGTTATAACTACTCAAGCAATTTTGCTGTTTGCCATTACTCACATTTAGCGATCTATCTTCGGCATAAAATGAGGCCATTTTCAAGAGGTTTTCGCAAAAAGTGTTTGGTGTAAATATGTTCCATCAAAAGTTCTTGTCTTCAATAGTAAATTTTTCGCTTATTGGTGTAAAGTGTTTCAAATAATTAAGCCGCTTACATATAGTAAAGCGGCTTAATCTTTTATCGTTTTAGACTTCATGATCTTTGGATTTAGACTTTGCTAAGTCTTGTATCTAATGAGGGACTGATTCTTAGTTTTTTCTTCTTGTTATTTTTTTTTAATTTGACCACAAAGCTCTGCTTGTTTGGCTTGTCTTTTTTACTGATGCATCTATAGACGACATTGGTGACTTCCCAGCCCTTGTGATCTCTGTATATATCAGCAATAATAGAGTGAGGTATAGGAATATCTTTAAATCTTTGAACAGCTTTGATAATTTCGCCGTTTTCATTAAACCTGACAATCAAACTACCTTTTTTGCTTTTACAGGATATTGTATAAATACCATCGCCCTGTTCTTTTAATTCGTCTATAAATTCTGGTATGTCTACATGTGATGTTAAAAATTTAATTGGATCCTTCCGGAACTCGTCAGGATATGTTTCTTGTAAATAGGCAGAGTAACCCTGTCTAAGTGATTTCAGCAATAAAGAATTTTTTTCCAGCTGTTTGAGTTCCTGAGCTTGTCCTATAAACAGGAAGCTCACCATAAATAAATAAAACATTACATTTTTCATGATTAACAAGTATTAAGATTAATAATACTTAAAGATAATATGAGCAATCTGCGATGAATTCTACCGGGGTAGAACAAGACTTAATTAATATGTTAAAGTCTTCGTATATTGTTCTATTTAAATTAATAGTGGCTGTTTTTCTTCGCCATTTCTAGCAACCTAAGTAATAATTTTATATCGCTTATTTCAAGACTGTTACGTGAAGTTTTAAGGCAACCTCCCCTTTTTAGTGTTTGGAGATGCCGGTTTACTACAGCTCCTGTTGAGCCTATCAGCTTGGCTATTTCTTTATCCGGAAGATCATTAATAAGTTTAAGATTAGAAGAGTCATCAAGATTGCGTACTAGGAGTTTTAACAATCGGGTTGAAACATCTGTAAAACTAATATCAGAAACGTATGACTCCAGCAACCGCATTTGTCTTCCTGCATAGGGTAGTAGCTGCGCATATTGTGCAGGATGATCTTTCAGCCATTGCCTTAGACGCTCCATGGGGATAGTAAGAACCTTTACTTCATCCAGGCACTCATAAAAAATTTCATGTTCTTGGTTGTCAAACAAACATAAAAGATCAAAAATATCCCCTTGTTGAAGTAATAATAATGTAATCTCTTTTCCGTTCTCAGCTGCTACCTGATACATTTTTACTCTTCCTTTAAGTATGATGTAAGCCTGGAGAGAAAGATTTTCAGAATTCAGAATACAAGTGTTTTTTGTCCATTTCTTTTCATGAAACAGCGACAGAAGTTCCCCGCTGTCTTCCTCTTGAAGACATTTGAAAAGCGGGCATTTGTTTAATACTTTTTCTAAAGCTTGCATAGTCACCGGTAATTGAAAGTGAAAGATTTCTGTTGGAAAAATCTTCAGGTTTCACATGATATCTCAACGTGGATTTAAATACTTTTTTTCTGACTTTGATAGCTAAGATTTCTTTTACGACATCCTAGGTGACTTTGGCATTTAAACTTCCCAGACACATCTGATGTATTCTGGTACGCTCTCGACCTTTGGTTGTCCTAGTATTTGGTTTAGAGCTATAACAAGAATTGAATTGATCTTAATTGATATACTGTATCTCTTCATTTGGAAGACACCTTTCAAATTATCCAGACCATTAATGGTCACTTTTGGACCATAGTGTAATTATAAGACCTGCATTTTTAGACTGTTTTTCAGGCATTTCACATCAAGAATTTTAATTCGGTTTCATTTTGAATCATGAATTCTAAGTTGTTTAATATTACTACTTAGTCATGGCATCATTGAGCTTCTTCGTATCAACAAACTGCTGAAAAGCAGTAATTTTCCCATTTTCTAAGGTCCATAAATGAGCGACCTGAGCGTTATAAGCTTTGCCAATTGTCTTGTGTTTGGCATCGTAACGTAGGGTTGCCAGCACTTTGTTATTGTTCATATTGTGCAACTCGATATCTTCTAAAGTGAAGTAGGCGTGATCGGCTAGCACTCTGCCAAAAACTCCATTTAAAACCGCATCCGGGCCAATGTATGGGTTGTTATCTGCGTAGGGATTGCCTTCGGCCTCGTTCCAAACGATGTTGGCATCCATAGCTCCAATTACGGCGGGAACATCACCAGCAGCAAAGGCTTTGTAGAGACTGTCGATCACGGCAACATTGTGTGGACTGGTCATCAGTTCTGAAATGTCCCAGTAGCCATGTTCTTTTACAATTTTACCATCAACAAATTGAACCGTCATGTGAGACGGGATATCATAAGTTTGTCCATTAGCTTTCAGCTCGCCTTGCCATAAACCCCAGAAATTCACCCAAGTTTCACCTTTGTCGGTCACTACCATTTCATACTCTGAATCTTCATCTACGTACTTCCATGATGAAAATAGTGTAGCATCTTGTTTATTGGTTTCGATGAATTGTATTACGCTTTGACCTTTATCTTTTGTTTTATTGTTATAAATCATTGCCGTATCGGCGTAATGCGTGGCAAATTCTTTCCAATCTTGATTTTCATAGGCACTGATCACTTTCTTATAAGTGGCTATTTCCGCGGATTGTTGAGTATATCTTTTGTCTTGGTTGCAGGAAGTAATGAAGACCAAAAGCATTAATAATACAGGTAATTGTTTTTTCATTGTTTTCATTTTTACTGGTTTTTGAGGTTAGAATATTTTATAAATTCGCTTTGTGTTGACCACCATCTACAGCAAGACAAGTGCCTGTCACCCAACTGGCACAAGGCGACACTATGAATGTGGCAACTTTGCCTACTTCATCTGGTTTGCCTAATCTTCCTGACGGAATTGTGTTAAGTATCTTGTTATAAAAAGGTGGGTTTTGGGTTTTAGTTAATTCCCACAATCCATCTGGAAACTCTACTGATCCCGGAGCGAGAGTATTTACCCTTATGTTCTTTGGCGCCAATTGAATAGCCATGGTTTTAGAATAACTGATAAGCGCTGCTTTTACGGCAGCATAAGCTGGCGGCGAGCCTGCCTCCAGACCGGAACCTGATGAAATAAACAGAATGCTACCTTGGCCGGCATCAAGCATCCAGGGAATGACTTTTCTGGTTGCTTTAACGCTACCTAAAAGATCTACATTGATGGAAGTTTCCCAGTCTCTATAGTCATCTCCTAAACTCAAGGCTGAAACATTATTCACCAAAATATCGATGTTTCCGAATTGGTCTTTTACTTTATCAAGGAAGGTGTCTAATTGCTTGGTGTTTCCAATATCGCATTTGAGTGCAATCACTTTTACGCCTTTTTTAAGCAATTCTTTTTCAGTCTTTTTTAAGGCGTCTTTACCACGGGCACAAATAGCGACATTAACTCCTTCTTCGGCAAGATGCAAAGCAATACTTCTGCCGATGCCCTTGCTACCTCCTGTAATGACGGCATTTTTTCCTTTGATTTGTAAATCCATATTTCCAATGTCTTTTTGATTCATTATACTAACCAGGTTATTAGTTTTTCAATACAATCCTGTAACGGGCTTTCCCTGACTTTAAATGTTCTAAAGCTTCATTCACTTTTGCCATGGGGAACTCTTCTGTAATGGGGTAGATATCATGGCGTACACAAAATTCTAGCATGGTTTTGGTCAATGCAGGACTACCGAGTGGACTACCAGTAACTGATTTTTCTCCCATAATTAAAGTAAAAGCCGGAATAGCCATAGGCTCCAAGACTGCTCCAACATTGTGAAATTTGCCTTTTGGAGCCAGCGCCACTAAATAGGCATTCCAATCCAAGGTGACGTTGGTCGTATTTAGAATAAAATTTAAAGTGCCAGCGATTTTCTCCAATTCTTCTGGTTTAGTTGAATCTATCACCTGGGTTGCTCCCATGGCCAAAATAGATTCTTTTTTACTTGGACTAGAGCTAAAAGCGACGATTTCACATCCCCATTTATTGAGAAACTTGAGCGCCATATGACCTAAACCTCCAATTCCTATAACCCCTACCTTATCGGTGGCTTTTACCCCTGCAATCATAATAGGATTAAAGACTGTGATGCCTCCGCAAAGCAGAGGTCCTGCTTTTGCCAGATTGATTCCTTCGGGTAAGGGGATGGTCCACGACCAGTGACTGCGCACATAATCTGCAAAACCACCATGTCGACCCCCGATGGTGAACTCTACACTGGAGCAGAGGTGGTGGGACCCATCCATACACTCGTGACATGACATACAGGAAGCAGAATACCAGCCAACTCCTACTTTGTCTCCAACTTTTATGTTTTTAACTGCATTACCAGCAGCTATTACTTCACCGACCACTTCATGCCCGGGAACGATAGGGTAGGTGGTCATTCCCCAGTCGTTGTTCATCATGCTGAGGTCTGAATGGCAAATGCCACAATTGAGGACTTTCACATCGACTTGTTCTGCGCCGAGCGCTCCCATTTCGTAAGAGAAGGCTTCTAATTTTTCGTGTGGTCCTTTGGCTGCAAATGCTGATACTTTCATATGTTTATTTTTTTTATAAAGTTCAATTTCAATTTGTAACTCAGGTAATGTCAATTTTTAGGTGATGGTGGTAAAGATTTTTATAACTTTCTATTATTTCGCAGTATCAAGCATTTGGTTCGGTGGCGCCTTTCACTATATCCCAGAATTCCTCCCTGTTATTGGTGTGGGGAAATTCCGTTGAGGGTGTTTCTACATTTAGAAACTTGCACAAAGGTTCCCATCCTTCCTTTACCTGATATACCAATAGTTGCTCTGCTGGAATTAACTGCCGAACCGCTTTATTATGTGCTTCATATCTTTCAGCTAGTTCGTCGTAATCAAGGCCCATTGAAAAACCCGATTTTTCAATCACCTTCACCGCCATATTGAGCCATTCCTGCATAGGTGCAGGTGCATTTTTACGGTCGCTAAGCAACTTGTAGATCGTGGATCCAAAGCTTTCTGCCCATGACTCTTTGCTGCGGTGAGTTAAAATAAACTTAGCATTTCGATAATGCTTGTACAGTTTTTTGTAAAAGGCTGCGGTGGGCCAATCAACTGCGCTCTGCATATCTTTATAGACTGCTTTAAAGTTGGTAGGATTCTTCAACACCTCATTCCATAATGGCACGTGAACAGGCATGTTTTGAGCCACGAGCTCCATGTGGTGACAAGGACCGAGTTGTAGTTGTCCCAAGGCTGTTTTTAGTGAATAGGTTCCTGTTCTGCCTAGACCAAAGCCAATAACTTTCAATTCCATAATTATTTTTTTAATTGATTTTTATACTTTATACACGTCCAACTCAATTTCAATCAGTAATTCAGGCAGGGCCAGTTCTTTTACACCCAGCCAGGAACCCGTAGGGAAATGAGTTTTATAAATTTCAGTTCGATAGCCCGCGTGTTCTAAAAACAAAGGCATATTGGTGGTGAATACATCTTCTTTCACCACATCATCAAACGTGCAATTGAAATGTTTCAGAATGTTGTCTAAATCAGTGTAACAGTTTTTCATCTGCTGTAGGAAGTCTCCAACCGCAGTTGGATTACCCTCATCATCCATGCTCACAGCCCCAGAAATTTTAATATGGTTCCCAATTTTAACCGCATGTGAATACCCATAAGCTTTTTCAATTTCTGGACGGAGTAAAAAATATTCGGGTTTTGATTGTGATGTTTCCATTTGATCTCATTTTGAATTTAGCCTAGTGCTCATGAAAGTCTTCTTTTAAGAGTCTTCATATTTAGCAGTAATTTCACTTTCAGTATCTTAATCTTCTCGTTCAACTTTGAGTGAATTCGTATCTATTTCAGCATTATTCTGTCAACAAATTGTGCATTGCGGAGAAAAGGAATGACATATTCACTACCATTTCTTACTCTTCATCTTCTACAACCCAGGAGAACATTGCTGCATCTTCTTTGTTTATATAACCTGAGCAATGGATACTTTTTTTTGACTACATTATTGGTAATTTTTCCGTGTCTTAATGATGTGATGCTATGGCTTCATCTTTTCGTTTTCACAGGCCTTGACTTACTATGATTACCGGATATAGCATTGTTCTTGATGATTACATAATGCCAGTTGGACCATTCCAAGTCTTATTATTATTAGCCTTTTTATTTTAAAACTAGTGTTCTGAAAAACCAATAATTTTCTCATCCTGTAAAGTCCAGGAATGTTTAAAGGTGTTGCTTATATATTCACATTCTGCGGGCTCTTTCCCTGAGACCTTACCGCTAACTATAACCGTGTTGTTTCTTTCACTCAGGAAGGCGAGATCATTAAATTCGAGGCTATGCCATTTGTTCTTCATAATTGCTATGAAAGTAATGGTGTATCTTTCATCGATCTCTTGATCGTTTTTGAATTTGTCCCACTTTACCTTGGGTGTGAGAGCTTTTATCTCTCCAGAAGTGGTGCTGTTTTTTTGAACCATTTCATATATGTGTTTCATGGTCCTTTCATTTTTTGTTAGTTGCGCCTGCACTCCCTTGGGTAAAAGGAGTGCAGCAGCAAACAGTAATACATATATTTTTAAAGGAATCATCTCTCTTTATTTAGTCGGAACATAGGAAAGGGCTGGCATCATATTTCCTTCGGTGTATTCGATTTTGGTAACATATTGCATTAATTCATCCCATAATTTTTTTGAATCCTTACCCAAGAGTTTTCTGTTCTCTTCGGCTTGTTTTTCAAATTCCATAGCACTTGAAGCAGCACTTGCAACCATTATGTAAGATTCTTCATTTCCAAAACCGCTGAAATAAACGCGGTAGTGGGACTTTGATCCTTTTTCAGTATAAAGGTTCTTGAATTTTTCTGCAATTTCAGCTACTTTTTCTTGGTCTCTTGCCTTGTGAAACATCACCATATTTTTTCTGTAGTTTTTCCCTGCCGGTGTGGTGGTCATTCCGTCAGGCATATAGGAATGATTGTTGCTAAGCGTAATGATGTAATCTTGGTGGTCGTCATAGTGCTTATCAAATTCCTGAAAGATTTCACCAAATTTTTCATCACCTATTTTTGCCCTTGTTTTAGGCAGAAATTCTTTGCCTAAATCTTCCCAGCCGCTTACAGGAGTGATGCTGAACACCTTGTTGTCGTTGGTCCATAAAACATTCCAACTGTCTTCTTCCTGATTTTCTTCGGCCAGGTTTGCCAGTCTTTCGGAAATTTTTTCGTAGGCTTCTGAATTTGAGGGGTATACGTGATCTACATGAACTCTGTAGTGTTGGACGTTTTGCGCACTCAAAAATGCCGTGCTGACTAGTAGTATAAGTAGTGTTTTAAAAATTTTGTCAATTGTTTTCATGATATAAAGTGTTTTAAAGGTTACTTAATTCGGTGTTTATTTTAATTTATTATCAAATATTCCTATGATTAAAATCAAAAAGGTCAGATAAGTTCTTTTAAGACTTATCTGGCTTTTGGCTAATCAAAACATTCATAAAGATTAGTTAGATAGTTCCGGTTGGTGTTCCCATATGTAAGACCATGACTTAACCCCAGCAGACTCCCATATATCAGATATTTCTTTGGCCTTGTCTTCGCCTCTTGCTTTAACGTACATTTCGTAAGGAGTATCCCTTTTAACATCCAATTCTGCATAGCTATTATAAGTAGAAGACACCATATAATCTGCATTATCTATATCCCCACCAATAACACTATACCAGTATGCTCTAGAATCTCCCTCAACCTCTTTCATTGTAGAGGTAACTTCTTTTATGACATCAGAAAAATTACCTCCGTTATCTACTTTATAATAAGTAACCCAAGCCAGTTTAGCCTGTGCTGTGGGGGCATTTTTTCTGCTCCAATCTGGTAATGTCTTGGCCATGTCATTAGTTATTGTTTCTACATGGGGCATTATGAAATTCATGACAATAGAATAACAATCTTTTCCGGCTTCATCGGTTTCATCCATTTCTGCCCATTTGTCCATAAATCCTGTAACTCCATATACAGTCCCTTCGCCCTGCATTCTAGACCAGAAATTCCATTCATTTTCTCCCTGGTCCGCTGTGTAACATTCTTTATATTTCTTAACCCCGTCTTTAAACTGGGAAGTATGACCTTGCTTAATTTTGAATTGCGTCATGGTCATAATACGTTCTTCTACCTCTTGCGCAAAAGCCATAAGTGGTAAGACCAATAAAATAATCAGTAATTTTTTCATCGTTTGTTGTTTTAAAAGTTTAAAGCAAAGTAGATAAGATTTGAAGAGCTGTCAATCACATATTGATGTGGTTGTTAATAAAATGTTATTATTAAAGTAATTTTTTATAAAAAGATGATTAAGCTTGATCGACTTATGTTATTCACAAAAAAATTAGATGATTTATAATTAAAAAAACTCTCAGCTGATAATTCCTTAGATTCAGAAATTATTAGCTCAGGCAAATAAACTAGTAAAGGTAAAGGTGAATGTGTAATTTTATAAAACTCGAAATCTAGGTTTGGAATACCATTAAATGTTTACCAACCTGCATACGAACCATCAGTTGGCACTTGGTGGATAAGTACAAAATCATTGTAAACATCCATCCAAATTGGAATATTAAAGACCAAATAGATGAAATACAGGATTAGACCAAACAAAGTAGAACTCCATAGAATGCAAAACACATAATTTGTAAATGCTTTCATAAAATTGAGTTTTAATCGATTGTAATTCAGAACAATAGAATTAAAGCAATTAAAGTAAGATTCTAGCAGCTGTCAACCACATATTGATATGGTGTTATAGAAATGTTATACATTTGATAATATAAATCTTACTACTTTGATAGTCAGGGCTTTATTTAGGGTTTTAGTTTCTTGCCTGTTTTGTCTTGCCATCCCAATTTCAGCTCAAAACTCCATCCAAATAGAAAAGCTTACGACAGATTCTGGATTAAATTTCAGACACGTCAATAGCATTGCTCAAGATGCAAAAGGATTTATGTGGTTTGGCACGAGTCAGGGCCTCGCAAAATATGATGGGAATACATTCAAGCTTTTTAATAGCGGTAAAAATAATCCCTACTTTATTCCCTTTGAAGAGATACTGAAATTAGAATATCAAAGTTCAGGTCATACACTTTGGTTTATTGCTAATCATAAATTGTTTGCTTTAAATCTAGAGACCGAAAAATTGAAATCCATTGAAGGTCTTGAAAAAGCAATGAAGGGTGAAGTATTGGATATGGTCTTTGATAAAAAAAACAATTTGTGGATTGTTACAGACGATCCTAATCCCAAAAATAAAAAAGCACAGCACCTCATCAAATATGATGGAAAGACTTTTCGCTTAATTAAATCATTAGAGCGGGAAAGTACTGGATTTACTTCTGTTACGGTTTCAGGAACCAATACTATTTGTTGGACAACCATCAATCATGGGTTGACAGTCATCAATCAGGAAGGCCATGTTGTAAAAAGCAAAATTTTAGATACTTACAACTGGTATGGATATACAATTCATTATGGGAAATCTTTCTTTAATGCTAAAAATCAACATTATTACTTTTCAGAAAGCCAGAAAGGTGTTGGGGTTTATCAAAATTTAGAATTTAGTCACCAACTCATAACACACGAAGGCGTTTTCTATAACGCAGTTGAAGATAAAGATGGTGGCATCTGGTTCACAGGAGAAAAAGAATTATTTTATTTGAATACTTCAGGAAATATCTTTGATTACACTTCTGAAATTGCAAAAATTATAGACTTTTCTCACATTAATCATATTTATGTAGACCTATCTAATCTTTTATGGTTGGGCACCAATAATGGACTTGTAAAGGTAATGTTGGAACCTCAAAATTTCGAAAAGCTAGCCCACAATAACGCAGAGGATTGGGGGCTAAGTTTTAGAAGTATTTTCCCTCTAAGGAGTGGAGATGTAGCTGCTATGTGCGAAACTGAAAATCAATTATACAGAATTAATCCTTCAGGCAGTGCAACTATATTGCCAATACCAAATGCTTACGAAAGATTAAAAGATGCACGTTTTTTTGTTTCAGATACGATATCTAATAAAGCGTATACAGTTACTAATTACCTAATTGAAATCGATTTTAATACCAATAGATTAATTCTTCACGACGAATTTAGTCCATTTATAAATGAGACGAAACCGAATCCAATTATTCAATTAAATGATGGTACATTATTGATGGGGTATATGTTGTCAAAATTAATTCGTGTTGATTCTGAAACCAAACTTTTTGCTCCTGTTTTTAAGACTAAACCTGAAGTTGATGATATCATCAAAACGCTTTTTCAGAGTAAAGCTGACCCCAACATCATCTGGGTTGGCACTAAAAGCCTTGGCGTATTAAAGCTCAATCTTAAAGGCAAAGTGGTAGAGAGATATGATATTCAATCCACTCCTTCCATCAGTAAAAACTCGGTGTTATCGCTTTTAGAATTCAAGGAATTTTTATTGGTAGGAACTTTTGGCGGCGGCCTTGATGTATTGGATTTAAATCGAAACAGCATTCGCACTATAAATACTCAAAATGGGCTCTGTGACAACAATGTGGTTTCCATATTGTCAGCAAATGATAAAGAAATTATAGCAGCCACCTACAACGGCTTAAGCCGAATCAATATGGCAACCAACGATATTCAAAATTACTTTGATAAAGATGGTATTTCACATAATGAATTCAATTACCCTTCGGCTTACAAGTCAACAAATGGAGTATTTTATTTTGGAGGCATGAATGGTATTACCAAATTCTCCATTGAAAATTTGACTAAAAAAAGAGTTTTACCAGCTTTAAATTTCACTCAATTTGAAATTTTTAATCAACGTAAAGATACGCTTTTGCAAATAACAAGATTAAGTGAAACGCCTGTTGAGTTGTCACCCTATGATATCAACCTCAAAATAGATTGGTCGGTTCCCGATTATTTCAATAATGATAATTACACTTATTATACTATGATGGAAGGTTTTGAAAATAAATGGTTTTTTCAAGGCAAAGCGAACAGCATCCGTTATAACCAATTACCGGCCGGCGAATACAACCTAAAAGTTAAAGGGGTAGATATAAATGGTAATGAAAGCAAAGCGGGGCTGAGCATTCCCATCATCGTTAATCCTATTTTTTACAAAACCTGGTGGTTCATACTATTAATGGGCCTTTTTATAAGCGGAATTATTTATTCCATTTTTAAATATCGACTCAACCAGGCTTTGGCAATGGAGCGCTTGCGCACCAGAATATCAAGTGACTTACACGATGACGTTGGCTCGATGTTGACCGGTTTGGCCATGCAAACTGAAATGCTGGAAATGCAAGCCACCAATCCTAATGAAAAAAGCAAACTTCATAAAATTACCAACCTGAGCAGAAGTACCATTTCCCACATGAGAGATTTGGTATGGAGTATTGATAGTCGAAGAGACACTATTGGCAATTTGGTTGAGCGCATGCACGAGTTGGCAGAAGAGCTTCTGCTACCAGCAGAGATTTCTTATCAAATAGATGTGGATGATCTTAATCTGCAAAAAAAGATAAATTTTAACTGCCGTAGGAATTTATATCTTATCTATAAAGAAGCCATCAACAATCTTGTTAAACATTCTGACGCTAATTTTGTTAATGTAAGGCTTATCAACAATAAAGGGGTTTGTGAATTCAGCATCAAAGATAATGGCAGTACAAAACCATTACATCACGTTTCAGGATTAGGTTTAGCCAATATGAAAATGAGAGCAGAAAACATCAATGCCAATTTGAAGTTTGATTTAGAAAATGGTTTTGGAATTCGCATTTTAATACCTAATATGACATAAACAAAATAACATGTTCATGTGGTGGCAGATTTACTTTAAATCTATAACTTAATCCCTATAAAAAAGGAAAAGTTGCAAAACGAAATTAACATAATCATTGTTGAAGATGATCCTGCGGTTTTAGATAGTTTAGTGACTTTTTTTGGGTTACATCAATCTGTTCAGGTTTTGAAAACATTTGGAAGCACTGAAGATTTTTCAGGCTGGCTTAAAGATGAAATTAAAACCGAATTTATTTTACTTCTTGACATTCAACTTCCTGGTAAAAGCGGTGTGGAAGCATTGCCAGAAATTAAAATACTGAAGCCCGATCTAGACGTGATCATCCTTACCACTTTTGAAGAAACCGACATGATTTTTAAAGCTCTAAGTGCCGGCGCTTGCTCTTATGTTTCCAAACGCAGTTCACTAGATAAAATAATAGAGGCGGTTGAGGTAGTTGCTGATGGTGGCTCGTATATGTCACCAGCCATCGCCAGAAAAATTGCTGATTTTTATGCTCCCAAAAAACTTCATCAGCTTACTAAAAGACAATTGGATATTGTGAACGGCATTGTCAACGGTAGAAGTTATAAAATGATTGCTTCAGATTTGTTTATTTCCCTGGATACTGTAAGGAGTCACATTAAGAATATTTATAATACCTTAGAAATAAATTCTAAAGCCGAATTGATCAGGAAATCTTATGATAAAGAATTATAGGATTTCGATAGTATATTACTTCAAATTATAGGTTTTTAAACTCTAGAAACTATTGAAAAGTTATTCATTCCAGCAGAATTTTACCAAAGATTTAAAAGCCATTAGAGCTAAGAAGAAACTCAAAAGCATTTATTTTGAAATACCTTAAAACTGGCTATGCTTAAAATTGCGTTTCATCCTATTTACAAACATCCCTTGCCCGAGGGTCATCGCTTTCCGATGGAGAAATACGATTTGTTACCTAAGCAATTGCTTCACGAAGGAACCTGTGAGCAAGAAAATTTTTTTCAGCCCGAGGTTAAGGAAGACAATGAGAAATACATACGGTCGGTACATACATCTGAATACCTCAAAGAATTGTACAGCATTACCATTGAGCCTAGAAAAGCTAGAAAAATAGGATTTCCACTTTCGGAAGTCTTGGTGGAACGCGAACGCATCATTACCGATGGTACCATCAAAGCCTGCAATTTTGCATTAGAACATGGTGTGGCAATGAATATTGCAGGCGGTACGCATCACGCCTATTCCGATCATGGAGAAGCCTTTTGCATGTTGAATGATCAAGCTATCGGGGCCCAGTATTTACTTCAAAATAAATTGGCCAAACAGATCCTGGTTGTGGATCTGGATGTGCACCAAGGCAATGGGACGGCAGAGATTTTTCAAAATGACGATCGGGTATTTACCTTTTCCATGCATGGCAAAAGCAATTACCCGTTCAAAAAAGAAGTGTCCGATTTGGATATCCCTATGGAAAATGACTGTGGCGATGAGGTTTATCTCAAAACTTTAAAAAACACTTTGCCAAATCTCATCGATCGAGTAAAACCAGATTTCATATTCTTTCTTTCTGGTGTTGACATTTTGAAAACCGATAAATTGGGAAAACTAGGTTGTACTGTGGAAGGCTGCAAAAAAAGAGATGAATTTGTGTTTGAACAATCCCTCAACTATGAGATTCCTGTTGAAGTAAGTATGGGAGGCGGTTATTCCAAAGACATCAAAAAAATCATCAATGCTCACGCCAATACCTACAGGACGGCTCAACTGATGTACTTCTAGTTTAAGACAAAGGAATCAAGATACAAGAGCCACGATTTTTTTTAGTTTGTAGACAAGAGTCGGGAGCCAAGTAAACAATTATCAATTAATAATTTTTAATTCAAAATTAAAGATCACCCATGTTATTAATCGATGACGATAATTTTTAAATTCTAAATTTGAAATAAAATACTTGAAATCATCTATTTATGCTTCCAGCTGAATCCTTTCAGCATAAGTGCCGTTCTCAAAATATCTTTCTGACTCACAATGCCTATAATTTTTCCATCTTCTACGACAGGAAAACGTCTCCTTTTGGATTTTAAAAACAATTGCGCAGCGTCAAAAAGATTTACATCAGGTGACATCACATCGACTTCTTTGGACATGTACTTTTCCACACTCGTGTCTTCCATGGGCATATTGTAATACCGGCTTTCAGAAATTTGCTTAACGCAATCGCCTTCAGAAATAATCCCAATGACTCGTTTTTGGTCATCGACCACTGGGCCGCCAGATATTCTGAATTTGATAAGCATATCCACAACTTCAATGATACTTTGATTCTTATTAAAAAGAATCATGCTTTGAGACATGCAATCCCTAACGGTAATTTTTTCTGCTTGTACATTGGCTTCACCCACTTGCTTACCTTGAAAACTTTTAATGCCCATGACTTTTAATTTGACATCAAATTAAGCATTAAAATACTGATATTTCAATTTTGAAGGTTAAAAAATGATTTTTTGATAAGCATTATAGACAAATGCTACTTTTAATCTTGATAGATTTAACAGAAATCTTAGTCATAGATGTCAACAACACTCTATTTTCTCCCCGGTTGCTTGATTTCATAACCAGATTTAGCTTTGTCTTGCTTCACCATTTGCTTTACATCTTCCAGCAATTGTTGGGCATCGTAGATAATTCCATCTTTGATGGTGTATTTCACACCGCCAACTCGAGTAACTTCATTTTCTTCAGTCAATTTGATGGCGCCTGTTCCGTAAAGCACCTTTAAATTTTCCAATGGATTTTCTTCAACGATCACAAAATCGGCAAGTTTTCCTACTTCTACGGTTCCGATTTTATCTTCCATGCCAAGTGCTTCTGCACCGTTGAGCGTCGCAGACATCATAATTTCTAAAGGATGAAATCCAGCTTCTCTCAACAATTCCAGTTCGCGGACATAAGCAAAACCATAGAGTTGAAATATAAATCCAGAATCAGATCCTGTGGTGACTCGGCCACCTCTGTTTTTGTATTCGTTGACAAAGGTCATCCACAGTTGATAGTTTTTTCTCCAAGTCGTTTCTTCTTCAGTTCCCCAATAATGCCAATGCGAGCCGTGCGAAATTTTACTTGGCTGATAGAATTCCCAAAGCGAAGGCAAAGTGTATTCCTCATGCCATTCTGCTCGGCTGGTTCTCATTAAATCCCGGTTAGCTTCATAAATATTAAATGTAGGATCTATGGTAAAATCCAGTTCCAGCAACTCATTCATGACCTTGTTCCATTTGTCGGAATATGGCGGAGCCGCTTGCTCCCACAATTCACCCGCACCTGCAAATCGGTCTTGTTCGTTGTTATAATTGTAATCCAGTTTATAATGCTGAACAGTTCTGTCTGTGAACAAAGCTTCTGGTAAACCATACCAATGTTCCATGCTGGTAAGTCCAGCTCTCGCAGAATTCAGCACATTCCATCGCGCAACGTTCATTTGAGCATGGTGCATGGCCGAACGGAGTCCTAATCTTTTATTTTCTTCAAGCGCAGTCTTCATAATTTCTGGTCTTGCACCAAAAAATTTGATGCCATCCGCTCCTTTTTCAGCATTTGCTTTCACCCATTTTTTTGCCATTTCCGGAGAACTAATTTCAGTTTTACTCCCTTGTCCAAAAGCCGTGTAAGCCAAAATTCTGGGAGCCGTGATTTCGTTTTTAGCAGATTTATTTTTGTGTTCCAGCACCCAGTCCAGTCCATTACCAGCCGACGGATCTCGTATAGTGGTAATTCCGTGTCCCATCCAAAGCTTGAAAACATACTCGGCTGGAGTTCCCTGAGCTTCTCCACCAATATGACCGTGCATATCTACAAAACCTGGCATCAGATACATCCCGGAAGCATCGAGTTCTTTGCCTCCAGATTTGAGCTGAGGTCTATTGCTTTCTTTTATCTCTACCCCAGGATATCCCACGGTTTTAATTTCAGTAATTTTATTTTGCTCCACCACAATATCTACTGGTCCCGTGGGTGGTGCACCATTTCCATTGATTAGCGTAACTCCGCGTATAATCAGTTGTGACCATGGGCCTTCTCCTTCAGCCCTCTCCGGAGCACTTTCGATTTGTGACCAAGCCGTAACTTGAATTAACAACACACACAGAGATAATAATAGCTTCTTCATAATTTATTCTTTTAAAAAAATAAAGGTAAGAAAGTTTGCGAGCATGATTACTGTCTTCTGACTTAGTGATCATCTTTGACGTTGAATCCTTAATAAATCACAAATTGAACTAACTATTCGTCCTATTTCTTTTGAATTTAATACTGCTGACTTAAAGGTTTTGCGATAATTTTTAAGACATTTAAGTTAAGTTAATAGATTAGTAATGAGCTTGAAGTTAACTTTGCAGCTTTATAAAAGAAGAAAAATTTTAGAATGGCTAAGAGAAAAAAGGAATCTGACCTTCCCAAAGTAAAGTTGAATAAAGAAAACCTTAAAAAATCTTTACGCCTTTTTTCCTACATCGGACCCCACAAATGGAAGTTGATTATCGGTATGATTTTCCTGGGATTCACAGGTCTTACAGCTTTGCTCTTTCCAAAACTGATGGGCGATCTCATCGAGACGGCCGATTTCAATGCCGATGAGATCAATAGAATGGGACTTATTTTGCTAGGACTCTTTACAGCTCAAGCTGTGTTTTCCTTCTTCCGAGTAGTTCTATTTGTGAATGTGACTGAGAATATGCTTTCTGCCATCAGACAAGATACTTACAACACCTTGGTAAAAATGCCAATGCAATTCTTTTCTTCCAGAAGAGTCAGCGAATTGAATAGTCGTGTGGCTGCCGATATTTCCCAAATTCAAGATACGTTTACTACAGGTATTGCTGAATTTTTAAGGCAAATGATTATTGTGATTGGTGGAATCACGGCTTTGTTTTTTACGTCGGTAAAACTGTCTCTCTTGATGTTGGCTACCATTCCTATCTTCGCTATAGTCGCTGTGTTTTTTGGGAAATTCATCAAAAAATTATCTAAGGAAGCTCAGGATAAAGTTGCGGATTCCAATACGATTGTTGGGGAAAGTTTACAAGGCATTGCCAATGTAAAAGCTTTTACCAACGAAGCTTTTGAAATGTTGAGGTACAAATTTGCAGTCAACGACATCAAGAAAATTGCCATCAAAGGAGGGTTAGCGCGTGGCGCTTTTTCATCATTTATCATTTTCTGTATTTTCGGGGCTATTGTACTTTTAGTGTGGTATGCTGTCAAACTTCAGAATATTGGTGAATTGACCCAGTCTGAATTGATCACCTTTATTCTTTATACGATATTCGTTGGTGCATCTATTGGGGGATTACCAATCCAATACGCGCAAATTCAAAAAGCGATAGGCGCTACAGAACGTGTTTTTGATTTGATAGATGAAGAGCCTGAAGTGATTATAGAAAACTCAACACCTCAGCCTATTCACGGTAAACTGAGTTTCAAGAATTTAAAATTTGCCTATCCTACCCGACCAGAACTCACCGTATTAAAAAACATAAACTTTGAGGCCAAAGAAGGCGAAACTGTTGCTATAGTTGGCCCTAGTGGCGCCGGAAAATCTACTATTGCATCATTGATTTTATGGTTTTACGAGCCTCAGGATGGGCAGATGTTACTTGATGATGTACCAGCTTCAGAATTTACATTGCATGATTTAAGAAGCCAGATGGCAATTGTTCCTCAAGATATTTTACTTTTTGGCGGCACGATAAAAGAAAATATTGCTTATGGAAAACCTGAAGCAACTAATGAAGAAATATTGGAAGCAGCCAAAAAAGCAAATGCTCACGACTTTATTATGTCTTTTCCAGAGCAGTACGAAACCATTGTTGGTGAACGTGGCGTTCAACTTTCTGGAGGACAGCGTCAGCGTGTGGCGATTGCCAGGGCAGTGTTGAAAAACCCTGTGATTTTGATTCTCGACGAAGCGACGAGCTCACTGGATTCAGAATCTGAAAAATTAGTCCAGGAGGCTTTAGATAAGTTGATGAAAGGCAGAACTTCTTTTGTAATTGCTCATCGTTTATCCACCATTAAAAATGCAGAGCAGATTTTAGTTTTAGAAGACGGAGAGATTATTGAAAAAGGAACTCACGCTGATCTTTTAGAAAAAGAAAATGGATTGTACCATAAATTGATTCAGTTGCAAATGGAGCTCAACTAATTTTAAATGTACTCAGTCATTAATAGGAATTCAAATCAAAATTCTAACTGGATTAAATTCAGAAAAAAATCACTGCAACAAAGTATTGCCTTAATGTAATTTAATAATTTAGAATCTTTTAATTATCAATACACAATCACTATGTCACCACTTAAAACGTCTTTTCCGAAAGGTAAAATGAAAATTGTTCTTTTGGAAAGTATAAGTCAATCGGCTGTAGAATCTTTCAAAAAAGCTGGTTATACCCAAATCGAACAGTATCCTGGTGCTTTATCTGGTGAAGAATTGGACGAAGTTTTGAAGGACGCAAAAGTGGTTTGTGTGAGATCTAAAACTCAATTGACGGAAGAGGTTATTCAAAAAGCTAAAAAGTTAGTCGCTATTGGTTGTTTTTGTATTGGAACCAATCAAGTAGATCTGGACGCGGCTAATAAAGCTGGCGTTTGTGTCTTCAATGCGCCGTTTAGCAACACGCGTTCTGTGGCAGAACTTGTCATTGCTTCAGCTATCATGTTAATAAGACGTATTCCAGACAAAGACAAAGCGGCTCACGCTGGAGAATGGGACAAAGATTCTACCAATGCCCACGAAATTCGGGGTAAGAAACTTGGCGTTGTGGGCTATGGCCATATTGGTTCTCAGGTTTCTATATTGGCCGAAGCTATGGGATTGAAGGTGTTTTATTATGATGTTGAAAATAAATTGCCACTGGGCAATGCAGAAGAAGTTGATGATCTCAAAAATCTAATCGAAGATTGTGATTTGATTACACTTCATGTCCCGGGAACAAACGGAACCAAAAACCTTTTTGATAAACAAGTGCTGAGTTGGTTTACCAAGGGACAGATGTTGATCAATATGAGCCGGGGAGATGTTGTGGATATTGAAGCTTTGAAAACAGCTTTGGAAGATGGACGAATTGGCGGAGCAGCATTAGATGTTTTTCCCGAAGAACCAAAGAACAAAGCCGAAAAGTTCACTTCACCACTTCAGAATATTTCTAATGTCATTCTGACTCCACATATTGGTGGCTCTACAGAAGAAGCTCAATGGAATATTGGCATTGATGTATCTGGTAAGCTCATTAAATACATAGAAAGTGGTTCAAGCATTGGTAGCCATTCCATTCCGGAACTGTCCTTACCAAAAATGGAAGACACACATAGAATTCTTCACATTCATAAAAATGTTTCTGGGGTTCTTTCTGAAATTAACTCCAAGATTTCAAAGCTAGATGTAAACATCCTGGGACAGTATCTGAGCACCAATATGGATGTAGGTTATGTAGTGTTGGATATTGCTAAAAACGACTCTCTGGACACCTCAAAGGAACTTAAGCAAATAGAAAATACCATAAAAGTAAGGATACTCTATTAGTAAAAATGTTTTACTGAATACTCATCTGGTTTTTAACCAGCCTGTAATACTTAGTCGTTCCTCCTTAAGGACTTCTTTTACTTCATGTTCAAGAACTTGACTTTCAAAAATGACAACTCTTCCTGGTAGAGGATATATTGTGATTCTTTCTTTTCCTTTTGGATATAAGACTAATTCTCCTCCATTTGTCGTTTTCCAGGAATTATCGTTGAGATAGCAAACCATAGAAAGTTTGCGTCTATCATCATTTTGAAAAGTATCTATATGCTTTTGATAAAAGGTGCCCTTGGGATACATCGCATAATGAAACTCTTGGTGAAGAAGACCCATAAAACAAGTTCTGTTCAAATAGTCTTTAAAATGATGTATCTGTTTGAAAAAACACTTTTCTACTGAATTTGCCTTGAGTTCATCTATCCATTGGATATAATCTCCTCGGATATTTTTTTCAATCGATTCATTCAACTTATTACCAATAGCAGCCTTTTTAAGATCGCTTTGATTGTATAAAGCTTTAAGGTCAATTCTTAAAAGATCTACTAGAGACTCTTCAAAAAAAGTGTCACAAATAGAAAACCCTTGCTCTAAAATATCAGAAATAATGAGTTCATAAAAAGGATTTTCTTCTGAAGAAATGGCCTCTGTCAAAAGTGTTTTAGTCATCTAAAATCATCAAAATATAATTTTTCAAATTTAGCTTTTAATACTATAAGCTGTTTTAATTTTTTAATTCTTCACTGAGGATTCTATTACTAAATTTTCGTGGTTAAAATTCAAAATCTGTTTCCAAGGGAAATCAATTAAGCTCGTTTCGAGGGAGTTCACTTCACTCGTAAAAATATCTTTTATAACTCTTGGTCATCAATCTTTTGTTTTTGTTCACCTTTTAGTTAAGACAAAATGGTTAGAGGGTGTGTTGGATCATTTTGACAGAATCATTGAGTCAAACATATTTGAAGTTTTAGTATCAAAAATGAATGTAACCTCTCAACCTTATAATTTTATAATTCCAGTATCTTTGCAGTAATATTTGAGATTATGGCAAAAATTAGAATTACCAAGCAATTTACGTTCGAAACCGCTCACGCTCTCTACGGTTACGACGGGAAATGCAAAAATGTCCACGGGCATAGTTACAGTCTAGACGTCACCGTTATAGGGAATCCTATAACTGACATGAGCAACGTCAAGTGTGGGATGGTGATTGACTTTGGCGATCTCAAACGAATTGTGAAGAACGAGGTTGTAGATGTTATGGATCACGCTATTCTACTCAATAGAAATACGCCGCATATTGAACTCGCAGAGTATTTAAAATCTTCCGGACATAATGTTGTTCTTGTAGATTACCAACCCACAAGTGAAAATATGATAGCTGATTTTGCTGAAAAAATTTCAAAAAAGTTGGCTAAAGACATTACGCTACATTCCCTAAAACTTAGAGAAACCGGAACTGCTTTTGCAGAATGGTATGCCAGTGATAATAGCTAAAAATCTATTTCAAATTCTGTAGCCTCTTCTTTTTCTTCACTAGTTTCATCTTCAGAAGCTACGTCACAATCGATTTGAATGCTTAAGTTATCGGGTCTTCCAAACTTTTCTTTTGAAATATCCAAGCTTTCATCTGCATAAACATCCTTCATATACATCCCCCAGATTGGTAAGGCTAAGGTTGCTCCCTGACCGTAAGCGATCGTTTCAAATCTTACACTTCTGTCTTCGCCGCCTACCCAAACGCCTGTAGCAAGATTGGGTACCATTCCTATAAACCATCCATCACTTTGATTTTGTGTGGTTCCTGTTTTACCTGCGATGTCATTTTCAAAGACATAAGGATATCCAGTCACAGCTCTCTTATAAGGTTCGCTGTTTTTAGCATAATCAGAATTTGATTTTAGTCGTCTACCAGAACCAGATTGAGTAACCCCTTCTAATAATTGAATGGTAACATAAGCAGCTTCTTCACTTAGTACATCACGACTTTGTGGTTGATGCTGGTAAAGAATAGTTCCATTTTTATCCTCTATACGTTGTATTGCATATGGCTTTACGTAGACGCCTTTGTTTGCAAACGCACTGTAAGCCGAAACCATTTCGTAAACGCTGATATCTGCAGTACCCAAAGCTATAGCAGCCACAGGTTGAATACGTGAGGTATCAATTCCTAATTTGTCAATCAAACTGATGACACTTTCAGGACCAGTCCTATCAATTACTCTAGCTGTTATAGTGTTGATAGATTCAGCTAAAGCTTTCTTCAAGGTTTTATTACCTCCGTAATCATCATCGCCGCCAGCGTTGGAGGGTGTCCAGTCTTCGGTCACCCCGTGTTTTCCTTTAGGTATGGTATAAGGTGTATTAGGAAATTCTTTACATGGCGAATAATGCAATTGATCTATAGCAGTAGCATATACAAATGGTTTGAAGGTAGACCCTACTTGACGTTTTGCTTGTTTAACATGCTCGTATTTAAAAAACTTATAATTTACACCACCTACCCAGGCTTTTATCTCTCCTGTTTGTGGGGTCATGGACATCATTCCAGTATTTAGAAATGATTTGTAATACCTGATAGAATCTTTAGGAGTCATTAAGGTATCAATTGGGCCATCCCATGAAAACAAGCGCATTTCGCGTTTTCTGTTAAAGGTTGCCATGATAGAATCTTCATCAATTCCTCTTCGCTTCATTCTTTTGTAGCGGTCAGAATTTCTCATTCCTTTTTTAAGAATGCTTTCTATTTCTGAAGCATCAATACTTCTGAAGGGTGCTGTTTTGTTATTTTGATTTTGACGATCAAATTCCTTTTGAAGATTCTTAAGATGTTTCTCAACCGCTGTTTCAGCATAGGTTTGCATTTTATAATCTACAGAGGTGTAGATTTTTAATCCATCCCTGTACATGCTGTAAGAACTCCCATCTGGTTTAGGGTTATCCTCAATCCAGTCTTTCATAAATTCCTGGACATAAGCTCTGAAGTAGGTAGCAATACCATCGTCATGTTCTTCTGGAGAGAAGAATGTTGTAAGCGGTAAACTCTGAACAGAATCTTTTACTTTCTGAGTGATAAATCCATTTTTCTCCATTTGTTTTAAAACCTGATTTCTTCTTTGTTCAGAATTATCTTTAAACTGGTCTTTAACAGGATTGTAAAGAATTGGATTTTTCAACATAGCTACCAATGTAGCAGACTCTTCCAAAGTAAGATCTTTAGGTTCTTTTGAAAAATAAATTCTTGAAGCAGAACGTATTCCAACAGCCTGATATAAAAAATCAAACTTGTTGAGATACATCGTAATGATTTCATTTTTGGCGTACTGTTCTTCCAACCTCACGGCGATGACCCATTCTTTTACTTTCTGTATGATACGATTGAAAGTTCCACTTTTGTTAGGGTCTGTAAATAAAAGTTTAGAAAGTTGTTGTGTAATTGTACTTGCACCACCTCTTTTACCAAGATAAATAGCAGCTCTCAAGGTGCCTCTGGCGTCTATACCGGAATGGCTGTAAAACCTTTCGTCTTCGGTTGCAACAAGAGCGCTGATGAGATGATCTGGAAGGTCTTCGTAATTGATGGGAGTTCTGTTCTCTTTAAAGTATTTACCGAGAGTTTGCCCGTCGGCAGAAATCACTTCTGTAGCAAGATTTGTTTCTGGATTCTCAAGTTCTTCAAAAGTAGGCATAGGTCCCAAAGCTCCCCAACTAGCCAGAAGGAATATAAAGATAACACTAAGGATTCCTACAAAGAATACTATCCAAAAGCCAAATATATATTTTTTGAATCCCTTTTTTGGTGTTGATGTTTTACTCATAATAATTTAAAAAAACATTAATTTTCAGTCGGTTCGATGGTTTCCAAATGTATACCAAAGTCCATTATTCCCTGCAACGTATCCAGCGCTTCCACTTTTCCAAACTTACGCATGGCGTGCTTCACTTCTATAGTGTAGTTTCCTTTTTCAGTAAAAACTACATTTGATTTATACCACAATTTACTCTCTTTTACACTTCCAAAACCCTTGCCCATCAACTTTCCATCAGATTGAGCCATTTCATATTCTAGAGTATCTCCAATTTGTTTCCCATTGGGAAATGAGATATTGGCGATGAGGTATAGATTGTTGAATTCATAATCCTGGTTCACTCTTGTAACAAAAAATAAATCGTATGGTTTGATGGTGTCTGGTGCTTGAATATCAAACATCAGAGTATCATTTTTGAACCAGCCATCATCAAAACTTTTATAATCAGAATACATGACATTATCATTACAGCTGACTAAAAACACACAAAAGCCAACCAGAACGCAGAGTTTAAGAGTTTGCATTGTTTCTTTTCGACTTCTTATTTTTATTTGACTTTCTTTTATTTTTAGGCTTATTTCGTTTTGGTTTGTCAAAGCGAGTTAGACTATCTTGACCAAATGAGTTGGAAAATTCTGTCTTTTCAATAGCAACTTCAGTAGTAAATTCTTCAAGACTGGCTACAGGTTTTTTCTCCCGTTGAGCTTTCAAGATCACTTTTACAGCGTCGGTATCCAGCTCAATCCAGTTGTTGTACTCCTTTTCATAAGCATACCATAGCTTTCCTTTGAAAATGTCGATCTTTTGACAAACAGCATCACCCTTTTGAGTCGTTAGTTTTTGATCTTGTCTTGGAAAATCCTTTAAAGCTTCAAGATAAGTGTCCAATTCGTAATTGAGACAACATTTCAATTTTCCACATTGCCCAGCAAGTTTGAGTGGGTTCAATGATAATTGTTGATACCTCGCAGCCGAAGTTTTTACCGTTCTAAAATCGGTTAACCACGTAGAACAACACAACTCACGACCACAGGAACCAATCCCGCCAAGCCTAGCTGCTTCTTGTCTAAAGCCTATTTGACGCATTTCAATCCGGGTCTTAAACTCGTATGCAAATTCTTTGATCAATTGTCTAAAGTCAACGCGCTCTTCTGCGGTATAATAAAAGATAGCTTTGGAACCATCCCCTTGAAATTCGATATCACTTATTTTCATCCTCAAGTCCAGGCGTATAGCAATTTGCCTTGCTTTGACCTTCATCTTATCCTCGCGTTCTCTGGCAGTCTGCCATACGTCAATATCCTTTTGAGAGGCTTTTCTATAAACTTTGCCCACTTCCTTTGAAGTTGGGTCTGTATTTTTCTTTTTCATCTGCACCCTTACCAATTCCCCGGTAAGCGTAACTATGCCAATATCATGACCTGGAGAAGCTTCAGTGGCTACAATGTCACCAATAGAAAGCGTTAAGTCTTCCGTATTTCTAAAAAATTCCTTTCTACTATTTTTAAATCTAACCTCGACACAGTCAAAAGCCTTTTGATTTCCTGGTAGTTCAACATCAGACAACCAGTCAAAAACCGTTAGCTTATTACATCCATCTGTTCCGCATGTCCCGTTATTTTTACAGCCTTTAGGTTGACCATCCTTTCCGGTCGAGCAAGTGCTACATCCCATAAATTATATATTGAAGCGTTTCTTACTTTAAAACGCTGAAGATTAATTATTCTTATTTTGAATTTCAAAGATACCAAATAATTACTAGAGACCTTATACTGCTTTTTTGGACTTATTCTGAATTTGATAGCGTGTAGATTAAGTTTTTTCGATCTTTGCTTTAAAAATTAAGTTCGCTTGAAACACCCCATCTACATCAATGGTTTCGGATCCATTTCTGCTTTAGGTCATGACCAGGAAACCATCTTGAATAATTATCAAAATGACTTCGCTCATTTCTCAAAGTTGGAATTGGAAAACACTTCCGTTCTCGGCGCTAGTCTTCCAATACCCTCTTTAGAAGAAATTGAAAATCTTTCTAAAGAAAATACCAGATATAAAGATCTGGACAAGTCTGTACTTATGGCTATTTTAACGGCCAGAAAAGCAATTTCAAAATTGAACTTTAAGCCAGAATCCACCGGGGTTAATATCGGTTCTTCTCGAGGAGCGACAGCTTTGTTTGAACACTACCATAAAGATTTTTTGGAAGGCAGAAAATTATCACCCTTAACTTCTCCTACCACCACTTTGGGAAATATTTCGTCCTGGGTGGCTCAAGACCTAGGAGTTGATGGTCCCAACATAAGTCATTCCATCACCTGTTCTACAGCTTTGCATGCGATGCTGAATGCTAAAGCCTGGCTTCAGGCCGATATGTGTGATCTGTTTTTGGTTGGAGGCTCAGAAGCCCCATTAACAGAATTTACCATTGCTCAAATGCAAGCTTTGAAGCTTTATTCAAAACTAGACACTGAATTTCCTTGTGAAAGTTTAAAACTCGACAAACTCCAAAACTCTTTGATTCTTGGAGAGGGCTCTGCAACAGCAGTGATGTCAAAATCACCAGAAAATGCGTTAGCGAAAATCATAGGTTTTGGTTATGCTACGGAACAAATCACCCACAACATTTCCATTTCTCCGGATGCCAAATGCTTTCAAAAATCCATGAAAATGGCTTTGGAAGAAGCAGGAAGAAGTTCAGTAGATGCCATAGTTCTGCATGCGCCTGGCACCAAAAAAGGAGATCAAGCTGAAGTCAATGCCATTCAAAAAACATTTGAAACTTCACCTTTATTAACCACCAATAAATGGAAGTTGGGCCACACGTTTGGAGCTTCAGGAATGTTGAATATCGAGATGGCTCTACTGATGCTGAAAACTGGGGAGTTTTTTGAAAATCCATTTTACAAGCAAACAAAATCCAATAAACCCGTTGAATCTGTTTTGGTGAATGCCGTAGGTTTTGGAGGAAATGCAGTGAGCATTTTGCTGGAAAAACCTAAACTATAGAAATTAATTTGACTCAAATATTTTTCAGAATAGATAATACAACTTGTTTTTTCTATTTTTGAATCATTAAATAAAATACCATGACAAGAAACGACTGGACCAAGGAAGAGATTTTAGAAATTTACAATAAGCCTTTAATGGAGTTGCTTTACGAAGCGGCTACTGTGCATAGAATACATCATGATCCCAACAAAGTACAAGTGTCTACTTTGTTGTCTATAAAAACAGGAGGTTGCCCGGAAGACTGTGGCTATTGTCCACAAGCGGCCCGTTACCACACCGATATTGAAGGAAACGACCTGATGAGCGTTTCGCAGGTAAAAGCGCAAGCTTTGAGAGCAAAATCCTCTGGAAGTTCCAGAGTGTGCATGGGTGCTGCCTGGAGAAATGTAAAAGATGGAGAGGAGTTCGACAACGTTTTGGAAATGGTAAGAACCATCAACAAATTGGATATGGAAGTTTGCTGTACGTTGGGTATGGTAACAGAAAATCAAGCACAACGTTTGGCGGAAGCTGGACTTTACGCCTATAATCACAATTTAGATTCTTCAGAAGAATACTATAAAGAAGTCATTTCTACCAGAGGTTACCAGGATAGATTGGATACGATTGGAAATGTAAGAAAAAGTAATGTGACCGTTTGTAGCGGTGGAATTATTGGTATGGGCGAATCTTTGGAAGATAGAGCAGGGATGTTGGTGGCGCTAGCTACCTTAAACCCTCAACCAGAATCTACACCGATTAACGCCTTGGTTCCTGTAGAAGGAACACCGCTGGAAGAGCAGCAAAAAGTATCTATCTGGGAAATGCTGCGAATGGTAGCCACCACTAGAATTGTAATGCCAGAAACTCAGGTAAGACTTTCTGCAGGTAGAACCGATATGAGTAGAGAAGGCCAGGCGATGTGTTTCTTTGCTGGTGCGAATTCTATTTTTGCTGGAGATAAATTGTTGACCACACCAAACCCTGATGTGAACGAAGACATGGAAATGTTTAAGCTCTTAGGACTTGAGCCACAAAAACCTTTCGAGAAAAAATCTCAGCCTCAATCGGTTTCAGCCGAAGAATCTCAATACAAGCCTCTAGGTGAAAAACCAAAATGGACCAGACCTGGACATACCATAGAACGTAATGTTGAGGCAAAACAAAAAGCTAAGACAAAAGCCTAGTCCAATATAAATTTACTTAAAAGATACAATAAGCTTCATTTTGGCAGATCCCGAAATGAAGCTTATTTTTGTATGTTATGGACTCCAATCAAAAACTCAACCTACAAACCGTGGAAAGGGTAAAAACTATTTCTCCGCAAGATTTTGTTGAGAACTACGTGAAGCCTCAGAAACCTGTAGTGATTGAACAACTCTCACATGACTGGCCAGCTTATAAAAAGTGGTCTCTTGCCTATTTAAAAGATATTGCTGGTGAGGTCGAAGTGCCTTTGTACGATAACAGGCCGGTTTCTGCAAAAGACAAATTCAATGAGCCTCACGCAAAAATGAAACTCAAGGATTATATAGATCTTTTGAAAAAAGGGCCTACCCAATATAGAATCTTTCTTTTTAATTTAATGAAGGAAGTTCCTGAGCTTCAGGACCATTTTAAGATGCCTAACCTTGGAATTAAGTTTTTAGAAAAACTCCCATTTCTGTTTTTTGGAGCTGAAAATTCTTCAGTGTTTATGCATTATGACATTGATTTTGCTAATATTCTTCACATCCATTTTGAAGGTAAAAAGCGTTGTATTATTTATCCACCTTCAGAAACTAAATTTCTTTATAAAGTCCACAATGCGCTGATTAGTTTAAACGAAATAGATTTCAATAATCCAGATTTAGAAAAGTTCCCCGCCTTAAAACTAGCTGAAGGTTACGAGGCTTACCTGGAACATGGTGAAGCCCTGTATATGCCAGAAGGTTTTTGGCATAACATGACTTATCTAACCCCTGGATTTTCCATGAGTTTGAGAACTTTTCCAAAAAGTGCCAAAAATTTATGGAAAGCGCTCTACAACGTAACCATTATGAGAGGTTTTGAAAATGTTATGCGGAAATTTAAAGGAGACGATTGGATTGACTACAAAAACAAGAGGGCCTATCGCCGGCAAAATAAACGATTAGAGAAAGAATTACATGGGGAGTAATTCATTGATCACGTCATAAATCAACTCAGTTTCGTAGCCTTTGTAAGCCAGATGCTGATAAAGCTTTTGCCTCTTTTTATAGTCGTTTGGCTCTTTTATGGTCTTGAGTTTTTGTTCAGATAAGTCTCTGAGTGTCTTGAGATAATCATCTTCATCAATTTCAGATAGACCAGCTTTGAGGTTGTAGGCAGAAATGTCTTTGGCTTTCAATTCTCGTGTAATTCTTAAACGCCCGTATTTTTTTATTCTGAATTTGCCACGTGCATAACTTCTGGCATAGCGTTCTTCATTGAGAAAATCTTCTTCAATAAGCCTAGTGATGATGTAGGCTTTTGCATCTTCATACATCTCGAGGTCATATAGTTTTTTTTCTACCTCCTGATGGCACCGATCCTGATAAACACAATAGTTCATCACCTTCAGTAGAGCTTCGTCAACGGTTAATGATTTCTTGGGTTTAAAGTTTTCTTTCGGCATTTTCAGTAAAATAGAGTTACAAAAATACAAAAACAAAAAACCCCATATTCTCAATGGAATATGGGGTTTTAAATATTATTTCAACAACTTATACTTTGATGACTGTTCCATCTTGATCGTAGAAATGATATTCTAAGTAATTGTAAGCATCTCTAGGTTGGATTTTAACCCACTTTTTGAAATCAAAAAACCATTTGCTTCTTGGGGAAGGAAAGCCTTTCATAAGATAGGCAGCTATAAAAGGATGCGCTGTCAACGTTATCTTTTTATTTCCTTTTTTCAAGATCTTTTGCAGATCCGCATTGATTTTGTTTACAATTACGATTGGAGCTTCTATTTCACCATCAGAATTTGGATCCTTTTCGCTAGTCTTAATGTTCATCTCTGGACGAACACGCTGTCTTGTGATCTGGATTAATCCAAATTTACTAGGAGGTAAAATTTTATGTTTTGCTCTATCATCACTCATCTCATCTTTAAGATGTTCATAAAGTTTTCTTCGGTTGTCTGGGTTGTTCATGTCGATAAAATCTACGACTATGATTCCTCCCATGTCTCTTAATCTCAACTGACGTGCAATTTCTGTTGCACTTATCATGTTGACTTCGAGTGCTGTATCTTCTTGATTTTTGGCCTTATTACTTCTATTTCCACTATTTACATCGATCACGTGCATAGCTTCTGTATGCTCTATGACTAGGTAAGCTCCTTTTTTCATGGTTACGGTTTTACCAAAAGACGTTTTGATTTGTCTTTCAATTCCATACTTTTCGAATATGGGAACTTTTGAGTTATAGTGAGAAACAATAGATTCACTGTCTGGAGATATTTTCCCGACATAATCTTTTATTTGTGTAAATGTAACATCATCATCTACGCTTATCGATGTAAATGAATCGTTGAACATGTCTCTTAATATTGATGAAGCTTTATTAAGCTCACCCAAAACTTTCGAGGGTTGATGTGCTTTGCTTAGCTTTTTGCACATATTCTCCCATCGTTTCATCAAATTTTGAAGGTCTCTATCTATATCAGCTACTTTTTTGTCTTCTGCAACAGTTCTGATAATGACACTAAAACCTTTGGGTTTAATACTTTTTACTAATCGTTTGAGTCGATTTTTTTCTTCTTTGCTTTCAATTTTTTGTGAAACTGAAACTCTATCCGAAAAAGGAACCAAAACAATATAGCGCCCTGCAAGAGAAAGCTCACTACTTAATCTAGGGCCTTTTGTGGAGATAGGTTCTTTTACTACTTGTACAAGAACAGATTGGTTGGAGTGTAGCGTATCTGCTATCGATCCATTTTTATCGATTTCTTCTTCAAAAGGAAAATCTCTCAAAGAGAAATTTTTCAATTGATTGGAGGTTGCTTTTTTCACAAACTTCAACATTGTTTTGACGTTTGGACCTAGGTCATGGTAATGTAAAAAACCATCTTTTTCATAGCCTACATTGACAAATGCGGCGTTGAGACCTGGTAAAGCTTTTCTTATTTTAGCTAAGAAAATATCACCAACAGAGAAATCGAATCCTTCTGTTTCTTTATGGAGCTCTATGAGTCTTCCATCTTTTAATAAGGCAAAATCTACAGCGTCGGAACTAGAACGTACTATTAATTCCTTAGTCACGCTTTTTAGATTTAGTTAGTCTGCAATAATTTACAAACTAGAATTATACATAAGTAATCCTTACAATTCTTTTCAGAAAAGGATTACAATTAAAAATAATATAGAAATTCAATGTTCTGAACCTCAATGTCAAAGAACGTATTGAATAGGAAAAAGTAGTTATGAAACTACTTTTTCTTGTGACGGTTAGCTCTACTTCTCTTTTTTCTTTTGTGAGTAGCTACCTTATGTCTTTTTCTCTTCTTACCGCTTGGCATAGGCTTGTTTTTTATAGATTATTAAATTTATTTTACTTCAACGTTGTGTTTTACTCCTTCCACAAATATTTTTGCAGGTTTAAATGCTGGAATATTGTGAGCAGGAATCTTAATCGTAGTATTCTTTGAGATATTTCTACCCGTTTTTTCTGCTCTAGTTTTTACGATAAAGCTACCAAAACCTCTTAGATATACATTATCTCCACCTTCTAAAGAATTCTTTACCTCATCCATAAAGGTTTCTACAGTAGCTTGAACTTCATTTTTCTCTAAACCGAGTTTCTCTGAAATGTTAGCTACAATATCTGCTTTCGTCATAATTCAAAAATATTTGTTCAGGATTAATCTTAGATTTTTTTTGAGTTTGCAAATATAAGTAATTAATCCGCAATAAATAAATACAATGCTCTAAATAGTAGGCGGATATGAATTATACTTGCAAAAAACTTGAAATGAATTTCTCTAAACGTCTTCTAGACTGGTACAAGATAGAACATAGAGATTTACCCTGGAGACATACCAATGATCCTTATGTCATTTGGCTAAGTGAAATCATATTACAGCAAACTCAGGTCAAGCAGGGCTTACCGTACTTCAAAAAGTTTGTATCAAAATTTCCAACCGTCCATGATCTTGCAAATGCCAGCGAAGATGAGGTTTTGAAATTGTGGCAAGGACTGGGGTATTATTCAAGAGCAAGAAATCTTCATCATACGGCCCGATTTGTTAGTAAAACCTTAAATGGAGAATTTCCAAATAATTTCAATGAGCTTAAGACTTTAAAAGGAGTTGGAGATTATACTGCTGCTGCCATAGCTTCTTTTGCTTTCGATGAACCTGTAGCAGTGGTTGATGGCAATGTACAACGTGTGCTTTCCAGATATTTGGGCATAAATACGCCCATCAATTCTACTGAAGGCATAAAAGAATTTAAAACCAAAGCACAGAAGTTGATCGATATATCAAATCCTTCAGTTTACAATCAGGCGATCATGGAGTTTGGTGCATTGCATTGTAGGCCGAAATCTCCGAAGTGCATGTTTTGTGTTTTTCAGCAAGATTGTGTTGCTTTTCAACAAGGGCTTCAAGAGGAACTACCAGTCAAACTGAAGAAAACCAAAGTCAAAAAACGATACTTCAATTATTTGGTACTTACAGATTCAGAAGAAAACACAATCGTACAAAAAAGAAGTGGTCCAGGAATCTGGCAAGGTCTCTACGAATTTCCTCTTATCGAGTCTGAAAAAGAACAAGACGAACCTATTTCCAGTGATATAAACGAACTGACTGGATTACCCGCTAAAAGTATAGAAGTGGTAAAGATTTATAATGACGAACCTGTCATCCATCTTTTATCCCATAGAAAAATCATGGCAACGTTTATTGAAGTGAAGATAAATGGGCCATTGTCTGGCATAAAATTTTCAAAAACCTATGAAATTCATAAAATAAAAGATTTGAGTCAACTTGCAGTGCCTGTGCTCATTCAAAATTTTATAGAATCTGAATTTTCTATGGCATAATTCTTTTTCTTACATTTACATAAATTTAAAACTATGGCAGGAACACTCAACAAAGTCATGCTTATTGGTCACACAGGCGATGAAGTAAAGATGCATTATTTTGAAGGCGGAAATTGCATTGGGCGCTTTCCTTTGGCCACAAATGAAGAGTACATCAATAAAGCAACCAACGAAAAAGTAAGCAATACTGAGTGGCACAACATTGTTGTGAGAAACAAAGCCGCTGAAGTTTGCGAAAAATACCTTAAAAAAGGTGATAAAGTATATATTGAAGGCCGTATCAAAACTCGTAAGTGGCAGGACGATAAAGGCATGGATAGATATTCTACAGAAATACAATGCCTGGAATTTACCTTCTTGACTCCCAAAGATGGAACAACTTCTGAAAGTGCGGGAAACTCCCAAGCCTCTCAATCTAAGCCTAACTCTAAACCTTCTCCAGCTCCGAAAATGGAGGAAGAGGAGGAAGATGATTTACCCTTTTAAAACAAAAATTCTTTAAATTTTGGAACCCGGTCCCTCGAGTTACATCTTTTTTTCTGTATTGGAATTTTCAGATGTATTTAAAATTATCCTTTTCTTTATTCTGCTTATATCTTCTGCACTTATTTCAGGCTCTGAAGTAGCTCTGTTTTCTCTTAAACCATCAGATTTTGATGTGAAAGAAGGAAATGTATCCAAGCAAGAGCAGATCATTATTAACCTACTGGATAAGCCAAAGAAACTATTAGCTACAATCTTGATAGCCAATAATTTTATAAACATCGCTATTGTTCTTTTGTATGCCTCCATAAGTGAGACTTTTTACGGGGATAGCACTACCTTATTTTTTGGCATAAGTCTGAAGTTTTTGATTGACGTTGGGTTGGTTACTTTCCTCATCCTGATGTTTGGTGAAATTTTACCAAAAGTATACGCCAATAGAAATAATGTTGTATTTGCACATTTTATGGCAGTGCCTCTTAGTATTTTGGACCGTCTTCTTACACCGCTCTGCCTGCCAATGCGATCTGTTACCAACCTGATACAAAATCGATTTGGAAAACAGAAAACCAACTTAAGTGTGGATCAGTTATCCCAAGCTCTGGAGCTCACAAGCGAAGAGGATACCTCAAAAGATGAAAAGAAAATACTTCAAGGTATTGTTTCCTTTGGTAATACAGATACTAAACAAGTGATGAGACCTAGACTCGATATTTTTACGCTCAATGTAGAGCAGCCTTTTCATGAAGTTATAGAAGAAATCATGGAAAATGGTTATTCCAGAATTCCCGTTTATGAAGACAATGTAGACAACATCACAGGTATATTATACATCAAAGACTTATTACCACATCTTCAGAAGGAGAATTTTGAATGGCAACCTCTGGTAAGAGAACCTTATTTTGTGCCAGAGAATAAAAAACTAGACGATCTCCTTGCAGATTTCCAGGAACAAAAAAACCACCTAGCCATAGTTGTAGATGAATATGGAGGAACCAGCGGTTTGATATCCCTGGAAGATATAATTGAAGAAATAGTAGGAGATATAAGTGATGAGTTTGATGATGAGGATGTGATCTATTCAAAAATTAATGAATCCACATATGTGTTTGAAGGAAAAACACCATTGAAGAATTTTTACAAAATACTAAAGCTAGAGGAACCGAAGATTGAAGAATTTGAATCCAATAAAGGAGAAGCAGAAACTCTTGCAGGTTTTGTATTGGAGTCTTCAAAAGGTTTTCCTAAGAAAAGCCAAGTTATTGCCTTTAGTAACTTCGACTTTACCGTAGAAGTACTTGATAGTAAAAGAATAGTTCAGCTAAAAGTGAAGATCAATAAGGACAAAACTTTAGATGATGCATAGGATTTTTTTGACTTTCATATTGTTAGTTATATGCTCGTGCAGCGACTCTACACAACCCAAACCCTCTGGTTTTTTAGCTTTAGAGTACGACTTGGCTCAATATAGCAGAGTGGATCCGGATTGTCCCTTTTCTTTTGAAAAAAATGATTTTTCAGATTTAGAAAAAGATAATCCAAATCAGCCTTGTTGGCTCAACTTAAACTATTCTGGGATGAACGCCAAGATATACCTAAGCTATTCATCTGTAGAAAATAATTTAAGGGAGTTGCTTATTGATGCTCAAAAACTTCCCGAAAAGCACACCATAAAAGCAGACCTTATAGAAGCCAGCATTTATGAAAACAAAGCAAATCAGACCTTTGGAAATTTTTATAATGTGGAAGGCGATGCTGCTTCACCAGCTCAATTCTATATCACTGATAGTACTTCTCATTTCTTGACAGGATCTTTATATTTTGAAGTAAAACCCAATTACGATTCTATACTTCCCGCCGCAAATTATCTCAAGAATGACATGAGACATTTAATGGAAACCTTGGAGTGGGAGTAAAGCCTCACCTTACTTAAAATAAATCTAATTCCAGTGCTTAATAAGTGAGCTTATTTTAGATTTACTCAAAATTTATATAACATGAAGACACCATTAGTTTATTTAGCCATTAGTGTAATTACACTGATAGGCTGTAAAAATTCAAACTCTAGCCAAGAAGAAGCTCAAAGCGAAGAAGTCGCAGAAAATTCAGAAAAGGTGAGTAGCAAATTTAATATTACCCCTATTTCCCATGCCACGGCAGTTTTTGAAATTGACGAAACTGTTTTTTATATCGATCCTGTAGGAGGAGCAGAAGCTTTTGAAGGTCAGCCTTCACCAGACATGATTTTGGTGACAGACATTCACGGAGATCATTTCAATATGGAAACTTTGGAAGCGGTTTCCAAACCAGAAACCAAAATTGTTGTGCCACAAGCTGTAGCTGACAAAATAGAAGGTGCACTTACCAGCCAGCTTGTTGTCTTAAAAAATGAAGAAATCAAAACGATTGACGGCTTCAACATAGAAGGTGTAGCCATGTATAATCAAGGTGACCAGGACAAGGTAAGACATGTTAAAGGAAGAGGAAACGGCTATGTCATCGAAAAAGGAGACTTGAGGGTCTACTTCTCTGGAGACACTGAAGATGTTCCTGAAATGAGAGCCTTAACCGATATCGACAAAGCATTTGTATGTATGAATCTTCCTTATACCATGAGTGTAGATGCAGCTGCAGACGGCGTACTAGCGTTTAAGCCAAAGGAAATCTACCCTTATCATTACAGGGGCCAGGGCGGACTAGCCGACGTGGAGAAATTCAAATCTTTGGTCAACCAGGGTAATAAGGAGATACAAGTTAAACTACTCGACTGGTATCCTTCTACCAAATAAACCTTTTATCAACATCTTTTATTTCCAGGCTTTGATATCCATCAAAGCCTGGAAAGTTTTAACCCGAATTTATCAGTCGTGTCGAAGAATTAAATTCACTTTTGCAAAAAAAATAGAGTTTGAAACCAAATCAATTAAAGTGGGTATTTCTTGTGGCTCTAGCCTTTTTATGGGGGAGTTCGTTTATCCTCATTAAAAAAGGGCTGGTAGGATTCACGCCGCTTCAACTCACCGCACTTAGAGTATTGATTACTGGTATTTTTCTTACGTTGATAGGTTTTAAGAAAATTAAGGAAATTCAAAAAAGTCAGTGGAAATGGATTGCCATTTCGGGGTTTATAGGAACCATGCTGCCTACTTTACTATTTTCTATTGCCGAAACGGAGATCGATAGTGCTATTGCTTCCATCCTGAATTCAACTGTACCCTTGTTGGCTCTAATTACGGGGGTCTTGTTCTTTAGTAACCAATTTATTAAAAAGCAATTTATGGGGGTCGTCATCGGGTTGGTAGGTTCTGTGCTTTTAATTCTTGCCGGAGCTTCGCTCAACCCTAATCAAAATTACTGGTTTGCGGTCTTACCGGTCATTGCCTCTCTGATGTATGCTTTTAATGCAAATATTTTAAAGTCTTATCTGGAAAGGATTTCAGCTTTAGGCATTGCCACGGGTTCGTTTTTGATTTTAATTCCTTTTGCATTTGGTATTTTAGTATTTACCGGTTTTTTTAATACTGAATTTTTAGCCCAGGAAGCGGTCCAAACCTCTCTGATTTATGTTACCGTTTTAGCTCTGATGGGTACGGCTCTTGCCAAGATTATCTTCAACCGACTCATCCAATTGTCCAATCCAGTCTTTTCTACCTCGGTCACTTATTTAATTCCAATTGTGGCTTTGTTTTGGGGCTTTATGGATGGAGAAGAGTTTAACTGGTATCAACTCGCCGCTGGTGGCGTAATTTTATTGGGGGTGTATGTGTCCAATCGGAAGAAAAAAGAAAAGAAGAACAAGGTGCTCGAGAAAGCTTAGATTGACTCAGGGTTTATTTTACCTCAAACCCTCTTTTAATTATCCATTTAAAAAATTAGCATTACCTATTGAAGACTTTATAGAGAAGAATCTAAACTCTTTATAATTAGTTATAGACATCATTATTTACAACTACAACTTCAGATACTAAATCACCAGTGTTGGTAATTCCCTCAATAAAAAACTTAAGAGGAGAGTTGGCCGGATTATGAACTGTGAAATTCAAACTCCCATCATCATCTATTTTGCAATTTGGGATCCAGTCTATAACTCCATAGTCCTTAAAAAAATCGCCCTTATACACGTTGTATTTTGGAACGTAGAAATTTTTATTCTTAGCAAAAGTTAATGGAAACTCAAATTGTCTGAAAGGCCCTCTTTTATTCTTGTTGACAAAATCCAAAGAAGTATAAATTTTTATAACCCCTCCAGCTCCTAAAAAGCCTTCTCCATAGCCATTCTCATTCACAACTAAATAATCGACAATATTCATATTGTAAGCGTAAAAATAATTTTGATTTACAATGAGTTGATCGTCCAGGTAAATTAATGGACTTGGGTCATTGACATTGGATCTTGCAACCCTAGGAACTATTTCAAATGATCCTGAGGTTTCCCTAGCATAATAATCAGGCAAATACGCATTGACGTAATTTGCAAAGGTCAGATTACTATTTCTCTTTGTATCATCAAAAGCATAGACCTTTGTGAAAATATCCTTCTTAAGATTTTCAATTTTAGTTTGCCTTTTTTTAGCTTTTATGAAGACTTCATCAAGCTTTTGGGTTTTATTGAGATCAATCAGGCTAAATTCTGATTTAGATATACCCTTAGGAGAGAAAGACTGATTGGTTTGCAATACTTTAAATGTATTCTCAAAATCGGGAATTTCTGAAGGATAAAATTCTGTACCTAAATCAGGCTTCCACACTTTTCCTTTTTTATTCATTGTACCAATGCCCAGCATTTCGCTTTCTATGGGATAAAGACTAGAAACAACGAAACTATCTTGATCTTCAGATAGACTTACCTTCACTCCATTATTCTGTTCAAGAGGGTATACCACATACTCCTTTTGTCTTTTTTTATTCTGATTTGCTTTTAAAACAATACCATCTTCAAAAGCATATGTGTCAGTTACATTGTTATTAAAGATGTCATCCCAATTATAACTGCTCCAGCCCTGAGTCAACAATAAATTGTCTAAGTCGTACTTTTTCTTAGCATCTACATTTGTAAAATAGTAGTGAGCATTTTCAACGTAGCTTTTCAGATAAGGCTGTAAGTAGGTATAAGAAATGATATTATGTTGTCTCTGATAAGATTTGGTTGTTTCTGGAAGTATGGAGACGCTTATGTTAGTCTTATCCGTCGAGGAATGAGCTAAGTTTGATAAAGGAATACGAATTCGTGTTGAATCCTTATATGTTGTAGTAATGGGAGTACCAGGATTAATAAAGTTAATACCTGTGTAGTGAAAAAAAATGCGCTCCAATACGGGTTTGTTATTTTCATCAAAAAGGGTAAGAATATTGATTCCAGAAAACAACTCCTCATGATTGACTATTTTTAAAAGACTTTTTTCTTTAAAAGTAACAGGAGTAGCTTTTGCTGTTTTGCCATTATGAACGGTGAGCTTATATGACTTCCCTTTGATATCTCTTAAAGTGCTTTGATTGGTTCTAAGCTCTACTGCTAAAAGTTTTGGAGAGTTATTGACATGAACAGAAATTCCTTTAGGCTTGATGTCGTCGATTTCGTAATTATAGATTTTACCAAGGTGATTAACCTCTACTTTATATGTTTGATCTAAGCTAGGAGTGAACTGGAATTTACCTATCCCAAAGGCATTGGTTTGAAACGATATCAAAAGCTGATCATTAGAATCATAGACTTTGCCCTCCACATCCTGAACTCCGTAACCTTGATTATTTTTTATGATAACTCCTACACTGGTTTTAACAGAATTGACAAAGAAACCGCCCTCAGGTAAAAACTGTGCATCTAATTTTTGTATGGTTGCAGTTTTTTCAATGCTGCTTTCTTCTTCAGGATCAATGACTCTGAATGATTCTACAAAAGCATTGGGTTCATCAAAATTCCTCATCCAATTGGTATACGCCTTAAAGGTGTAGTGCCCAGAACTGAATAAGCTATCAACAGTGAAGACATTGTTTGTAAAGCCGTTATCCACCTTTACCAGCTTACTTTTAACGACTTTATTACTGGCATCAGTAATGACACAATAAAGGTTTTTAGTTGATTCTGACGGAACTTTTGAATCTTTATCAAGAACGTAACCACTAAACCCTATCATTTCTCCTTTTATAAAGGTACTTTTATTCAAATGACAATAAGCTACCTCTCTATAAAGAGAGCTGTAATCATCGAATGATGTTATAATCTTATCTATTTTTTGTTCTTGGCCAATTAGTAGGTTGCTAATTAAAATAATCGTGATGAGTATCGCTTTTTTCATGGCTTTGTAGAATTTAATTAGAATAATCAACTACATCATTATGCGGTATAATAATCACAGCTTCTCAAATATATAACATTTTCGGATAAAAAACATTGCTGATTTACAGGTCATAGACGATAAGAATAATTAGTCTTTGGTGAGAATTCATAAAGGCCTTGACCCTGTTTTAACAGCAGTCTTTAATGAGTCACTGGTCTAGAAAATAAATTTTTTTACCAGCTTTCTAAACTTACATTTTCCAGATAATACTCTTGACTTGCGATGAATCACTATTATTTAAAGTTCCAAAAATTAAGATGATCTGTTAATTTTAATTAATCGAAAATTGAAATGATTATATTATTCCAATTAAGTGACCCTATGAATAAGATCAAAAACACTATAAAAGGTGCCTCACCTAGGAAAAACCATTTTATATCCTTTTTGAAATTAGGTCTTCTAATAAAACTTATAGAGTTTATTAAAGACATGATGACAATGCCAAGGATTCCTAGAACTAGAAATAGTTTTATGTTTTTAAATAACCAATCGGTTAATACATTTCTTAAATATTCTATGGTTACGAATATTAAAATTAATCCGAGAACGAAAGTTGAAATTAACCAAATTGAAAGTTGTTTAAGACCTGTGTTTTTGTCCACGAAAAAACTTAAACACTTCCATCACAAAAATCATTGGTAAAGCTAGCGCCAAAACATACAACCACTCGTTAAAACTAATTGGTTCTATTCGTAAGATATCTTGCATAAAAGGAATTTGCATACTCAAGATGTGAATTCCCTGAGCGGCCAGAACTCCAAAAACAAGTATGATATTTCTTTTTAACGGTACTTTGAAGACTGAAACTCGTTCGGAACGACAGTTAAATACATGAAAGTTTTGCATAAATACCATTAACAGCAGAATAATATTTCGTGCGTGTATTTCATCCATTTGGGTGAACGTGTTTAAATAATACCAGAGTCCAAAAACAATTAATCCCATAGCTGCACCAGAAACTACGGTTTGATGAATCATTAACGGGTTGAATATTTTTTCTGATGGCTTTCTGGGTTTTCGCTCCATGGCACCTGGTTCTCCCCTCTCAAACGCAAGGGAAACATCTTGTATGCCGTTGGTAACGAGGTTGAGCCATAGTAACTGAACTGCAAGTAGCGGCAGAGGCAATCCAGCAGCGATTGATGCAAGAAAAGGGATGATTTCTGCAGCTCCAGTTGAAATCAATAGATAAATTACTTTACGCACATTATCGAAGGCAAACCGGCCTTCTTCGACTCCTGCAACAATCGATGAGAAGTTATCGTCCACGACAATCATTGATCCCACTTCTTTTGCTACATCAGTACCCGAACCCATAGCTATCCCAATATTAGCGCGCTTAAGGGCGGGAGCATCATTTACACCATCGCCTGTAACGGCAACAAATTCATCTTTACGAATCAACACCTCTACAATTTCAAGTTTTTGTGTTGGAGAAACTCTGGCAAAAACTGAGGTTGATGCCACCAGTTTTTCAAACGCAGGACTATCTACCGCGCCTGCTTCGTTCAGCATTTGTCCAGTAACAACAAGAGTTGTTGTGTCGGCTATTCCCAACTCACGAGCTATGGCACCAGCTGTTGCTGGATGGTCTCCGGTTATCATGATTACCCTTATTCCAGCTTTATTGCATTGCTCTACAGATGTTTTTGCCTCCGGTCTTAGCGGGTCAATAAAGCTTACAAGTCCGTAAAATGTGAGTCCAGGAATATCTCCATTGTCATAAATTTCCTTTTTCTGAAAATTGGGGTATTTACCACTGGCAAAGGCTAATACACGATAACCATCTTGAGCAATTTGTTCTGCATCGGCAAGTATTTTGTCCTTGAGGAAGTTTGTTTTCTCCGTAAAACTGAATCCGGTTATTGATTTCTTCCTGTTTTAATCCAGTATCAGAAGTTCTTAACTCGCTGAAAATTTCTTCTTTGTTATTGGCTTGCCAATGTTTTTGTCTAAGGTGTTTTTGAGGTTCATGTTCATCCATTTTATTTCATTGTCAAGCTATTACTAAACTTTCATCATTATGAAAATACAATTTTATTTGAAATAGTTTTGGGTTAAGCCTGAGCTTAAATAGGAATAGAGTAGAAGTTTTAAACTATCAGTCAGCCTTTAGTAGAAATTTGAAGCAAGGCTGGATGTTGAGGTTAACTTATAAGCATAAAGCAATGTATCTAGAAGAATCATGTAGGTTCAAAAAAAAATCCCCCCGAATTTCAAAAGAATATAGGGGGTAAGTCAATCTAAAATAATGTGAGAGAATTTTTACTTAAACTTCAATACTGGTGACCTTCCTTTTTTGAATTTTCTATTTCCTGCAGGTCTGCCAGATCTTAAGCTTTTTTGCTCTTCGTATGGCAGGTGCACTATTTCTTGGCATTGCTCTGAGCAGCAACCGTCCATCTTTTTGGCGCAATCTTCACATTGGATAAAGAGCAAGTGGCAACCGTCGTTGGCACAGTTCACGTGGGTATCGCAGGGCGTCCCGCATTGGTGGCATTTGGCGATGACATCGTCGGAAATCTTTTCGCTTCGGCGGTCATCGAACACAAAGTTCTTTCCAAAAAACTTATTTTCCAAGTCTTTGTCTTTGACTTGTCGGGCATATTCTATAATTCCGCCTTCCAGTTGGTAGACTCTTTTGAAACCCTTGTGTTTGTAATAAGCGCTGGCTTTTTCACAACGAATGCCGCCGGTGCAATACATGACGAGGTCTTTGTCTTCTTTATGATCTTTGAGGTCTTCTTCTATGATGTCTAAAGATTGACGAAAAGTGTCAACGTCCGGTGTCACCGCATTTTTGAAGTGACCAATTTCACTTTCGTAGTGGTTACGCATATCGACCAAAACAGTGTTTGGGTTTTCGATGAGTTCATTGAACTTTTTGGCATCGACGTGAATCCCTTTGTTGGTGACATCGAAAGTGGCATCGTTGAGCCCATCGTGGACAATTTTGGGTCTGACTTTTATTTTGAGTTTTAAGAAGGATTTATCGTAATGTTCGATGGCGATGTTGAGCCTTACATCCTTTAAGAAGTCAATACTATCCAGGAATGTTTTGAACTCTTCAAACTTTTTGGCAGGCACAGAAAGTTGAGCGTTGATGCCTTCGTGAGCCACATTGATGCGGCCAAGAACGTCGAGTTTGTTCCAGTTGAGGAACAAGTAATCTCTAAATTCTTTAGGATTCTTGAGTTGATGGTACTTGTAAAAAGAAAGGGTAAAGCGCTCTTCACCAGCTTGTTCTATAAGCTGTTCCCTTTCTTTTGAACTTAGTTTATTGTACAGTTGCATGCTATACTAATATTTGAGTTAAAAGAAATGATTATTGAAGCGCAAAGATACGATTTGGAATTTACGATATCAGATTTAAGATTAAGAATTGGCAATCAGCAGTCCTCAATTATAAATTATTTAATCGTTTTTTGATGGTTTTACTTGATGCCACAAAAATAGAAGTCAATTCATTTGCCTCTTTATGCAAGAATTTCAATTCTTTCTTTTCGTTTAAATCTTTGATGAGATCAAGCTCTTCTATCATTTCTAACCAAAATTGAGTTTCATCGGCTTCTTCTATTACGGTTCCCATTTTCGAAATAAAGTCTTTGTCACTTTTAGCTCTACAAACAGCTCTGTAGTTTGGTGCAACAGAAGTTGAAGAGCGTATGATTTAGTTGGTAATTGTCCAACAAGTTGGTTTATTTGGCAAGGTTTCAACCAACTTTATCACTCTGATTGCAAATTGCCTAGTACGCTTTTTCAGTTCTTCTTTCACATCTCTTTGATTCAGAATTTAAAATTAGTTATTTAAATCAAAAATCTTTATTCTAAAATTTGCAATCAAATAATCAGTCAGGAAACACAGCGACAAAGACTTTAGCCGATTGGGCTTCAAATTGATGTTTTAAATCTTTGATGGATAATTTTCCTATTTTATATTCAAGTTGCTTTCGAGTCCCACAAACAATCTCGTTTTTAAATTTAAATGGCGTTAGATCTTTTTTATCGTAGGATGATATATAAACTTTTATCAATTGGTCAGGATTAAACTTAGAACTATTAGCCTCAGCTTTTGAATACGAATAAGTGTAATCTTTCAATAGGGAAATCACATCTGAAAGCACTGCGCTTGCAGTGGGAATGCTTCCAGCTCCTTTGCCTTGTAGAAGTTGTTGCTGTGCAAATTCTGCATCGATTTGCACCGCGTTATTTTCGAATTCAATAGAGGTTAGTAAATTATTGTTTTTGATAAACTGTGGCGCTACGAAAGCGTTTAGTCCATCGTCATTGAGTTCAGAATGTCCCAAAACTTTTATACTGAAGTTTTTTTCTTTGGCAAATTCAATATCCTCTGGTTTGATGTGTCGTATGCCCAAATTCAAAATATCTTCAGGTGTATTCAAAACTCCAAAAGCGTGATAATTGCTGATGATGAGTTTGAATTTGGAATCCCAGCTGTCGATGTCCAAAGTTGGATCCGATTCTGCGAAACCGTGTTTTTGAGCATCGGTGATGATTCTATCAAAAGGCTGTGGATTTTGAAACAAACGCGTCAACACATAATTACAGGTTCCATTACTAATAGCTCTCAGCGATTTTATGGAGTCCTGACCAAAAGATTCTTCCAGTGTTCTTATCACAGGAATGCTTCCACAAACCGATGCTTCGTAAAGTAAACTCACATTTTGCTTTTGGGCTAAAGCAGTGAGTTCCTGGAAATGCTCAGCGAGCATCTTTTTGTTGGCAGTAATGACATGCTTTCTTTTTTCTAAAGCTTTTTTCACAATTGAATAAGCAGCATCGGCGTCATCAATCAATTCCAAAACAACATTGATATCTTTGTCTTCCAATATATCTTTGGGTTGATAGCTAAAGTGTTTTGCATCTTTAGATCTTGGTTTATCAGGATTTTTGACAACAATAGTCTTAAGCTCAATGTTTGGAATTGTTTTTTTCTTGAGTAAATGATAAATTCCAGAACCTACACTTCCAAATCCAAATAATCCAATAGTAAGGTGTTGTGGCATTAGTTATAATTTAAAATGTTTTCGTAATATTAATTTTATGGTTTCAACTTCAATCAAAAATCCGTCGTGTCCATAGGATGAATCGATGATTTCTAGTGCTGAATACCCTATACGTTCAGCTAAAAATTTTTGTTCTTCAACAGGGAAAAGCAAATCGCTTTGAATCCCAATGACCAAAGTTTTGGCTTTAACTTTTGCAAGTGCTTTTTTACAGTTGCCTCTATTTCTACCTACATTATGGCTATCCATGGCTTTGGACAAGTACCAATAGGATTTTGCATCAAAACGTTTGGAAAGTTTCTCTCCCTGGTATTTTTGATAGGAGGATGCTCTGAAGTCATCTACTGTATTTTTTTTATCTATTTGAGTGGATCGATAGGTGTTGTAGTTTCTATAACTCAACAGAGCAATAGCTCTTGCAGCTTCTAGTCCCTTTTTTCCAGCAGTTTTATTTTTCTCATAGAATGTAGAATCAGACTCAATCGCCATGCGTTGTGTCTCATTCAAAGCAATACCCCATGAAGAATGCTTTGCGCTGGTCGCGAGTAAAACCAAATTTTTGATTTTATCTGGTTTTTGAATTGCCCATTCCATAGCTTGCATACCTCCCATAGATCCACCCATCAAATATTGGATTTCTGAGATTCCTAAATCTTTACTTAAGAGGTTTAAGGTTTTGGCAATGTCCCGAATGCTGAATTTTGGAAAGTTCAATCCATAAATTTCATTCGTTTCAGGGTTGATGCTTTGAGGAGAAGTGCTGCCATAACAAGATCCTAGGATATTTGCACACACTACAAAATATCTATCCAGATCAATTTCATTTTTTTTGTCGAAAAGACCAGGCCACCATTCTTCAGGGTGAGCATTTGCTGTGAGGGCGTGACAAATCCAAATAACATTTGAACCCTCTGCATTGAGTTGACCTAGAGTGTTATAAGTTAACTCAAACTCAGCTAAAGTCTGTCCGTTTTCGAGTTCGAAAGGGTGTTGATATTTGAAAACTTTAGGCATAAATTTCCTCCTTATAGGATGACTTATTGATGTGGTAATGAATTGGAGTTTTGTTGCTCAAATTATCGTTGATGGGACATCTTTGCTTTACGTTTTTCAAAAGAAAATTGACACTTTCCTGAGTGGCATTAGTGACAAAATCAATGTTTACATCCAGAGATTGAAAACCTGCTCTACCGTCGTCGCTATGTCCCAGAAATTTGGCAGCATCGATATTTCCGTTGATGTTGATTTTGAAATCGTAAAGCTTTACCCCCAATTCTTTAGCAACCAAATTGATAACCACATTGAGGCAGCCTGCATAACCAGCCAATAAATATTCTACAGGGTTAGCAGCCAGATCTTGACCGCCAAGTTCATTGGGTTCGTCCACGAAGAAATTGAATTGTCTTGATTTTCCTTGATATAAGGTTGAATTAATACTCGATCCGTTTATTGAAAAGTTTGAAATACTCATAATTTGATTTTTTAAAGTTGTGAAAATGCCTGATCTAAATCGGCCATGATATCGTCTATATGTTCTATGCCTACTGAAATCCTCAGCAAACCAGGAAATACACCTGAAGCTTTTTGTTCTTCTTCATTTAACTGTTGATGAGTAGTTGAGGAAGGGTGAATGATTAGGGTTTTGGCATCGCCAACATTGGCGGTATGAATAATCAGTTTTAGAGAATCTACCAGTTTGTCTGCCTCCTCGAGCGTTGCTTTTAGCTTAAAAGACAAAACTGCTCCAAACCCACGTTGCAGATACTTTTTGGCATTTTCATGATAAGGTGAACTTTCCAAACCAGGATAGTTTACATACTCCACTTTTGGATGTTTTTCAAGATATTTAGCCAGTTTTAAGGCATTTTCAGAATGGCGTTCACATCTTAGGGATAAGGTTTCTAAACCTTGAAGCAATAAGAATGAATTGAACGGGCTTAAAGCTTGTCCGAAATCTCTCAAGCCTTCTACTCTCGCTTTGATGGCAAAAGCGACATTAGGCAGTCCAAGTTCGTTACCTTCTCCAAAGACTTCCCAAAACTTAAGACCGTGGTAACCTTCAGAAGGTTCTGTAAACCCTTGAAATTTTCCATTGGCCCAGTTGAAGTTTCCTGCGTCTACAAGAATTCCTCCTATGCTATTGCCATGGCCTCCAATCCATTTGGTGGCCGAACTAGTGACAATATTTGCTCCATGCTTTATTGGCTGAGCAATCGCGCCACCCGCACCAAAGGTATTATCAACAATCAATGGGATTTCGTGCTTTTGTGCAATTTTTGCAATGGCTTCAAAATCTGGAATATTAAATTCTGGGTTACCAATAGTTTCAAGGTAGATGGCTTTGGTTTTGTCATCAATTAAAGCTTCAAAGGAGCTTGGTTCATCACCGTTTGCGAAACGTGCATCTATACCAAGTTTTTTGAAAGTCACATTGAATTGATTGAAAGTTCCCCCGTAAACAAAAGAAGTAGAAACAAAATTATCACCTGTTTGAAGAAGTGTGGTTAAAGCAAGAAATTGTGCGGCAATTCCAGAAGAAGTGGCTACGGCAGCAACACCGCCTTCCAACGCTGCTACTCGTTTCTCGAATACATCCGTAGTAGGATTCATTATTCTGGTGTAAATGTTTCCAAATTCTTCGAGTCCAAATAATTTGGTAGCATGTTTCGAATTCTGAAATTGATAAGAGGAGGTTTGATGGATTGGCACTGCAATAGAACCTGTAGTTGGATCTGCTTGCTGACCTGCGTGAAGTTGTAAACTTTCAAATTTTAAATTAGTAGACATTTTTATTGATTTTAATAAGATTATAAATGATATACTCGAGATGCTTTCAATTCTGAAGGAAAGAGTGAAATAGAAATTTTTTGGGAAGTGAGCCTATGCGCACATACAATGAAAGCACGACATAGGCGTGAGCATTCGCATTGTAGTTAAATCAATAAGTGATGTAGAAATCAATCCGTGATAGAATTGAATAGATGCCGTGGTGTTTAAAAAATACAAGTTCATTTTTTTACAATTTATATTTCCCTATTTGGGCAGGAATTAGCACTTTTCAACACGTTGTTGAGGTTGCCGAGGGTCGCGGAGCCTGTCTCTCGCCTCTTCTTTATAAATCATACACCAGAAAAGTGGCAGATGATATCGCAAATATAATTCAGCTTTTTAAAATGCAACTATCGAAAACAAGGTTTTTTGTTAAAATTTGTTAACTAGGGTGATTTCAAAATTTGAAATGAAAAAAGCCCTGTTTGTCAGGGCTTTTTCAAAAATGTTGTAATAAACAACAAGGTTTGGCTAATTCGTTGTTATACATTTTTAATCTATTGTATTAAATCAAAAATTGAACAACGTCAGCCCCCGTCGATTTTACAGCTGGAAATAGTCGTAAACGAGACTGAAATCCCATGTGTATTGGTTATAGATGTTTTTTTAAGAAATTTCAAATAATAGTCTTTATGAATAGATACCAAATACTTGGAATGGTTGCGTAACTTAATTCCAATATTAAAAAGAAATACTATTTTTACAAAAAAGAATTCAATAAAACATGGCAAAAGAAAATAGCGAGAAAGATGCAAAGTTAAAAGCGCTTCAATTGACTTTGGATAAGCTAGACAAGACTTACGGAAAAGGTACTGTAATGAAAATGAGCGACCAGGCAGTACAAGATGTGGAGGCAATTTCTTCAGGTTCTTTGGGATTGGATTTAGCCTTAGGAGTTGGTGGTTACCCTAGAGGAAGAGTTGTAGAAATATACGGACCAGAATCTTCAGGTAAAACAACATTAACGCTTCATGCAATTGCTGAAGCACAAAAGGCTGGCGGGATTGCTGCTTTTATCGATGCTGAACATGCCTTTGATAGAGCCTATGCTAAAAACTTAAATATAGATATAGATAATCTCATTATATCACAACCAGATCATGGTGAGCAAGCATTAGAAATCACTGAAAACCTAATACGGTCTGGTGCGATTGATATTATTGTGATTGACTCTGTTGCAGCCTTAACTCCAAAAAGTGAAATTGAAGGCGAAATGGGAGATTCCAAAATGGGTCTCCACGCCAGACTGATGTCACAAGCCTTGAGAAAAATGACCTCTACCATAAGTAAAACCAATTGTACAGTGATTTTCATTAACCAATTGAGAGAGAAAATTGGGGTGATGTTTGGAAATCCAGAAACTACAACCGGTGGTAACGCTTTGAAATTTTATGCTTCCGTAAGATTAGACATCAGAAGATCCACACAGATCAAAAACTCAAATAGTGACGTCATGGGTAATAAAACTCGTGTGAAAGTGGTGAAAAACAAAGTAGCACCTCCATTCAAAATGGCAGAGTTTGATATCATGTATGGAACAGGAATTTCCAAAATAGGTGAAATTATAGATATTGGTGTTGATTATGAAATCATCAAAAAAGCTGGATCTTGGTTTAGTTACGAAGACACTAAACTTGGGCAAGGTAGAGATGCAGTAAAAACTCTACTTCTTGATAATCCTGAATTGATGGAAGAGCTGGAAGTAAAAATAGTTGACGCTATAAAGTTGGCTAAGTCTGAAGATTAAGCTAATTTATATACTACTTTCATAACCGATGATTAATCATCGGTTTTTTTATGCTTTAATTTTTTAAACTGCGGCGCAACCTTTCTTCAATCCAGTCGTCTTTTAATAAACACTTCTTAATGAAATATATCAGCAAACTATTTATTGTCTTTTTTATAGGTTCAATTGTTTTTGTCGGTTGCAGTGTTGATGATGACGAGAATTTATTTCAAACGTCTCAAGTATCCCCTATCTTAGATGCCAATGTTCCTGATACAATGGTTATGAGCGAAACCTACACTCTAGGAATTACCTATCAAAAAGATTCTGACTGTCATAGGTTTTCCAATTTTGACGCTGTGAATCAAGGAGATAGTTTGTATTATGTCCGGGCAATAACTATATTTACTCAGGCTGCTAATTGTAATCAAGATACAGCAGGGGATCAAAAAGAAGTTGATTTCACCAATAACTTTGAGTCTAATTTTACTTTCAAGTTTTTGAATGGAAGAGACAGCTTAGGAGATTTTACTTATCTTGATAAAGATGTGATCGTGATAAAAGACTAAATGGAATTAAAGAATCTAATAAAGCGCTGTAAAAAGAATGACATAGCTTCTCAGAAGCTTTTGTACGATATTTTTGCTGATGTGCTTTTTAGTATTTCTTTAAAATATTCAAGAAATTATTCCGAAGCTGAAGACAATTTGCAAGATGCTTTTATTAAAATTTTTGAAAAAATCCATCAGTTTAAGCATAAAGGATCTTTTGAAGGTTGGCTGAAGCGAATCACTATTAATATCTGTCTACAGCGCTACAGAAAGCAAAAGGTATTTGAGCTGGTAAACGAAGAAGCCCTAAAAGCTGAAGATGTCTACGTAGAAGATAACAGCTATTCTTTACAATTTCTTCTAGACTGTATCCAAAGCCTTCCGGATAGATATAGAATGGTATTTAACCTTTATACACTCGACGGATTTTCTCATAAAGAAATCGCATTAAAACTTCAGATTACTGAAGGGACTTCAAAATCAAATCTTTCCAGAGCAAAAGATATTTTACGTCGAAAAATTACTGAGTCCAATATTGATGAGGCCTATATCCGAAAAATTGATCATAATTAAATGAAATCTTCCAAACCCATAGAGCGATTATTTCAGGAAGGTTTAAATGACCTTCAGACTTCACCTTCTCCAAAGGTTTGGAAAGGCATCGAAGAAAAATTGTCAGGGAGAAAAAAGAAAAAACGATTTGCAGCCTTTTGGTGGCAGGTTGTATCTGTAGCTGCGATTTTATTAATTTTTAGCTCTATTGGGGCTTTCTATTTTCAGAATGCAGAAACTAAATCATCTGTTTCATCAAAAGAAAATTCAGAAATTAAAAGGAATCTAAATTCAATAGTAGTTACTCCAGCTCAGTATAGATTTACTTCCGTAAGCACTGCACTTTCATCATTTGAAAATGATATAGAAAATAGTTTGGCTTTTCAGCTTGAAGTTCCCAAATCCGTAATTGAATCTCCAAAGCTTGCTGATGCTGAAGGAGATGATGCTATAAACCCTCAGGTTACTGGAATTTCATCGTCATACGTGAATCAACTGGTTAAGGCTGAGCTAAAGTACCTACAGAATTTAAGAATTGCTTCAAATCTTCTGAGCAATGAATTGAAAGAAGATTTGACCTTAGGCGATAATGTGGAGAAAAAATCCTTATTCGATGCTATAGAAGAAGAGCCTTTTTTGGTAGTTGAAGATGATAAACAAATTTATAAGCCTTGGGAGCTAACACCAAATGTAGCTCCGGTTTTCATGAATTCCTTTAGTGGTGGTAATCCTATAGAAGCCAGCCTTCAAGGAAAGACAACCAGCAATCCCAATGTTTCATATGGGATTAATGTAGCCTACGCTATTAACAAAAAGATCAAAATAAGAACAGGAGTTAATCAGGTAGCAATGGGTTATAATACTCAGGATGTTATTTTATCAACAACCTCGTCTTCTTTTAGTTCCGATAATTCTAATAATCCCAATATCAAAAATGATATTCTTACAGAGGTGACTTTGGTTTCTGCTACAAACAGAAGAGTTGGAGGCAGAAATGCTACAATGAGTGATCCTGGAAATTCATCTTTCTTAAGTTCAACATCAGAATATAATTCTATTGGTTCATTAAATCATGAATTGGGATTTGTAGAGGTTCCTGTTGAAATTGAATATGCAATCATCGATAAAAAAATCGGCTTGCATGTGCTTGGAGGAGCGAGCACTTATTTACTGAATAACAACGAAATATTCTTTGAGGAAGGAGGACGTTCTTCCAGCATTGGTGAAGCAGAAAACCTTAATTCTTTCAGTTTTAGTGCCAATTTGGGTTTAGGTCTGGATTATAATTTTTCTGAAACTTTATCTTTAAATTTAGAACCCAAATTCTTGTACCAAATAAATACTTTTCAAGATACGGATTCTAGCTTTCAGCCTTATTTCTTCGGAATATATTCAGGCATAAGATTCAAATTTTAGAAATAATTTTTCAAAATAGAGTTAGCTTGTTGCTTATGTAAGTAAAAAAATTAACTTTGTTTTCATGAGAGTAGAAGAGTATATTAAACAGTTATTATACAGGTATGATTGCGTTATCGTGCCTGACTTTGGAGCCTTTATTATCCAAAAAAACACTTCCCAATACTATTCTCATTTACATAAATTTACTCCTCCAACAAGAAAAATCACCTTCAATAAGTCCATCCGAAATCATGACGGACTTTTAGCTGAGGCGATCGCCAAAGGTGAATCTATGGATTTTGAAAGTGCTAAACAAAAAATCCAACTGTTCGTAGACGATTTTGAATCTGCTATAAAAGCAGACAAAGCAATAGAAATTCCTGCGCTTGGAAGGTTCAATCTTGATAAAGAGAATAAATTATCTTTTGAGCCGAATAATCAAGTAAACTTCTTCGTGGATTCATTTGGTTTAGGTGAGTTCACAATCGATAGAATTCCTGAGGAAAAAATTATAGAGGAGACTATTGTTGATGATAAAGTCAAGATCTTAAGTCCTGAAAAGGAAGTTACTGGCCAAGTTAAGCGTAAGCCTTATCTCAAATATGCTGCTGTAGGAATTATTGCTATTGGTATAGCTGGCTTTGCGGGTTTATATCAATACAATAATTATGTTATTTCCTATAATGATTCTGAATCTCAAAAAGCTGAATCACTCTTGCAGGAACGTATTCAAAGTGCTGAATTTAACTACACCTTGACCGAGCTTCCTTTGAATGCTACTCAAATAGAAACGGTAAAACCAAAGTATCATGTTGTAGCTGGAGCTTTTAGAGTTGAGAGCAATGCTTACAAAAAAATAGAACTTCTTAAACAGAAAGGCTACGAGGCTTCAATGATTGGTAAAAACTCATACGGTCTACATCAAGTTGCCTTTGCAAGCTTTGTTGACAGAGGTAGAGCACTGGCTCAATTGAGGAAAATAAAAGCTTTAGAAAACCCAGAGGCCTGGCTTTTCGTCAAGCAACTTTAAGCTTGGGTTAACACTACAAACCCTATATTTGCAAAAAATATTACATGGAAGTTAAGTACCCTGAAGATTCCAAAACCACACTCACAGATCTAGTTTTACCGAGTGAAACTAACCCTCTCAATAATCTTTTTGGTGGGGAGCTTTTGGCTAGAATGGATCGAGCTGCAAGTATTGCGGCTAGACGGCATTCCAGGCGTATTGTTGTAACAGCATCTGTAAATCATGTGGCTTTTAATAAAGCTATTCCTTTAGGTAGTGTAGTGACTGTGGAGGCCAAAGTATCCAGAAACTTTAAAACCTCTATGGAAATTTTTATAGATGTTTGGATAGAAGATAGAGAAAGCGGAAGGAGATCCAAAGCTAACGAAGCTATCTATACCTTTGTAGCTGTAGATGATATGGGTAATCCTGTTCCTGTTCCAAAATTGGAGCCTCAAACCAAGCTTGAAATAGATAGATATGAAGCTGCCCTGAGACGTAAGCAGTTGAGTTTAGTCCTAGCAGGTAAAATGAAACCAGAAGATGCCACAGAGCTTAAAGCTCTATTTGTAAATAATAAATAAAAATACTATGTACGAAGTTATACAGATTGTTCACTCTTATTGGGCTTATTTAGTTCTGCTAATATTGACATTAGCAACTTTCAACGCCATCATTAAAACGCTTGGAAAAAAGTCATTTGGTCCTCAGGACTTTAGGATATCACTTTTTACACTTATTGTTTCACATTTACAATTGCTTATTGGTATTGTTCTTTATTTTGTAAGCCCTTATTTCAATGCTTTTTCTGAAGTAGGGATGAAAGGAGTTATGGGAGACTCTACTTTGAGACTTTACTTAGTTGAGCATCCTTTAACTATGATAATCACAATAGTACTTATTACCGTAGGGTATAGCAAACACAAAAAGAAATTAGCTTCCAATAAAAAATTTAGGACCATAGCCATTTTTTATGCTCTTGCCTTGCTGCTTATGCTTTCAAGAATTCCTTGGAATGCTTGGTTTTAAAACATAAATCAAGTGAAAACTAAAATATTTTTCGGATAAACGGAATAAAGTAAAAGTGTTACTTAGTCCTCAGAAATATTTAAAACATAAAAAAGCCCATTGAAATTAATTTCAATGGGCTTTGTATTTAATAGAAGTTTATTGCTTAAGCTTCAAATGGAGTGACATAGACAAAAGATTTATCATCTTTAGTTCTTTTAAAATGTACTGTTCCATCAACTTTAGCATGTAATGTATGATCTTTTCCTGCATAAACGTTGTCTCCAGGTTTGTGAGCAGTTCCTCTTTGTCTCACAATAATGTTACCAGCGACTGCAGCTTGTCCACCAAAAATCTTCACGCCAAGACGTTTTGATTCTGATTCTCTTCCGTTCTTTGAACTTCCAACACCTTTCTTATGTGCCATGATGTTTAGTTTTTATATTATGTTACTTACTTAATAATTCGATGAGTTCGGCTTTTTTCAAAGCAGAATATCCCTCTAGGCCTTTTTCTTTAGCCATTTCCTTAAGCTCAGCAACAGTATGCTTGCTCAAGTCTGTAGTTTCTGTTTCTTTAGACTCTACTTTTTTCTCTTCTTTTGCTTCCTCTTTTTTCTTAGAAGCTGAAGCAGGTTTTGAAGATCCTCCTGAAACAGAAATATCTTCAATGTGGATTTGAGTAAGATATTGACGATGGCCATTTTTCTTACGGTATCCTTTTCTTCTTTTCTTTTTAAAGACAATGACTTTGTCTCCTTTCAGGTGCTTAACGACTTTTGCGCTAACAGTTGCACCATCTATAGCTGGGGCGCCTAGAGTAATGTTGTCTCCATCTGCATGTAAAAGAACTCTATCAAAAGATACATCAGTACCTTCTTCTTCTTTTAGACGGTGAACAAACACTTTCTGGTCTTTCGCAACTTTAAATTGCTGCCCTGCTATCTCTACAATTGCATACATAGTGTTTAGTTATTTAATTTTTACTAAATAGTTTGCAAATATAGTATTTTAAAAATAACTTCAATAAAATATTTTTTTTGAAATCAATTACTCTTTCAATTTATGTTTAAAGAGCTGCATAAAGGAAAGAGTGAGGACTACAGCAGTAGCAAATCCTGAAAGTAATACTGTGAAACCAAAAACTCCAACACCAATATCATAAGACTTTGAGAAGTTTTCAGCAATTTTGTTGATGAAGTCTGGATCAACTTCGGTAACGTAGACCGACATGAAGACCGTAAATATTATTGTAGCCAAGAATCCAGTAACTATTCCAGCCTGAAACCCTTCTACATAATTATACTCTGATTTTAATTCAATTCTTTTGTATCGAATAGCTTCATAAATGGCAAAACCAGTGATGACTCCATTAAATAAACTGAAAAAAGGATTGGTGTGAAATCCAAATAAGGATAACACCAAAAAGTATGCTATTAATGAAGAAGCTAAGGCAATGCCAAATCTTACAGAAAGTACAAATCGACTCATGAGATAATTTTATTTGCTAATATATTAAATTTAAAGACGGATAAGAATTTTCCATCAACATTAATAATGTCTTAAGGAATGCAAAAATATAAATTAGGTTATTAAATATTGTAACAAATGAATTATTTTTAGACTAATAAATTATAACTAAAACAATTTAAAAATGACTAAAACTATTATGTTATCCGTTTTTGTTTTTTTTATCACGCTGGCTAATGCCCAGAAGGTAGAATTTACAGAGTACGATTTGGACAATGGTTTGCACGTGATCTTGCATCAAGATAATACGGCACCTGTTGTAATTACGTCTGTTATGTACGATGTGGGAGGAAAAGATGGTCCCCGCGATCGAACAGGATTTGCTCACTTTTTTGAACATTTATTATTTGAAGGTACAGAAAACATCGCTCGTGGAGAGTTTATGAAAATCATACCTGCAAACGGTGGTACTTTTAACGCCAACACCTCTCAGGATCGTACTTATTATTACGACATTTTCCCTTCTAATAAATTAGAATTAGGTTTATGGTTAGAGTCTGAGCGTATGCTTCATCCTGTAATCGATGAAAAGGGAGTTGAAACTCAAAATGAAGTTGTTAAGGAGGAAAAGCGCCAAAGATATGATGCCCCTTATGGAAAATTATTGGAAGTTATAGGCGAAAACGTTTTTGAAGCTCATCCCTATAAAGATACCAACATTGGTGAAATGGAGCATCTAGATGCCGCCACATTGGAAGAGTTTAGTGCTTATTTCGACAAATATTATGGTCCAAATAATGCTGTGCTTGTTGTTGCCGGTGATATCGATAAGGATGAAACTATTAAAATGGTGAAAGATTACTTTGGAGAAGTGAAACCACGTCCAGAGGTAGTAAGAGACTTTCCTGAAGAAGAACCTATAACAGAGACTAAAAAAGTCACTGCCTATGATGCAAATATTCAGACTCCTGCTGTTATCGCAGCTTACAGACTTCCAGGTCAGGCCACTAGAGATGCATTTGTATTAGATATGATTTCTGCTTATTTAAGCGGTGGCAAGAGCTCAGTGCTTTACAAAAAATTAGTTGATGAGCAGAAGCAAGCGCTACAGGTTCAAGCTGTAAATCTAGGACAGGTTGATTACAGTATTTTCGCACTTTTTGCTCTTCCTCAAGGTGATGTCGCTTTAGACACTCTTCTAGAGGAAATGGATGAGGAGATTGCAAAAATTCAAAACGAATTAATTTCAGAACGTGATTATCAAAAGCTTCTGAATCAGTTTGAGAATCAATTTGTAAGTTCAAATTCAAGCGTTGCTGGTATTGCTAGCTCTCTAGCAACTTATTATATGTTATATGATGATGTAAACCTGATAAACAATCAACTAGATTTATATCAGTCTATTACAAGAGAAGAAATTAGAGATGTGGCAAAAAAATACTTGAGCCCTAACCAAAGAGTTGAAATCGAGTACTTACCAAAAAAAGATGATAATTAAGATGAAAACATTACAACAAAAATTAGTCGCTTTTATAGGTGTTGCTTTGATTACTTTTGGAGCAAGCGCCCAAATAGACAGGTCTCAGATGCCCGAGGCAGGACCTGAGCCAAGCATCAACTTAGAAGACCCAAAGGAATACAAATTGAAAAATGGTATCACTATAATGGTGGTAGAAAATAATAAACTACCACGTGTATCATACCAATTGAGTATAGATAATAAACCTTATAAAGAAGGTGAAAAAGCTGGTGTAGCTAGCCTTTTATCCGCCATGCTTGGGAATGGAACCACAACAATTCCAAAAGATGAATTCAATGAAGAAGTTGACTTCTTAGGAGCAAATATCAATTTTGGTTCTAGCGGAGGTTTCGGTAGTGGATTAAAAAGGTATGCTGACCGTATCGTTGAATTGATGGCAGATGCAACTATAAATCCCTTATTGACTGAAGAAGAATTTCAAAAAGAAAAAGATAAGCTTATTGAAAATCTAAAGACTCAGGAAAAAGATTTAAGTTCAGTTTCCAGCAGAGTTGTTAGTGCTTTAGCCTACGGAAAAGACCATGTATATGGTGAGTTCCTGACTGAAGAAACAGTAAACAATGTTACTTTTGAAGACGTTAAAGATTTTTATCGTGTACGCTTTGCTCCAAACGATGCCTATATTGTTGTTGTTGGTGACATCAAGCCAAAAGAAGCAAAAAAACAAATTAAAACTTATTTTGGAGATTGGGAAAAACAAGACTTACCTGAAATCCCAGAACCTCAGTTAACTAAAAACGCTCCTACAACGGAAATTAATTTTATTGATTTACCAAATGCATCTCAATCTGAAATTTCAGTTACAAACACTGTGAGTTTAAAACAAAGTGATGAAGATTATTTTGCAGCATTGATGGCCAACAATATTCTTGGTGGAGGTGGAGAAGGTTATTTATTTAAAAATCTTAGGGAAGATAAAGGCTATACTTATGGAGCTTACTCTAGTTTGGGAGCTAGCCGCTATGGTGTTTCCAGATTTAATGCAAGCGCGAAAGTTCGTAATGCAGTAGCGGATAGCGCTGTGGTTGAATTTGTAAAAGAAATAGACCGTATCCGAACTGAACCAGTAGACCCTGAAACATTGAAAGACGCCAAAGCGAAATATGTAGGAAATTTTGTTATGGCCTTGGAGCGTCCGCAAACTATAGCAAACTACGCGCTTAACATTAAACGCAATAATTTACCAAACGATTTTTATGCTTCTTATTTAGAAAACATAAACAATGTAACAGTTGAGGATGTTCAAAATGTTGCTAAGAAATACTTTAAGGTCGATAATGCCAAAATAGTTATCGTAGGAAAAGGAAGTGAAGTTGTTGAGAACTTAGGCAGGTTAGACTATCCTATCAACTATTTCGATAAATATGCGACCCCAATTGATAAACCTGAATTTAAAAAACCTCTGCCAGAAGGTGTGTCTGTTGAAACAGTATACAATGATTACATTCAAGCTATAGGAGGTAAAGAAGCTGTTTCTAAGCTAAACTCTATGGTCATGAAAGGTAATGCAAGTTTCCAGGGAATGTCGCTTTCTTTAACAAGAAAATTAACTACCGAAGGAAAACAATCTGAAGAAGTTGCTATGAACGGCAATACACTTAGTAAACAAGTTTTCAATGGAGATAGTGGATATTTAATGATGAGAGGTCAAAAAATTGATCTTAATGAGCAACAAATCAAGGATACAAAAGCCACTTCAGGATTGTTCCCGGAGCTAAACATCAATGAAGGTGCGGAGCTTGCGGCTATTGAAACTGTGAATGATGAAGAGGCTTATGTTATTCAATTAACTGATAATGTAAGAGAATTCTACAGCGTTGAAACAGGACTTAAGCTGGCAACTGAAACTACTGCAGAACAAATGGGTCAAAAAATGACTTCAACTGTTTCTTATTTAGATTATGCTGAGAAAAACGGCGTGATGGTTCCAATGACTTTTAGTCAAAACTTAGGACCACAAACTGTAGATTTCAATATGGAAGAAGTTATGTTTAATAAAGATGTTAGTGAAGCTGATTTCGAGTAAACTTCCTTTTATAAACTAAATTAAATCCCGCTATTCAGCGGGATTTTTTATTTTAAAAGTTTTACAGTCTTTACAATAACACTTTCTACGCTAGTTTTAGTCGAGACAAAAACAGATTCAGAATAGAGTTTTGCCTGTTGAGAAGTTGTAGACCCAATACAAATAATTTTAGCTCTTGTATCTCGATTTCCTTCAAAAAAGCTATCAACTCCGGACGGGCTAAAACACAAGACTGCATCAAAATCTCTTTGAAATGTTTTTGGTATTTTAATAGTATCGTAAACGAAAACCTCTGCCAGAGAAACGTTTGCTTTTTTGAGTGCTGAAGAAAGTTCTGGTCTCCGCTTTTTGCTTCCGAAAAAAGTAAAGGACAACTCAGAATAGTCCTGAATGATTTTTTTTCCTAATTCTATTCCACTTTCAGCAATTACCTCCACTTTAAATCCTAAGGATTTCAATTTCAAAGCTGTTTTCTCACCCACACAAAAGCAAGTCTCAATTTTAAAATCTTTGATGATTTCTACTGTAGTTTGGCTTGTAACAATTACATTCTGATACTTTTCTTCTGAAATAGAAGCAGGTATCTTCAATGCTTTAGTTTGTATTGCATTGTATTCAGTAAGACTTAAGTATGCATTTAGCAGCAAATTTTTTTGAGAGGGACTAAGTAGTTTTGTAGAAAGAACAGAAGGCATATTACAACACTTTGCGAAGTTCTTTCATTAATCGGTCACCACCCTGTTTTAATACAAGTTCAGCACAGCGTTTCCCAAAGCCTTCTACCTGCTCTAAATCCGTAGATTCTTCAATTACATAGCATTCTTTTCCATCCAGACTAAATAATCCCGCTTTTAGGTTCAAAACACTATTCTCAAGGGTTGCTAAAGCACCAATCGGTGCTGTACAGCCGCCTTCCAGTGTTTTAAGGAACTCACGCTCAACTTTCACTGCCAAAGCCGTCTCAGCATGATTTATAGGCTTTAAAGCCGTTTTACAAGTGGGGTTTGACTCCATGGTGACCACTAGCATTGCTCCTTGAGCCGGCGCTGGAATCATCCAATCCAATTCGACGTGATTTTCCGGCTTTAAATTTATTCTTTCGAGACCAGCTGCTGCAAAAATGGCACCTGACCAATCATTATCTTCTAATTTTTGCAAACGTGTATTTACATTCCCCCTCAGGTTGACGACTTCATGATTTGGATATTTGCTCAACCACTGTGCTTTTCGTCTTAAGCTTCCTGTAGCAATAGTTTTTTCTGAAGAAAAATCATCCAAGCCTTTGTGAATAAAAATATCACTTGTATTGGCGCGTGGAAGAACTGCCGCTTCCACAACACCTTTGGGTAAAGCCGTTGGTACGTCTTTCATGGAATGCACTGCAATATCAATTTCGCCTTTAATGAGCGCTACATCTAGTGTTTTAGTAAAAATCCCAGTAATTCCCATCTCGTAAAGCGGTTGATCCAAATTGAGATCTCCAGTCGATTTTACAGGTTTTAAAACAGGATTGTAACCTTCACGCTCAAGAAGTGATTTTACTTTATGAGCTTGCCACAAGGCTAGTTCACTATCACGAGTTCCTATTCGTATAGTTTTTGACATATAAAATTAATTTAGGAAGGGAAATTTAGACTATTCGGATTCAGTTTCCAACTCAAACACCTTTTTGAGTAATGCAATACTGTCTTCAGTAGAGCCGTTGGCGCTTCTTAAGTGACTTGCAAAACTCCGAGTTATCTTGTGTATGACACGGTCACTGATAATTTCAGCTTGCTCTTTATCAAACTGATTGTTTTTTTTGCTTTGATAATCTAATTCTTCATCCTGAAAGATTTTAAATTTTTCTTTCAAAGCTTTTATGGTTGGTGCAAATTTTCTAGTGTCCAACCACTCATTGAATTCAGTTTTAACGTCTTCAATAATAACTTCAGCATCAGGAATAAAAGCTTTTCTCTTAGCTAAAGTTTCGTCAGTAAGTTTTGATAAATAATCCAAGTGAAGCAGCTTCACATTAGTCATGCCTTCAACATCTTCAGCAACATTTTTCGGGATAGAGAGGTCAAGAATTAGAAGTTCTTTTTTTGGATAAATCAATTCCTTAGTAATGGTTGGAGATTGAGCTCCAGTAGCAACAATAAGTATATCTGTAGAACGAATCTCTGATTGTAGTTCGGAAAAATCTTTTACGATTAAATTGAACTTTCCTGCGATTTCCTCAGCTTTATCTTTTGTTCTGTTAATTAATGTGATGTTTTTATTGCTGGTATGCTTCACCAAATTCTCACAAGTATTTCTACCTATTTTTCCAGTACCAAACAATAAGATTTTTCTATCCGATACATCTTGAATATGGTCTAAAATATATTGTACTGAAGCGAAAGATACAGAAGTAGCGCCTGATGAAATTCTAGTTTCATTCTTAATTCTACGGCTCGCCTGAATTACTGAATTGACCAATCTTTCCATGAAATGATTGATCATTCCTTTCTTCTTGGATAATGTGAAAGCAGATTTGATCTGGCTTATAATTTCAAAGTCTCCAAGAATTTGACTGTCAAGTCCACCACCAACTCTAAACATATGATTAATGGCAGTTTCATTTTCTAAAACATAACCACTTTCTGAGAATGTTGTTTGATCACCAATACTAAATTCGCACAGTAGATCTATGAGAACGTTATGGTCATTTGCAAAAGCGTAAATTTCTGTCCTGTTGCAAGTGGAAGAAGTTACTACAGAAGTAAGCCCAATGTACTTGGCCTTAACCAGTAAAGCTTTTCTTTGGTCAATATTTAAATTGAATTTACCTCTAGTCTCTGCATCGGCTTTCTGATAGCTGATACCTATGACGTAGAAGTTTTTATGTTTAGAGACGTTGTATTTATGCATTCTTTGATTCCAAAAAATATAGATTACAAAATTAGAGCATAAGCATAATTAAAAATAACGCTCAAAGTTCCTTTTTTGTCGTTTGACGTATTTTTATCTTAAATGTGATAAATATCAGTTCAATTAGGTATTTTTGTAACAATAATCACCAATTGAAGCCTTACTAATTAGAACCGTTCTAAATAAAATATAACAATATTAAATGCTATCATCAGAAAAAAATATCGCTAGAGGTTCGGAACAATTTATTGAGATTGAAGAAGGGATATCCATCTTGTCTGTAAAAAATGATTCTGAACATGAAGAATGTATCACCCATAATATAAGTGCAGATTTCATTCAGTTTCATTTCTGCGTGAAGGGTGAGATCAAATTCAATTTCAATGAAGGAAGTTATGCCTTAAATATAAAAGAGGATAGCTCATTATTACTTTATAATCCTGAAAGGGATTTGCCGATTAATCTTGAAGCATCTTCACAATCCTGGTCGGTGTCTATTTTGATTTCTATCAAAAAACTTCATACTTTATTTTCAGCTGAAGCTAACTATATTGATTTCTTAACTGAAGATAATCGGGACAAGAAGTTTTATAAAGAAGTAGTTGTTACTCCTGCAATGGCAGTCATTTTATCTCAAATACTGAATTTCAATTTACATCCTTCGGTAAGGAAAATATACCTTAAGGGGAAAGCTTATGAATTGATAGGACTTTACTTTAACAGACCTGCAGAAGCGGATATTGAACAATGCCCGTTTCTGGATGATGAGGATAATGTGAAAAAAATAAAACTGGCAAAAACAATCATTCTTCAGCGTATGACAGAGCCTCCAACTTTGCAGGCACTTGCCGATGAGGTGGGTTTAAGTCTTAAAAAACTGAAAGAAGGTTTTAAAGAAATTTACGGCGATACCGTATTTTCTTTTCTCTTCGATTATAAATTGGACTACGCCAGAAAGCTATTAGAAAAAGGACAGCACAATGTCAATGAGGTAGGACTGAGTATTGGTTACAGTACTGCAAGTCATTTTATATCCGCTTTCAAAAAGAAATTTGGGACCACTCCTAAAAAATATATTCAGGGTTAATCTTTCTTTAGGCATATTAACCACTCTGACATTTGGGGCATTTATCTAAAATAGTTTCCTGTGATTTTCGTTTGGTCTTATACTAAAACAATCGATTTATTTTACAATAACTCTCTTATTAGTGACTTCGAATCCTGAAAGGACATCACGGCAAAACCTGTAGCCCTGAAGGTCGATAAAATAGGTTTCTACGACAGTTCCTTTTAAATCTTTTAAACTACCTAATAACAAAAAATGAACTGTTGGGGACGTATATAGTGGTTTTTCAGTTGATGTATTGATATTGATAAGAATATTGTAAGATTCATATCGATGAGCGAGAGTATCTTTTGGTTTAATCCGAATATGTTTTAACTTTTTATCATTTACAGTTGTATCCTTCACTTTATCAAGCTTGAAACCACTTCTCGCTTGTTTTATGGATTCCGAAATGCTTGGAACTCCCATTTTGAAGCCCATCATAATATTATTTGCTCCCAAAAAATTATTTTTCACAAATTGATTGAATGCTGTGTAACTTCCATAGTTGGTTAAGTCTACGTAAACAACTTCACTTTTCGAATTATTAAAATTTAAAAAGGAGCTGTTATCTGTGTTGTTACCAAAAAAAACTTTGTCATAAATTACTGTACCTATGGGATGTTCACATTCTTGATGTTCAAAATAATGTATTCTATTAAAAAATAATTTGTTTTGGCTGTAGATAGTATTACTTAGCAAAAAAGTAAAAATAGTTACAAGGATGAGTTTTATTTTCATAAGTATTTATTTAACTGAAACAAATTTAGAATCTTTATCGTAAAATCTCCAGGGCAAGGCCGCGTCTTCTCCTGCATAGTCTATACCAATACGCGTTGTTTCTTTAATATTTGACGGGTTATGCCCAATATCTTCAATCCAGATATTTTCACTTGTTACGCTAAGTGAATTATAAGTTTTTGAAATCCCTAAAGCTTTTGAGATATTTCCAGGACCGGAAGTCAATGTTTTATCCACTTTAGATTTTCCACGACGTTCTTGCATTATGTCTATACCAAGAGTAGGTTCAATAGCTCTTACCAGAATCGCGTCCGCATTTCCTTTAGTATTTGTAACAATATTGAAGAGGTGGTGGATGCCATAACACAAGTAAACATAGGCAATTCCACCAGACTCGTACATTACTTTTGTGCGCTTGGTGAATCTGCCAAGATGCGCGTGACAAGCTTTATCTCCTTGACCAGCGTAAGCTTCAGTTTCAGTGATGACCCCAGAAGTGAGAACTCCATCAATACAAGTACTTAATTGTTTGCCTATCAAGTCTTTTGCAAGAAAAACTACATTTTCATTTTCAAAATAAGTTTTAGAAAGTGGTTGAGGCATAAATCTGAATTTCAATATAAAATAAGTAAATTTAAAGATGAAAAAATGGATAACTATGAAAACTTTAATGTTCTGTTTTATAATAACCACAGCTATGGCACAAGATCTTACTATTTATAACTTCAATTCAAGTCAAGACTTTAACGACTGGCAAATTGTGAATGATGGAGTCATGGGCGGGCTGTCTCAAAGTTCAATAAACCTTGATGAAGAAGGAAATGCGGTATTTACGGGGCAAATATCTTTGGAAAATAATGGAGGTTTTGCTTCTGTCAGGCATGAAACCGATATAACAGGCGTTCAAAAGTACTCATATATCAACCTCAAGGTGAAAGGTAAACCCTCTACTTACCAGTTTAGAATTAAGAAAAATGAAGGAGAGACTCATTCCTATATACAAGAATTTGAAGTGACTTCAGAATGGGAAACTGTTCAATTAAAACTTTCAAGCTTTTATCCTAGATATAGAGGGAGAAGTTTAAATTTGCCCAACTTTGAAGCCAATGTCATCCGAGAAGTAGCTATACTGATTGGAAATGGAAAGAAAGAGGAGTTTAAACTTGAAATTGATAAAATATATTTATCCAAATAAAAATTTATGAACGAAGCCGATAAAAAATTTGTTGACAATTGGGAGAAAACAAAAAGTCAGGGCAAAGCAAAATATATCATCAAACACGGGGTTGGATTTGGAATTATAATATTTGCTGTCAACCTGGTGATTAACTATTGGGATAAGTGGGGGCAAATCAGCAACACAGATTTTTTTGTTCAATTGATGATTTCTATTGTAGTAGGAGGTGGGATTTATGGTTTCTTTTCCTGGCATCTGAACGACTATATCTATCGGAAGAAGATTAAAGATAATTAGTGTTTTAAATATTTTGCCTCTCGATGGCGCTTGAGGGTACATTTCATTAGTATAGACGTTTTTATCAGGTCGAGCGCTTGTCGAGACCTCATATCAATCTTTATATTTAGAATGCGTTGCATTTCTATATTCTGAAAGTATTTGTAATAAGTCAAACTCACATCTTAATTCACTAAGGAATCATCGCTTTCAAATCTTCCAAAGTATTGGCGTCTTCAATTTTTTTGTCTTGCCTCCAGCGTAATATCCTGGGGAATCTTGTCGCGATTCCGCTTTTGTGACGTTTGGATTCGGCGATGCCCTCAAAAGCGATCTCAAAAACATGTTCGTGTTCTACACTTCTCACAGGCCCAAAGCGTTCGATGGTATTTTTTTTGATCCATGCATCCACTTTCTTAAATTCCTTATCGGTAAGCCCGGAGTAGGCTTTGGCAAAAGTGACCAATTCTGTCTTATCATCATTCCAAAGCGCAAAGGTGTAATCTGTAAACAAATTACTTCGTCTGCCGTGTCCACGCATAGCGTAAGTAAGCACTGCATCGATACTAAAAGGATCTGACTTCCATTTCCACCAATCTCCTTTTTTACGACCAACACCGTAACTGGAATCCGCCCGCTTTATCATGAGTCCTTCAGACTTGATATCTCTAGCTTTCTTTCGCTCTCCAGCCATTTCTTCCCAGGATGAAAACCTCATGGTTTCTGAAAGGTGAAAAGGTTTTATTTTGGAAGAATACTCAGCAAAAAGCTCATCTAGAATTTCACGACGCTTTTCAAAAGGGGTCGAGCGAATATCTTCCCCATTATATTCTAGGATGTCGTAAGCCTTTAAGATCACAGGTAACTTTTTTAACAGCGCTTTGCTAACATTTTTACGACCTATCCTGGTTTGCAAATCCTTAAAATCCCCAATGTCATCTCCGGGATAAGGTAAAATCTCTCCATCGAGAACGGTACCATTGGGCAAAACTTCAGTAAAAGCTTCAAATTCTGGATACTTATCAGTTACCAACTCTTCACCACGACTCCACACAAAAAGCTGATTTTTCCTCACAATGAGTTGAGAGCGAATGCCATCCCACTTGTGTTCTGCAATCCACTCCGCTGGATTTCCAAGTTCGGAAGCATCGTCTTCAATAGCGTAAGCCAGATAAAAAGGATAAGGTTTGGACAAATAATCCGCTTCATTCTCTTCCAAAATCAATTCAGAATAAGAGATTTTATTGGGATCCCAGTTACCCATGAGCTTGAAAGCCAAAATATCTTCATCGATTTCAGTTGCCTTGGAAAGTGCGCGCGTCATCAACTTCTGACTCACACCAATTCTAAATCCTCCTGTGATCAATTTGGTAAATACGAAACGCTCATAATAAGTGAGCTGGCTCCAATTCTCTATAAGGTATTCCTTTTTCTCTTCTTCTGATTTTGGTTTAAGTCGAAGTATTTCCTGGAGATATTGACTTAAACTCTTTTCGGTGGTTTTAACTTTTTCCGGGACTACCAAAGCTATTGTTTCTGCAAGGTCGCCAACAATGTGATAGGATTCTTCAAAAAGCCACAAAGGAATATCCGCCAATTCTGAAGCGTAGCCTCTTATCAAAGTGCTGTTCACAGGTCTTGGAGGTCGTCTGTGGGATAAAATTGCGATGGTCCAGACTTTATCAGAGTCTGAAGCTTTCAGAAAGTATTCACTCAAGGCTTCCACCTTTCTATTGGTTTTGTTTGTACTGTCTATCGTTTTTACCAATTGAGCAAAATCCTTCATACACCTTTAATCTGTCGCCTGGGTTTTTTCTGATTTTGATTTTAGAAGTCTATTGATGTAGGAGTCATTTTCGTTAGAAATTTTTTCAGCAAGATCACTTCCAAACAACTGTCTCGCCATGGTAGCTTTCAGATACTTTTCTAAGACATGACTTGTACTACCAAAATTGTAATTCATATTGTAGTCTCCTAGATACCGGGTGTATTGATCCAAAACCTCTTCAGTAATAAGCGTTCTCTTTAAAAAGTCATCTTTAGAAAGTGAATTATAAAGCTTTCTGTTTTCATCCAGCAAATCGAATATGAACCTGTCCATGACTCCACCATTATACATGAATTTTATGTCTTGTACAGCTTTAGAAGAATCTCTGGCCACAAATATATCTGGGATGATTCCACCACCACCATAAACAACTTTGCCTTCTGGAGTTTCGTACCTCAGAGAGTCATCTGTAGTAATACTGTCCTTACTCATGAGTTCACCATTGGAGTATCGCTCCATGTACTTAGAATAATAGGCATCGCTATTCCCGTTTTCGTAAGGCCTCTGGATGGAACGCCCTGTAGGGGTGTAATATCTTGCTACGGTTAACCTTACAGCGCTGCCATCACCAAGATTCATCTCCCTTTGGACAAGACCTTTGCCAAACGAGCGCCGACCTACAATAGTACCTCTGTCATTATCTTGTATCGCACCCGCAACTATTTCACTGGCCGAAGCGGACTTTTCGTCCATAAAAACAACCAGGTTTTGGTCTTCATAGTCTCCACGTTCAGTAGAAAATGTTTCCTTCAGGTCTCCGTTTTTGTTTTTGGTAAATAAAAGCAATTTCCCATCGGTGATAAATTCATCCAGAATCAGCGTAGCCTGTTTCAGAAATCCACCTCCATTACTTCTAAGGTCCAAAATCACGCTTTTCATTTCTGGGGTGGAGAATTGCTTCATTTTAGTTTTAAATTCAGAATAAGTAGATTCAGCAAAGCGATTAATTTTTATATAACCCAAAGTATCGTTTACCATGTATCCAGCATCGACGCTCGTTAAAGGAACCACACCTCTATTGATTTCAAAATCGAGAAGGTCGTTTTCACCGAGGCGTTTTACTTTTAAGTTAACCTTAGAGTTTTCAGGGCCTTTCAGGATTTTTGTGAGTGAATCATTATTCATCTCGTTACCAAACAAAGGCACAGCATCTGCATATAAAATTCTATCGCCAGCTTCCAGTCCAGCTTTTTCCCCAGGACCTTTTTCCAAAGTTCTTATAACGGCAATGGTGTCCTTGATGGTGTAAAAACTAATACCGATTCCAACAAAATCACCACGCATATTATCCTGAACATAGTCATAGTCTTGACTAGAGATGTAAGCAGAATGTGGATCTAGGTTTTCTAGAATAGAATTGACTGTAATATCTACAATACTATCTGTATTGACTTCATCCACATACTCTTTGTCGATAAAGTTGATAAGCCGGTTTATTTTTTGTCGCTTTGACGAAGAATTGGCAAGGGAATTGTCCTGGAAATTCAATACATCTCCAAGTAATATCCCACCTACAAATACTACACAAATAAGTATGGGTAGCATTATTTTCATTCCTCTATTCATTCTTCAAGATCTTGTATATGTTCTAGTTGTACTCCAGCCTTTTCCAAAAAATCCAGACCAGAGTTATCTTTATAAGCTTTTTGATAAACCACCCGAATTATACCAGCTTGATGAATCAGCTTGCTGCATTCTTTGCAAGGCGATAGCGTGATATATAAGGTTGAGTTTTTGGAAGATTGTGTAGAAGCTGACACTTTCAGGATAGCGTTTGCTTCTGCGTGCAATACATACCATTTTGTAATGTCTTCCTCGTCCTCGCAAGCATTATCAAATCCAGTTGGGGTACCGTTGAAGCCATCAGAAATGATCATTCGGTCTTTTACTATAATTGCTCCAACTTGTTTACGCTTACAATGAGATAACTTCCCCCACTCTCGAGCTATTCTCAAGTATGCTTTATCAAATTTCAGTTGTTTCTTTGTAGTCATTTGGAAAATAATTACAAATCTAAAACTTATGCTTCTTTACAAGCGTTAAGAAGCTGCTTAAATTTACTTAAACTCTAATATATTGATTTTATAGTGTTTATAAAATCCAATTATCAACAAGTATGGGTAAGGTTAACCCTAAAACAATGGATGAAATAACTAATATCCAGTCCCTCTTTGAAAATCTAAAAATAGTTTGAACAATGAAACTTAAAAGTAGAACCACAAAAACCACTAGAATTTGAGCGATTTCAATTCCTAAAGCAAACTCTACCAGCATAAGAAATAAATTATCCGAGCTTTTTGCCAGCATATTGAAATAGGTAGAAAACCCAAAACCATGTACCAAACCAAAGAAAAAAGTCACGACATAAAGAAGATCGAATTTGCTTTTTCCTGTAGATTTTCCCGCGGTAAAAATATTGTAGATTCCTGTAAAAATAATACTCACAGGGATCAAAAATTCAATAATTGCACTGTTAATCCTTAAAATATCATAAGCCGAAATCGCTAAAGACAAGATATGACCAATGGTGAAAAGTGTGACCAGCCAAATGACTTTTTTGCTCTGCTTAAAAGAGTATGAGGCCACCAGAACTGTAAGAAAAAGTACATGGTCATAAGCGTTCCAGTCTAAAACATGATCAAAACCCAGTTTGAGATATAGCCAAAAATCATCCATGATAAGTAGTTAAGTTTAGTTGGTAAAATTAATTAAAAATTGCTTCAGATGAGGATTCTAAGGGTTCAAACGTGAAAATAGTTGAGGTATGATTATGGTGCTTCTTATTTTTGTTTATTTTTGTAATCAAGGGGGATTAGCTCAGTTGGCTAGAGCGCCACGCTGGCAGCGTGGAGGCCATCGGTTCGAATCCGATATTCTCCACTTTTAACCACTTCTTTACGGAGTGGTTTTTATTTTTAGAGGTGCGTGCGTTATCGGTTCTCCCGAAGCATAAGCCTGTTCTCATTCACTCTAAATTATAGACTTTTTTTTAAAACAACCTTTCTTTTGATTTAATCGATATACATACCATTCAAATAGTCTTTTTCAATGGGTAATCTGTGAATTTCCATCTGTATGGGGATGCTATCATTTATTTTGCCAGTGATGAATTTATAGTCTTTAATTTGCGCATCAATATATTCGAGTTAATGATTTTTAGATGGTCGAAAATTCATCCGAAGATGCTCCTCCTCTATTTCATACCACCCATAATGAATACTATCATTGACTGATAATACAACTAAATCATTTCTTTCAAAAAAAAGCATAGGTGTAGTACCGATGCTTCCTTTGTCGAATGTAATGTTTCCGTTTTCAATTTGAGTATTTTTAATCTCATAGCTTCCAATAAGATTATAATCGAACATGGATATCACCACGAAGGAGAATATGAAATAGGCTACCGGAAAAAAGATCACATAAGCAATGCGAAGTTTTTTCCAAATTCCACTATTTGCTTTAATAACTTCTCCGTTTAGTTTACCACCCAATCCTATAAAGAATTGATACAAATCCTTTCGGTATTCAATGAGCAAAATTAGAGTTAAGAATAAATCTATAGAAATGTGCCTTACAACTTCATAAATCATATCAAATTGAATATTTATTATAAAAATATTTAAGCACACCCCTAAAGAAATCAACAAGCCAATCAATCTAGTTCTTTTAAATATGATGAGAATGCCAATGGATAATTCTGTTAGCCCAATAAAAAGATTGTAGACATAGGACCTGCCAAAAAAAGACCACATATGAGTTGATTTTGGCAGTTCTGCGAGAGGAATAAAAGCTTGGTAGTGATCAACTCTAAACTGCATTTCTAGCAGTTTTGGTATGGCGAGTGCAATCATGCCAATGGATAAGTAAAATATGGCTAAATACTTTGCGATTCTGATGATTTTTTTAAGAGAGACGTTTTTCATAAGAGTGGTTTAATTATTCTTCTATATTAGCAATTTTTTCAAAAGCTTTTAGTAGCGCATCTTCGCTACTGGTTTTGATATTTGGTTTTACACCGTTCTGATCAATTTTATATCCATCTGATGCGTAATAATCAGCTGTAGGGATAGTTATTTTATAATCGCTATCTAAATCAAAAGTTTCACTACTAAGCATTGCTCCAGCTGTGGTTTCTCCTATAATTAGGGCTCTTTCTTGCTTTTTAAGTTCGTAAACAATGGGTTCACATGTACTTGCAGTATTTTTATTAACTAGAATATAAAGTTGACCTTTATAGGTTTTCTCTTTAGGAATAACTTTAAGGCATAATCCTTTTGTTTTATGAATACCTTCGAGAATCAAATCATTATTTGCTTCAGAGAAAAAAGCGAATTTGTTATAGTCTTCAATTTGGGGCAATCCTGAGTGATTATTGAACCATTTTTGAGTTAAAAATACACCACCATAACTCACCTTATCAATTACATTTGTTGCAAAAGTGATTCCTGCTTCTACATTCCCTCCGGAGTTATTCCGCAAGTCAACAATTAAGTGACCATACTCCCTTTCATTTATAATTTTGAAAATGCTATCAACTTCCGTAGAAGTTCCATTGAAGGATAAGATTTTGAGATAAGCTGTATCAGAATTTTTTTGCTTTAAAGTTAAATACCCTTTTTTAGGTTTGGTAGGGTTTGATTTCTTGGTTGGCTTCAGAGTTTTAGTCAAAGAAAAATGCGAAAATGGTAAATTTCTCGAATGGTAATAAAAAGCAAAAATCATATCCAAGTCATCCTGAAAGTTAGAAGCACTAGAGTTCATTTTTTCAGTAAAAACTTCCCATTCTTTGGTTTTTAATACGTCTTTATTGTAGATGTGTTTTTGTGTCAACACCTTGATATCATGAAAAAGGTTTTTGTAGTTGCTTAGGGGTAAATCTGGAATTATTCGGTTTCCAGAAATATTTCCTGCTATATTACCATTATCATATTTCAAAGTAGATTGTAACTCATCTCCAACTACAAATCCATCTATATTGAGGTTGCCAATAGTTGAAATTAGTTTCCCTTTCAAATAAATTGTGTCATTCGAAAATTGAAAGCGACCGCCTTCAATCCTCAAAAGACTACCTTTTTTGAAATTTTTTGTAAAAGTCCTAGATAATAAAGAGGTCCAAAAGCCAAGAATGTCCCTATCTGCATTCTTTCTGGAATGTGCTTCAAATTCATCTTGGTTGGTTTCAAAATCTATCAGAAATTGAGCATTCCCAACCGCGTTATGATGAAGATTTATGTTCCATTTACCTGATAATTTTTCATCACCTGAAATGGTTTGAGCCCAGCAAAAATTTGGGTTTAGTAATATGAGGTAAAATAAAACATAGATTAGAATGCAATTAAACTTCAAATGCCTAATTCCAAAAAGGTAGAGATTCATACTTAAAACGATTTTCATTCAAAAATCGACTATAGTATCTTATGCTGTTGAATATTGTGATTAATGACAAGGATTTGTGATGAGCAACTAGAACATCTGCTTATCTATCTTCTCAATGTAAATTCTAGACACAGGGATTTTGTCTTTAACCTGAATTAAAGACAGTTTATACCCTTGAGAATTTCCAGTTTTATTTTGAATTTTATTGGCGTTCAAAATATAAGACCGGTGGCATCTGAAGATTGTTTCATCACAAATTTGCTCTTCAAGACTTTTCAAAGACAATCTCAATAATTTCCGCTGATTTGTTCCCTTGTCAAAATAATGCAAAAAGGAATAGTTGCCGTCCGATTTTGCGTAAAGAAAGTTTTCTTGTGAAAGTTTTATGCAATCCCCTACATCTGGTATGATGACAAGTGGTGGGTTTTCAATATTTTCAATAGTGAAGTTTTGGCTTGAATTTTCAAATAAAACATTATTGTTTTTGAGAAAAACATATTTAGCCAAAATATTAATAGCGCATATAGGTATTCCAATTACTAATGTGAACGCTACTAAATATAAAAACGCTGTCAGATTGAAGGGCGTTCGATGAATGACTGTGTTGAGGTATAGATAGCTGATAAAAGCACAAATCAAAAGAGCAGACATATTTTTATAAACTTCCTTTTTCCAGTTCCAATTGTCAAAGAACCTTTTTACAATGAGCTCACTAGAGAAGAAAAATGTAAAAGCAATTAAAGGATAAGCTAATAATATTACGTATTTATAAGTATGATGAAAATTATACGTTCCAAAGGGCTGGAATACAGCCAAGAAAAAATAAACCAATACAGAAATTACCAAAGCTGAGTAACACATTTCTTTGTTATTCCGCAACGTCGGGTACCTCGAAAGTAGTTTTTGTTGAAATGAATTCATCATATTAAGTTTAAAATTATCTTGAGCTTTAATTAACTTAAAATAGTGTCAAGTCTAATCAATTAAATTTTAGGAAGACCACATTTAATAATTATAGCTCATGCAATTTCTTATTCTACATAAATTTATGAACAATTCTTTTAAACCCTAGAATTTAAAAACATTTTCGCAAATTATATTACTCTACATTTGACACCTCTTAATCAGTTATGAATAGAACTTTAGCGAGGTATAGAAACAGTGGTTTCGGAAAATTTGTGGTCAATAATCAGAAGTATACTCCAATTCTGTTTTTCATTGGTGGCTTTGTGTTTGACACCTTAACTCTTGGACGAATAGACCGCACCTATGATACAGCTGTACTTTGCCTTCACATGACTTCTTTATCCCTCATGCTCTATTTGTACAATATAGCGGAGGATGAAAATTGGATAAGTCAATTTTTAGGAAAATATGCAGCATATATCCCTCTTGCTATACAGTTTTCTTTTGGAGGGCTTTCGAGTGCTTTTGTGATTTATTTCTTTAGAAGTGTGTCCATGTCAAAAACCATTTCCTTCTTTATTTTATTGGTTCTGCTTTTATTTGCTAATGAACTGCTGAAGAAGCGCATCTCTAATAAGTACCTTCTATTTAGCGTCTATTTTTTTATAAGCTTTACGTTTTTTGCTTTTATGATTCCAATGTTTATAAAGGAGATGAATACTTTTATTTTTTTTATTTCCGGATTGGTGAGTTTGGTGATTACTCTATCGCTTATAATTTTTATTTATAACTCAAGTCCAAGCATTAAAGCAGAGGTCAATTTGAAAAAAATGATCGCCATAATCGTGTCTATTTACATAGGATTCAATGTGTTTTATTATTTCAATCTCATTCCGCCTGTGCCGCTTGCTATGGAAACTGGATTGGTGGCACACCATGTCGAAAAAAGAAACGGTGATTATACAGTTATTTACGAAAAGGATGAATGGTACGTGTTTTGGCGTCCACACCACATCAACTTTCATCGAGTAGCAGAGGAGCCTGTTTACGTCTTCACCTCAATTTTTGCTCCTACCAACTTAACAAAATCAGTTTCCCACCGCTGGCAATGGTACAATCCAAAAACCGAAAGTTGGGAAGTTACAGAAGACATAAACTTTGAAATTGCTGGTGGACGTGGACGGGGTTTCCGCGGTTATACTTACAAAAGCAATTTGATGGAAGGACAATGGAAAGTAAAAGTAATTACAGAAGAAGAATTGGTCATTGGGATTGTGGATTTTGAAGTTATGAATGTATCAGATTCCTATACCTCTAAAACTATTGAAAAATCATTTTAAAACAACAGGTCTTGACTAACTTTTTGATCATTTCATCAATCATAGATTGAACAGCATACCGATAGAAAGTACAAATCGATTCAAATCTGATACTATGTATTTTCCTTCAGTAAATAACCTAAAATTATCTTTGGTAAACAGTTGAGCACCAAGTCCTAGATTCACCCCCAAATTGACATCTGCATCTCTGTTGAATCCCAAAAAACCACTTCTACTGCTTATGCTTCTGAGCGCTCCAAAGTGCAACCCACCCAATCCATAGAATTTTAGATTATTCCCCTGAGCCAGGTCCAGATGTAAGTCGGTGTTGACCGTTGCAAAACTAGCACTTCCAAAAAAGTAATTGATGTCTGGAGAGAATGATAATGAGTTGGAAAGGCCAAATACGCCTTTGAAACCAATTCCAGCATTATCTCTGTCGGAGTCAAAAGAAACTTGAGCTCCTGCTAGGTTTTGTGCTTCTATTGATACAGTAAAAAAGATACAAATAGATAAAATGAAATACTTCATAAATTAAATTATAATGACTCTAGGGTGTAAAACAATCTGTTTTGAGATTGTTTTTGGGAGCCAAATATAGCAGCATTCTTATTTTCTAGGCTTCAAGAACTGAATATTTTTATCTATAAACTCACCTACTAATTGCCCTTGCTTTTCCCCTTCATAAATGGCAGATTCATAATGGATCCCCCCATAAAACCTACTAATAACGGCTTCGTCTGCAGCAGCCCTGAAAGACTTAAATGATCTGGACGGTAGGCCGTAAGCCAATTCAGTAGAGTCTAAAAATTCAAAATCATTACCATAAATTGAGGTGAGAATTTCTGCAGAAGCATTAGAAACTACAGAATGTCCACTTGTATATTCTGGGAACGGAGGTGTTTGTAATATTGGCAGCCACTCGGGATCGATATATTTATTGATAAGCGTTTCTGGTCTTACCAGATTACTCCGGTATTTTTCATCCCAACAGCTTATAAATGCATCAGCAATCGCAATAGAAGTTTTGGTTTGAGTAAAGACTGTTTTTTCAAAATCTGCGTCAGTAATTTCATTCGCGATTTTACAAATGCCAATCCAATGCGCTCCAGGTGTTATTTTTTTTTCGGCAAACATGAAGTGACCTTTATTAACGGAAACAAAGGGATTACAATCCCAAAAACGAGCAATAGCAATTTCTTCGCTATCATTTCCTTTTTCTCTGATTTCATTATTCACTTTATAAACAGCCATGAGTTCATTATGAAATTGACTATCCGGTTCCAATGAAAACTGTGGATGCTTCTTAGGTTTAAATTGAGAAGCAGAGTCCAATACAAAGGGCCTTAATTTATTCCAATGTGGTTCAATCCCTTTCATATAAGCAGGTGGAGTAGGTTGCCATACCGAAGGATCATCTGAATAAATATTATAATCAGACATTGTTCGCGTTTCACTATATCCATCTTTATTCATCCAAGCGATAATCTGATCTGAAATTTCTAAACCATAATTCTTGGCAATCTCAAACTCATTTGAGTTTCTGTCTTTCCAGGTGTTGTAAAGACTATCTCTGTAGACAGTCATCATTTCTTTGGAAAAAACTAATTCTTTAGAAACATTTAAATGAGCAATTAAAGCTGCAAGCTTTAAATTTACCTTGTCTGTTTCAGGTGAGTGAGTAAGAGTTTCTAAGCCATTCAATTGTGAAGCAAGTGATATGTAGTCTTCACTATTTTGATTGAGAGTTTCATAAGCTGCAATATTCGGATATACATACAGCCTACTAGCTACTGGTGGTGAAAATATATCGTGCACCATTATTTCTGTAAGCTTATCAACTGCATCGTGATAATCCTTTCTTTGAATAACAATAGCTTTGCTTTCCTTCTCACAAGAAGTAAGAAAGCAATTTATTATCAAAAAAAGGCTAAAGAGTTTTATCCTCATTTTTATTTATATAAATAACATTCTATACTACTATTATTAGGCACTACAATTAGTAATTTAGAATTCTTCATTTTCAGATTTTTAATTTCTTTTATTTGGTCGTTGAATGGTTCCATCCCTAAATCAGAAATAAATTTGTAGTTGTCTATATCTTTCACCAAAAGACCTTTTAATGCTGTATAAGCACCATGATAAGTGTTAACTTTTAAGGAATTGCCTCCAACCAATAGCTGATCTTCATCATTAAGTCCTAATATAGAAAAGCTTGTTATAGGCGCTAGTTGAAAGTCATTCGAAAAAGGAATAAATTCATCATACTTTCCATTTTTATTTAATAGATAACCAGAAGCCAAGGTTTCAACTTTATATTTTTCTGCTTCTTTTAATGACCCACTAGTCATAACTTCCTCGATGTTTTTTCCAGCCATACTTTTATGATCTAGAAACCTTTTGCTCATTATGTTCATTTGAGAAGCAAGCTCATCCTTAGTATTTAAAGGATAATATTCACCGTTGCTATTGTAAGCTAAAACAACCTCATCTACTCCATTCTTGTCAAAGTCTGAGTGATACATTATTAAAGGGCCATCAAAATTGAGATTAAACTTTGTATTTAGTCCCCAGTTGCCAAGCAAAATATCTTCATTCCCGTCGCTATTGATATCATAAAATGTTACTGTTTGCCATAAACCGTTTAGTTTATTAGGGAGCTCCATTTCTTTAAGCTTACCTCCGTTATTTATGAAGATGTAAGGACGGTCCCATTCAGTAGTGATGACCAGGTCTTTAATTTCGTCCCCATTTACATCATGCCATTTAGCGTCTGTCACTTTGGATTTTAGGTTGAAATTCTGATCTTTAATAAAATGCCCTGTCCCATCATTAATTAGAATGTAAGAATCTACCATTTTACCGAAATTTCCCAATTGAGAATAGTTTCCAACAAATAAGTCTTGATCACCATCGCCATCATAATCATAAGCAATTACTGTTGAAGTAATAGAAGAATCATTTGGGATATGACCTGCCGACTTTGTAAAGCTGCCGTTATCATTTAAATACAAACGATCTTCTTTAAACTTAGAGTCCTCATTAGCGCCTGAGGCTACATATAAATCTAAATCTCTGTCATTATCTACATCAACAAATATGGCAGAATTATCTTCAAAATTAGTATCTTTTAAAAATACGGGCTGATCTGAGTTTTCGAAATTCATGCCGTTATTTAGAAATAGTTGAGCAGGTCTTCCTGAAGCGTTTCCAATGAAAACATCCTCAAAGCCATTATTATCAACATCACCTACGGTAATAGCAGGTCCTAGTGTAGATACTTTGTAAGGAATGAGTTTTTCTTCGGCAAAATCATTATAATTATCTTCTTTGTGGGTGAAATTTATAAGATCTACTTTTTTAAAAATGTCATTTTTTTCTTCGACTTTAGAATACTCATAGAACTTTCCACTTTCCTGGTAGTCAACCTTTAGTGTTGTATTTAATTCAGGTTTTATAAGTGTCTGATATTCATTATTTGGCCAGATGACTTTTACAGAGTCAACTACCATAGCTTTACCAAGTCCAAAATACAATTTAGCTTCAATTGAGGATAAAAAACCTCTCGATTTAAATAACTGCTTGAGTTGAGTTTTACCATTACTATAAACCATGGCTTTAGCACCAATTGCCTCTTTATTTCCAGAGGTATAATTCAATTTTAAATTGAGGTAATTTGCGTTTTTATCAGTCGTGTTTTCAAGAATAGAGGCTTTCTGGTTAAAATTGTTTGTGACCAAGTCTAAGTCGCCATCCAGGTCTAGATCTACATAAATGGCACCATTGGAAAGCTGTGGTTGATTTTTGATCCAGTTTCCAGTTCGATTTTTGAAAGTTTTAGAATTACCTTCAAAAATCTCATTGGCTACAATACCGCTCGGCATTTTATCAATAGAATTGTAAAGCCACTTCAAGCCTTCGTCTTCATTTCTTCCTTTAAAAGCACTTGAGACATATTTTTTAAAATCCAAACTATTTGGTCTTCGTAAAATGCCGTTTGAAATAAATAAATCCTGATGTGTATCATTGTTGAAATCTGCAAACAAAGGGGCCCAGCTCCAATCAGTATCAGCGACTTCATGGAGTAGAGCAGTCTCTATGAAATAATCTCCATTTTGATTGAATTGAAGCATATTTCTTGAAAACTGATCTTTGTAGCCTAATTTTTTGAGATGTGCCTGCATGTTGAACATTGCATCATCACCTTCGGTTTCTTTTAATAATCGCTCTTCTTTTGGGAGCATGTCCAAAGTCATTAAATCCTGATAACCATTGCCGTTAATATCGGTAGCATCACTTCCCATAGAAAATCTACTGATGGTCGTAAAAGCTTTATCGAGACTTTCTGTGAATGTCCCATCTTGATTATTGATGTAGTAGTAGTCATCTTCATGAAAATCATTGCACACATAAATATCGTCCCAGCCATCATTATTAAAATCAGCAATGCTTGCGCTTAATCCATAACCATTAATCCCTCCAAAAATATTGGCAGATTCGCTTACGTCAACAAATTTGCCATTGTCGTTCCTTAGTAAAACATCACCAACATTCGGCACTCTCTCATTTCTTAATTCTGCTTTGCCATGTGACAAATTTGTGTGCACAGCATGATTCACGATATAAGCATCCAAATCCCCATCCTTGTCGTAATCGAAAAAGTAAGCTTGTGTGGAATAACCTTTAAAATCCAATCCATAGGATTTGGAATCTTCTGTAAAAGTGCCATCGCCATTATTGATGAAAAGCTCATTATGTCCAGCAAAGTCAAGTAATCCTGAAACTGCACAAACATAAATGTCGAGTAAGCCATCATTGTTGATGTCTACCATGGTTACGCCTGTATTCCAGCTTGAGTTACCTTTAATGTTAGCCTGCTCGGAAACATCTTCAAACTCTAGATTTCCCTTGTTGAGGTAAAGCTTATTTTCCCCTGTGTTAGCAACAAAAAACAAATCCGGTAATCCATTGCCATTTACATCACCAGTGGCGACCCCACCTCCATTGTAGTAATAAATATAGTTGATGATACTGTGCTCAGCATCTTCAGTAACCATATTTTCAAAATCAACATTGCTTTTCTCTAAGGGAACTTCTTTGAATAAGAAATCTTTATTAGACATATTTGTGCAACTCCAAAATGCGATAGTGGAAAATAATAATATTGAATTAATTTTTGCCTTGATAATAATTTAATTTTAAGACGAAATTATGAATAAATATCTTTAAAGCAAACGTTTTGGATTAATTACATGTTAATCAATTCAAAATAAATTAAAATCCCTTGTCTGATGATAAATTTTAAAATAAAAGATTAATTCTAGAATAAAATATTAATTTTCAACACTTTGTAATTGGTAATTACTTCTAATTGAATAAATATGATGCCGAGGGTTTGTAATTTTTTAATAAGAAAAATAGCGGTGAGAAAATTTTAAAGCTTAAGAATTCAGAATTTTAGGATTAAATTTAAAACTAAATTATATCTTAATTTTTTAAAGATTCTAAGGCATACCATAGCCTTTGCTGAGCTTGATTTTGAGAGCCAAAAATACTTCTAAAGATTTGTAATTCTTGATCCAAAACAATCCAATGAGGAGTGCCCTCACACTGAAAGTGATTGTAAGTTTCTGCATTTGGATCTATGTAAATATTGAAAGGAGAGGTTTTAGTAGTGAAAATATCGAGAATTTCATTTTCAGAAAAAGTTTGATTTCCAAAATTGGTGTGTATGACAATTAAATTTACCTCAGGGAAATCCTTGGTCAACTCATACGCAAACGGAATAGCCCTTCCAGTACAGCCCATACAATACGTATTATAAAAAAGGAGGAGATTCACTTTTTTCTTTTTCATTAAATTTTTTAAAGTGCGGATTTCGCCTTTTAGGGTTTTGAGTAGTATATCCATATTTGTTTTAAGATCTATTTTTAATAAGCTTTAAAAACAATTCAAATTTACGAATTGACTAAATTATTTAATAACTTTAAAGACTACCACATTTAATTCAAAATAAACTCAATTATAATGAACATCAAAAAAGTTTTAGTTGCCAATAGAGGAGAAATCGCTATCAGGATTTTCCGAGCTTGTACAGAAATAGGTATAAGAACTGTTGGTATTTACACTTACGAAGACCGATATTCTTTACATAGATATAAAGCAGACGAATCTTACCAGGTTGGTGATGATAAGGAGCCCTTAAAACCTTATTTGGACATCGATGAAATCATCCGTGTAGCCAAAGAAAACGGTGTGGATGCAATACATCCGGGTTATGGTTTTCTTTCCGAAAATGCAAAATTTGCTCAAGCTTGTGCAGATAATGATATAGTTTTTGTAGGTCCTAAAGTCGATGTTTTAAAATCTTTGGGAGATAAAGTGACTGCGAAAAAAGTGGCTATTGCCAATGATGTTCCAATTATAGAAAGTAATAAAGAGGACTTAACCTCTTTGGAGATTGCTACAAAAGAAGCTGAGAGGATAGGTTTTCCACTCATGCTAAAAGCAGCATCTGGCGGTGGTGGTCGTGGAATGCGAGTGCTTAGAAGCATGGACGAGTTGGAGAATGCTTACAGCGAATCTAGGCGAGAAGCCAAAAATGCCTTTGGAGATGAAACCGTTTTTCTTGAAAAATTTATAGAAAACCCCAAGCATATTGAAATCCAAATTGTCGCCGACAATCATGGAAATATTCTTCACCTTTTTGAAAGGGATTGCTCGGTGCAACGCCGCTATCAAAAAGTGATTGAATTTGCACCATCTAAAGATTTAGATGAAACGGTAAAAAATAACCTTTATAAGTATGCTGTCAAAATATGTAAGGCAGTAAACTATAATAACATCGGTACTGTTGAATTTCTTGTGGACGATGATGGCAGTATTTATTTTATTGAAGTGAATCCTCGAGTGCAGGTAGAGCATACCGTGACCGAAGTAGTGACGGGGATTGATCTAATAAAAACCCAACTTTACATAGCGGATAATTTTAAGCTATCAGATGAAGAAATAAAACTTCCAAACCAAGAATCAGTGTCAGTAAATGGATATGCTGTACAATGTAGAATTACTACCGAAGACCCCAAAAATGATTTTAAACCAGACTACGGAATCATAACGACTTACAGAAGTGCTTCAGGGTTTGGAATACGTCTCGATGCGGGTAGCGTTTACCAGGGAGTGAAGATTTCCCCGTTTTTTGATTCTATGCTCGTGAAGGTTTCTGCCAGTAGCAGAACATTGGATGATGCGTGTAAAAAAATGCGTCGTGCTTTGGCAGAATTTAGGGTGCGTGGCGTTAAAACCAACATGGCCTTTCTCGATAATATCCTAAAGGATGCTACCTTTCGAGAAGGTCGGGTGACAGTAAATTATATTAAAAATACACCTGAGCTTTTTGATATCAAAGAACCAAGAAACCGTGCAACCAAAATGGTTAACTTCCTTGGAGATGTGACCGTAAATGGAAATCCAGATGTAAAAAATACTATCAAGAATCCGAAATTCTTAAAGCCTGAAGTTCCTAAAGTTTCAGCTCAAACGCCTTACCAAAAAGGAACGAAAGACCTGCTGACAGAATTGGGGCCAGAAGAATTTTCGAAATGGTTGACGAATGAAAAGAAAATTCATTTCACCGATACGACGATGCGCGACGGGCACCAGAGTCTGCTGGCTACAAGAATGAGGACGTATGATATGCAGAAAGTCGCAGAAAATTTTGCTAAATCTCATCCTGAGGTTTTCAGTATGGAAGTGTGGGGTGGAGCTACATTCGACGTTTGCATGCGATTTTTGAAAGAAAACCCATGGGAACGACTCAAACTGTTGAGAAAAGCCATGCCAAATATTTTGCTGCAAATGCTTCTAAGAGGTTCTAATGGAGTGGGGTATACGGCCTATCCAGATAATTTAATCGAACGTTTTGTTACTGAATCTTGGAATAGTGGTATCGATATTTTTAGAATTTTTGATTCTCAAAACTGGATGAAATCTATTGCACCTTGCATAGAATATGTAAGAAAGAATACCGGTGGTTTGGCTGAGGCTTCCATGTGTTACACCGGAGATATAATGGATCCTAACCGAACCAAATACACCTTAAAATATTATACTCAGTTAGCTAAAGATCTGGAAAATGCTGGAGCTCATATTTTGGCTATCAAAGATATGGCTGGTTTGCTAAAGCCAAATGCAGCCAAAGAATTGGTGTCTGCCTTAAAGTCTGAAGTTAAGATTCCTATTCACTTGCACACCCACGACACTTCGTCAATGCAAGCGTCAACTTACCTACATGCGATAGAAGCTGGAGTAGATGTTGTTGATGTCGCCCTTGGTGGATTGTCTGGATTGACGTCTCAACCCAATTTCAATTCTCTGGTTGAGATTTTAAAATACCATCCAAGAGAAAATAAACTAGATATTGAAAAGCTGAACGAATATTCCCTTTATTGGGAACAGGTGAGAACCTACTATTATCCGTTTGAGTCTGGTCTGAAGTCTGGAACAGGAGAGGTTTACAAACATGAAATTCCAGGAGGACAATATTCTAACTTAAAGCCACAGGCAGAATCATTGGGTCTAGCTGATAGGTTTCATGAGATCACAGATATGTATGCTAAAGTGAATGAACTTTTTGGTGATATTATTAAGGTAACACCAAGTTCCAAGGTTGTTGGTGATATGGCACAGTATCTTGTAAGTAATAATTTAAGCATTGAAGATGTTTTGAAAGACGGTGAAAACTTATCTTTCCCACAATCTGTGGTGAGTTTCTTCAAAGGCGATTTGGGGCAGCCCGTTGGAGGTTTCCCGGAGAAAATACAGAAGATCATTTTGAAAGGAGAAAAGCCTTACACAGACAGACCCAATGCACATTTGGAACCTGTTGATTTTGAAAAGGAATTTAAAGAATTTCAAAATATGTTTTCTGAGGACATGGATAGAGTCTTGGAATTTACCGATTTCTTATCGTATAAATTGTATCCAAAAGTATTCACTGACGCTTACAACCATCACTTAAAATACGGAAGTGTTTTCAATATCCCTACTAAGAATTTTTTCTACGGTATGGATCCTGGTGAAGAAATTGTTGTAGAACTTGATAGAGGAAAAACTCTATTGATTACATTGGTTTCCGTTGGTAGAACCGATGAGGATGGAATGGCTACGGTTTTCTTTAAAGTAAACGGACAGACCCGAAATATTCAGGTGAGAAATGAAGGCGTAAAAGTTGAAAAAGTCTCTCATAAAAAAGCAGATAAGTCCGATGAGAAGCAGATTGGAGCGCCGCTTCAAGGTTCTTTAACGGATATTCTAGTGAAGAAAGGAGACAAGGTCAAGAAAAACCAGCCTTTATTTATTATCGAGGCCATGAAAATGGAAACGACGGTTACTGCCAATGCTGAAGGGGAAGTCAGTAATATAGAGTTGAAACCAGGAATTATGGTCTATGCAGACGATTTGGTGGTTGAGCTGAAGTAATTAGTATAGAATAGTATTTACAAAGCCCTTTTCAATTTGAAAGGGCTTTTGTGTTTTAGAAACATAAATACATTTAAGTTTTAATTTTTAAACATCTATCGTAAAGCTTTCAGTTGGGTCTTTATATAAAGCGAGAGGTTGAGGTGAACTTTTGGTTTCAAGTTAACTTGTTCTACATTTCAATTTATCGAAACTCAAAATCAGAAGAAATTTTAAAACAAATTAATCGCCACCTGTAAAGCGCCATAATCTTGGAGGTTATTCCACATGGCTGTGGCAGAAACTGGAATTTCGTACTTGTCAAATACCTTTAAGGTTTTGGAATAGGTAGCTCCGAAATTATTGAAGCCTGGCCTATCTCCATAAAAATGAGTCTCACTCTTGAAAGAAAAGGCAGCTCCAACATAGAGTCCGAGATTCCAGTCTCTTCCACTTGCAAGAACGTATGAAGCCTCTACATAATTGGTGAAGGCATTCCTCAAATCTCCGCTGGAGGTTATATAAGTGTCTCTTCCTTGAACGATGGTGCTCCATGAAGTTTGCAATGGAAATTCTTTAAAAGCATAAGTCACAGAGACATCAATAAAATGCGATGTTTCACTTCTGTCGTAATTGAAAATTTCAGCCTCCGGGAAATCTGTATAGTTGTTGATATCCCAGATGGCAAAGCTCCAGTTTTTAAAATCGTATGATATATAATAGTCAAACTCTGTGTAGTTACCAGCAAAACCTACGCCACCCCAAAGACCAGCTTTAAAATTTCCATCCTTGGAAACATAATACACATTGGCTGCGGTCATAGCTTCATCGGTCACTCGATATCCGCGCCACAAGTGCATATTTTTCACAGTAAGGTTGAATTCAAAAGGACGGTAGGTTTTTTTAGTTTGTAAACTGTCTTCCGGAAGTAGGTCTGGTATTGGTTGATAATCCCCTTGTCCAAACATAAAAGTAGAAGTGCACAGGAATAGAATCAGACCTGATATTCTGATTTTATAAAGCATAAGAATAGATTTTAGCTAAGTATTAAATGAAGAAAAGTGGCAAGGGTTGCACCTAGAAATGGTCCAAGGATAGGAATCCAGCTATACGACCAGTTACTGTGTGTTTTACCATTAATAGGTAAAAGAAAATGCATAATTCGTGGTCCTAAATCCCGAGCAGGATTGATGGCGTATCCTGTTAATCCTCCTAAAGAAAGACCAATCCCCCAAACTACAAAAGCAATGGGAAGTGCACCGATTGCACCAAGACCAACTGGGACGCCTTCTTCACTTTGAATTTCCGCACCTGTGATAAAAAAGACAGCAATAATAAGAACGAATGTTCCTATAACTTCACTCATCAGGTTTCTGAATGTATTTGGAATTGCAGGATCTGTGCAAAAAATGGCGCGCTTCCCTTCAGGATTATCTGTAGCATCAAAGTGATCTTTAAAAAGTAAATAAACAGTTCCAGAACCAATCATGGCCCCCATCACCTGAGCTAGAAAATAAACAGGGACTTCCTGCCAGGAAAAGCTTCCTTCTAGCGCTAATGCTAAGGTTACCGCAGGATTAATGTGCGCTCCACTGTACGGTGCAGAGACGAAAACGCCAACAAAAACGGCAAATGCCCAACCCGTGGTGATGACCATCCAGCCAGAGCCACTACTTTTGGTATCCTTCAAAACACTACTTGCAACAACTCCTCCTCCGAGGAGAATAAGCAAAGCTGTACCTAATATTTCTGCTACGAATGGACTCATAATTATTGGTTTTCAGATTTACTCCAGTACTGTAATGCATCAATAGCCCTGTACCATCCTTGAATGCCTTCTTTAATGCTTTCCTGATCTTTTGTAGGATAAAACTTCACATCCTCTTCCCAAATGTTTTGAATCTCTTCAATACTTTTCCAGAACCCAACGGCTAAACCTGCTAAATAAGCGGCACCAAGTGCGGTGGTCTCAATCGTTTTCGGTCTTATAGTTGTTGTATTTAGAACATCCGATTGAAATTGCATTAGCATATCGTTAACGCTGGCACCACCATCGACCCGGAGTTCTTTTATATCGATTTCGGAATCGGATTGCATAGCTTTCAAAATATCCATGGTTTGATAAGCAATGGCATCCAAAGAGGCTCTTGCAATATGCGCATCGGTTGTACCTCGGGTAATGCCAAACATGCTACCTCTTGCGTTTTGATCCCAATAAGGCGCTCCAAGTCCTGCAAAAGCTGGGATAAAATAGACCCCTTCCGAAGATTCAACCGAGTTAGCTACATATTCAACATCGCTAGATCGCCTCATGAGGCCAATACCATCTCTAAGCCACTGCACAACAGCTCCACCTATGAATATACTGCCTTCCAAAGCGTAATTGGTTTTACCATTGATGCGCCAGGCTACAGTCGTTAATAGTTTATTGTTGGAGAGTATGGGTTTTTCGCCAATATTCATCAACATGAAACAACCTGTTCCGTAGGTGCTTTTTACCATGCCTTTTTTGGTACACATTTGACCAAACAAAGCCGCCATTTGATCACCTCCAATTCCTGCAATAGGGACTTTGGATGCAAATATTGTGGTTTTGGTATGACCATAAACTTCGCTAGAATCTTTTACTTCTGGCAACATGCTTTTAGGAATATCAAACAATTCCAGCAACTCATCATCCCAATCTAGCGTATGGATATTGAAGAGCATGGTTCGTGAAGCATTAGTAACGTCGGTGACATGAAGTTCACCTTTTGTGAAATTCCAAATCAGCCAGGTGTCGATGGTTCCCAGCACAAGATCTCCGGCATTTGCTTTTTCTCTGGCGCCTTCTACATTATCTAATATCCATTTGACTTTGGTACCTGAAAAATAAGAATCGATGACGAGTCCCGTTTTCTCCTGAATCATTTTTTCTTTGCCTTCGGCTTTCAATTGATCACAGTAATCTGAGGTTCTTTTGTCCTGCCATACGATGGCATTGTAAACAGGTTGCCCTGTATGTTTGTCCCACACTACTACAGTTTCTCTTTGGTTGGTGATTCCGATGGCAGCTATATTCTTCCCGTTTAATCCTTTTTTGGTTGTGGCTTCGGCGGCTACACCAGCTTGTTTAGACCATATTTCGGCAGGATCGTGCTCTACCCAGCCTGGTTTTGGATAATGCTGTGCAAATTCCTGCTGAGCAACGGAGTGTATTTCTCCTTTTCTGTTGAATAAAATAGCTCTTGAGCTTGTGGTACCTTGGTCTAAGGCCAAAATGTACTTTTCCATGCTTAGTGTTTTAAATTATTGGTTGAGGTTGGTTTAAAAAATTTATCAGCCTTTAGATGATATATCCTTTTGCTAGGGTTGTGTAGTCTTGAATTTGTTTATCAATCCATTGCTGATCTTTGCTGAGTTCTTTGGCAAGAATTTCAGCAACTTTAGGAGCCATTTCAATAGAGCGCTTAGCATCTAGAAAGAGCACGCGAACTCGTCTTGCCAAAACATCTTCAACAGTTCTAGCCATTTCGTGGCGCGCTGCCCAAAGAACTTCGACGTTTAGGTAGTTTAAATCTGCGTGAATTTTTTCGCCTAAACTCTTTTCTTTTTCTATTAATTTCTGAAGGTGTTCTTGATCGCTTCCATAGACATAAAGATGATTATCTCTTTCTTCAGTCTTCATGGCTCCGTGGATAAAAAGATGCTCTGTTACACATTCTTTTTTTGGTAAATACCCTAGGCTAATGACTTTATTTAAAGTGTCTTCTGCCATTTTTCGATAAGTAGTCCACTTACCACCTGTGATAGAGATTAATCCACTATCTGATACTAATATTTTATGCCCTCTGGAAATTTCTTTGGTTTTTCCAGTTTCATCTTCAGGAGCGGCGAGTGGTCTTAAACCTGCGTAAATACTTTTGATATCATCTCTTGTAGCCTTCTTTTCTATAAATCGATTGAAAGTCTCCAAAATAAAATCTACTTCCTTTTCTGTAGCATTGGGTTCGGTGGTGTGATTGTCTACCATCACATCAGTTGTTCCTACAATGACTTTATCGTGCCAAGGCACAGCAAATAGAACCCTGCCATCATCTGTTTTTGGGATCATGATAGCATCTTCACTCGGCAGAAATTTTTTATCAAATACTAGATGTACACCTTGACTTGGCTGTATTCTTTTCTTAGAACCAGGTTTATCCATTTGTAGAATATCATCTGCAAATACCCCGGTTGCATTGATAACTGCTTTACTTTTAAAAGTGAATTCTTTTCCGGTTTCTTGATCGATTGATACAACCCCGGAGACTTTGTCACTACCATCTTTTGTTAAGTTTTTGACTTTAAAATAATTGAGTAACACACCTCCTTTTTCTATGGCAGTTTGTGCAATATTTACAGCTAGCCTTGAATCGTCAAATTGTCCATCTTGGTAACTTACACTACCTCTTAACTTATCTTTCTTAATTGTAGGTAACTTACGAATAGTTTCGTTTTTGCTGATATGTTTTGAGCTTCCTAAACTTAATTCTCCAGCTAAAAAATCGTAAGCCTTTAAACCTAGAGTATAATAAGGACCTTCCCACCACGTGTAATTTGGAATTAAGAAGGTTTGATTTTTGACCAAATGCGGAGCATTTTGCTCTAATAGTCCACGTTCTTTGAGAGCTTCTCTAACCAAAGATATATTTGCTTGTGCGAGATACCTTACGCCACCATGAACAAGCTTTGTGCTTCGGCTTGAAGTTCCTTTGGCATAATCCAACTGTTCAAGAAGAAGTGTTTTATAGCCTCTAGTTGCACTATCCAAAGCAATACCAAGACCAGTGGATCCACCCCCAATAATGATGTTATCCCATTCTTCAACTTGCTCTGCTTTATCTATAAGATGATCTCTATTAAATAATTGTTCTGAATTCATTACGTTTAATTTCGAATATAATTTAAATGTAACAAAATATTATTAAAACGAAGGTAAAAGATTAAAATAATAATAAAACGAAACTTTTTGCATCTGTTTTTTCTAGATATTTACTCTTAATGAGTATTTCGCTACTTATCTCATATATTTGTGCAAAAGCGAAAGAAAAGTGAAACGTCATCAAGCCATTTTAGAACTTCTAGAAAAAGAAACTTACGTCAGTGTTGCTCATTTGTGTGATTTGTTTGAAGTCTCTGCCGTAACTATAAGAAAGGATCTAAAACTTTTAGAAGATAAAGGTTTATTATTTCGAACGCATGGAGGCGCTACCATTCAAAATCCTTATATCAACGACAGACACGTTAGTGAAAAGGAAAAGCTGAATGTGAAAGAAAAAGAAGCAATTGCCGAAGCCGCCATTCAATTGATCAAACCCAACGATTCCATCATGATTGCTTCTGGAACGACGATGCAAATGCTTGCTAAAGCTATCCACATAGAAGAACATCTTAACATCACAACTTCGTCTTTGAATGTCGCTCTGGAATTAACGAATTCTCCATATTACGATATTTTACAACTCGGAGGAAATGTAAGACACAGCTCCTCTTCGGTGACAGGACATTTTTCACATTCGCTGTTGGAAAATATTTCGTGTAATCTTTTATTTCTGGGTGTAGACGGAATTGATGTTGATCACGGATGTACAACTACAAGTCTTGAAGAAGCTATTCTGAATAAAAAAATGATAGAATCAGCTCAAAAGATTATTGTTTTGGCTGATTCTTCTAAATTTAATCGAAAAGGATTTGGTAAAATTTGTGCCATTTCAGACATCCATCATATTATTACCGATTCTGGAATCAGTAATACGGTTGCTAAGGAAATTAAAAGCATGGGGATTCATTTGACTGTGGTATGACTGCTTATTAAAATTTTCATGTCATTTTTTTCCCCACTCTCGAAAGAATCAAATGGGTGTTAGGCTCCCCAAAATTTACCAGCTTATCTATGAATTGTTGCAAGTGAAGCTGATCTTTTAAAGCCACCCGAATAAACAAGTTATGTTGCCCCGTTATCCTGTAGGCTTCCTTGACTTCCGGATAAGTTTCTATCTCTACCAAAGCAGGTTTTAATTTGCCGCTAAACATTTTAAGCATAATAAAAACTTCCAAGCTGTTTCCTAGCAGAGTTTGATTTACACGAAGACTGTAGCCTTTAATGACTCCCGTGTCTTCCAACTTTTTTATCCGTTCTCTTACAGAAGAGGGTGAAAGAAATACCTGCTTGCCTATTTCAGCGTAAGACTGCCGTGAATTCAGTTTTAGTATATCAATTATTTTGCGATCTAAATCATCTACCATTAAAAATGAGGTTTTAAGCTCAAAAATACTCTTTATTATTGTAAATGCACCTTTGAGCCATTGATTCCATTTTACAGAAAACGTGCTGAAACTTAAATTTGCACTTGTTTTAAAAAAAGAAAAAACTGTGGAGTTATATGTTTTGGTCATCCTAGCGATTGCTATTTTTTGTGGTTTTTTTGTGCAGTCTTTAGTAGGTTTTGCTGGGTCTTTAGTGGCTTTGCCAATCCTTCTTTTTGCCGTCAAATTACCAGATGCTATAGCCTATGTTTCCATATTCTATTTGTTTTCCAGCAGCTATTTGGTGTATAAAGAATGGCGTAACATAGATAAAGACACCATTGTAAGACTTACACTGGCCTCGTTGATAGGCGTTGTGTTGGGAATCGTCGTCCTTACCTATTCCAAACCTGCGATCTTACAAACAGGACTAGGTGTTTTCATACTTTTATATGTTGGTTATGTCTTGCTGGGGAAGAAAGAATTGGCGCTTGGTAAAAAAGCCAACTGGACCTTTGGGGTGATGGGTGGTTTTTTCTCTGGTGTGTTTTCTACTGGAGGTCCCTTATATGTCATCAGTGTGAAAAATACGGTGAAGGAAGCTAAAACTTTTAGAGCCACTATGATTGGCGTGCTAGCTTTGATTACCCTCATCAGGATTCCTGCCTTAAGCATTAGTGGTGCTTTGAATTTACAGCACTTCCAAATGAGTGTAATGGTTCTGCCAGTTTTCTTTTTAGCTCAATTTTTGGGCATTAAATTTTTTCCTAAAATCAATGAAGTTCAGTTCAAAAGAATACTTCTAGTTATACTATCGCTTTCTGGATTAGCTTTGATTTTTTAGAGAGTTAAAATAAGCTTGTATGTGTTTAGACCTCACAGGTTTTTGAAACCTGTGAGGTCTTGTCAAATAGCTTTATAGCATGAGTAATTTTTTTCATAGTTCACGGTTTAAACCCTGGGCTATGTTGACGTCATCTAGACTTTAATGGTTTCAACCATTTACAAGCAACATTTTTATTGAAGATTAGTTTTAGTTGAAGAAGCATAAACGACTAACATTATTTAGTTCGCTTAAATAATTGTCAATTTCGTAAAACCTTCAGTTGTAACTACCGTCCAGGCGAGGGGATTAAGTGAGTTATTGGCTTTAAGCTAACTTCTTATAAAGCTAAAAGCTAACGAAACCCAAAATCAGAAGAAACCTTAAAAATCTTATTCGGGCATCTCTTTATAGCACCGTGAATTTGAGTAAATTTGCAACTTAACTTTGAATTATGTCTGAAGAAAAAAAATCTTTGAATTTCATTGAGCAGATCATTGAAGAGGATTTGAAAACCGACTATAAAGCGAGCGACTTAAAATTTCGTTTTCCACCAGAACCTAATGGTTTTTTGCACATTGGACACGCGTCGTCTATTTGTTTGAATTTTGGATTGGGGCTCAAATACAATGCTCCGGTAAATCTTAGGTTTGATGATACCAATCCGTTGAAGGAAGAAACGGTTTATGTGGAGTCTATCAAAAGCGATGTGCAATGGCTCGGGTTCGAATGGGCGCAGGAATGTTACGCATCAGATTACTTTCAGCAGTTGTATGATTGGGCTGTGGAGTTGATCAAAGCTGGAGATGCCTATGTGGACAGCCAGTCTTCTGAAGAGATGGCTTCTCAAAAGGGTACTCCTACCCAGCCTGGAACAGCGAGTCCTTACAGAGAGCGTGCTGTGGAAGAAAACTTAGCGCTTTTTGAAGCTATGAAAAACGGTGAAACCGGCGAAAAAGCTCACGTGCTTAGAGCTAAAATTGATATGGCTTCGCCAAATATGATCATGCGGGATCCAGTGATGTACAGGTGTTTGCATAAAGCGCATCACCGCACAGGAAACGATTGGATGATTTATCCAATGTACGATTGGGCGCATGGTGAGTCTGACTTTATTGAGTCGGTGTCGCATTCGTTCTGTACGCTGGAGTTTTTACCTCATCGCGAACTTTACAATTGGTTTGTAGAACGGGTGAGCAAAACTGGCGACTTGGTGCCTAAACAACGTGAATTTGCCAGACGTAATTTGAGCCACACTGTGGTAAGCAAGCGAAAATTAGCTCAACTAGTGGAGCAAAACATCGTCAACTCCTGGGATGATCCAAGAATGCCTACGATTTCTGGTTTGAGAAGACGTGGATATACCCCAGAATCGATAAGAACTTTCGCAGAAAGTATCGGAATTGGTAAACGGGAAAACATGATAGATGTTGCTCACCTGGAGTTTTGCGTGAGAGACGACCTCAACAAAAAAACGCCTCGAGTAATGGGCGTGATGGATCCTTTGAAAGTTGTGATCACCAATTATCCTGAAGGAAAAGAGGAGTGGCTTAGCGCCGAAAATAACCCTGAAGATGAATCCGCAGGTGAACACGAAGTTCCATTTTCCAGAGAAATGTATATCGAGCAGGAGGACTTTAGAGAGGAAGCTAACCGAAAGTTTTTCCGTTTGAAGTTGGGTAAAGAGGTACGTTTGAAAAACGCCTACATCATCAAAGCTGAAGATGTGGTGAAGGATGAAAACGGGAAAGTTCTGGAAGTTCACTGTACTTACGATCCCGAAAGTAAAAGCGGAAGTGGTACGGAAGCTTCTCAACGTAAAGTGAAAGGAACTCTGCACTGGGTGTCAATCCCTCACGCTATTGAAGCTGAGGTGAGACTTTACGATAGATTATTTACAGTGGAAGATCCTACTGCCGATAAGGAAAAAGATTTCCTGGAGTTTGTAAACCCGGAATCGTTGGAAGTTAGTAAAGCATTTGTGGAGCCCTACTTAAAATCATCTAAAGATGAAGATAAATTTCAATTTCAACGCATAGGTTATTTTTGTGTGGACAGGGATTCTACATCAGATCATTTGGTCTTTAACAGGACAGTGACCTTGAGGGATAATTGGAAGAATAAGTAAAAAAAAGCGAGATGAAAATCTCGCTTTTTTATTGACCCACATTCATCTGAAATTCAAATATCTTGCTTTCTATAATCTGAATTCCATTTCTATCGGTTGGGGCAAAAATCTCTACGTAATCTTCACCTACATAACCTTGCTGAGGTTGATATAAGTAGATAATTTCTCCTGTGTCCTGGTTGCGCTCCAGTCTACTGATCTGGTAATGCTGCGCTTGTAACTTAAAACTTGCGCTTTGATCGTCTCGATAATTACCTAAGCTTGACTTCACAATACTATTACCTTCAGCTGAGTTATTACCCACATTGATTTCAAAAAAAGTGATAGGTTCTCCAGTATCTGGATAATTGATATCATCGTCCAGAAATAGATCAACACACGATATCATACAAAAACAGATAAGAAAAAGATGGATAAATTTTTTCATAGCCTAATATAATTATGTAGCAAAAGTATTATTTCTCCACCAAGCTTCCATCAGCAAATAAGGCAAATCGACCTTCATCTCCATGGGTAAACTCAGCTTTTGGCCAGGGCCAACCACCAAACTGAGTGCGTTGGTATTCGCTAATGATCTCACTCATCTCTTCACGCGAATTGGCAACAAAAGGCCCTTGTTGTACCACAGGTTCGTTGATGGGTTTGCCTTGTAATAATAGCAGCTCCGCTTTTTTATTACCATTCACCAGTTTAAGCTCCTGTGACGATTCCAAATCTAAGGAATGCCCTTCAGGAATTTCAAATCCTTCAGTTTTTAATTTTTCACCCTCGTAGAAAAACAATACCCGGTTACTTTTAGTTTCTCCGGCAGGAAGTGTAAACTCAGCTCCAGCTTCTAAAGTAATTCGCCACACCTGGATGTCATTCTTAGCTTCAGCCGCCAGAGAATCTGGGGTTGGATCCAATGACTTATTAGATTTATAGTGTCCTGCAATGACTTTGATCTTAGCAAGTTTTCCATTTTCGTCTTTCTCCTCAACGATGGGAATTTCTTCATGCCACAACATCTTGTAGTGTGGCTCCACCTTTTTGGATCGCTTGGGTAAGTTCAACCAGATCTGAAATAAGAGCAGTGGATTCTCCTTATCCTGATTCACAAGCGGAAACATTTCAGAATGTAACACCCCTTTTCCCGCCGTCATCCATTGTGCGTCACCTTGTCCAAATCGGCCTTTGGCCCCCATAGAGTCAGAATGGTCGGCAAAACCTTGTTCTACCAGAGTAATGGTCTCAAAACCAGCATGTGGGTGGTAAGGGAATCCAGGCACTTCTTGCCCGTGGTACATTCTCCAACCCTCTTTTTTCTGGAAATCATTTCCTAGAAAACGACCTTTTAAAGCGTCTTTAGAGGGCCCTTTATGAGCTTCTCCCTTAGGATAATTATCCTGATGAAAAGCACAAAACATAAACGGATCTTTAGTTTCCCAGTGAAAACCAAGTTCTTTAATTTTTAAAATAGGCTTACTCATGGCTTCAAATTTTATTCAAAGTAATAAAAAGCATCCTCAAGATGTTCTATACGTTTTCCTAATTTATTTTTAATAATAGCTACAATATCAAATCGCACTTCCAGGTTGAGATCCTTCTCATTGATGTAATAGTCTACTGCTTTAACCAGGCGTTTGATTTGAGCGGGTTTCACAAAATCCTGCGGATCACCAAAATCTGGCGTACTTCTGGTTTTTACTTCTACGACGATCAAAAACTCTCCACTTTTGGCAATAATATCTACCTCTGCTTTATCGTAAACAAAATTGGTTTCCAGGATTTCATAACCCTTAGCCCTTAAGAAATTGACGGCATCTTTTTCGCCGCTCTTGCCTAATTCATTATGCTGTGCCATGCTTAGTAGGTGAGTTGAACGCTTTCCGAAGTTACACTAAGATGAGCAGTTTTCCCAAATATCAAAGGTAAATTCGTCTCCAGGTGACCCGCTGGGAAATGGAAAGCTACAGGAATGCTGAGATCTTTTACAACTTCATAAATGATGTCTTCTGCTGTTTTGCCAAAAGGAGTCGAATTGTCGTTCATATCGGTCATCCCGCCAACAATTAACCCAGAGATCTTGCTTAATAGTCCACTGCGTTTTAAATTCTGCATCATCCTATCGATATGATAGAGGTATTCGTCCAGGTCTTCAAGGAATAAAATTTTGTTTTCAAAATTCGGCAGGCTGTGGCTTCCTATTGCTGAATATAATACCGATAAGTTTCCACCGATGAGTTCTCCTTTCACCTCACCGGTTATCTGATTGGGGTGCTGGGAGGCATATTCAACCTGAAGTTTTTTGCCAAATAAAACATGTTTTAGTTCCTCTGAAGTTAACACCGACCGGGTTTCTATCGCCGAAGCCATTTGTGCATGAAGACTAGCGATGCCTAAGCTTTGTAAGTGCAGATGAATCGCTGTGACATCCGAATAGCCAATGAGCCATTTGGGTTGGGTTTTTAAATTCGAGAAATCCACCAGATCCAATATGCGTATGGACCCATAACCACCTTTGGCACACCAAATCGCTTTGATTTTGCGGTCATTAATTTGATTTTTCAGATCTGTAGCGCGTTCCTTATCCGTTCCTGCAAATTGGTGTTCTTGTAAACCAATACTTTCACCTAAAACTGGGACCAGTCGCCAAGATTTCAAAAGTTGAATAGCGGGCTGTAAGTCGCCTTCAGCAATAAATCTTGCAGTCGCAATAAGGGCTACTTTATCGCCTTTTTGAAGTGGAGGAGGAATTATCATTGTTGAGTTTGTTTGACTAAAATACTAAATCCTATAAATCAGAATACTTGAGATTACATATATCAACAAAGTACTCTAGTACTAAAGACACCTCTAATTTCTTATAAATCAAAACCAATTCTTAAGTGAATGTCTGCTGAAAAATTCCCTTTAGACCCTGAAGCAAAAACACCACCAGCATTATTTAAAGCAGTCCCATTCAAATAGCGTTCATAGCCGAATCCAATTCCAGCTTCATAGGAAATGTGCTTGCCGATTGTACGTCGTATACCCCACTTAGGAATGAATTTGATTTGATCCAAACTTCTAATTCTATCATTATTTGAAAATGAAATATCATCAAAGTGTCCAGCTATGAATAATGCCAAAAAGTTACCGCTATTTCGATCTATGGTTTTTCCCTTTTTCATTCGCTTCTCTAAATTGTAATACCATCTGGGTTCCAGACTTATGTGTAATATGCCGTAAAAATCATCATTGGGTCCAGCGGATTCAAATTGACTCACACCCTCAATTCTAAAGTCAAAACCCACCTGACTTCGCAGAACAAATTCATTTGAGAGACGACTTTCGTTATATAACCATGTGCCCAGAAATCCCGTCTGGATGCCATAGATAGATTTTTCTACACTTACTAGAGAAGCATCATTTTGTTGAGCTGAAATTGGTAAAACTAAAAGGATCAGGAGAACTTGAGTAAATACTATTTTTATCATCAGATTTTAATTAGTTATGCGCTCTAATTCACCACGGAACCTAAGCTCAATTTCATTGTCTTCTTCATCTATGGCCGTCATTTCAAAGTCATATTCTCCTTCATTTTCAATGATCTGAAGTCTGGCTACTTCAATTTCAATAAGTTTACCTGAAGCGGTTTCAGAATTTCCTGAGATCGTAAACGCTTCGGTAATGGCATTAACTCCAGGATTCTCTTCTCCCGTAAAAAGGTATTCGCCCAGTTTAGGTTTGTCGCTATTATCGATGTTTAATTGAAAGGCGATCCCAGTGAATATTTCATCTTCCGGCATAGGTTCACCGTTTGAAAATGTAACCTCGGTGTCGTATAAAATGACGCCAAAGGCATAAATACCATTTTGAATTTCAGAAATTTGGTAAAGCCCAGTTTTGAGTTCGAATTCCTGATCATTTATTATAAGAGTGTTCTGTGCTACTTCAGTAGAAGGCTGATCATCATCATTACTACAGGATAGGGTAAGGGTGCATAAGAATGCAAAAAGCATTGTTTTTAGGGTAAGTTTCATAATAAAATGGGTTAGTGTTTTTTCCAAAAGTAATTAAAATATATAAAAATTGCTTGTTTAGATAATGAATCTACTTTGCTTGGTATAAACCTGCGTTTATTACATTTGTGTCCAAGAATTTTAGTCTATGAAAAATCCAAAACGTTATACCATTACGGCAGCACTGCCTTATACCAATGGACCCATTCACATCGGCCACTTAGCAGGCGTTTACGTTCCCGCAGATATCTATACCCGCTATCTTAAGTTAAAAGGAGAAGATGTAGTCTTTGTTTGCGGTAGCGACGAACATGGCGTGCCCATAACCATTAAGGCTAAAAAAGAAGGCGTGAGCCCGCAAGACGTGGTCGATAAATACCATGCGATCATTAAGCAATCCTTCCAGGAGTTTGGGATTCAGTTCGATAACTATTCCAGGACTTCTGCACAAGTGCATCATGAGACGGCAACAGAGTTTTTTCAAAATATGTACGACAATGACAAATTCATTGAAGAAACTACCGAGCAGCTTTATGATGCGAAAGCCAACCAGTTTTTAGCAGATCGGTTTGTGACGGGAACCTGTCCTAAATGTGGAAATGAAGAAGCTTACGGGGATCAATGTGAAAAGTGTGGGTCTTCCCTTAACGCAACCGACCTGATTAATCCAAAATCAGCGATCACAGGAGATGTTCCTACTTTAAAATCTACAAAACACTGGTTTCTACCCTTGGATAGATACGACAGTTTTTTGAAAGATTGGATTCTCAAAGACCATAAAAAAGACTGGAAGTCCAACGTCTATGGCCAGTGCAAATCATGGATCGACGAGGGCCTCCGTGCTAGAGCGGTCACCAGAGATCTGGATTGGGGTATTCCTGTTCCTGTAGAAGGAGGTGACGGCAAAGTTCTCTACGTCTGGTTTGATGCGCCAATAGGCTATATCTCTTCAACCAAGGAATGGGCAGATCGTGAAGGAAAAGAATGGGAGCCGTACTGGAAAGATAAAGAGACCAAGTTGGTTCATTTCATTGGAAAAGATAATATTGTCTTTCATTGCATCATTTTTCCAGTGATGCTTAAAGCTGAAGGCAGCTATATCTTACCAGACAATGTACCCGCCAATGAATTTTTAAACTTAGAAGGCAGAAAACTTTCTACTTCCAAAAACTGGGCAGTTTGGTTACATGAATATTTAGAAGATTTTCCAGGAAAAGAAGATGTGCTGAGGTATGTCCTTACTGCCAATGCTCCTGAAACTAAGGATAATGATTTTACTTGGAAAGATTTCCAAACCAGAAACAACTCTGAATTAGTAGCTATTTACGGTAACTTTATC
>Ga0306865_1000010_pt1 | contig 117413 bp, 103 predicted proteins | sample AntRauTorckE5431_FD_190441 | JGI IMG/M metagenome (GOLD analysis project Ga0306865, IMG submission 190441) | Saline lake microbial communities from Rauer Islands, Antarctica - Metagenome Torckler E5 #431 (v2) (version 2) | ecosystem: Environmental > Aquatic > Non-marine Saline and Alkaline >... | reverse complement strand
TTTTTTTTTTTTTTTCTTTTTATTTAATGATCCCTTTGGAATATTGTATTTCCCAATTGATTTTTATAGATATTCAATAAATGTTTTTGATAATAAAATTGAATTAAAAATGAATCAATTTAGCCAATTTGTTTTACCAGCAATTTTTTATTTAATTCTTTTTAAACTAATCTGGGCTAAATTTAAAACCACTAAATAAAATTCTATGAAATATTTAATTTTTTTTATTTTAAGTATAAATTTTATGAATGCTCAGAACGTTAGAAATTTAGATTCGGTAGTGAATGTTTCTTTACCTTCTTTATCATACATGACTTTAAATACATCAAACCTTTCATCAAATAAATACAATCAAAATTTTTTAAACTTGAAAGTGAATAAGCATTACCGAAAAATTAAAGAAGGTTTTTTTGTTCTTTCTAAAGATGCTTTTAAAAACTATGATCAATTTGATTATGACGTTTTCAAGTACACACCAGAAGATGCACTTAGAAAAATTACTCCTAATTACGACCTTAATAGTGCGCCGCTTCCTTCTCCTACGTATTATCCAATTGATTAGGCGATCAGTATTTTTTTTAGGCTTTTAATTGTCTATTTTATGATTTTAAGTGATTAGTTTTGCACAGTTTTAATTGATTTAAATTTTCTTATGAAGCTAATTTGTATTGGTAGGAATTATGCTAAACATATTTCTGAATTGAATAGCGAAAAGCCAGATCACCCCGTCGTGTTTATGAAACCAGATTCTTCGATTTTGTTGAAGAACAATCCTTTTATTTTACCGTCATTTTCAAATGATGTGCACCATGAAGTGGAGATTTTGGTCAAAATCAAAAAGGTGGGAAAACACATTCAGTCAAAGTTTGCTCATAAATATTATGACGACATTGGCTTAGGAATTGATTTTACGGCAAGAGATGTTCAAAATCAATTAAAAGACAAAGGGCTGCCGTGGGAGAAAGCTAAAGGTTTTGACGGAGCTGCTGTTATTGGAGAATCTTGGTTTCCCAAATCCAATTTTCAAGATGTCAACACAATATCTTTCAGATTAGAGAAGAATAAAGAAGTTGTTCAGTCAGGATCTACTTCAGAAATGTTATGGAAAATCGATGAACTCATCGCCTATATTTCAGAATATTTCACTCTTAAAATTGGGGATATCATTTTCACTGGAACGCCTTCAGGGGTTGGTAGAGTTGAAGAAGGTGATGTTTTAGAAGGCTTTATTCAAGAGTCTTCGTGTTTTTCAATTCAAGTTAAATAAATTATGCAAGCAGAAATAATCACGATTGGTGATGAGATTCTCATTGGCCAAATTATAGATACAAATTCAGCCTATATCGCCAAACAGCTCAATAAAATTGGCGTAGACGTTTATCAAATTACTTCCATTGAAGACGAAAAGACTCATATCTTAAACGCGTTTGAAGAAGCCTCAAGGCGGTCTAATATCATCATCATAACAGGAGGTCTTGGTCCGACTAAAGATGATATTACCAAACATGCTTTTTGTGAGTACTTCAATGATGAATTGGTGTTGGACCAAAAGGTGTTGGATCATGTAGAAGATATTTTCAAAAAATACGTCAACACCCCAATCCTTGAAGCGAACCGCTCTCAGGCATGGATACCTTCCCAAGCGATTACGCTTCATAATGAGTATGGCACTGCGCCAGGAATGTGGTTTGAAAAAAACGGAGTGGTTTATATATCTATGCCCGGTGTTCCTTATGAAATGAAATCCATTTTGACAGAGCAGGCGATGCCGAGATTGCAAGATCGATTTAAAACGCCTTATATCATTCATAAAACAGTTTTGACTTATGGTTTGGGTGAAAGTGCCATTGCAGAGCGAATTGAAGATTGGGAAAATCAATTACCACCTTATATCAAGCTCGCCTATCTGCCAAGCTTAGGGAGAGTTCGGCTGAGGTTGAGTGCTCGAGGAGAAGATGAAGCAGAACTGAAGTCCGGTCTCAAAAATGCGATAGAAAGCTTAAATAGGATCATAGGAGATATTATAAAAGGCTACGAAGATGAGCAAACTCTTGAGGAGAGAATAGCTGAAGCTTTTATAGTTAAAGGTCAAACTTTGGTTACAGCTGAAAGTTGTACAGGGGGAAGATTGGCAGCAAAATTTACTGAAATCCCAGGTGCCTCTTCATATTTTAAAGGTTCTGTTGTGAGCTACGCCACGTCGGCAAAAAATGACGTTTTAAAGATTCCTAAAGAGCTAATTGAGAAATATTCTGTCGTAAGTTCTGAAATTACAGAAGCAATGGCTATTAAAGCTAAAGCGATGTTTAACTCGGATTTTGCTATAGCGACAACTGGAAATGCCGGCCCTACTAAAGGTGATAGCGATGCAGAAATTGGAACCGTTTTTATAGCTATTTCCACGCCGGAAGAGACACAAGTTCATGAATTTCAATTTGGTAAACATCGCGAGCGTGTGACACAGAAAGCCGTAAACAAAGCCCTAGAGTTGATTTATGAGGTCATTTCGAAAAATTGAAAATCAGTAAAATTTATTTTTTCTAATTCAGAAAAAAGTCGTTAATTTGCATCCTGTTTTTAATAACATCTAAAAGTATATATAATGTCAAGAGTTTGTGAGCTTACTGGAAAAAGAGCATTGTCAGGAAATAACGTTTCCCACGCATTAAATAGAACTAGACGCAAATTTAGCGTTAACTTGGTTAAGAAGAGATTTTACATCCCTGAAGAAGATAAATGGATATCCCTTAAAGTATCAACTTCAATCTTAAAAACCATCAATAAAAAAGGAATTCACGCTGTTTTGAAAGAAGCTCGTGCTAAAGGATTCTTGACTAAATAAGAGATTATAAAGCATTAAGATTATGGCAAAGAAAGGCAATAGAGTTCAAGTTATAATGGAATGTACAGAGCATAAAGATTCTGGACTTCCTGGGACTTCAAGATATATTACAACAAAGAACAAAAGAAATACTCCAGATAGACTTGAGCTTAAAAAGTTCAATCCTATCATGAAGAAAATGACCGTTCACAAAGAAATTAAATAAGTTATGGCAAAGAAATCAGTTGGTACAGTACAAACGGGAACTAAAAGACTTACAAAAGCTATCAAAATGGTGAAATCACCAAAGTCTGGAGCTTATGTATTTGTAGAAAAAATAATGAATCCAGAGGAAGTCAATGATTTTCTGAAGAGCAACTAAATTTAGGACTTTATTATATATGAAGCCGTCGCTAACCATGCGAGGGCTTTTTTGTTTTGTCTATATTTGTTATTAATTAAGTCTTAATCTTGATATCCATAAATAATGAGTTTTTTCAAAAAAATATTCTCAAAAGAGAAAAAGGAAAAGTTAGATGAAGGTTTGGAAAAATCTAAATCTGACTTTTTTGGCAAACTTAGTAAAGCGGTTGCCGGTAAATCAAAAGTAGACGAAAGTGTTTTAGACGATCTTGAAGAAATTCTTGTTTCCAGTGATGTTGGTGTGACCACAACCATCAAAATAATAGACAGAATAGAAGCGAGGGTAGCAAAGGATAAATATCTGGGTACAGACGAACTCAATCTTATATTAAGAGAAGAAATTGCAGGCTTATTGAGCGAATCCGAAAACGGAGAACTCGAAAGCTTAGAATTGCCGGAAGGTAAAAAGCCTTATGTGATTATGGTTGTAGGTGTAAATGGTGTTGGAAAAACGACGACCATTGGCAAGCTTGCAAAGCAATACAAACTGAAAGAGAAAAAGGTAATTCTTGGAGCAGGTGATACCTTTAGAGCTGCTGCTGTTGATCAATTACAGATTTGGGCGGACCGCGTTGGTGTTCCGATTGTAAAGCAGAAAATGGGAAGTGATCCTGCCTCAGTTGCTTTTGATACAGTACAAAATGCTGTAAAACAAGATGCGGATGTGGTTATTTTAGATACTGCAGGGCGTTTGCATAATAAAATAAACTTGATGAACGAATTGACCAAAATAAAACGCGTGATGCAAAAAGTTACTCCTAATGTTCCAGATGAGGTGCTTTTAGTTTTAGACGGGTCTACTGGTCAAAATGCTTTTGAACAAGCCAAGCAATTTACAGCGGCTACCGAAGTGACAGCGCTTGCCATTACAAAACTAGATGGGACTGCAAAAGGTGGAGTTGTCATAGGAATCAGTGATCAGTTCAAAATTCCTGTCAAATATATTGGAGTAGGTGAAGGTGTAGATGATCTTCAAATTTTTAATAAGTATGAATTTGTCGATTCATTTTTTTCAAATAAATAATAAATGACTGAGCAAAGACCAAAGCCGTTTTCAGCAGCAAAGAATAAACTCATCATAACCAAAATCATTGTGATTTATTCAGCATTCTTTTTAGTCCTAAAACTTTCAGCAATCTTTCAGGGAGGTTGGATTGCTTCAAACTTGCTGGTAGCATCACCAATTGTACTTTTGGGACTTCTGGGATTTTATTTTCTCAAAACTAACTCTACAAACTGGGTCTACGCTATTGGAAGTATTGTTGTCATATCTTCAATGCGATACTACGAGCAGGATTTAATACTTTGGGTTCACAACACTATGGCCTAATCTAAATTATTTATATCTAGTCTTTTAGATAAGCTTTAAGGCAACTTCATCTTCAGTCAATTTCAGAGATCGTATCTTTGCAATTCAATTTTAAAAATACATGAGAACAAAGTCAATCAAAAAAAATAAAATCAACGTTGTTACTTTAGGTTGCAGTAAAAATATTTACGATTCTGAAGTTTTAATGGGTCAGCTTAAAGCTAGCGGTAAAGATGTTGCACACGAAACTGAAGGGGATGTTGTGGTGATCAATACCTGTGGTTTTATTGATAATGCCAAAGAAGAATCTGTCAACACGATTTTAGACTACGTTCAAAAGAAAGAAAGTGGCGAAGTTGAAAAGGTTTTTGTGACAGGATGTTTATCTGAACGCTACAAGCCAGATTTGCAGAAAGAAATTCCCAACGTTGATCAATACTTTGGGACTACAGAACTTCCAGCTTTGCTAAAAGCTCTTGGCGCAGATTATAAGCACGAATTGATCGGTGAACGTTTGACAACGACCCCAAAGAATTATGCCTTCCTGAAAATAGCTGAAGGTTGTGACAGGCCTTGTTCGTTTTGTGCTATTCCGCTAATGAGAGGCGGTCATAAATCTACGCCGATTGAAGATTTGGTGACTGAAGCTAAAAATCTCGCAAAGCAAGGTGTGAAAGAATTGATCTTGATCGCCCAAGACTTGACGTATTACGGTTTAGATTTATACAAGAAAAGAAACCTGGCAGAACTACTGAAAGAACTTGTTAAGGTAGAAGGTATCGAATGGATCCGTTTGCATTATGCGTTTCCTACAGGTTTTCCAACCGATGTCCTTGATGTAATAAGAGAAGAACCAAAAGTTTGTAATTATATAGATATCCCGCTTCAGCATATTTCAGATCATTTGTTGAAATCCATGCGAAGAGGAACCACACACAAAAAAACTACAGATTTACTTTACAAATTCAGAAAGGAAGTGCCAAATATGGCTATCAGAACCACATTGATTGTTGGTTATCCTGGTGAAACTGAAGAAGATTTTCAGGAATTGAAGGATTGGGTGAGTGAAATGAGATTTGAAAGGCTGGGTTGTTTTACCTATTCTCACGAAGAAAATACACATGCTTATAACCTTGAAGATAACGTTCCTGAAGATGTCAAAATTCAGCGTGCCAACGAAATTATGGAAATTCAATCTCAGATTTCCTGGGAACTGAATCAGCAGAAAATCGGAGAAACATTTAGATGTGTCATTGACAGAAAAGAAGGTGGATACTTTGTTGGAAGAACTGAATTTGACTCCCCTGATGTGGATAATGAAGTTTTGATCGATGCTCAAACTCATTATTTGAAAACTGGAGAATTTGCTGAGATCAAAATCACCGATGCAGGAGATTTTGATTTGTATGGAGAACCAGTCTCTGTAGATGCAATTTTGAATTAACTTATCTTTTAAAGCTTTTTAAAATGCCTCCTCTATATTTGCGATTACTCTAAATTCTTAAAACATGGCTGACTGTTTACCTTTTCGATCCACAGGTTTTTTTACTGATTTGATTTCAGACTACATCGAGGAAAAGAAAGATTTAAAGCCATTTTATAATAGATTTCCTTCTATTGATAATTTTGAAGCGCAAATAGAAGAGAAGAGCAAATCTTACAATCAAGATAATCGAAAGGGCTTAATTGAAGTGCTCACAAATCAGTATAAGTTGTTATCAACTTCACAAGAAACACAACAACATATTGATTTACTTCTAGAGCATACTACTTATACAGTTACAACTGGTCATCAGCTCAACTTGTTTACCGGACCGCTTTATTTCTTGTATAAGATTGTTTCAACAATCAATCTGGCTAAACAGCTTAAAGAGAACTATCCTGACGCCAATTTTGTTCCTATTTACTGGATGGCCTCAGAAGATCATGATTTTGATGAAATCAATTTTTTCAATTTCAAGCAAAATAAGTTGGAATGGGAAAAGGATACAGAAGGAGCAGTAGGTCATTTGTCCACTTCAGGATTGGAGAAGTTGTCTAAAACCATTGAAAAAGAATTCGGGAAAAGTGATAACGCAGAATATCTTAAGGGACTTTTCAAAGTGGCTTATCTCGAACATGAGACTTTAGCCAGTGCTATTCAGTTTTTGGCCAATGAGCTTTTTGGAGAGTATGGTCTTGTCGTTTTAGACGCAGATGATGCGAGATTAAAAACCATGTTTTCAAAGCATATCAAAAATGATTTGCAATATCATACTGCCTTTCGGCAAACTGAAAAGCAAGCTGATAAATTATCTGATCTTGGTTATAATGTTCAGGTCAATCCCAGAGAAATCAACTTATTCTATATGTATGAAGGCATAAGGGAAAGAATCGTAAAACAGGATGACAGGTATCTCGTCATCGATTCGGAAGTAAGCTTTTCAGAACAAGAAATTTTAGATTTGGTAGATGAATATCCTGAGCGATTTTCGCCAAATGTTGTCATGAGACCACTCTATCAAGAAGTGATTCTTCCAAACTTGGCCTACATCGGTGGAGGTGGAGAATTGGCATATTGGCTGGAATTAAAATCCTTATACGAAGCAGAATCCGTCACTTTCCCAATACTGATGTTGAGAAATTCAGTCTTATTATATTCTGACAAAACAGCAAAAAAGCTGAGAAAATTAGATACTGAAATCAAAGATTTATTCTTGTCTACTGATGCTTTAGAAGCCAAGCAAACCAAGAGAAATTCTTCAATTGACATCGATTTTGAAAGTCAGAAAAAGGTTTTAGAAAAACAGTTTGCGGATTTATACGAGCTTGCTGAAAAAACAGAACAATCCTTTTATGGAGCGGTAGCTGCGCAAGAGAAAAAGCAAAAAAATGGGCTCGATCATCTAGAAAAAAGACTGCTAAAAGCTCAAAAACGAAAACTGAAAGATGAAAATGAGCGTGTTTTGGAGCTACAACGCTACTTGTTTCCCAACCAATCTTTACAAGAACGAACTTTTAATTTCAGCGAAATTTATGTGGATTATGGTGAAAAACTCATTCCAAAATTAATAGAAGAACTAGATCCTTTCCAATTTGAATTTCTCTGTCTGGAATTAACTATTTACAATACAAAATCATAAGCTATGAAAAGCATGCACGCTGTTGATATGGAGACTGTCGAGATGACACTCGATATCATGAAATATGCGATCAATAGAATATCAAATACATCACCAGAATTAGGAAAACCAAAACAAGAACATGAATTACTGGAACTTGTTGGGGATACGGTGACGAAAGAAGGAATAGGAGGAGAGAAAGCTTTTCAGTTATTTAGAGATATCCTGGTAAAAGCATCGGTTCCTGTAGATCATCCCAGACATCTCGCTTTTGTACCTGCTGCGCCAACACGAGCAGCAGTTTTATTTGATCTTGTGACTTCGGCGGCGAGTATTCACGGGGCATATTGGATGACTGGTGGCGGGGGAATTTTCTGCGAAAACAGAGCTATGGAATGGCTGGTTTCTCTTACAGGAATGCCAGAAGGAACCTTTGGAGTCTTTACTAGTGGTGGAACAGCAGCCAACCTTTCTGCAATTGTCGCTGCGAGAGAGTATTGGAGATCCATAAATGATGATAATAAAAAGCTGAAAGGTTTAATCATTACTTCCAGCGGTGCGCATTCCTCCGTAAAAGCTATGGCTCAAGTTATCGATGCAGATATTATAACTGTAGACGACAATGAAGAGCATAAACTCACAAAAAAATGTCTGGAAAAAGAGATCAAAAGTTTATCAGATTTTGATAGAAAGCGCCTGTTTGCAGTTGTTGCCACCGGTGGCACTACTAATGCAGGAATCATTGATGATTTGGACGGAGTAGCAGAGGTAACAGAAAAAGAACAACTTTGGTTTCATGTCGATGCTGCCTATGGAGGGGCAGCTTTAGCTGCGCCCTCTGTAAGACACCTTTTCAATGGTATTGAAAGGGCTGATAGTGTTACTATTGATCCGCATAAATGGATGTTTTCTCCTTACGATTGTGGAGCTATCATTTATAAGAACATGGATTTGGCCAAAAATGCTCATTCTCAAAAAGGCGCTTACTTAGATATTTTTAAGGACAAAGGAGCTCAAGGTTTCAATCCATCAGACTATCAAATTCAACTAACCAGAAGACTTCGAGGCTTGCCTTTATGGTATTCTCTTGCTATGCACGGGACAGATCGCTACACCACGGCTATCGAAAGAGGTTTGGAATTGGCTAATAATGCGGCTAAGCAAATCGAACAATTGCCACATGTAGAATTAATTAGAGAGCCAGGGCTTTCTTGCGTATTATTTTCAAGAATCGGCTGGACTGCAGAAGATTACAAGGAGTGGACGTACACCAATCACGATAGTGGATTTGCTTTGGTCACTCCTACCAAATGGAATTCACAGGAAGGAGAACTTACCTGCGCGAGGTTTTGTTTTATCAATCCAGATACTACCGAAAAAGACGTGAAAGAGATTTTAGAATCTATGAAATAGTTTTGCATAAAAGCTGGATTTATTCTGAATTTGATTCCGTTGCTTTTAATGCTTTTAGATACATTGCTTGAGGTTCTAAGTTAACTTGATGATCCAGTTTTTTGTTTAGAAAGATTAAAAGTTTTTAAGAACAGATTCAGCAGAAAATCACCTGAATTAAATTTAAAGGTTTGTAATACTAGTGAGAAAAAAAATCCCATTCTTTTGATCAAAAGAATGGGATTTTTTTGGAATTGATCTGAATTATTATTCAGCTTTTCGGATAGGGACTTCTACGAAGGTGTCATCCCAGCCCATTAATAGGTCAGAGCCATCTGCAGCAGGTTTGAAGGTGATTGAAAAATCTTCTACCGGTGCAGCAGTATTTCTTGTAGGCACACTTGTTCTTAAAAGGTCTAAAGATTCATCATAACTATAAGCACCCCAAACATTAATTTGTTCGTTCACAATTATAGTCCATTTGTCTTTATCTGGGATGGTATATAATGAATAAGTGCCTGGTTCAATCTCAACACCGTTAAAAAGGACATCTTCATAAAATGTAATTTCGGTAGCCTCGTTAGCTCCAGTTCTCCAGACCTTATTGTAGGGAACTAATTGACCAAAAATCTCGCGGTTGTTCTTTTTAGGCCTGCTATAAATAATTCTTGCCAGTGGAGAATTGTCTTGATTTCTGGTGATTACTGCATCCATGGGACTTTTGTCCAGATCCTTAAATTCTTGCGCTGTAGTAGTTAATGTAACTAGGCTTAAAATAAGAAATGCGTTAAATAATTTCATAAGTTTAAAATTTTAAACAAGATTAAATTTAAGTTTTCTCTTTATGAGTTTAATTCTTGTTAAAGTAATATTTATTGTGTTACAGAAGTAGCTTTTCAGGCTGATTTTGCAATTTCTAAGAATAAGCACCGTTAACCATTTTAACTCCGACATAATCGATTTAATAGCGTTAAAAACTTCAAAAAACACTTCCGATTTACTATATTTGTTTGTTGTTAATCTAATAATAAATTATGAGCGAAGAAGTCAAAAAACACAATTATTCGGCTGATAGTATTCAGGCTTTAGAGGGAATGGAGCACGTAAGATTGCGTCCATCCATGTATATAGGAGATGTAGGAGAGCGAGGTCTTCATCACTTGGTTTATGAGGTGGTAGACAACTCTATCGATGAGGCTATGGGAGGCTATTGTGATAAGATTGACTTGATCATAAATGAAGATGGTTCTGTAACGACTATGGATAATGGTCGTGGGATTCCTATAGACATGCACAAGAAAGAAGGTGTTTCGGCACTGGAAGTAGTCATGACCAAAATTGGTGCTGGTGGTAAATTTGATAAAGATTCTTATAAAGTATCGGGAGGTCTCCACGGAGTTGGAGTTTCTGTGGTAAATGCACTTTCCGTAAAACTTCATGCACGTGTTTTTAAAGATGGTAGAATCTGGGAACAAGAATACACGCGTGGTAAAGTAGATTATCCTGTAAAATCTACAGGTGATACAGAGATGAAAGGAACTGAAATTACTTTCAAACCCGATTATGAGATTTTCAAAGAATCAGTAGAGTTTAAATATGAAACATTAGCCAAGCGTTTGAGAGAGTTGGCCTTTTTAAATAAGGGTATTAGAATTTCTCTTATTGACAAACGTCAAAAGAACGAGAAAGGCGAGTACCGTTCGGATGAATTCTATTCTGAAGAAGGATTGAAGGAGTTTATACGTTTTATAGACGCCAATCGTGATCCAATTATAACGGATGTTATTTCTATGGAAGGCGAAAAGAATGATATCCCGGTAGAAGTAGCGATGATATACAATGACTCTTATGGTGAGAATTTGCATTCTTACGTTAATAATATAAATACTCACGAAGGTGGTACTCATTTGTCTGGATTCCGAAGAGGTTTAACGGCTACTTTAAAAAAATATGCCGATAATTCAGGGATGCTCGACAAATTGAAATTCGAAATTACCGGAGATGATTTTAGAGAAGGACTTACAGCTATTGTTTCTGTAAAAGTATCGGAGCCACAATTTGAAGGACAAACCAAAACCAAATTAGGTAACCGCGAGGTCACTTCAGCAGTATCTCAGGCAGTTACAGAGATGCTTGAAATTTACCTGGAAGAAAATCCAAATGATGCTAAAACCATAGTTCAAAAGGTGATTCTAGCTGCTCAAGCCAGACATGCCGCTAAAAAGGCGCGTGAGATGGTTCAGCGTAAAACCGTGATGAGCGGTGGAGGTTTGCCAGGTAAACTTTCTGATTGCTCTGAAACGGATCCAAATGCATGTGAAGTTTTCCTTGTTGAGGGAGATTCTGCGGGTGGAACTGCTAAGCAAGGTAGAGATCGTAATTTTCAGGCCATTTTGCCTTTAAGAGGTAAAATTCTGAATGTTGAGAAAGCAATGCAGCACAGAGTATTTGAAAATGAAGAGATCAAAAACATATATACTGCACTTGGGGTAACGATTGGAACCGAAGAAGATACAAAAGCTCTAAACCTTTCAAAATTACGATACCATAAAGTTATCATTATGTGTGATGCCGACGTCGATGGTAGTCACATTGCAACGTTAATACTTACGTTTTTCTTTAGGTACATGAAAGAGCTGATTGAAGCGAGTCATATCTACATCGCTACACCTCCTCTTTATTTGATTAAGAAAGGAAGTAAAAAGCGCTATGCATGGTCTGAGAAAGAAAGAAATGAAATTGCTAACGAATATAAAGGAGGAGTAAGCATTCAGCGTTACAAAGGTCTTGGCGAAATGAATGCTGAGCAACTTTGGGATACGACTATGAATCCTGAGAATAGAATCTTGAGACGTGTCACTATTGATGATATGGCAGAAGCAGATAGAATTTTTTCAATGTTGATGGGAGATGAAGTACCACCACGAAGAGAATTCATTGAACAAAATGCTGTTTACGCAAATATTGATGCTTAATATAAAGGGATGAAAAGCTTAAAGCTTATTTGTTTAATTCTTTTATCGGTTTTGTCTGTGAATTCTTATTCACAAAATGGAATCAGAAACTTACTTTCATCAGGTTTTGAAGATGCGAATAGATTTGCAAACGCTTACACAAGTCCAGGATCAGATGCTATCATCTTTGGTTTGGCCAATGGTTGGTATAACACAGCCAAAGTTAAAAATCTTGGCGGATTTGAAATTTCTATTATTGGTGGTGTTTCACAGATTGGCAACAAGAACACTTCTTTTGCATTAAATGAAAACGATTATAACTTCCTGAGTTTTGAATCTGGTCCTGTTACACAACAAGTAGGAACTGTTTTTGGACAGAATTCACCAGAAGTTATCATGAATATTGTTGAAAGAGGTCAGGAATTAGGCTCAATAACTTTACCGCAAGGTTTGGCTTCAGAAAATGTAGAATATTTGCCCAATATTATTTTGCAAGGAAGTCTCGGTTTGCCTTTTAGCACAGAACTCAAATTGAGATTCCTTCCAGAAATAGAAACTAAGGATGTGTCTTCACAATTCTATGGGGCAGGACTTCAGCATGAATTTACAGATTGGATTCCAGGTTTTAAAGTTTTGCCAATTGCGATTTCTGGCTTTATAGGTTACAATAAGTTTGAGGGCGAGTATAGATTTACAGAACAATCTAGTTTGATATCAGCCACCAATCAAAGGATAACTACAGATATAAACTCCTGGCATTATGCCATGCTGGTGTCTACAAAGCTTCCTATTATCAATTTTTATGGGAGTTTGGGTGCTGTGTCTGGTTCTTCAGATACACGATTAAGAGGAGAATATAATATAGAAGCCGGAGTTGATGAAGTGCAAGGTCAAACTGTAGTAGATCCGTTGCGCTTAGACTCTTCAGTAAATGGATTTAGAGCAACGATAGGAACTAAGCTGAGCTTAGCTTTTTTTAGGTTGAATATAGATTATAGTTTTCAGGAATTCAATACGTTGAATGTTGGAATCAATTTTGGAATTTAATTACTAATTATAAAAATAAATTAAAGATGAAAATTACAGTAGTAGGTGCTGGTGCAGTAGGCGCTAGTTGTGCAGAGTATATCGCGATTAAAGATTTTGCTTCAGAAGTAGTTCTTGTGGATATTAAAGAAGGGTATGCTGAAGGAAAAGCGATGGACTTGATGCAAACAGCAACACTCAACGGTTTTGATACAACAATTACAGGAACAACAGGAGACTATTCTAAGACAAAAGATTCTCAAGTTGCAGTAATTACTTCTGGCATTCCAAGGAAGCCAGGAATGACAAGAGAAGAACTTATTGGAATTAACGCTGGTATTGTAAAAGATGTAGCATCACAATTGGTAAAGCACTCTCCAGATGTAACCATAATCGTTGTGAGTAATCCAATGGATACAATGACGTATCTAGCTCACAAAGAATTGAACTTGCCTAAAAACAGAATTATTGGAATGGGTGGTGCTTTAGATAGTGCTAGATTCAAATATAGATTAAGTGAAGCTTTAGAATGTCCAGCATCCGATGTTGATGGTATGGTTATCGGTGGTCATAGTGATACAGGAATGTTACCTTTAACTCGTTTAGCAACACGTAACAGTGTGAGAGTTACAGAATTCCTTTCTAAAGAAAGACTTTCTCAAGTGTCAGAAGACACTAAGGTAGGTGGTGCAACTTTAACCAAATTACTTGGAACAAGCGCTTGGTATGCACCAGGAGCTGCGGTTTCTTCTTTAGTTCAATCCATAGCTTGTGATCAGAAAAAAATGTTCCCATGTTCAACACTTCTAGAGGGTGAATACGGACTTAACGATTTATGTATTGGAGTTCCAGTCATAATCGGTAAAAATGGCATCGAAAAGATTGTAGAAATCGATCTTAACGATGAGGAAAAAGCAAAACTGAAAGAAAGCGCTGAAGCAGTAAGAAAGACAAATGGTCTTTTGGAATAGTTTCAAACTTTTATAAATACTCCAGACCCGACATTTGTTGGGTCTGTTTTTTTGAATCACAAGTACCTTTTTAAGGGGTGAAATAGGCTTTCAAAAGTTAAAATTATCTTTAATAAAAAAATTGCCATTTCTATATCGAAAACCTATATTTGCCTGATTTTATAACAGCACTAATAATTTAAAAATGCAGAATAAAGGACTCATTAAGCTATTTGCTATCTTATTTGGTTTGGTAAGTATTTACCAGTTGTCATTTACGTTTATAGCTAACAATGTTGAAGAAAAAGCAGAAGCTTTTGCAGAAAGGCAAATTTCTGAAGGTGAAGAAAACTTCACTGAAAAGAGAGCAGTTGTCGCAGAAAAATATCTTGACTCTATTGGGAATGAGTCAATTTTTGCTGGTATTACTTACAATACCTCCAAAGATAAAGAGCTTAACAAGGGCTTGGATTTAAAAGGTGGTATTAATGTGATACTTCAAATATCTGTTCAGGATCTATTAAAAGGTCTTGCTAATGGTTCAGAAGACCCTGCTTTCAATCAAGCTTTGAAAGATGCTCAGGAAGCTCGGAAAAATAGTCAAGACAGCTATTTAGAATTGTTTTTTGAAGCTTTTGATAATATAGAGGGGGCAAAGCTGGCTTCACCAGATATTTTTGGAACCAAAGCCCTTGCAGATGAGATTAGCTTCGATATGACTAACAGTCAGGTTAGGCCAATCATCAATAGAAAAATCGACGAAAGCGTAACTTCAGCATTTGAGGTTTTAAGAGAGCGTATCGACAAATTTGGAGTAACACAACCAAACATTCAACGTTTAGGAGAATCTGGAAGAATACTTATTGAATTGCCTGGTGCAAAGGATATAAGCCGAATTCAAAATCTTCTACAAAGTACAGCTCAGCTTGAATTTTGGGAAGTGTATAAGGCCAATGAACTTTCTGACTTTTTAGTGACTGCAGATGCAATTGTTGCTGAGAACATGAAAGAAGAAGACGCTAAGTCTGAAGAAGATAAAGCGCAAACTACACAAGAAGATCAAGAAGCTACAGAGGAAGATGATTTAGAAAGTTTACTTTCTACAGAAGACAATACTGATGAAGATTTTACAAAATCAAATCCGCTTCTTAGTTTAGTTCAGTCTGCAGGTCAGCCACAAGGTCCAATCATTGCATATTTCGCTATTAAAGATACAGCTAAAGTAAATTCATACTTATCTATGCCTCAGGTAAAATCACAATTACCTTCAGATAAAAAGTATGCGGAATTTGCATGGGGAAAGCCACCTAAGGACTCTGAAGTCATTGAATTATACGCATTGAAAGGTAATAGCAACGATGATCCTCCTTTGAGCGGTGAAGTTGTTACTGATGCTCAACAAACTTATGATCAGGTAGGTAGAGTTGCTGTTAGTATGCAAATGGATGGTCGTGGAGCCAAAATTTGGGAAGATATGACAGGCAAGGCTTCAGCTCAAGGCACACAAATCGCTATTGTATTGGATAACACTGTTTATTCTGCTCCTGGCGTTTCTAGTGGTGCAATTTCCGGAGGAAGAAGTGAAATCACTGGACAATTTACTATTGAAGAAGCACAAGATTTAGCGAATGTTTTAAGAGCTGGTAAATTACCTGCTTCTGCAGATATTGTCCAAAGCGAAATTGTAGGACCTTCTTTAGGGCAAGAAGCCATTGACAGTGGTATACTTTCGTTTATTATCGCTTTGATATTTGTGTTATTATATATGATATTCTACTATGGCAAAGCTGGTTTGTATGCAGACATCGCTTTAGTAGTAAACATACTATTTATATTTGGTGTGTTATCAGGTCTTGGAGCTGTTCTTACATTGCCTGGTATCGCTGGTATTGTACTTACCATAGGTATGTCTGTAGATGCGAATGTTCTTATTTTTGAAAGAATTAGAGAAGAGATAGCGAAGGGTAAAACACAGGCAGAGTCCATTAATGATGGTTTTAAAAGTGCTTTATCTTCTATACTTGATGCTAACATTACAACAGGCCTTACGGGTATAATATTGCTTACGTTTGGTACAGGACCGATTAAAGGTTTCGCAACTACGCTTCTTATAGGTATTGTTACTTCTCTATTCTGTGCTATATTCTTAACTCGTTTATTTATCGCAGGAGGAGGGAAAAAAGGAAAATCTTTACCTTTCTCTACTAACATAACTAAAAACTGGTTCCAGAATGTTGACTTGAATTTCTTGAAAAAGAGAAAAGTAGCTTACATTATTTCAGCGATTGCTATTTTGATAAGTGTTGGATCATTAGTTACGAAAGGTCTTAATGAAGGTGTTGATTTTATTGGTGGTAGAACCTATACAGTAAGATTTGATCAGCCGGTTAACCCTTCAGAAATTGAATCTAATTTAATTGGAGAACTTCAAAGCGTTGAGGCAAAAACATATGGGGCCTCTAGCCAATTAAAAATTACTACAAACTTCAAAATTGAAGAAGAAGGAACTGGCATTGATGATGAGATTCAAAATATTTTATTCAACGGCTTAAAGGAATACTTACCTAGTGGAATTACATTAGATGAATTCAAAATTGGCGATAACAACAGTCTGAATGAAAAATTCGGCATAATGTCTTCAATGAAAGTAGGTCCAACTATTGCAGATGATATTAAAACTGCTTCTTATTACGCTATTATAGGATCACTTATTGTTGTGTTTTTATATATCCTCATAAGATTTAGAAGATGGCAATTTTCCTTAGGTGCAGTCGCTGCAGTTATTCATGATGTTATCATAGTTTTGGGTTTATTTTCTCTTCTATATGATGTATTACCATTTAGTTTGGAGATTGATCAAGCTTTTATCGCAGCAATACTTACTGTGATTGGTTACTCCTTAAACGATACGGTTGTTGTCTTTGATAGAATTCGTGAATTCTTCAACGAACACCCAACCTGGAAAATGGGTAAACTGATCAACCTCGCAGTAAGTTCAACCATAAGTAGAACCATCAATACGTCTTTGACAACTCTTGTTGTATTGATAGCTATATTCATCTTTGGAGGTGATAGCATAAGAGGATTTATGTTTGCTCTTATCATTGGTGTTGTCGTGGGTACTTATTCTTCTGTATTTATTGCTACACCCGTTATGTTTGATTCTGTAAAGAAGAAAGGAATCGATTTGACGGATAAAAAGCCGGAAGACGTAGAACAAAAAGATAAGCTTAAGATGTAATCATCAACCGATAGATTTAAAAAAAGTCCTGTGAATGAAATTCACAGGACTTTTTTTGGTCTAAACAAATGCTTTTATTGATATTCTACCAACGTATGATGACGCTTCCCCAAGTGAAACCGCTACCAAAAGCAGCAAGAACCACCAAGTCGCCTTTCTTGATTTTTCCTTCTTCCCAAGCTTCTGTCAGCGCTATTGGAATAGAAGCTGCGGTAGTGTTGCCGTATTTTTGAATGTTATTATGAACTTGGCTATCCTCCAAGCCTAATTTCTTTTGAATAAACTGAGAAATTCTTAGGTTAGCTTGATGAGGGATAAACATGTCAATATCCTCTTTTTTCAAATTGTTGAAGTCTAAACCTTCATTAATGACTTCTGAAAATCTTACAACTGCATTCTTGAATACAAGCTGTCCATTCATCTTCGGATAGTAAGGAATGTCTTCTTGTGGATTTTCAGCTATGATTTCTGGCACCCATTTTTCTGTTGAAGGTCCTCTCAGAGAAAGTTCATCTATGTATTCTCCTTGAGAATGTAAATGTGTGGAAAGAATCCCAGATTCATCATCGCTCCTTGTTAAAACTGCAGCTCCGGCACCATCACCAAATATGACAGAGACATGTCTGCTTCGATTGGTCATGTCCAAACCTCCACTGTGATTTTCACTTCCTATGACTAAAACATTTTTATACATTCCTGTTTTGATAAATTGATCTGCAACAGAAATTCCATAAACAAAACCGCTACACTGATTTCTTACATCCAATGCCGGACAAGTTTTGATGCCTAGTTTCTCTTGAATTTGAACTCCACATCCTGGGAAATAGTAGTCTGGACTTAATGTAGCAAATACAATAAGCTCGATATCATCTTTATTGATTTCTGCTCTTTCAATAGCCTGTTTAGCTGCTTTTAAGCCCATCACAGCTGTAGAATTCCCATCTCCTTTTTTAATGTGTCTTCTTTCCTGTATTCCTGTTCTTTCTTGAATCCACTCATCTGAAGTGTCCATGAGTTTACTCAAATCATCATTCGTTACTATATTTTCAGGAACATACTTTCCTAAACCTATTATTTTGGATTGGTACATATTTTTAATTATTTAGCAATGCAAGATACATATAATTGCTTATTTCGTAATCTGTAATGCAAAAGAAAACGCTCTTTTACTTAATTTCAAAGAGCGTTTTCCAACCAACCTAACCAATAATCTTAAATATCTTACATGTATTTTTTGTAATCGTTGATGTCAACTTTAGCTTTTAAATCATGAAGCAGATTAAAAAGCCCGAAGAATGTCCTATTAATATAAAGGAAATGTTGACTTCCTCGGTTACCATTCATCTTTCTTAATTCTTTATCACTGCTATACTTTTCACTCAATCCAGAAATTTGATTCCAAAATTCTTCGCTTCCAAAATCAAATGTTTCTTGGTGAAAAGGACTTGTAAATAAACTCAACATTTCATGAAATAGCGCTGAGAAATATTTTATTTCCTTCTCAGTATCATCTGGCCTTATGATTTCTAATTCTTTCAATTTCTGCAGAAAAAAGTCAGGGTCATTTATATTTTTAGGAACTGCTAATTCAAAATAAGGTGTATAAAATTGATCTGGTATGTTTTTAATGCAACCAAAATCAATAGCAATAAGATTATAATCCTCATCAATTAAGAAGTTACCTGGATGTGGATCGGCATGTACTTCTTTAAGCTTGTGGAATTGGAACATATAGAAGTTCCAAAGAGTTTGTCCAATTTCATTTCCAACTTCTTCAGAAAAATCTTGCTTCACAAACTCGCTTAAATGCTTCCCTTCCATCCAGTTCATCGTGATGATTCTCTCACTGGATAGATTTTCGTAATATTTGGGAAATTTTAGATTTGGAATCATGCTACAAGCTTCTGAAATGCGTTTGCTTTGCTCAACCTCAAGTATGTAATCTGTTTCTTCTACTAGTTTGTCTTCAATCTCCTTGAAGTATTTTTCAGAATCTTTTCCCTTCAAATTAAACATTCGGGTAGCTACCGGCTTTACCATAGCCAAATCTGAACTTATACTATCCGCAACACCAGGATACTGTATCTTGATTGCGTATTTATTACCGTTTTTCTCTGCTCTGTGAACTTGTCCTATGCTTGCAGCATTAACAGATTCTGATGTGAACTTGTCAAAAATTTCTTCAGGATATTTTCCATTATATTTTTTAAAAGTTTTTCTAACTAATGGAGCCGATAATGGTGGAACACTAAATTGAGCCAAACTAAACTTTTCTACGTAAGCATTTGGTAGTAAGCTTTTCTCCATGGAAAGCATTTGCGCAACCTTTAACGCACTGCCCTTAAGGTTTTTGAGCCCATCATAAATATCCGAAGCATTTTCTTCATCTAAGCTATCTCTGGTTAACTCAGGATTAAAGGCTTTTTTCGAATAGTATTTTAAGTAATTAGCACCAACTTTAGTACCTGTCCCAATCAATTTTGAGGTTCTACTAAATTTTCCAGTTGGAATTTTATCAATTGTCTTCATGTATTATTTCATTGTTTCTTTGTAGAGAAATTTTCCAAAATCGAAAACCTTCTCTAGGGGTGTGTTGTCAAAAACATCAAAGATGGTGTTGACCGATTTTTCGATGGCTATATCTGTTTTTTCAAAATCTGGTGACGAGTCATCTTTCCAGAATTTAAGTAAAAACAAAAATTGTATCCAGGCACCTTCAGAATAAATATTTTCATTTCTCTTCAAAAACGAATAAGCCTTTTCGTCATTATCATCTTCAATCAATTCTTTGGCAAAAGACTTAATATGTTTACGAAGCCCTTTAAGCTGCTTCATATTTTTCATCTGGTCGTCATGTTCATTTAATACATAAAGAACATAACTTCTATTAGCGGTTAGAATTTCAAAAAAAGTATAGAAGAAGGTGAGCATTTTTTCTCTACTGCCATAATTAACAACTTCTTCATTATTGGACATCAATGAGTGCGCATTCTGGAAAAAAGTTTCCCAAATGCCTTCTCTTAAAGCGTCAAAATTTCCGAAATATTTATAAAAATCCTTCTCCTCAAATTTATGATCCTTAGCAAATTTATAAACCGATTTAGGTACATGTTCATGTAGCAAGACATCATCCATATAGAATGTGATGATATCTATTTTGGATAATTTTTTTTGGGTTTTAGGTTTAGTTGCCATAATATAAAGTTTATACACAAACATAATTATTGTTTAATCTTCAAACTTCAACTTTAAACGAAATCTTTTGTTAAATGTGCTTTGCTCTGTCAGTTTGTCAGAATCTGATTCGCGGTATTTCCTTTGATATTAATGTTGTAAACAAATTTTAATTATGGCTACAGGTAATATTAATGTTTCAGTGGAAAACATCTTTCCACTCATCAAAAAATTTCTTTACAGCGATCACGAAATATTTTTAAGAGAATTGATATCCAATGCAACGGATGCAACGCTCAAAATGAATCATTTGGTAAGAATAGGTGAAGCTAAAATCGATATAGGTAAACCTAAAATTGAAATAAAAATTGATAAAGACAATCAGACTCTTCATATTGTAGATGAAGGTGTTGGTATGACAAAAGAGGAAGTTGAAAAATACATCAATGAAGTCGCTTTTTCTGGTGCTGAAGAATTTTTGGAAAAATATAAAGACTCAGATTCAAAAGAGACGGGTATCATTGGCCACTTTGGCCTTGGTTTTTATTCAGCTTTTATGGTTGCCAATAAAGTTGAGATCAAAACTAAATCCTGGAAAGATGAACCAGCAGCAAAATGGACCTGTGAAGGGACTACTCAGTTTACTTTAGAAGAATCTGATAAAACAGACCGTGGAACTGAAATTATTCTTCACATCAATGATGATGAAAAGGAATTTCTTGAAGAGCATAGGATAAATGAACTTTTAGTGAAGTATAACAAGTTTATGCCTATTCCTATCAAGTTTGGAACTAAAGAAAAAGAACTTCCAAAGGCTGAAGATGCTAAAGAAGATGAGGAGCCAAAAAAGGTAACAGTTGACAATATTATAAATAATCCAGATCCTGCATGGACTAAGCAGCCTGCCGAACTTGAAGAAGATGATTACAACTCATTTTACAGAGAATTATATCCAACTCAATTCGAAGAGCCTTTATTCCATATTCACCTTAACGTAGATTATCCATTTAATCTTACAGGAATACTTTATTTTCCAAAATTGACAAATGACTTGTCTATACAGAAAGATAAAATTCAGCTTTATCAAAATCAAGTTTTTGTAACAGATAATGTGGAAGGTATTGTTCCGGAATTCTTAACTATGCTGAAAGGTGTTATTGATTCTCCAGACATCCCTTTGAATGTTTCAAGATCTTACCTGCAAGCAGATGGTGCGGTAAAGAAAATATCCAGTTACATAACTAGGAAAGTAGCAGACAAATTGAATTCATTATTCGCAAACAACAGAGAGGATTTCGAAAAGAAATGGAATGATATCAAAGTTGTGATAGAATATGGAATGTTGTCTGAAGACAAATTCTTTGAAAAAGCTCAAAAATTCGCCCTGTATCCAACGACTTCTGATGAATATTTCACATTTGAAGAGTTAAAAAATAATATCACCGAATTACAAACTGATAAAGAAGGAAAGCTAATTGTGCTTTATGCTTCAAATAAAGACGAACAGCACAGTTACATCAAAAGGGCAGAAGCTAAGGGTTATAAAGTATTGCTTTTAAATTCTCCTATAGTTTCTCACTTGATCCAAAAGCTCGAACAAGAGAACGAGCAAAAAGTTTCTTTTGTAAGAGTGGACAGTGACCACGTTGATAATTTGATAAAGAAGGAAACAGAACAAGTTTCTAAGCTTTCAGATGATGAAAAAGAAACTGTAAAAACAAGTTTTGAAACTGTAGTACCTAAAGAAAAATACACAGTCCAGCTTGAAGCTTTAGATTCTGATACGGCACCTGTGATGATTACACAGCCAGAATTTATGCGTCGTATGAAGGAGATGCAGCAAACAGGTGGTGGTGGAATGTTTGGTATGGGAAATATGCCAGAAATGTATAACTTGGTGGTGAATACCAATAATCCACTAATTTCAAAAATCTTGAAAGCTAAAGAGGATTCTAAAAAAGAAGGCTTAATCAAGCAATCTTTGGATTTGGCCTTGCTTTCTCAGAACCTTCTTAAAGGTGAGGAACTCACTAATTTTGTAGAAAGAAGTTTTAAGATGATTAAATAAAATCATTTAAATATTTTGGAAAAAAGCCACTTATCTAAAGTGGCTTTTTTCTTTTAAAACAAATTGTTTCAGCATCAATGTGAGGTCAAACAAACAAGATTTCATGTTGCAAAGAAATATTAACATAGTATCTTTGTTCAAAATTAAAACTAATGATCAATATTACCTTACCAGATGGGAGTGTAAAGCAATATGAGGAAGGAACAACTCCTCTTCAAGTAGCTTTAAGCATAAGCTCGGGCTTAGCTAGAAATGTGATTTCTGCAAAATTCAATGATGTAATTGTAGAAGCCACCACGCCACTCAATCAAGATGGTAATTTGGTGCTTTTAACCTTCAATGACGATGATGGTAAGCAAGCTTTCTGGCATTCATCATCACACATTTTAGCACAAGCTTTACTGAAGTTGTATCCAGGAATCAACCTGACGATAGGTCCTTCAATTGATAACGGTTTTTATTACGATGTGGATCTTAAAGGTCAATCCATTTCTGAAAATGATTTTCCTAAAATTGAAGCCAAGATGCTTGAGCTTGCAAGAGGGAAGCATGATTTTGAAATGCGTGAAGTTTCAAAAGCTGATGCTTTAGACTATTACAAAACTAGAAATAATCCCTACAAAGTAGAGTTAATAGAAAATCTTGAAGACGGAGAAATCACGTTTTGTGATCATGACGATTTTACAGATTTATGTCGAGGTGGACACATCCCTAACACCGGTTTTGTAAAGGCTATAAAGTTGATGAATATCGCTGGAGCCTACTGGAGAGGTGATGAAAATAATCCGCAGTTAACCAGGATTTATGGAATCTCTTTTCCTAAGCAAAAAGAACTTAAAGAATATTTAGAGCTACTTGAAGAAGCCAAAAAACGCGATCATAGAAAATTAGGCAGAGAGTTAAAACTATTCACCTTTTCTCAAAAAGTTGGACAAGGTTTGCCGTTATGGTTACCTAAAGGCGCAGCTTTAAGAGACAGGCTTGAAAAGTTTTTGAAAGATGCACAAGAAAATGCTGGTTACCAGCAGGTCATATCTCCACATATTGGTCAGAAAGAATTATACATGACTTCTGGTCATTATCAGAAATACGGAGAAGATAGTTTTCAACCTATCAAAACTCCTCAGGATGGTGAAGAATACCTTTTAAAGCCGATGAACTGTCCTCACCATTGTGAGATTTTCAACTCACAGGCTTGGAGTTATAGAGATTTACCACAGCGTTATGCAGAGTTTGGGACGGTTTACCGCTATGAGCAAAGCGGAGAGCTTCATGGTCTTACCAGGGTAAGAGGATTTACACAGGATGATGCGCATATCTTTTGTACTCCAGAGCAATTGGATGAAGAATTTAAGAAGGTAATCGATCTTGTACTTTATGTCTTCAATTCTTTAGGATTTGAAAACTTTACAGCTCAGGTCTCTTTAAGAGATCCAGAAAATCCCTCTAAATATATAGGATCTGATGAAAACTGGACAAAAGCCGAAGCTGCCATCTTAAATGCGGCAGAAGAAAAAGGTCTTAATTATAAAGTCGAAACTGGAGAAGCCGCTTTTTATGGCCCAAAATTGGACTTTATGGTAAAAGATGCTTTAGGCAGACAGTGGCAACTTGGAACTATTCAGGTAGATTATAATTTGCCAGAACGGTTTGAGTTAGAATATAAAGGGAGTGACAATGAAATGCACCGCCCAGTAATGATACACAGAGCTCCTTTCGGAAGTTTAGAACGTTTTATAGCTATCCTGCTGGAACACACTGGTGGAAATTTCCCATTATGGTTAATGCCAGAACAGGCTACTATCCTATCAATCAGCGAGAAATATGAAAATTATTCTAAAAAAGTTTTAAGTTTACTTAAAAAACACGAAATTCGCGCTACAATAGATAATCGAGGCGAAACCATGGGTAAAAAAATTCGTGAAGCCGAGATGAACAAGATTCCTTACATGTTAATAATAGGGGAAGCTGAAGTAGAAAACGAAACGGTTTCTGTTAGAAGACATGGGGGAGATGATTTAGGTGAAATGCCAGTTGAAAGTTTCGCCAAAATTTTAGAAACTGAAACAGATAAAGAAATTTATAAATTCGAAGTTTAATTAAAAAAATATTTAGCCATAGCAATACGTAGAAAAAAATCAAGACAGGCACCGAGGCAGATAAAAGAAAATCCTCATAAAATCAATGACAAGATAAGAGCTCCAAAAGTTCGAGTTGTTGGTGAAAATGTAAAAGTAGATATCTATTCGCTCAAAGAAGCTTTGGCCATGGCCGAAGAACAGGAGTTGGATCTAGTTGAGATATCTCCAAAAGCAGACCCTCCTGTTTGTAAAGTTATGGATTACAAGAAGTTCTTGTATGAACAAAAAAAGAGAGAAAAACAGCTCAAGCAGAAAACTACTCAAGTCGTTGTAAAAGAAATTCGCTTCGGTCCTAATACAGACGATCACGATTATGAATTCAAAAAGAAAAACGCAGAGAAGTTCCTTAAAGACGGAGCTAAATTAAAAGCCTTTGTGTTTTTTAAAGGTCGTTCGATAGTCTTTAAAGACAAAGGTCAAATCTTGCTTTTAAGACTTGCTCAGGATCTAGAAGATCTTGCTAAGGTTGAGCAAATGCCAAAATTGGAGGGTAAAAGAATGATTATGATTCTTGCTCCAGTTGCCAAAAAATAATTGCGATAATCCCTAATATATATTCCAGATGCCTAAGATGAAAACAAAGTCGAGTGCTAAAAAGCGTTTTAAACTTACCGGTACAGGTAAAATAAAACGTAAACATGCATTCAAAAGTCACATTTTGACTAAAAAGTCAAAAAAGAGAAAATTGAAGTTAACTCACAGCGGTTTAGTAGATAAAGCCGACGTGCATAGCATCAAAACTCAATTACGCTTAAAATAAGCAAACAAGGTTAATTATTAATCCATGGAGTTAGGCTCACAAAACGTTTATTAAACTGCCTACTACAAAAAACTTTAAAATATGCCAAGATCAACAAATTCTGTCGCTTCCAGAGCCAGACGTAAAAAAATAATGAAGCAAGCAAAAGGTTACTACGGACGTCGTAAAAACGTTTGGACAGTAGCTAAAAACGCAGTCGAAAAAGCAATGTTATATGCTTATAGAGACCGTAAAACCAAGAAGAGAAATTTTAGATCACTTTGGATCATAAGAATTAATGCTGCTGCAAGACTTCACGGTTTATCTTATTCTCAATTCATGGGAAAGGTAAAAGCTAACAATATAGAATTGAATAGAAAAGTTCTTGCGGACTTAGCTATGAACAATCCTGAAGCTTTTAAAGCCGTAGTCGACCAAGTAAAATAAATTCTAATTTTTATCGCAATTAAAAAAAACACCTGTTTTAATTAACAGGTGTTTTTTTATTTTTAATCAGTCTAATAACGCATTGTAAGGGTTTGAATGATATTTAACAGTTCTAATGTATTTTATACATACATTAGAAAGAAAAGTGATAATAACTTAGAAAATAAACATTATGGCCATAAGATTCGCAAATAACTGTAGCAACTGCACCAGCTTAATTGAAAAGACTTTTTGCAGTAAACACGAAGTCTTGGTATCTCAAAAATATACCTGTGACTTATTTAATATGAAGACAGAGTTGAAAAACGAAAGAAGCTGTTCCAATTGTAAAAAACATGAAACAGACTCTTGTGCTCACCCAAGTAAAGCCGCTCCAGGAATGCTTTGCGCATCATGGGCGCCTTCAGCGTAAATTTTTTCGAAATCCACAACAAAACCTTGAATTTAATTCAGGGTTTTTTATTTTAGAGCAAATGGATATCATCTATAAGGACTTATGAAAGATCAACTAGAGCGGACATTTCACATAACTTCTATTCCAAACCGAATTGTATGTTTGGTTCCTAGTCTTACTGAAATGCTTGTAGATTTAGGACTGAAGGATAAACTGGTAGGAGTGACCAAATTTTGTGTTCATCCTGAAGATATAAGATCTACGGCTGAAGTCATTGGGGGGACTAAAACTGTAAAGATTGACAAAATCAAAAGTTTACAGCCAGATTTTATTTTAGCCAACAAAGAAGAAAATGAGTTAGAAGACATTGAGAAACTTTCAGAAAATTATTCAGTTTATGTGAGTGATATTAATAAGATTGAAGACCTGCTTCAGTTGATAAGAGATATTGACGAAATCTTTAAGATACCGGAAAGCTCTAAGCAACTTGTTGACAACATTAAAACTAACTTTATCAAATTCCGTAGAAAAATTGAAGACCAACCAAAGCTCAAAGTAGCTTACTTCATTTGGAGAGATCCCTGGATGGTCGTTGGTTTCTCAACGTTTATCAATTATATGTTGGAACTCAATAATTTTGAAAATGTACATAAAGATCTTCCAAGATATCCTGAGGTAGATATTAATGATCTAGAAGTGGTAGATTATGTTTTCTTGTCTTCTGAGCCATTTCCATTTAAAGATCAACATAAGTCAGAATTCAAAATTCCATCGGAAAAAATTAAAATTGTAGATGGTGAATACTTTAGTTGGTACGGATCCAGGCTGTTACAAGCCTTTGACTATTTCTTAAAACTAAGAGACAACTTATAAAATTTTACTAGTATTCAAGGACATTTTAGTTTTAATGATAATCCTGTGTATATTTACAAAAAGAAAGCTTTGATACACCATTCAGTTTATCGTCACGAAAACTCCCCAGAGTGGGTTACTTTTGTGCATGGTGCTGGTGGAAGTTCTTCTATTTGGTTCAAACAACTTAGAGCCTTTAAATCTCAATTTAATGTTTTACTATTAGACCTTAGAGGTCACGGTAATTCTAATCCAAAACTGCAGGACTCTTTGGACGAAAATTACACGTTTGATGCCATTACTGGTGACATAGTTGAAGTCTTAGACATAAATAATATTGAGAAATCACATTTTATAGGCATCTCTCTGGGTACCATTTTAATAAGGAATTTAGCAGAAAACTTTCCAAATCGTGTGTCAAGTATGATTATGGGTGGAGCTATTATGAAAATGAACGTGAGGTCCAGGTTTTTGATGAATGTGGGAGTAATTTTCAAATCGGTTGTGCCTTATATGATTCTTTACAAATTATTTGCTTTCATAATAATGCCGAGAAGAAATCATAAGAAATCAAGAAATCTCTTTGTGAACGAGGCTAAAAAATTATATCAGAAAGAGTTCATCAGATGGTTTAAGCTAACCTCAGAAATCAATCCTTTGCTCAAGTTTTTCAGGCAAAAAGCGATCAATATTCCTTCGCTCTATATGATGGGTGAACAAGATTATTTGTTCCTGCCTGCAGTTAGAAAAATTTCTGAAACTCATAAAGAAGCTAAATTATTTGTCATTAAAAATTGTGGACACGTAGTTAATGTTGAACAGCCAAAAGTTTTTAACTCCAAAGTGATAGGTTTTATTCAAAGTCTTGAGAATAATACTCCTATGCGTTTGCAAGCGACTTAATCCTGAAGCGCAAACACTTGTCTTAAAAGATTTGTAGATCTCTCCTTAACGTCATTTCTGATTTGTTGTTCTTCCAATTCAATCATTTTGTAAACTCCTTTTAAGGCCTCGTTGGTGACGTAATCTGTGAGATTTGGATTTACGCTAGAGGTAAAAGGGACTTGATTGTATTTCTGAATCACATTTTCCCATATTTGATTAGCACCTACTTTCTGAAAATTATCTCGTACGATGGGCTCAAATCTTTGATACAATTCTGTTTGAGTCTTATCTCTTAAATAAGCTGTTGCTGCTGTTTTTTCTCCAAGCAAAATAGTTCTGGCTTCTTCAAATGTCATCTCACGTATTGCTGATAGAAAAATGGGAGTAGCTTCTTTTACGGCCTGTTGAGCAGTCGTATTAAGTGCTTTAATGCCTTCGTCAGCCAAATTGCCCAGGCCTAAGCTTCTCATGGTGCTTTCTACACCAGACAATTCCTCCGGAAGTTTGATCCTTACCAAATCATTAGTATAAAATCCATTTTCCTCAGCCAATTTGGATACCTGCTCATTTACTCCCTTTGATAAAGCTTGTTGTAAGCCATTGGCTATTTGTTGATCAGTCACCGCGGCAGAATTTGCAATCTCTCGGGAAATCTGTTCAAGTTCTGCGCAGGAACTCAATGAAATAGAAACTAGCACAAGTAATAAAAACCGTTTCATAGGAATGAATTTTGGATCCATCGTAAAGATAGAGCCTTTTGAAGATAACACTCTATTTTTTCGTTATTAGAAGCTTAAATCAATGAGTTTAAATTGAATATTTCGTAATTTCACCCCACAAAAACTATTTATAATTCAATTTTATAATGCAGCAACAAAAGCCATATACTCCCAAAAATCAAATTCGAATAGTCACCGCAGCCTCTTTATTTGATGGCCACGATGCGTCCATCAACGTGATGCGTCGTATCATCCAATCTACCGGTGTAGAAGTGATTCACTTAGGTCATGACAGAAGTGTAGAAGAAGTCGTTAATACCGCTATACAAGAGGATGTGAACGCTATTGCTTTGACATCTTACCAAGGCGGGCACAATGAGTATTTTAAATACATGTACGATTTGCTTCAGGAGAAAGGAGCCGGACACATCAAAATCTTCGGCGGTGGAGGTGGAGTCATCCTTACTGAAGAAATCGAGGAGTTGATGAAGCATGGAATTACCAGAATATATTCACCAGATGATGGACGTGAAATGGGATTGCAGGGCATGATCAACGACCTGGTAAAGCAAGCTGATTTTAAAACACCCGAGCTTAAAGCTCCAAAACAGACTAAAGAAAATTTAGACCATAAGGACGTCAATACTATTGCTAGATTAATTTCTTTAGCTGAAAACAGACACGATGAATTTTTAGAGGTTTTTGAATCTATTCAGAAAAACAATAAAAATAAAGTTCCCGTCCTTGGAATTACAGGAACTGGGGGGTCCGGAAAATCTTCTTTGGTGGACGAATTGGTTCGTCGCTTTTTAGTCGATTTTGAAGACAAACAAATCGGAATTATTTCTGTGGATCCTTCCAAGCGTAAAACCGGAGGCGCACTGCTTGGAGACAGGATTCGTATGAACGCCATCAATTCTCCAAGAGTCTATATGCGATCATTGGCAACTAGACAATCCAATTTAGCTTTGTCTAAATATGTGCAAGAGGCGGTAGAAGTCTTGAAAGCGGCCAACTATGATTTAATCATTTTAGAAACCTCAGGAATTGGACAAAGTGATACAGAAATCCTTGATCATTCGGATGTGTCGCTTTATGTCATGACACCAGAATTTGGTGCAGCTACGCAGTTGGAGAAAATCGATATGCTTGATTTCGCTGACTTGGTTGCTATCAATAAATTTGATAAGCGCGGTGCTAAAGATGCACTTCGTGACGTCAAAAAACAATACCAGCGCAATCACAATTTGTGGGACGCAAAGCCAGACACTTTACCAGTTTATGGTACGATAGCTTCACAATTTAATGATCCAGGTATGAATATTCTCTATAAGAGAATTATGGATCAATTGTCAGAAAAAACAGCTACGACTTTAAAAAGCGATTATCAGATTTCTGATGAAATGTCAGAAAAAATATTTGTCATTCCACCAGCAAGGACTCGCTACCTTTCAGAAATTTCAGAGAGCAACAGGTCTTACGATCAGAAAGCTAACTCTCAGGTAGAAGTGGCTCAAAAGCTTTATGGTATTTTCAAAACCCTTGAAAGTGCTACTGATTCTAAACTTGAATTAGACAAAAACGGTATAGAAGAATCTCAGTTGGAAGAAGTGACCACTTCAGAAAATGAAACTTTAGTCGACTTGCTCAAAAAGGAATTTGACCGTGTTAAGATGGACTTTGACCCTTATAACTGGGAGAAAATTCTGGACTGGGATAATGTGGTTCAGAAGTACACCGATGAGGTCTATACCTTCAAAGTAAGAGACAAAGAAATCAAAATTGACACGCATACCGATTCGCTATCACATACCAAAATCCCAAAAGTAGCTTTGCCTAAATATAAAGCCTGGGGAGATTTGCTTAAGTGGTTGTTACAGGAAAATGTACCGGGAGAATTTCCTTATACAGCGGGATTGTATCCGTTCAAAAGAACGGGTGAAGACCCTACCCGAATGTTTGCTGGAGAAGGTGGACCAGAGCGAACCAACCGCAGATTTCATTACGTAAGTGCAGGTTTACCCGCCAAACGTTTGTCAACCGCTTTTGACTCGGTGACGCTTTACGGAAACGATCCGGACCATCGACCAGATATTTATGGTAAAATTGGTAATGCTGGTGTTTCCATTTGTTGTTTGGATGATGCCAAAAAGTTGTATTCAGGATTCGATTTGGCCGATGCTATGACTTCGGTGAGTATGACTATCAACGGTCCTGCACCAATGTTGCTTGGTTTCTTTATGAATGCAGCTATCGATCAGCAGTGTGAAAAATACATTGCAGAGCACGGACTTGAAAAAGAAGTGGAAGCAAAAATCAAAGACATTTATCAGAAAAACGGAACAGAACGCCCTGTCTATCAAGGTGAACTTCCGGAAGGAAACAATGGCCTTGGCTTGATGTTGCTAGGTGTCACCGGCGATATGGTTTTGCCGGAAGACGTTTACAATAAAATAAAACAAGACACGATCGCTGTCGTCAGAGGAACTGTTCAGGCGGATATTCTTAAAGAAGATCAGGCACAAAACACCTGTATTTTCTCTACCGAATTCGCTATCCGATTGATGGGTGACGTGCAGGAATACTTTATTGAGAAGGAAATCAGAAACTTTTATTCGGTGTCGATTTCAGGTTACCACATTGCAGAAGCAGGTGCCAATCCTATTACTCAATTGGCATTAACGCTTTCCAACGGCTTTACTTATGTGGAATATTACCTAAGCCGAGGCATGGACATTAATAAATTTGGTCCTAACTTGAGTTTCTTTTTCTCCAATGGTGTAGATCCTGAATATGCGGTGATTGGAAGAGTCGCGAGACGAATCTGGTCCAAAGCTATGCGGAATAAGTACGGCGCCAACTCCAGAGCGCAGATGTTGAAATACCACATCCAGACTTCAGGACGTTCGCTGCACGCCCAGGAAATTGACTTTAACGATATCCGTACCACGCTGCAGGCGCTGTATGCGATTTACGATAACTGTAACTCGCTACATACCAATGCTTACGATGAGGCGATTACAACACCAACCGAAGAATCTGTGCGTCGTGCGATGGCCATTCAGTTGATCATCAACAAGGAATTAGGACTGGCCAAAAACGAAAATCCAATTCAAGGGTCCTTCATTATTGAAGAATTAACTGACTTGGTGGAGGAAGCGGTTTTACTCGAGTTCGACCGTCTTACTGAGCGCGGTGGCGTGCTGGGCGCTATGGAAACTATGTACCAGCGCAGCAAGATCCAGGAGGAAAGTCTGCATTACGAAACCTTAAAACACACAGGGGAATTCCCAATCATTGGCGTCAACACCTTTTTAAGTTCCAAAGGATCGCCAACGGTCAAGCCTAGAGAAGTCATCCGCGCGACCGAGGAGGAGAAGGAATACCAAATCAATACTCTGGAAAAACTCCATAAAGTCTATGAAAACAGAGCCGACAACAACCTAAAACGCATACAGGAAGCAGCCATCAACAACGAAAACATCTTCGAAGAACTGATGGAAGCGACCAAATACTGCTCTTTAGGTCAAATCACCGAAGCCTTGTTTGAAGTCGGAGGACAGTACAGACGAAATATGTAAGCAGAGAGCCAAATTCTGCAAGCGCTAAGCGAAGCATAATTTTTGCGAATCGCTTATCCCTATAAAGTAGTGATTCAGTATATTATAATAAAAAGCCTGCCCCCTTTTGATATCATCAGGGGGCAGGCTTTTTACTGGGTAACTTAACTGCTGTGATTCACAGGCTAACTTTTATGTTACTCTTTGGATACTTTTTACAACTTTACTTAAGGGTTGAACTCATACAATATAAAAATGAAATGTTATAGTTTGAGCCAAGTCAAAGATCTTTTTATCGAATAGACAAGAAATCCATAAAGTGATGACCATGAAGTTAAATTAAAACATGAACTGATAGGTGATATGCTAACAACTCTTTTTTTAAATCACTCCGTCCAAAGAGAAATTAACGGAATTGATTTGAGCTAATTTTGCACAAATGTCAAGATTATTTACCTAAATTTTAAAATTCCTTCCAAACCGCTTTTATACTTTGTATAATCACAGTAGGTGTGATACTTGCAATTGCGATGAGTATCCAGATTTTCGATTCGAGTTGCTGAAAGGAAAAAATAGAAGCCAGCGCTGGAACAAAATAAGATGTCATTACAGCCGCAAAACAGAATGCAATAGCCATCCACACCCATTTGTTACGAGTCACTTGATTGTTGAAGAAATTTTCATTAGCTCCGCGCATATTAAAAACATGGATAAACTGACAAAAAGCAAGGCTAAAAAAAGCAACATTGTTATTTATAGCTTCAGATTCTCCCCAGACATAATGGGAATAGAGGTAAGCACCACTTATTGGAATAGCAATGATGACTCCATAACCTATAATCTGCATCCAATTTTTTTTGGCAAGAATAGGTTCTTTAGGATCCTTGGGAGGCATTTGCATGACTTTAGAAGTTCCTTTTCCAATTCCTAGAGCAAGTGCAGGAAATACATCTGAAAGCAAATTCAATAAAAGAAGTTGCAATGGTAAAATAGGCAATATAAAAAGTGTAAAACTCATCAACCCAATAATAAAGATCTCAGCAAGATGATAGGATAATTGGTATACTACAAATTTGCGAATGTTACCGAAAATGATACGACCTTCTCTGATGGCTTCCACAATAGAACTAAAAGCGTCGTCCTGCAGAACCACATCAGAAACTTCCTGAGCTACCTGAGTACCTCTTCTCCCCATGGCAATTCCTATGTCAGCTTTTTTAAGAGCTGGAGCGTCATTTACCCCATCCCCTGTCATGCCTACAATTTCTCCTTCTTTTTGATAGTGTTTTATCAAACTGAGTTTTTGTCCTGGGTCTACCCTTGAGAAGACAAGCGTGTCTTTAATTTTTTCATTGCCTTTCTTATTTAACTCTACTTGCAGATCCTTCCCATGGAGAACAACCTTATCCTTTACCGCGTCTTCTGCACATAGATGAGTCTGTTTAGCCACATTATAGGCAGTGCCAGGGTGGTCACCAGTGACCATAACTACTTTTATCCCTGCTTTTTTTGCTGTTTCTATAGAATCTGCTACTTCTTTTCGTGGAGGATCTAAAAATCCAATTAGACCAACAAAAACTAGATCTCGTAAGAAATCTTCTTCCTCTTTTCCTTCTGGTAGGGAATCGGTATTCTTGAAAGCAAAGGAAAGTACTCGTAAACCGTCTTCTGCAAGAACATTATTTTTATCTTCCCATTCCTTTTTATCATCTTCTGTAATGTTTTTTACTTCTCCATTTATCAGAATACTTTTGGATCGTTTAAGAATTGCTTCTGTTGAACCCTTCCCAGAAATATAAAAACCTTCTTCAGTTTTATGAACGGCTCCCATCATCATCGATTCTGAATCGAATGGATTATGAAGCTCTCGATTAAGTTTTTTCATTTTCTGATAAAAATCTGAATCAAACCCTTCAACAAACTGTAGTAAAGCAATTTCCAAAGGATCTCCGCTAGCCTTAGATTTTTCAATTTTTCCTTTTGGATTGACTTTCTCTTTTTTAGAGGAATTATATTCATCATCACCTAAAGAGGCATCATTAGCTAATACAGAAATTTTAAGGATCTGCCTCAAGTTTTTATTCTTAGTTATGTCTTTGGCCCCGTTAAGTTTAGGTTGATTCCCTTTTTCCCATTCCACTTTGGTAATATCTTGCTCGGGGAATTGAAAAGTATTAACCGTAAGTTTATTTTCGGTTAAGGTTCCTGTCTTATCCGTAAAAATAACTGTGGTTTCACCAAGTGTTTCTACAGCTCCAAGTTGCTTTATGAGCACATTTTTTTTGGATAATCGAAACATACCCCTTGCTAGAGCAATACTCGCCACAATAGGAAGGCCTTCAGGAATTGCAGCAATAGACCAAGCGATAGCAGTTTGGACGAGCTGATAGATCTCTTTTCCTGCAATCCACCCCAACATAAAAAAAGCAGCGGCCATACCTAAAATAACCCAAATGAGACTGCGGGTTAATTTGTTAAGTTTTTGATTGAGCGGGGTTTCTTTTTCGTTTTGATCTTGAACCAAAGCAGAAATATTGCCGACTTCTGTATCCATCCCAGTTTTAGTCACTATAGCTTTGGATTTTCCTCCAGTTACTGCTGTTCCTTTATGAAGAATATTTATTCGGTCTGCTACTTGCAGATCTTCTTTTAAAACTTCATCATTTTTGCTCACAGGAACCGACTCACCTGTTAGAGTGGATTCATCCACTTGTAATTCAGTAGCTTTAATTATGCGAGCATCTGCTGAGACAAAATCACCAGACTCTACGATAAGTATATCACCAGGAACTACTTCTTCTGCATCAATTTGTTTTTTTTTACCTTCTCTAATTACATTAGCTCGAATTTTATCCATTTCTTTAATGGCTTCCATCGACTTTTGAGCCTGAAACTCCATCCAAAACCCTATAATTGTGTTTAAGAGGAGTACTACGAGGATAGCAATTGCTTCAGGGGTATCTCCAAAAATAAAAGCAACTACTGAAGCAACTGTAAGCAAATAAATAACTGGATTATTGATTTGAGAAATAATGATTTCCCAAATTGAACGTTTTTCTTGTTCTTTGAGTTTATTAGGTCCGTGCTCTTTGAGTTTTTTCTTTGCCTCCTCTATAGAAAGGCCTTCTTCAAGGTTGATAGAAAAATGCTCTATAATTTCTTTCCATTCTTTGAGATAAGCATCTTTGAGAGGACTTCCGCTTCTATTTTCTACCATCTGATTGGGAGTTAGTTGAGTTTAATAAATCACACCGTAAGAGATACGAAAAATGTAATTTATCTTTGGTATTATTACTTTTATTAGTTATGGAATCTAGTGTTTATTACAACTTATTTTACAAACAATAATTAATCGATTATCACTAAAAATATATGATTATTTTGAATTATACTTTTTTAATTGTTAACATAATTTCATGTCTTTGCTTGTCTTTTTTTATTGGGATAATTGCAGGTAAACTTTTGAAAGTTACATTTTCTCCATCAATACTTCCTTCAAGTATACCCGACTGAAGTCCTTCAGGATTTTCTATAGTAATAGAATAAGTGGTTTCGTCATCATCTAAAACCATATTAATACTATACTCTTTCCAACTTTTAGAAATGGAAGGTTTCAACAAAATGGAGTCACCATTTAATTGCAAACCTAAGACAGATTCTAGTGCAACTCTGTACATCCATCCAGCAGAACCAGTATACCAGGTCCAGCCTCCTTTTCCTGTAAGAGGGTCTTCCCCGTAAACATCTGCTGCAACCACAAAAGGTTCCACCATATATTTATCTGCTGATTGCTGATTTAATGAATGATTAATAGGATTTATCATATTCAAATAATGAACAGCTTTATCACCAAGCCCCATTTCTGCAAATGCTTTGACTGTCCATAGGGCAGCATGTGTATATTGTCCACCATTCTCCCTAACTCCCGGAATATAGCCTTTAATGTAACCTGGATCTTTTTCAGTTTTATTAAATGGAGGTGTCAGTAAACGAATTAATTTGTCATCTTCAGAGACTAGATTTTCTTCTACAGCCGTCAATGCTTGTTTGCTTCGTTCTTCAGAAGCAACTTCTGAAAAAATAGACCAAGCTTGTGATATAGCATCTATTCTGCATTCATTATTTTCTGAAGAACCAAGTGGTGTCCCATCGTCATAAAATGCCCTTAGATACCATTCTCCGTCCCAGCCTTTTGTGTTGAGTTTTTCCTTAATATCTGCTGCTACAGTTTTGTATTCATCTGCCTTAGAAATATCATTCATTGTCCGGCAAACTTTTTCAAACCGTATTAAAATATAATAGATAAAAAATCCAAGCCATACACTTTCTCCTTTTCCTTCTTCACCCACTCGGTTCATACCGTCGTTCCAATCTCCTCCTCCTATTAGAGGTAGATCATGAATACCAAATTGAAGTGAAATATCAATAGCCTTACAGCAGTGTTCATAAAGCGTAACCTTATCTTGGAGCGTGTTTGGATGCAGGTAGGCTTCATGTTCAGAAGGCTTAAGATCTCGTGCAAAAATATAGGTTAATTCCTCTTTCAGGATAGATTCATCATTTGTAGATTTTAAATAAAACTCTACCGCATAAGGCAGCCAGAGACGATCATCTGTAATTTTGGAACGAATTCCTCTCCCTGTTGGAGGGTGCCACCAATGCAGCACATCCCCTTCTTTAAATTGATGTCTGGCATGCAGCAGAATTTGTTTACGGCATAATTTGGGATCTACATATATTGCGGCAGCAGCATCCTGTAATTGATCTCTAAAGCCAAATGCTCCTCCAGCCTGATAAAAAGCGGTACGTGCCCAAATACGGCTAGATATGGTTTGATACATCAACCACCCATTCATCATCACATCCAAGGATTTATCAGGAGTTGTGACTTGAATTTTTGAAAGCAATTTCCTCCAAAAACTCTTGATGTTTTGAAGTTCAGTGTCTGCCTGTGTAATGTCCGAATAATACTGAATGATTGAATCTGCTTCATTTCTTGTTTGGGTTTCTCCTTCCAGAAAGATGAGAGTAACTTCTTCACCAGGTGCTAACTCAAAAATAGTTTGAATTGCTGAACAAGAATCGCCTCCTGTCTGAATTGTGTTTTCAAGAAATTCTTTTGAAGTGATTGCAACTGGTTTGTCCAAAGAGCAATTTCTTCCAATAAACTGCTGACGGTCTGTGGTGAAACGAAAACTAGAATCTTGTAAAGAATTAATGACCGAAGTAAATACGGTTCTCCCTGCAAATTCATTATTGTAATTGTTTCTCGCATAAATAGTCTTTCCATCATCTGAAGCTTCTTGAATAACAAACCTGGAAGCGCTTGTTCTTTCAACACCTAAAACCCTCTCTAAATACCTGAATACAGAAAGTTTTTGTATTTCACTTCCTGTGTTTTTCAAAATGAGTTTAGAAATTTTTACGGTTTCATTTTCAGGAACGAATTGTATGAGTTTTTGATCTAGATTATTAGAAGTAAGATGAAAGCTTGTGTAACCAAATCCGTGTGTAACATAGTAAAATCCTGAACCAACAACAGGTCCAGGTGTAGGTGACCAGTATTCCTTTGTTTTTTCATCCCTAATGTAAAAAGCTTCAGAGTGCAAATCTGTAATAGGGTCATTAGACCATGATGTTAGTTTATTTTCCCGGCTGTTTTCACTCCAGGTATAACCAGCGCCACGCTCAGAAATTGTAAAACCAAATTGGGTGTTTGCAATTACATTAATCCATGGTGCGGGAGGAAAAATATGAAAGCCAGTGTCTGGATCTTTTTTAATCAGGATATGATATTCTTTTCCATCTTCAGAAAATCCACCATATCCATTAAAGAATTTTAGTTTATGCTGTTTTTCTTTAAATAAATTATCTGTTATAATCCCAAATTCTTTTAGGGGAGAATACACTGTTTTTTCTCCTTCGATATACCATGAATTGGTTTCTGCAGATTCTTTTGTTTTTGAGAAATCAGGTAAGTTTTTTTCAAAAACAGCGTGAGCTACACTGAATAAGAGTGCGAAATCTTCCTCCTTGATTTTATCACCCTTACAGGTAAACACACCTCCTCTTTTATTGAAAATATCCCGCTCATGTGAAGACTCAATCGCTAACTGAATTGCATCTTGTACTTCATCTATATATCCAGGGGCATGTTCATTTATAATAAGTAGTTCAGATTCAATACCCCGCATTCTCCAGAAAGCATGTGCCTTGAATAAAGTTTTTACATGTTTAAGTTGTTTGGTATCATTGATGCGGAATATAACCAATGGGAAATCCCCAGATATTCCATATGGCCAAAGATCATGTTGTTTTTTCTGATTGAGTTGAAGCAGGTATTTATTTGTCCTGTACAAAGGGTTTGCATAATAAATATAAGAAGATAATTTGTGGAAGTAATGCGCTTGTCTGCTATTTATTGCAATATGGTTTAACTGCGCTGGGCCATGCACGGCAGCAAGATCAAAAGCCCTATTGATAGCTTGTTGACTGTCATAAATATCAGCCATTTGTATTGCTTCATCCCTTGATCTAGCAAAGCCAAGGCCAAATGAAATTTTGATTTTTTGTCCAGCATTAAGCTTAATTTTTTTTCGAAAGCTAACGATCGGATCTGATACATTTCCTTGGGAACCTTTAAAACGGTTTCCGTCATCCATTGCCATTGGATTACTTAAAGTTCTACCTTTACCGATAAAATTTGATCTTTCTGTCTCAAATTCCAGCGAATTAGGTTTGTCATGTTCATTACAAGCAATAGTATGAACGAGCCAAATTGGTTTTTCCTCCTTACTACGTGGCCTTCTTTTAGCTAAAATAGAATGGTGCATTGGTAAATAGTCCGTTTCTACAAATAGTTTAGAGAATGCGGGGTGCGCATTATGATCAACCATCCTATTTAGCACAACTTCAGCATAACTAGATATCTCAAGAATACGTTCGCGATCAGAATAGTTGGTTAGAGTTAGTCTTCTGAGTTCAATTTGGTGATCGACAGAAACACAAATTTCAGTAGTGGTTTCAATCCAGTCGTCGACCCTGGAACATTCAACTTTACCATTATGAAACCAAGTATCATATCTATCTGGTTTTCGTTTGACTGGTTGGTGCATTGCAGACCAAAACTTTCCATCCTCTGTATCTTTGATGTAAAAGAAAAATCCTAGAGGGTCTATAGTAGGGTCTGGTTTCCACGAGTTTGTCCTGATACCGTTTGAAACTGAAAAACCAGTACCAGCATGAGTTATCATCGCTGAGAAATTTCCATCTGAGAGTGTATGTAATCTTGGTGGACTCATATCGAGTTCATTTATTCCATAATGCTCTACTATATTACTCGTAGATGATTTTATACGCGGTTCGAGTTCAGCATCAATAGGGTGTGGTTCTTTGATAGGGACTCCTCTCGGTATTCTTTCTTGTAAAATGAGTTCTAAACTTTTTACTGACGAGTCAGAATGGAAATTGTTATTGATCGTCCAGTTATTGAGAAAATTATCAAGTGCTATCAAACTCATGCCATGATGATGGACCATGAATATTTTTACTATTTTAAATTGCTCTTCATTTAACATGTGTGAGGGGGTGTAATCAATGGCATCGTAGAACCCCAAGAGTCCTAAACCGCCTGATTTTTCAATTCTTTTCAAGTTTTGAATTGAAACTTCAGAATCTACCATTAGGGCAAGCAATGAAGCATAGGGTGCAACAACATACTCATCAGCCAAGCCACGTTTTAATCCAAGCCCAGGCACTCCAAATGAGCGATATTGGTATTGCATATCGATATTGAGAAAATAATAAGCACTCTCAGAAAAACCCCACGGAAGATCCCGCTTGTTGCCATATACTTTTTGCCAATTAATTACATTTTTATAAGTGTGACTTAATATAGTATCTTGAAACGAACGCATAAAAAGTAATGGCATTAAGTATTCAAACATGCTTCCACCCCAGGAAAGCAAAATTTCTTCACGATTAATTTTAGTTAGTCTTCTGCTTAATCGAAACCAGTGCTCCACAGGAACATCTCCTTTTGAAATAGCAATATAAGAGGCAATTCTTGCTTCGCTAGCCAAGAGATCATAGGCGCCTTTGTCTAGTTGAGCTGTGTCTAGATTATAACCAATACTAAACAGTCCTCTTTTTTTGAGATACAGAAAAGAAAAATCCATATCATTAATTATTTTTTCTGAAAGTGATATAATATGATTCGCTTGATTTTGCCAATTTTCCAGAAGTTGAAAACAGTCGTTATTATTATTCTTAAGTAAAATACCTAACTCATGAGGTGAATAGGCATGAACATCAATTTCATCTGGTAGTAGTAGACATTTGTATTCATCTATTGCCTCTTCAATTAACTTTAATGGGCTTTCAATCCAAAACAATAAGTTCTCGATCTTTCTGTCATCCATCGAATCTTTGGTGGAAAGAAGATTTACTGCACTTAAACCAACAGCGTTTTCCTTTAAAACCCTAAGTAGATCAAGGCTAATGTGGTGATTTAATTTTTCTTCAGTATCTAGTTTCTCAAGCATCAAAGTGGTGAAATGAAAAACCTGATTTAAAGAATTTTCAGGAAGAAGGTTCTTAGAATTCAATTCTTCAAAAATTTCTCTTATTGTGAGAAGAGAATCCTTTAACCCCGTCATGAAGTTTTTGTTGATCCCTCTGGTGCTCATCACTTCCTTAATTGCTTCTTTTATAACAATTAAACTTGCAGCCAGGTTTCCAGAATCTACAGTTGAGATATATCTGGGGTCTAAAACTTCACCAAGCCTGGTTTCATACCAGTTAAAAAAGTGACCTTTATACTTTTCGAGTTCATTTATGGCATGTAGAGATTTTTGTTGTCGTTCTAATAATTTGCCTATAGTTATATACCCCATGTTATATGCTGCCTGATTGGATACAAGTCCTAATCCCATATTGGTAGGAGAGGTTTTTTCTACGACTGGTAGAGGTGGATCTTCCTGATAATTATCTGGAGGAAGCCAGTTATGTTCCTCATTAACAAAACGTTCAAAATAAAACCAAGTACGTCGGGCATACATACGAAGTCTTTGCCGGTCTTTGTCACTAACTACCGTAACACGTTTTTTTATAGGTTGGCTGATATACCAAACATAAAATGGTGATCCAGCCCATAACACAAAAATCGGGGTAACAAACCAGAGGTAGGATGGAGCAATAACAATAGCAGTTACAAATATGAAAACACCCAATAGTACAGAAATCAACATTAATCGAAAATAGGAGTTTAATGAATTAGGGCTTTCTCCTTCAGAATATGAGGCGGTTTCCCATTCAAGCAACCCTTTTTTTGATATAAATAGTCGGAATAAGGATTTTAGAACAGCATCTAGTTGGTTGAATGCCTGATGAGGAAAAATTATGACTGTTGAAATGGTCTGAACTGAATTTATTTTGAGATTATCGATTACTTTCTCCATATAAAGTTGCCATCCTACTCTCGCCGGACGGTTTAGCAGGTCGCTCGATAGGTTCACGTATATCTGAAACGCCAAGATTCCCAAAGTCGCCCCAATCCAAATCCACCATGATCCTGGCAATAAGAATAATCCAGCTACAAAGAAAATTGTTAAAAACAAAAAATTCAACGACCTACGAAGGTTATCAAATATTTTCCATTTTGATAGAAGATTTAATGGGTTTCGATTTTTCCCATCTTGACCAGGAACTTTTGAAAAAAGCCATGCAGCAATCTGCCAATCTCCTCTAGCCCAACGATGAGCCCTCTTAGTATAACTGCTATAAGTGCTTGGGTAATCGTCAAATAATTCAATATCGGTGGCTAGACCTGCCCTTAAGTAATTACTCTCAAGCAAGTCGTGAGAAAGAATCCTATTTTCAGGAAACTTTTTACATAATACTTGATTAAAAACTTTGACATCATAAATTCCTTTACCAGTAAAAATTGCTTCACCTAGCAGGTCTTGATAAATATCTGATATAGCAGCAGAATAAGGGTCTATGCCTACATTTCCTGAAAATATTTTTGAAAACCATGTACGTCTAGCCGATTCCGGGGAGAAAGAAATACGAGGTTGTATAATTGAATAGCCTCTGGTAATTCTATTCTTTTTAGGATCATACCATGCCCTGTTAAGTGGATGAGCAATTGTACTTATCAGTTTTTTTGCTGAATCAGGTGGCAATTTTGTATCTGCATCAAGTGTGATAACAAATTGAACGGGATTTGAATTTAATGAATTTAAAAAATCACTTGATATTATTGTGTAGGATGTTTTTGAGTTTGGATTGCAAATCAATGAATTCAATTCTTCCAGTTTTCCTCGTTTTCTTTCCCATCCCATCCAAACATTTTCCAATTTATTCCATAAGCGTTCTCGGTGGAGTATGAAAAATCGATTTCCATACTCTGACGCGTACCTTTTATTTAAATCATTAATTGCATTTTCAGCTGTTTTTAATATTTCATTTTCACCTTCTAAGATTTTTTTATTTGCATCTTCAAAATCTGAAAGCAAAGCGAACTGAAGTGAAAAATCTGGATTTGCTAAAGAATGTATTTCTAATTTTTCAATTTGACGGAGAACATCATCCTTAGAGGTTATCATAGTTGGAATAACTACAAGTGTCCTTGATGTTGCAGGTATTCTCTTTTTGTAATTCATTTTGGGAAGCACGCGGGGAGACAGTAAAATATTAAAAAACCTGTTTATAAGTGTTATTGAAAAATCAAGAGCTGGAAAAAAAGCCACCAGAATTACAATTGCTATAACCTTTATTGAGGAGTTCATTGCTCCTGTCATTTCTAACAAAACCCACACAAATACTACGGTGAAACATAAAAGTACTATCAAGTATAAAGAGAAGTTTTTTTCAAATAGCCTTATAAATCTTTCTTTAAGCGGAAATGAATAATTGACTTTCTTAGTCATTTCCTCATATCCATTTCCAACTATATAGTAGCCTATATGCTGCTTTACATCATCCTGTAGCAAATCATCATTAACGTCAGTATTGTTATTAGCGTATTCTTTTGCTAAATGCAGAGCAGAATATGAAACCTCGGTTTCGGAAAGATTTGACCGTCTGCTTAATTTCTCAATGCCCTGTCGGTATCTATCTCTTGTTGAAAAATCCATTGCTGAATATTGCCTGGCAGGATCCATCATTAAGATACGGTCTATGACAGAACAATCCTCTACAAAACCAGACCAATCAGTTTCAGTTATTTCTCTTAAAGAGACCACTGCATGTTGAATATTTAATTGAAGCCTTGATTGTTTTTTTGCTTCTAAATTAATCGCATCTTCTAGGTTTACATCATATTTACTTATACGGTAATTGAACCAACGTTTTTGCTCTTCTTGAAGTAGGTCAGCAGAAAAAAGATTATTGAATAACTCTATAAGGTATAATAGACCTAGTTTTCCTGATCGAGCTCTCACCCAATTTGATATAGCATGAGAAAATACTCCTGGTTCCTGCAAGTTTTTATTTTCAATTTCTTTTATAAAATCATCAACTTCATTTGATATCCTTTTTTGTTGCAAAATCTGTGAGGCTTTTTCTGACAGGATTTGTATCAAAAACAAACGAATCATAATGGGAATGGCCCAAAATTCTCCCAACTTGAGCGTCTCTTCTTCCTGATATGACCGGATATATTCCAACAAGACTTCACTATCTAAAACATTATCAGTATGAATAAGTATGTTGCGTACTACTTCATAAATCCTGGGATAGCCTTTATACTCACCTTCTAATAATATGGGAATAGATCTTTGATATGCTCTTGGAAAATCAACAGAAATTTCAACAATCTGTTCCTGAATAATATAAAAATTATCCAATAGCCATTTTGACGCTGATGAAATTTCTTTTTCAGATTTTAATCTTTTTGAAAGTGTTCGATAAGTTTCGTTAAGAATCTGTTTTGAATCTTGAAGAATTGGCTTAATAGGTTTCGGATTACGGTAAGTAGATGAAACCTTATGGGTTTTGGCCAAATTGATGGCACTCTCTTTCAGAAAACTAATGTTGAACGAAACTGTTTGTCTATCTTCCATAAATAATGAAATTGAAAGCTGATGTAAGTTTTAATGTTTTTAATAAATAAAAATAATGAGCTGATTCTTAAGGTGTAATGATTTAAGTCAGCAGTTGTTTTCTTTTATGTTGAGTTTTCCTAGACCAAACGATCTTACATTCAACAATTTTTAATGCTAAAAATTTTAAAGTCTTCGATGAGGATTACGACCATTTATTAAAATTGCTATTCAATTTCTCATCTTCTAAACTAAACCTTAAAGTTTCAGCCGCTTAACCACAATTGATGTATATTTGCACGCAATTAAATCTAATTGCAATGACAAATTCAAAAGTCAAAGGACTAGGTCTTACTTACGACGATGTTCTTTTAGTTCCATCTTATTCAGATGTTCTTCCCAGAACAGTCAGCATTCAAAGCAAATTCACCAAAAATATTACTCTTAATGTTCCTATTGTTTCTGCAGCCATGGATACGGTAACAGAATCTAGAATGGCCATTGCGATTGCTCAGGAAGGAGGTATAGGGGTTCTTCATAAAAACATGACTATTGAAGAGCAGGCCTTAAAAGTGCGACGTGTCAAGCGAGCAGAAAGTGGGATGATCATAGATCCTGTCACTTTACCCATCACCGCTACAGTTAAGGATGCGAATGATAGCATGAGAGAGCACAGTATTGGAGGGATTCCTATTGTAGACGATGCTAACCGCTTGATTGGTATTGTCACCAACCGGGACTTGCGATTTGAAGTTAAAAACGACCGACCAATTAAAGAGGTCATGACTACCAAAAATTTGGTGACTGTAAGTAAGGGGACTTCGCTTAAAGAAGCTGAGGTCGTTTTACAAAGGCACAAAATTGAAAAGCTTCCAGTTGTTGACGAGCATAATAAGCTTGTCGGTCTCATCACATTTAGAGACATCACAAAACTGACCCAGAAGCCTTCAGCCAATAAGGATGAATATGGTAGATTGAGAGTGGCTGCTGCATTGGGAGTGACCAACGATATCGTAGAGCGTGCCGCTGCTTTAGTAAAAGCAGGCGTAGATGCTGTAGTTATCGATACTGCTCATGGACATACTAAAGGTGTTGTTGATGTACTAAAGGTTATCAAAAAAGAATTCCCGAAATTGGATGTAGTCGTAGGAAATATAGCTACTGGCGAAGCAGCAAAATATTTGGTTGAGGCTGGAGCTGATGCCGTAAAAGTTGGGGTTGGACCAGGTTCTATCTGTACCACTCGAATTGTTGCAGGAGTTGGATTTCCTCAATTATCTGCAGTTATGGAAGTATCAGAAGCTATTAAAGGCTCTGGAGTTCCAGTGATTGCCGATGGAGGTATTCGCTATACGGGAGATATTCCTAAAGCGATTGCAGGAGGAGCAGATTGTGTGATGCTAGGGTCGTTACTTGCGGGAACTAAAGAATCTCCAGGAGAAACTATCATTTATGAAGGACGAAAGTTTAAATCTTACAGAGGGATGGGTTCTATAGAAGCTATGGATAAAGGTTCTAAGGACAGATACTTCCAGGATGTAGAAGATGATATCAAAAAGCTAGTTCCTGAAGGCATTGTGGGACGGGTGCCTTACAAAGGTGAATTGGTAGAAAGCATGGTTCAATTTATCGGTGGCTTAAGAGCTGGTATGGGCTATTGTGGTGCAAAAGATATTCAAACCTTGAAGGAAAACGGAGAATTTGTGCAAATCACAGCCTCCGGAGTTATGGAAAGTCATCCTCATAGTGTCTCTATTACCAAAGAAGCACCAAACTACAGCAGATAGATTTTCAGAATATATATCTATTAAAAAAGCTCGAAATGTAAATTTCGAGCTTTTTGTTTTTAAGATGAGTTAGAATCTAATTACCAGAATTTCCCTCTGGAATCACATCTGCTGATTCTTCTTTAATTTCGATACCAAGTTTGTCAATAACCTTAAGAGTAATATCAAATTCAGGATCTATATAAATGATACTGTTGTTTTCATCAAAAATTTGAGTGAAACCTTCTTCTTTGACGATTTCTTCGATAGCAGTACCAATTTTGTTGTAAAGCGGTCTCAAATATTCATCTTGTTGCAGTTGTAGCATTTGCGATGAATTTTGCTGAAGCTTTTTGAGATCTTCTTCTAGATCAACAATTTCTTTTTGCTTTATTTTTTTCATCACATCGTTCATGCCTTCTTTTTCCTTCTCATTGTAATCGTCCAAAACTTCACGGTAAGCAACATACTTTTCTTGAATGGTACTGTCTAGTTTGGCGCTGTAGACTTTTAATTTTTCTTCTACATCTTTGATCTCTGGCATCTGGGAAAGGATGTATTCGTTATTGACTGTACCCACTTTGGTTTGGGAAAAAGAGGTAAAACTAAGCGCTAATAAGGCGATGCAAATTATGTGTTTCATTTTTTTTTTTTACAAATAAAGTCAATATAAATATGAAAACAAACCTTACCTAATTTGTTTTCACACTCTTACCTTCTTCTATGAACGCTTTGAAATCTTGCTGAACGACTTTTGATCTTTTTTTGAATATGTCCGGAAGCAATTTACTAACTAATACCATAAACCCTGAGAATTTGAATTCACTGTAAGACGTCCATTTGGTTTGATTTTCATTTATCGCTTCAAAGTAATTTTTTTGAGTGCTCTCCATTCCTTTAGAAGTGTATCGCCCATGCCATTCGTTTGGTAAGTCTTTTTTTAATATGGTCTCCGTCATTTTTATAGATTGTCCTTCCATGGTGATGTAAAGTTTCCTCTTAGTGCCAACTTCTCCATTTTCTCCGCTAATTACACGACTTCGTTTCAAGCCACGCTGCCAATGTGGAAGCAAATCGGGATTTTCAAAAGCATCGATAATCTCTTGTCTGGGTTTATCAATAATAACTTCAGTAATATATTTCATAAGGCAAGTTTACTTTTATCTTTCTAAAGTTAAGGCTGTAAACGGCATTTTTTAAAAAAACTTAAACATTGTGTGCATTGGCATTTTTCTTACTTTTGCTTCCAAAATTTTAAAAATGAAATCACTTTTTAGTATTTGCATATGTCTCATATGTTTTGTTTCCAATGCTCAAATTAAAAATGAAGTTCTCTTTAAAATTAATGATGACGAACACAAAGTTGAAGAATTTGTGAATTCTTTTCAAAAAAATGCTGATCTCATTTCCTCATCGAACGAATCTATTGAACAACACCTCGATCGATTCATAAATTTCCACTTAAAGCTTAAGTCTGCTTATCACCTTGGACTAGACACCCTTCCTTCTTTCCAAAAAGAGTTCGGTAGGTATTATAAACAAATAGCTGATAATTACATATCCAATGGTGAAGTGACCGAAGCCATGGTGAAAGAAACTTATGACAGAACCAAAACTGAAGTGAGAGCCAGCCATATTTTATTAAACCTTCCAAATACTGAAGCCGATACAACTGCTGTTTATCAAAAAGCTTTGATGCTAAAAAAGCGTATTGAAAATGGTGAAGATTTCGAAAGTTTAGCCAAACAGTTTTCTGATGATCCTTCGGTGAAAGCCAATGGAGGTGATCTTAACTGGTTCAATACTTTCAAGATGGTTTACGAGTTTGAAAATACAGCTTACAACCTAGAAGTTGGAGAAGTCTCCGACCCTGTGAAAACAGATTTTGGCTACCATATTATCAAAAAGACTGGTGAGCGTCCATCCAAAGGTCAGTTAAAAACGGCTCATATCATGTTGCTTCCAAGCGATTCCCTTCAGGATCCAGAGGTAAGAATTCAAAAGATATACAAGCGTTTACAAGAAAGTGAAGACTTTCACGAGCTGGCGATCAAATACAGTCAGGATCCCAATACAGCAAGTAATGGAGGTTATGTTTCGCCTTTTAGTCTGGGAGGATTAAATTCAAAAGTTTATGAAAACGAATCCTACGAACTTGAAAATGAAGGCGATTATACCGAGCCTTTCAAGACAAGATTTGGCTGGCATATTGTCAAATTAATTGAAACTATTCCTTTAGAGCCTTACGATGAGGTGAAGGATGATTATAAGAGAAGACTTAAAAGTTCTTCGCGTTCAAAAGTATTAGTTTCCAAAATCAAAGAAGATTTAGAGAAATTGTACGAGGTGGAAATTAGCGAAAAAGCTAAAAATCACTTTTTGGGTTTAATGGATGAAAGTTTTTCTAAAGGAAAATGGAATTATGAGCCTGATGAAACGTCTACGTCTCAATTCATTTTTCGTGTAGAAGACCATCAAGTAGATTATAAAACCTTCGGGGAATATCTGGAAAGACAGCAACGCAGCTTATCCAAATTACCAGCTAATGAGGTTGTCCTCGAAACCGCTGTTGATGATCTTGTGTACAGTGAACTTCTCAACTATCACAAGACCAAATTACCAGAAATCGATAAAGAGTTCGGGGAGAAAATTGATGAATACAAAAACGGTATTTTGATTTTTGATTATATGTCAGCTAAAATCTGGGAGCCAGTCTCAAAAGATTCTTTAGCACAAAAGAAGTATTATGAAAATCACAAAAAAGAGTTTGTCATTCCTTCTAAAGTGCAAGGACAGCTTTACACTTCTAAAGACAAAAAATCACTGAAAACTCTTAGATCAGAATTGAAAAAGAGAAGCAAGACAGACACTTTGGCTATTAATTTACCGGAAAATATAATTATTGAAGAAGTGACTCTTGCTGAAGATTCAGACAAACTTCCGAAAAAATTTAAATTTAAAGAGGGATTAAGTAAAATATATAAGCACTTGGACCAGTTTATGATAATGGATGTAAAGGAAGTTGAAATTTCAAAAATCCCAGAATTTAAAGAAGTAAATGGTAAAATCATAAGTCATCTTCAGAATCAAAAAGAAGAAGATGTAGTTTCAGAATTGAGAGCTGATTATGATGTCGAAATTAATAATGACGTTTTAAAACAATTAAAAGAAGAACTTGAGAAATAAACAGTTAATACTATTGATTTTATTTTCCTTTACCTTAGGGGCTTGTTCTCTTTTTTCAGAAAAAGAAAATTCAGATTACGTCGCACGGGTGAACACCCATTACCTAGAATTTGATGAGCTCAACCAACATATTTCAAAGGACTTGTCTGAACAGGATAGTACAATCGCAGCAAAAACTTATATTCAGAATTGGGCAACAGATAAACTTTTGTTGGATAGGGCCAAGCTGAATTTGCCAGAAGAAAAACAAATTGATTTTAGAGAGTTGGCTAAAAAATATGAGGAGCAGCTGTTTAAAAAAGCTTATAAAGATGCTCTTATAGAAAGGGAATTAAAAGATGTTATTGATTCATCTGATGTGGATGAATACTACAAAAACAACAAATCTAATTTCAAGCTCAATGAAGAGTTGGTCCAATTGCGTTATTTGCAATTAGATAAAAAAATGAAGGCTTTGAAAGACATAAAACGTCAGTTTCAACGTTTTAATCCTGAAGATATGCTATCATTGCAAGAGAAATCTTTGGAATTCAAATCCTTATCGCTTAATGACTCTATATGGGTTAGGTATTCTGAAGTTGTAAAAGAGTTCAAGGAAAGTAAAGGTTTACAACTAGATAAGACTGAGCTCTTTAAATCGGGATATTTTATTGAGATTGAAAATGAAAATGATCTATATTATATTTTTATTAAATCAATTTTAAAACGAAATGAGGAAGCGCCAATTGGATATATAAGACCTACGATTGAGCAAATATTACTCAATAGGAAAAAAATAAATATTGCTAAGAAAATTGAAAAAGAGATTACAAAAGATGCTACAAAAAATAATGAATTTGAAGTCTATTAATGTAATTACAATAGTTGTAATTATGCTTATTACCTTGACTTCTTCTGCTCAGGTAACTGTTGATGAAAAAGACAATCTACTCAAAAATTCTAATATTGCTCCTGAAGTACTAGAAGCAACCAAGGTTACTAAGGACGGAAGAATAAAAATCGATGGTGTTGCCGCAGTTGTTGGAGATTACCTCGTACTAGAAAGCGATATTTCCAAAGCTTATCTGGATATGAAAAATCAACAGATCGGTGAAATCTCCTATTGCGATGTTGCAGAAACCATAATGGAGAATAAGTTATTTGCTCACCATGCGAAACAGGATAGTTTACCTTTTAACCCAGCGAGAGTAGAGAGTTTTACAGATCAACAAATCAGCCAATTTGTTAGTCAGGTGGGAAGTATGGAGAGACTTCTTGAGTTTTATAAACTCGAGGATGAAACTGAGCTGAGAGATCAACTCAATGAGATTAATACACAAAGAATGCTGGCAGAGGAAATGCAAGGGGCTATTGTGGATGAAGTCGAGATCACTCCGGAAGAAACCAGAGATTTTTTCGAAGCTATTCCAGAAGATGAAATCCCTTTAATCAACGATGAGGTAGAGCTAGCTCAAATCATTGTACGACCAGAAGTTGGAGAAAAAGAACGACAAGCCGTTATCGATAAACTGAATTCGTTTAGAGATGATGTTTTATCTGGAGGCAGCTTTGCAACAAAAGCCGTTTTATACTCTGAAGATCGAGGATCTAAAAGTTCTGGAGGTAAGATTACACTCACCAGAGATGATGACTATGTAAAAGAATTTAAAGATGCTGCTTTTAGTTTGCAAGAAGGAGAGATCAGCAAGCCTTTTGAAACTGAATTTGGATGGCATATTTTGACAGTTGATAGAATTAGAGGTCAGCAGGTGGATGTAAGACACATATTACTTTATCCTGAAATCAGCTCTGAAGCCATAGAGAAAGCAAAAGATGAAATTGAAAAAGTAAGAGAATTAATTGTTGATGGTTCTGTAAGTTTTAGAGACGCTGCTAGAGAAGTTTCAGATGAAAAAGAAACCAGAGAAAGTGGGGGTCAGCTTATCAATAATGCCACCGGCGATAGAAGGTTTGAGTTGACTAAGGTAGATCCCGCAATTTACGATCAGGTAGTGGATCTTAAGGAAAATGAGGTTTCACTTGTGATAAAGGATTCAGAACCAAGAACAGCAAAGGTGTTTTTCAAACTTATCACTGTGACCAAGAAAATACCGGAACATATTGCTGAATTTAGTGAAGACTATACACGTATTCGTGAATTGGCCTTACAGCAGAAAAAACTTAAAGAAATAAACACCTGGAAAGGGGAGAAAGTAAAAGACACTTATATTAAAGTAAATGGAGATTATAAGGCTTGTGAGTTTTCCAAGTCTTGGATAAAAAAATAGTATGCCAGACGTTGCCGATTTAGATGATTTTGTAAAGAAGTATGAAATCTTAAAATCTGAGATCGCTAAAGTTATAGTGGGTCAGGAGAAGGTTGTAGATACTATCCTTTTATCTATATTTTCTGGAGGTCATTCTCTTCTAGTAGGAGTTCCGGGATTGGCTAAAACTTTAATGGTAAATACAATATCTCAGGCTCTTGGGTTGGATTTTAGCAGAGTTCAATTTACACCAGACCTAATGCCAAGTGATATTATAGGTTCTGAAATTCTTGATGAGAAAAGATCTTTTAAATTTTTAAAGGGACCTGTATTTACAAATATTTTATTAGCAGATGAAATAAATAGAACTCCTCCAAAAACTCAAGCTGCGCTTTTGGAAGCGATGCAGGAGAAAGCAGTCACAGTGGGAGGTAAAAACTATTTGTTGTCAAATCCATATTTTGTTCTTGCTACGCAGAATCCTATTGAGCAGGAGGGAACTTATCCGCTTCCCGAAGCTCAGCTAGACCGATTCATGTTTGAAGTCAACTTAAAGTATCCTAGTTTTCAAGAAGAAGTTGATGTAGTGAAAGCTACCACACAGAATAAAGAAGTCAAAATTAAAGCTCTCTTTAATGCTTCAGAAATTATTCAACTTCAGAAGTTGATTAGAAAAATGCCGATAGCAGACAATGTTATAGAATATGCAGTTAACCTAGTAAGTAAAACCAGGCCGAATACTGAAAAAAGTTCAGATTTCATAAACACTTATGTCGACTGGGGAGCAGGACCTAGAGCTTCGCAAAATCTTGTTTTGGCAGCCAAAACTCATGCTGCTACTCGTGGTAAATATTCTCCAGATATTGAAGATGTAAAGGCGGTAGCCTTAGCAATTTTGAGGCACAGGGTAGTGCGTAACTATAAGGCTGAAGCTGAAAATATTTCCATAGAGGAAGTGATCAACAAGCTGTTATAAATATTATTGATACTCAGTCTAAATTATACTTCGAAGAGACTATAATTCGTAATTTTCATTTACATTTTTATCAATTTATCATTTTTGTTTTATAAAAAATGAAAATATGATAATTATATGTATTAAAATTACGGTTAGTGTGAAATATTGTCAGGGATTTTGCTTTAATCTTACAGATTTTCTAAATTCATCCAAAAACGTTATTTTTGCAATCTAAAATTTATATACTATGGCTTTTGATATCAATATGATAAAAGAAGTGTATAGCCAGATGTCGGAAAGAGTAGAAAAAGCTCGTGAAGTCGTTGGCAAACCACTTACACTTTCAGAAAAAATTCTTTATTCCCACCTATGGGAAAACAAACCTAACAAGAAACTTACCAGAGGTAAAGATTACGTAGATTTTGCCCCAGACCGTATCGCTTGTCAAGATGCGACAGCTCAAATGGCTTTGTTGCAATTTATGCAGGCAGGAAAAGAAAACGTTGCGGTACCTACTACTGTTCATTGCGATCACTTGATTCAAGCTAAACAAGGAGCTGCTAAAGATCTTCAAAGAGCAAATGAAACCAGTAATGAAGTTTTTGACTTTTTAGAATCTGTATCTAGTAAATATGGTATAGGATTTTGGAAACCCGGAGCTGGAATTATTCATCAGGTTGTATTAGAAAATTATGCATTCCCAGGAGGTATGATGATTGGTACCGATTCTCACACCGTTAATGCTGGTGGATTGGGAATGGTTGCTATTGGTGTAGGTGGTGCAGATGCAGTAGATGTAATGGCTGGTATGCCATGGGAGCTTAAATTCCCTAAACTTATTGGAGTAAAGCTAACCGGTGCTCCACAGGGGTGGACGGCTGCTAAAGATGTGATCTTGAAAGTTGCCGAAATTCTTACTGTAAAAGGTGGCACAGGATGTATCGTTGAATATTTTGGAGAAGGTGCCAAAAACTTATCTTGTACAGGTAAAGGAACGATCTGCAACATGGGTGCCGAAATTGGAGCAACAACTTCTACTTTTGGTTATGATGATTCCATGGAGCGTTTCCTAAGAGCAACTGATAGAAATGAAATAGCAGATGAAGCTAACAAAATAAGAGAACACTTAACAGGTGATGATGAAGTTTACTCTAACCCAGAGAAGTATTTCGACCAGGTTATTGAAATAGACTTGAGTACCTTAAGACCTCACTTGAATGGACCTTTTACTCCAGATTTAGCTACACCAGTTGGTGAATTAGGAGAAAAAGCCAAGAAAAATGGTTGGCCAATTAAAGTTGATTGGGGACTTATAGGTTCTTGTACCAACTCTTCTTATGAAGATTTAACAAGAGCTGCATCCATTGCTCAACAAGCAGTTGACAAGAAGTTAATTCCAAAATCAGATTTTGGTATCAATCCAGGTTCTGAGCAAATTCGTTTTACAGCAGAGCGTGATGGTTTATTGAAAGTTTTTGAAAACTTAGGTGCAACTATATTCACAAATGCTTGTGGACCATGTATTGGACAATGGGATAGAAGCGATAGAAAAGGTGAAGAAAAAAATACAATTGTTCACTCTTTCAATAGAAACTTTTCCAAACGTGCCGATGGAAATCCAAATACGCATGCCTTTGTTGGTTCGCCAGAGATGGTCGCCGCAATTGCAATTGCAGGTCGTCTAGACTTCGATCCAATGAACGATACTCTTATTAATGAGGATGGAGAAGAAGTGAGGCTAGACGCTCCAAAAGGTATTGAACTACCTGAACTAGGATTTGATGTAGAAGATAATGGTTTTCTAGCTCCAAAGGAAGATGGAAGCTCTATTAAAATAAAAGTAAATCCTGAATCTAATAGAATTCAGCTTTTAGAGCCATTCGATCCCTGGGATGGAGAAAATCTAACAGGTGCTAAGTTGTTGATAAAAGCTCACGGAAAATGTACGACAGACCATATATCAATGGCTGGACCTTGGTTGAAATATAGGGGGCATTTGGATAATATTTCAGATAACTGTTTGATTGGAGCCGTTAATGCTTTCAATATGAAAACCAACTTTGTAAAAAGTCAGTTGGATGGAAAATATGATGCTGTGCCAAAAACACAACGTGCTTACAAAGCTGAAGGAATTCCAACAGTAGTAGTCGGTGATCATAATTACGGAGAGGGATCTTCCAGAGAACATGCTGCTATGGAACCAAGACATCTTGGTGTAAGAGTAGTACTGGTCAAATCTTTTGCGAGAATCCATGAGACCAACTTAAAAAAGCAAGGAATGCTTGGAATTACTTTTGATAATGAAAGTGATTACGATCTAATTCAGGAAGATGATACCTTCAACTTTGTTGATCTTAAAGATTTTGCAGATGGGAAACCTCTTACCATCGAAGTTGTTCATGCTGACGGATCTAAAGATACTATCAAAGCAAATCATACGTATAATGCTACTCAGATTGGATGGTTTAAAGAGGGTTCAGCTCTTAATATGATTAAGAAACAGAATAAGGCTTAAAATCAATTTTTATTAATAATTATCAAGAAGCCATCCGCCTCATGTGGATGGCTTTTTTTATTCCAATACTACATCAAATCATGTCAAAGAAAGAAAAAAAAGAAAAGAGTTTTATAAAGAAACACTGGAGTAACCTTCTATTTGGAGTATTCATTGTGTTGATCATCATTCCTCAGACACGTCAGCCAATTCAGGTTTTTCTAAATAGGATTATAGCCTTCAGCCCTTCTGAAATTAGTCAATCAGACCGTGAAACCTTAAAAGATTATGAGTGGTATTTCAAAAATGAAAACAATCAAACTGTAAATTTTACGCAATCTGAAGGAAAGCCAGTTTTAGTTAATTACTGGGCAACGTGGTGCGCGCCATGCATAGCAGAAATGCCAGACCTTCAAGAGCTGTATTCAGATTATAAGGATGAGGTTGATTTTTACTTTATCACTTCAGAAAAACCTAAAACAGTTGAGGCTTTTCTGGACAAAGAAGGCTATAACCTTCCTGTGTACTATTTTCTTTCAAGTCCACCAGATTTGCTAACAAGTTCGAGTTTGCCAACTACTTTTCTCATCAATGGCCGAGGTGAAATCGTGATGAAAAAGACTGGTGCTGCCAACTGGAATAGTAAAACCGTAAGAAAGACAATTGATAAATTAAAGTAAAGACTTAGAGGAGGTGAGTAGATTATTTTAAATTTGATCAAAAATAATATGAGTAATAGTATACATCAGCTCGTCGCTACAGATATAAAAGGAAAAACTTTTGATTTCTCAACCTTAAAAGGAAACAAAGTTATAATTGTAAATACTGCTTCCAAATGCGGTCTGACCCCTCAATATGAGGATCTGCAGAAGCTTTATGATACTTATAAAGATTCTAACTTCAAGATTATAGGGTTTCCAAGCAATGATTTTATGGCACAAGAACCTGGAAGTAATGATGACATATCAAGGTTTTGTGTAGAAAATTATGGGGTTTCTTTCCAGATGATGGGTAAAATCAAAGTCAAAGGAGAAGATAAACACGATGTGTTTCAGTTTTTGACGGATAAATCTTGGAATCAAAAAGTGGATAGTCAGGTAGAATGGAATTTTCAAAAATATCTTTTGAACGAAAAAGGAGAACTTGAAAAAGTTATCTCCCCTCAAACTTCACCTTTAGATAAAGAAATTATTGACTGGATTGAGGCATAGGAATAATTATAAGTAGGAGAAGTTTTTAAAAGGCCTCTCCTACACCTATATAAAATCCATTTTCATCTGGAGTTATAGCATAATCGAACCTAAGATACACGTCTTTTTGTTGAAAAAGTAAAAATCTAGCGCCTACACCAGCAGCCCATTTAACTTCTTTCATTTCGAGTTCGTTCCATTCTGAAAATACATCGCCAACCCCAGCAAATACTGTTGTTCCAAGACGTTTTGAAAAGCCTAAATCCAAAGGTAACATCCTGTATTCTACCTGTGCAGCAATCTGATTCTCATCACGAAATCTACCTCGGAAGTAACCTCTCATAATGTTTTCTCCACCCATTTGGGAAAGTTGATTGAAAGGGATATCGCCACCAAAATTAAATTCACCCATAAGTTGCATGGCTAATACATTTCTTTTATTGAAAGATTTGAAAAAGCGAGTATCTGAAATAACGCTACTAAATTCGACGTCACTTTTCCAAAACGTGTTATAATCTAAAAAGGCAACTTCACTGAAAAAGGCATCTCTTTCATTCAAAACATTTCGGCGCTGATCAAATACTAACCCTAAACCAAGCCCTAAGTTTGTGGTTCCTTCTGCACCAAATGGGAGTGGGAAATCCACATTTTGATTGCTGTCAGGATCTTCAAAAGAGACATTTCTCAAGCTTACAAAATCAGTCTCCAGACCTAAATAAAAGTTTTCTGCTAGTCTTCTAAGTACTCTTTCTCTTATTCTTATCTGAGTAGCATCTACAAGTGCGATATTATCCTCCGGAACATCATTTCCAATTCCGTAATACTTCAAGGGAAACTGTTCAAAATTTAAATCTCCAAGAAAAAACCACTTATCTTTGTCTGAGTAAATTGCGTGATCTACGCGCAAACCGTATTGAGACTTTAAGGTCATAAATCCATAAGCATTGATCTCGCTCAAGCGATTGCTGGTATCTTCTTTAGCGTAATAGACATATAAAGGAGCAACACCAAATTCAATCCCAGTTTCTGGCCTATACCCTATAACAGGGTAAAAAAAGAATTGTGATTTTTCTTGAGATACGGTGTCGTTGACTATCCTATTGACATAATCCTTGAGAAATCCGAATGTTTCCTTTTCTGAATTTTCTTCTTGAGCTTTCATAGTATTGCCCAAAAAAATAAGATTGATAAGAGTTAGGATATAAGTTTTTTTCATAATAAAAAATATCTTTCAAAACTAATTTATTATTTAACTCTAAACGGCCACATAGTAATTGCTTAACAATTACAAGGCGACTTTTAATATTTAATTTTGAAAAATTGATTTTTTAGATGTGGTTTAGGAGGTTTTGGAGTAGGTTAAGTAAGTGAAGTCAATTTTATGCCTTTCATCTTTTCCGTGGTATTCAGAACTTTTAAGTTCCCAAACTGATTCCTCTATTTCTGGGAAAAAAGCATCTGCTTCAAAGGTATCGTGTACCCTGGTAAGTTCGATTTTATCCGCATAAGGCAAGGCTTGCTTATAAATTTCACCACCACCAATGATAAATACTTCATCTTCACCAGAGCAATTCTTTAGTGCGTCTTCCAAGTTGTGAACCACTATTGCTCCTTCCTTTTCGTAATCTTTTTGTCTGGTGATGATAATGTGCTTTCTGTTTGGAAGTAACTTAGGGAATGACTCAAACGTTTTACGCCCCATAATGATATGATGATGAGAAGTAATTGCTTTGAAGCGTTTAAAATCATCTGGCAGGTGCCAAATAAGATCATTGTTTCTGCCTAAGGCATTGTTTTCTGCTGCAGCTGCAATAATGGTTACCTTCATAAATCATTATTTTTTTGGATTTCAGTCGAACCTGTATCTATAGGGTGTTTCTTATCAACTTTTTTCTGAAGCTCACGTAGTCTCTCCAGTTGCTTCTCGACCAACTTATTCATTTGTTTTTCCTCCCATTCTTTTCCCATCAGATTATTCACTACAAACACATTGATGGCGTGAACAAGAAAGAAAAAAAGCCAAATTAGAATAGCAGTTACAAACCAATTCATGCCAAGAGGTTTGAATTCAGATTGGTAACCTATAACAACATTCAAAACAATGAAAATGACAGAACCTGCTATAAAAAATACCAGGTGCGTCATTAACCTTTTCTTTTGTTTGACGCGTTGATGAGCATTTTCATAAAGCGCTCTGATTTCGGGGTCTATTTTCTTTTTTGAATCCATTTTAAGTATATTAGAGCACAAATTTACTAATACTTTTATTGACTTATCTATGACAAGCCTAAAAAAAGAATTCCCTTTAATTTCAAGCTACACCTATTTAAATACACCCTTCACAGGCGTTTTGTCCTCTTCTGTTCAATCCAAAATAAGAGTACTCGAAGATGACTACAGGTTGCGAGGAAGTCTTTTTACAGATGAAAATGAAAACAGTATAGTAGAGCAAACAAAAACACTTATTTCTGAAATTTATAATGCAAAGATTGATGAAATAGGAATTTTAAATAATTTCTCCACCGGATTAAACCTTATTCTGAATGATCTTCCTGAGAAATCCAAAGTTCTATTGTTGGCCCAAGATTATCCTTCCGTAAATATGCCGGTGAAAACAAGAAAATTTGAAGTTCATGAAGTAGATATTGATCTAAACATATATGAAGAACTTCTGCAAAAACTTCAGAAGCTAAAACCAGATTTTTTCATATTCAGTATCACACAATTTATAAGTGGATTTCAGCTTGACTTGGAATTCTTAAAACATCTAAAGCAAGATTTCCCGGATACTAGTTTTATAGTTGATGCCACTCAATACTGTGGGACCGAAGCTTTTGATTTTGAAGATTCTCCATTTGATGTATTTGGAACCAGTGGTTACAAATGGCTCAATGCAGGTTTAGGAAATGCTTTTTTCCTTATGAAGTCTAGTTTTGTTGAGAAACATCATTTCACTTCGATTGGAAGTAATTCACTTCAAGAAAAACCAAGTGGAGATCCTCGGCCAACTGGATTCTTAGAACCTGGTCATTATGATATTTTAGCTGTAGCAAGGCTTAAGTTTGCTTTGGAATTTCATTATAAAACTATTGGTCTCAAGTATATTGAACCGAAAATTAAAGAACTTTCCAAAAGGGCAAAGTCAGAATTTTTGAAGCTAAACCTATTAGATAAAAATGTAATAGAAGAGGATTCTATACAGAACATCTTTAGCCTCAGAGGAGAGGAACATCATATCGATCTTCTAAAAGAGCGAGGAATACTTTCTGCCTTCCGGGGAGGTAGAATACGAGTAGGTTTTCAATATTTCAATACTGAAGATGATTTACAAAACTTACTAGACGCAATTCAAGAATTTTAAAACTTGACTTAGCTCGATATCAAGATACTATTTTTTTGAATGTGTAGTTTTTATAATATTTAGTTTCACTCTCAAAAACCCTATCGATACTTAGGTTTGCTTTCGAGGCCAGCCATTCTACTGTATCATCGTCATATTTCTGAGAAATTTCAGTATGAATGGTTTCCCAGGCTTTGAGGTCAATATCTAAATCAAGTTTTGCGATTCTTACGTTTTGAGCTTTTTTACTCACCAAAAAACTTTTGGCAGTTCCTGTTTCAGGATCGTAGGTTTCCCAGTGCAAGAACTCATCAAGATCAAAATTACCATCCAATTCTGTGTTGATTCTTGCGAGTAAGTTTTTATTAAACGCCTCAGTTATACCATTTGGATCATCATAGGCGTCAATAACAACCTGAGGATGCTTTTTTTGATCAAACCCCATAAAAAGGAGATCTTCAGGAGACATATTTTCCTGTATCTTTTTTAGAAAGTCTATCGCATCGCTGTGCATTAAATTACCAATATTAGAGCCTAAAACAAGAATTATCTTTTGTCTTTGATTGTAACTGGAAAGCTGATTCAAAACTTCAAAGTAGCTTCCTTGTAAAAGTTCAAAATCCACTTTGGGAAGCTCTTGTTCCAAATCGTTTCCAAGTTCATTCAAAACGTTTTGACTTATATCTACTGGCAAATACCTGAAATTTGCCTCGATCTCTGATAAATGCTTCAGAAGCAATTTTGTCTTTTTTCCATCGCCTGCCCCAAGTTCTATGAGATCAAAACCTTCATTGAGATTGAATTTTTCTGCTATTGTAGGCGATTGATTTTGAAGGATGCTATATTCACATTCAGTCAAATAATATTCTGGCATAGCCATGATGTCCTGGAATAATTTATCTCCTTTTTCATCATATATAAATTTTGAGGAGAGTCGCTTTGGATATTTAGTAAGTCCAGATATGACATCCTTTTCAAATGCAGTATAAGTTGTTGGTTTTGCTGTTGGTTCCATGAAGTTTTTTGTCGATTTATTTTGCTAACCTTAAGCCACTCTGTTGCCACCTCATGTGAGGATGGAAAAAATTTCTGTATGTTTTTCTTGTATGCTTGTTTGAGGTCAAGGCTGAACCTCCTCGAAGTACTTTCTGATTGACCATAAATTTACCATTGTATTCACCAAGTGCTCCTGAAGCTTTTTGATAGTTAGGGTATGGTAAATAAGCACTTTCTGTCCATTCCCAGCGTTTTCCCCAGGAAAATTGTTCTTGTGCTATTTCCCATTCAGACTCAGTTGGAAGTCTGCAACCTTTCCACTGGGCAAATGCAAAGGCTTCATAATAAGAAATATGGCTTAAAACATGACTTGGGTCTAAGTATTCGAGACCGGTTAAATGATATTCTTCCCAGCCTTCTTTGGTTTTTTGCCAATATAAAGGATGTTCAATCTTTTCGTTTTGTATCCAATCCCAGGCATCAGCATGCCAAAGCAAAGGATCTTTATAACCATCGTTTTCTATAAACTCTAAAAACTCTCCATTAGTGACCAGCCGATTGCTGATTTCAAAATTTTCTAAAAACACTTTGTGTGCTCCAGATTCATTATCATAACTAAATTCGTTGGTATCGTGTCCAATTTTGTAAAGTCCTTCCTTAACCCTAAACCACTTTTGTTCAAAATCTTCATTAGTTTTCTCATCAAAATCTGGATTATACACCGGAAATAGTGGATTATGACCAAAGCAGTATTTGATATCCATTAACAGCAATTCTTGATGTTGTTTTTCATGGTGAATACCAATGTGAACTAAATCTAAAAGCTCTTTGTCTTTTGACGTTTCAAGTAGTTCCTTCATAGCTTTAGTAACATGAGTTCGGTATTGGAAAATATCACCGACCGTTGGTCTGGACATGTTGCCTCTATTGGCCCTCATCACTCTTTCGCCTTTCGTCTCATAGTAGCTATTAAATAAAAAGGGAAAGTCTTTATTGTAAAGCTGGTAGTCTTTTTTGTGTTTGGTTAAAATGAATACTTCAAAGAACCAACTCGTATGGGCTAAATGCCATTTTGTGGGTGATACAAACTCAACAGGTTGTATAACAAAGTCTTCTGTTTGAAGGGGTTCGCAAAGCAGTTTAGAAAAAGCTCTTGTTTCTATAAATTCCTGAATCATAAATCAGTTTTTTTTGAATTTACTAAAAAAGCCTTGGTTAGGTAAATTACTTTTGAATAATTTACCTTGCACTAAATAGCGACTTTACCCTTGATGTGGGGGTGAGGATCATAGTTTTCCAGCGTAAAATCACTAAATTCAAAATCGAAAATAGATTTGACTTTAGGATTGAGTTTCATAGTTGGTAACGGTCTAAATTCTCTTGAAAGTTGGAGCTCAACTTGTTCGAAGTGATTGTTGTAGATGTGAGCATCTCCGAAAGTGTGTATAAAATCTCCTAATTCCAAATCGCAAACCTGAGCAACCATCATTGTGAATAAAGCATAAGAAGCAATATTAAAAGGAACACCTAAAAATACATCGGCACTTCTTTGGTAGAGCTGGCAGGACAATTTCCCGCCGGCAACATAAAATTGAAAAAAAGCATGACATGGTGGTAGCGCTGCTTTCCCATTAGCTACATTGGTTTCAAAAGACTCGGAGGTATCTGGCATTACACTTGGATTCCATGCAGAAACCATCATTCTTCGGCTATTTGGATTTGTTTTTAAGGTGTGTATCAATTCTGAAATTTGGTCGATGTCTTCGGAATTCCAATTTCTCCATTGGTGACCGTAAACAGGACCCAAGTCTCCATTTTCGTTAGCCCATTCATTCCAAATCTTAACTCCATTTTCCTTTAAATATGAAATATTAGTATCTCCTTTCAGAAACCAGAGTAATTCATAAATGATGGATTTGAGATGAACTTTTTTAGTCGTGACAAGCGGAAAACCTTCATTAAGGTCAAATCTCATTTGATAACCAAACACACTCTTGGTTCCAGTTCCAGTTCTGTCACCTTTCTGGACACCATTTTCGAGTATATGTGAAATTAAATCGTGGTACTGTTTCATGAAACTAGAGTTTGGTTTAAAAATAGAAATTTTATTGACTAGACTTGAGGAATTTCAAATAGAATTTATCAATTTGATTCATTTGTAATTAAAATTCTAAAGTAGTGTCTAACCAAGAATCATCCCAGCAATGGTCGCAGACATGAGCGAAGCAAGTGTTCCTCCTATCAAAGCTCTTATTCCAAATTCTGAAAGTGTTTTTCTTTGACCTGGTGCCAGAGAACCAATACCACCAATTTGAATACCAATAGAAGCAAAGTTTGCAAATCCACATAGCATGTAAGTTGCCATGATAACTGACTTTTCAAAATTCAAACTAAGTACGTTTGCCGTGTTTTTGAGTTCAGCAAGCTGAATGTATCCTACAAATTCGCTCGCAACTAATTTAATACCAAGGAGTTGTCCCATTAACATGACATCTTCTTTGGCTACACCGATGAGCCACATTAGGGGAGCGAAAATAATTCCCAAAATGGCCTCAAGAGAAAACTTATTGTAAGGAGTATTTTCAGCTACTAAAGCATTAAGACTTGTAAATTCTCCTATCTTTTCAAATCCGTAATTGATAAAAGCAATTAAAGCAACAAAAACAAGAAGCATTGCAGCAACATTGGCAGCTAGTTTCAGGCCTTCAGTAGTTCCATTGGCAATGGCATCAAGGATGTTCGATCCAATTTTTTCTGAAGATACCTCTACGTTCGTATTGACTTTTTGTTGTTGTGGATATAAAATTTTAGAAATTACAATTGCACCTGGAGCAGCCATTACTGAAGCTGCTAAAAGATGTTTTGCAAATGCTAGCCTCATAATAGGGTCGTCTCCTCCAAGAAAACCAATGTAGGCTGCCAAAACCCCACCAGCGACTGTAGCCATGCCACCAATCATAACCAAAAGTATTTCTGAACGTGTCATACGTTCCAGATAAGCTTTTATCATAAGCGGGGCTTCAGTTTGACCCAGAAATATATTTCCAGCCACACTTAAACTCTCAGCACCGGATATTCCTAATAATTTGGAAAGTATCCAAGCCAAAGCACGTACTACTTTTTGAATGATCCCCAAGTAGAACAGAATAGAAGTTAAGGCTGAAAAGAAAATGATAGTCGGGAGAATCTGAAACACAAAAATATACCCGTAAGTACTCGTATCCATCAGGTCACCGAGAAGAAATTCAGAGCCTGCCGAGGTAAAATCTAAAATTTTCACAAAAATATTTCCAACAAATTCAAAAGCGGATTGAACAAAGGGAACTTTTAAAACCCCGATGGCTAAAATGAGTTGAGCTAGCAATCCAAAACCTACTGTTCTCCAGTTTATAGCTTTTTTATTTTTACTAAGTATAAAGGCTAACAAAAGAAGACTGAGCATTCCTAAGACACCTCTCCATAAACTATTAAAGCTAAAATTTTGATTAGCAACAATGACCTTAGACTCTAATTCTTTATTAGAGCCAACAAAATTTTTGGACTTTTGTTTTTTAAGTTGCAGGTCAAATGCACTTGAAGATAAGGTGATTAAAGAGTCAGAATTGAATTGAACTGTAAACTTTGTTTTTTCTAAAGCTCTTAAGTTTGGAACTAGCTCAAGTGTATCATCGCTTAGCTTGTAATCACCTTCATAGATAAGCTCTTTTTGGTTATGCTTAATACTAAAAAGTGAATCCTTAAAACTTATAATCTGCTGATCCTCAAGATATGTAGCTGAATCTTGATTTTGTTCTAATTCTATTTTCCAGTCACCTTGAAACGATTGAGAAAAAAGTAGAGTGGGAAGACACAACAAAAGTGCCCAGGTAAAGATTTTCATACTTTAGCTTCGTTTAGAAATTTCATCACGAATCTTTGCGGCTCTTTCATAATCTTCGTCATTAACAGCTTTATCTAAAAGTTCATTCAGTTTTTTTGTATTCATTTGACTGAACTCATTTTTGAAAGAAGATTTTCTTTCATCTTTTATGTCTTCAGTTTTTTCAAGATTTTCTGAGCTGTAAATATCAGCATCCTGATTCTTATCGCTCAGAAAAATTCCTGCCTTGTCCAAAATATTCTTGTAAGTAAAAATAGGAGCATCAAATCTCAAAGCTAAAGCAATGGCATCACTTGTTCTAGCATCTATAGTTTCTTCAATGCCATCTCTTTCGCAAATAAGACTTGAATAAAAAATACCATCAACAAGTTTGTGTATGATGACTTGTTTTATTGAAATTTGGAATCTGTCTGAAAAAGTCTTGAATAAATCATGAGTAAGTGGTCGGGGAGGTTTAATCTCTTTCTCTAAGGCTATAGCGATAGACTGTGCTTCGAAAGCCCCAATAACAATTGGCAACTGTCTGTCACTGTCCATATCACTAAGTAGCAGGGCATAAGCCCCATTTTGGGTCTGGCTGTAAGAAATTCCTTTTATGCTAAGTCTAGCTAAGCTCATACTACATTTTATTGAATAAAAAAGCGGTCTAAAATTTAAGAGCTGCTTAAAAATTAGACCGCCCTTAGAGGGGCACAATTTATAAAAATTATGAGTTATTCGCCTTAAATTCCTTCAGTTTTTCAATCAGTTGAGGAACGACTTCAAAAGCATCACCTACAATTCCATAATCTGCTGCTTTAAAGAAAGGCGCTTCTGGATCTGTATTAATGACCACTTTATTTTTGGAAGCACTAATACCAGCCAGGTGTTGGATAGCACCAGATATACCAATAGCAATATATAAATTGGAAGCTACTGGTTTTCCAGTTTGTCCCACGTGTTCTCCATGAGATCTCCATCCCATGTCACTTACAGGTTTTGAACAAGCCGTTGCAGCACCAAGAACGTCTGCAAGCTCTTTAATCATTCCCCAGTTTTCAGGACCTTTCATACCACGACCGGCAGAAACTACTACCTCAGCATCGGCAATGCTTACTTTATCTTTGTTTTTATCGACAGATTCCACGTTTATTTTAAAATTATCATCAGTTAATTCTGGTGAAAATTCTTCTTCTGAAAGGGATACCTCATTTTCTTTAAGACCAAAAGCATTATTGGACAATCCTAAAACTTTTACATCTGTAGAAATTGAAGTCATATTAAATGCTTTGTTGGTAAAAGCTGTTCTTTCTACCACAAATCCGTCTTCAAGTTTTGGTAAAGCAACTAGATTGGAGGCATAACCAGCATCAAGATTTACTGAAAGTAGTGGAGCTAAATATTTAGCATTAGCACTTTGACTAACCACTACAACTTTCGCTTCCTCTTTTTTAGAAGCTTGAGTAATTACTTCTGCATAAGCATCAGCATTAAATTTTGATAACTTGTCATGAGACACTTTCAAAACCTTTTCAACTCCATAAGTCTTGAGTTCATCAACATTTTCAGCATTAATAGTAACTGCGGTTACGCTTGTTCCCATTAAATCTGCAATTCCTTTGGCAAATGAAGCAACTTCATAAGCTGCTTTCTTAAGCTTGCCATTCTCTGATTCTGTATATACTAAAACTGACATAATCTTTATTTTAAAAAGTTATATAGCTTTTGCTTCATTGTGAAGCAAGTCTATCAATTTATCTAAATTATCTGCATCTACAAGTGTTACTTCACCTTTAGGTTCAGGTTTTCTGAAACTTTTAGCTTCAGTTTGTGTCTCTGCAGAAAGGGGTTCGACAACATTCAACGGTTTTTTTCTAGCCATCATTATTCCTCTCATATTAGGAATTTTGAGATCGCTTTCTTCAACAAGGCCTTTCTGACCACCGATGACTAAAGGTAATGAAGATTTTAAAGTTTCTTTACCACCGTCAATTTCTCTTACAGCTGTTGCTGTTTCTTCATCGATTTCGAGACTAACACAAGTATTGACGAAGTTAGCTCCAATAAGCTTAGCAAGCATTCCCGGCACCATTCCTCCATTGTAATCAATTGATTCTCTACCAGCAATTATAAGATCGTATTCACCATCTTTTGCAACCTTCGCCAGTTCTTTTGCTACTTGAAAACCATCAAGTGGTTCAGTATCGATTCTATGAGCGGAATCTGCTCCAATAGCAAGAGCTTTTCTTATTGTAGGTTCAGTGTCTTTTCCTCCAACTGTCACCACATCTACGGAGGCTCCTTGTTTTTCTTTAAACCACATTGCTCTGGTTAACCCAAATTCGTCATTAGGATTAATAACATATTGAACTCCGGTAGTATCAAATTTTGTATCGTTTTCTGTAAAATTGATCTTCGAAGTCGTATCAGGAACGTGACTAATACATACTAATATTTTCATGATTTTGAATTTTTTCTTGAATGATACAAATATAGTAGTTTCCTTTCAAAAATACTATGCATGCATAATAAAATTTTTATAAGATTCTTATGGTATATAGAAATTTGAATTGCTATTTTTGTGTTTCTTTTTAATAAAGGTAAATACATTTAAATGAGGACAATTCAATTTAGAGAAGCTATTGTAGAAGCAATGAGTGAAGAAATGCGTGCTGATGAGACTATCTACTTGATGGGAGAAGAGGTTGCAGAATACAATGGGGCATACAAAGCATCCAAAGGAATGCTGGACGAGTTTGGTGAGAAAAGAGTTATTGATACGCCAATTTCCGAGTTAGGTTTTACTGGAATAGGGATTGGATCTGCCATGAATGGTAACCGTCCCATCATTGAATTCATGACTTTCAATTTTTCTTTAGTTGGTATTGATCAAATTATAAATAATGCTGCTAAGATGCGACAAATGTCTGGCGGTCAATTCAATATTCCTATTGTCTTTAGAGGTCCAACAGGTTCTGCTGGTCAGTTGGGAGCCACACATTCTCAGGCTTTTGAGAGTTGGTTTGCTAATACTCCAGGCCTTAAAGTTGTCATTCCATCAAATCCTTACGATGCCAAAGGTTTACTGAAGTCAGCTATACGTGATAATGATCCTGTCATTTTTATGGAAAGCGAGCAAATGTATGGCGATAAAGGAGAAGTGCCTGAAGAAGAATACACTATTCCGTTGGGTGTTGCAGACGTAAAAAGAGAAGGAACGGATGTTACGATCGTGTCTTTTGGAAAAATTATAAAGGAAGCCTATAAAGCGGCTGAAGAACTTGAAAAAGAAGATGTCTCTTGTGAAATTATAGATTTAAGAACGGTCAGACCTTTAGATTATGATGCTATTTTGAAATCTGTAAAGAAAACAAATAGACTTGTGATACTTGAAGAATCATGGCCTTTTGGAAATATATCCACAGATATCACTTACAAAATTCAAAATGAAGCTTTTGATTACCTTGACGCACCTATTATTAAATTAAATACAGCGGATACTCCAGCTCCATATTCTCCGGTGCTTTTGGAAGAATGGCTGCCGAACAGTAAAGATGTTGTGAAAGCGGTTAAGAAAGTATTATATATTTAATTTCAATCAATTCAAATAACTAGCTTCATTTGTACAAAATTACATTTGAAGCTTTTTTTTATTTAATGAAAAACATCCTGTCCTTATTATTTCTTTTTTTGACACTGTCATCATTTGCTCAAACCAAAGTGAGTGGTTACGTCAAAGACACGTTTGGAAATCCAATACCTTACGTCAATGTGTTTTTTTCAAACTCATCTGAAGGGACTATTTCTGATGAAAATGGAAAATTTTACCTTGAGTCTAATAAATCCTATTCAGTGTTGGAGTTTTCTTTCATGGGCTTTAATAATTTAAAATTGCCTCTGGAGAAAAAAATCACTTATAATATAGAAGTTAAACTTGAAGAGAATTCGTCAGAACTAAGCGAAGTTATAGTTTATTCAGGAAAAACTTCAAAAAAAAATAATCCAGCAATAGATATTCTTGAGAAGATTTGGAAAAATAAACGCGAAAACGGAATTAAAAAGTTTGATCAATACCAGTATGATAAATACGAAAAACTTGAATTCGATCTTAATACAATAGACAGTTCACTTATAAATTCAAGGATTTTTAATGGAATGGAATTCATTTTTGACGATTTGGATACCAACAATGTTACTGGTAAAACATATCTGCCAATTTTTCTTAACGAAGCTGCCTCCAAAGTATATGGTAGCAATGTCCTTGATGCTGAAAAGGAAATCCTATTGGGTAACAAAAACTCTGGCTTTAGTAACAACCAAAACCTTATTGCATTTATAAAAGATCTCTATGCAGATTATAATATTTATGATAATTACCTGAAATTTTTCAGTAAAAGCTTCGTAAGTCCTTTGTCAACAACTGGAGTTGATAATTATAATTACGTTTTAACCGATAGCACCTTTATTGAAGATAAGTGGTGTTACAATATTGTATTCTACCCAAGACGTAAGGGGGAATTGAATTTTAAGGGAGATTTCTGGGTAAATGATACGACCTGGGCTATTAAGAAAATTAATCTTTCCATGTCCAAAGGAGCAAATATCAATTGGGTGAAAGATGTGTATATAGAGCAAGAATTCGATGTCCTTAACGACTCAGTTTTTTTAATTACCAAAGATTTGTTTATGACTGATTTTTCCATAAACAAAAAAGAAGAATCGCGAGGTGTCTATGGCAAACGGACTACGCTTTATGATAATTATACTTTTGATAATCCTAAGGGAAATGCATTTTACAAGTATCAACCAGAAGTTTTTAATGAACAAGCTTATAACAGAGATGATAAATTTTGGGCTCAAAACAGACAAGAAGAACTGAATAAAGATGAACGTCAAGTATACAATATGCTTGATACGTTGCAAACAGTCGATGCTTTTAAGAGGCTTTATAATGTAGGTACTATATTGGCAACTGGCTATTGGGAACAAAAAGGTTGGGATTTTGGACCGGTATTTTCTACGTTTGGATATAATGAAGTAGAGGGAATTCGTTTAAGAGTTGGAGGAAGGACTTATTTTTCTCAAAACGATAAATGGAGGCTACAAGGTTTTTTGGCTTATGGTTTTGGAGATGATAAGTTTAAATATGGCCTTTCCGGAAAATGGCTGATAGACCCAAAGATGAGGCTTATTATTAGTGGAGGAAATCGCAGAGATGTTGAACAATTAGGAGCTAGTCTTACAAACACTACAGATGTATTGGGAAGAAATCTGGCATCTTCATCTGTACTTACAGTTGGTTCCAATACGAGTCTTACCAATATTAATCTGACTAGTTTATCATTAAGCTTTGAGGCGTTTAAGAATTTCAACATGAGATTTGAAAGTAACTTTAAACGTCTAGAATCTGCTTCAGATCAATTTAGTCTTGATTATTTCTCGAATCCAGAACGTACAGAAACTAAAGGTGTAACAGAACAAGTTGAAATTTCTACTGTAGCTCAATTTTCACCAGGACGTAAAACTACAGGGTATGGTGTGGAGCGTGTCATAGTAAACGATGATGATTATCCAGAATTTCTACTCAATTATACTAAAGGTCTTGGAAAGATAACTACTTCAGACTTTGATTATGAAAAAATCCAATTCTATTACAGACAGCCTATACAAATAGGTGGATTCGGTAAATTTGTCTCAAATATTGAAGTAGGTAAAACCTTTAGCCAAGTACCATTAAGTCTGCTGGATATCGTTCCTGGAAATCAGACTTTATTTTCCATACAAGGAACATTCCCTCTTTTGGATTTTTATGATTTTGTTACAGATACTTATGCCAGCGTGAATTTTGAGCACAATTTTAATGGAAGATTTTTCTCAAGAATTCCCTTTTTAAGAGAATTGGATTTGAGAGAGATTATTTCTGTAAGAGCAGTTTCTGGAAGTATTTCAGAAGAAAATCAATTGCTGAACGCTTCTTTTACAAATCCGGTATTGAGAGCTCCAGACCAGGAGCCTTATTGGTCATATAGTATCGGAGTGGATAATATATTCAGAATTCTCAGGATAGATTTTCACTTCAGAGGAAATTATAACGATATTCCTGGAGCCCGAAAATTTGGGGTCACAGGAGGTTTTGGATTCAGCTTCTAAAAAATTTTCAAATAAAATAATTCGCAGTTAGGGTTGCTTTCTTTAGTGTTGTTCTATAAGTGAACTATAAAACAAAAACACAATGAAAACCTTAAAAACGATATCAGGAATTTTAGGATTAGCACTTCTATTTTCTTGTTCTTCAGACGACTCAAGTACAGACCCAAATCTGGCCAATGTTCCAAAATCAAATCTTGAAATCAGAGCTATGGCAACTACTAATGCTAATACAGCAAGTGGGGCAAAATCAGCATCTGACGTAGAAGTTTCAGAATTTCTTATCAACATCAAAAACATTGAGTTCGAATTTGCAGACGGATTCGGAATTCCAGAAAATGGATCTGGAAGCTCAGATGATGATGACGATAATATCAGCTTTGAAGAATTACCAGATGAGATCGTTGCTTATTTAGATGAAAATTATACAAACGATCCTTTCTGTAAAGGAGAGTTAGAAGATGATGACGAGGACAATGATCCCTACAGATATGAGATCGAATTACAAAGCGGAACCGAAATTTATTTTACGGAAGACTTCAGCGTTTATGCTATCGATCACGATGATGACGGATGTGAAATAGATGATAAAGATGACGATGATGATCGGTTTGATTCTGAAGATGAATTTGAATTGAACGGTCCATTTGAGCTTAGTTTAAACTCTGGCGAAGTGACTGTAGTGCAAGTAGATATTCCAGTAGGAGAGTATGAAGAAGTCGAATTTGAGATGGAAAGAAGTAATAATTCTACAAGCGACCTTTACCAGAAGTCTATCTTAATCAGAGGAACAATTTCTGGAACACCATTTGAATTTTTCCATACTCTGGAAGAAGATTTCGAAGTAGATTATGAGGATGTAGGACAAAATCTTGTGATCACAGAAGATAATAGCAATTCAATAGCTTTTGAATTCGATCTCGTTTCAGTATTCAATCAGGTTGATCTTTCTAATGCAACAGATGGCAATGAAAACGGTACTATAGAAATAAGTCCTGAAGATGAAGATGGAAACAGACAGTTGGCGAATAGAATCAAAAATGCCATTAAGCAATATGTAGATCTTTTAGATGATTAATTAATGTTTGGTTTCGAATTTGGAATCCCTGTTACTCAAGTAGCAGGGATTTTTTTGTTGGCTAATATTAATACTGGTTTCTTCTGAATTTGCTCCCGTTTAACTAATTAATATAGAAGCTTGCTTTAAGATCTTGCAAACTTAAAACAGGGGTTCGGGCTTGTTTTAAAACTGAAGGTTTTGATTTGAATCCAGCTAATCTTATCAAGGCTTATTGCTGCTAACTATTGTAACTAAAGGAAACTTTACAGGAACAGGTTTATAATTCGTCTCCCAGGGTATTGTTGAAACTTGATAGGATAAAGACTTTATTGAAGATTACATCAAAATCTATTTTCAACCTCAATTGTTCCAACTCCTTTTCTTCCAAACCATAACCAATATGATCTACTAAAATGAGCTACCAAGTTGTAATGCACTTTTTCTAATGGTTTTTTTGTGGTGAAATTGATTGAGTCTGAGAACTTCAACAGCTATGACATTATTAATAGAAAAATTTGGTGTTCTGTTTCCGTTTAGCTCATAGGTGATATCTGTATGCCCTGTCGATTTTAAATACGCTAAGACATTTTTTTCCTCTCTCTTCAAATCTTTTTTAGGATTTTATCTCCTTTCTAATTTTAGATTTAATCTGGCTTAAAATGATAAGAACGGCAATAATAGGAATGGTTCCAATGAAAAGTGAAGAGGTTTCCTCTCCGCTAATAAGTTTGAAAATGATAAGACCTAAAAAGACTACCCAAATGAAAAAAATTATGTAAAAAATTATACTCAAAATATTAAGCTTTTTCTTTAAATCTTGTTGTGAAGGCTTTTGGTTTTCATCCATATTATGTCATTTAGATTTTCTCGAAAGTTAATAAACTCTGTTCTCCAGAATCATCGTCTTCATCTATTAATTCAATTTTGCTTGGATTAGCAAAAGCATCAACAAGCCAATCTTCGTCTAGTTCCTCCAACACATCACTTTCTTCAATATCGATTTCAAACACCAGCTCATCGTCATCAATTTCAGCCAGCCAATCCCCTGTAAACGTATCACCAGAAGCTAAATTTTCTACGAAAATAGTATTATCAGTATTGAATGTGAATCTATAGTCTTCATAAATTAGTGTTTGATCTTCTCCATCATCATTGATGTAAGTTATAATCCTGAACTCCCCTGAAGTTATGAAAGTAATAAATTGTTGTAATCTTGAAGAGTTATTATCATCAAAAATGCTTGGATTAAAACACTCTGAATCAAGATTTTGAATTGCAGCGTTGAGCTCTAAATTGGAGGTTATAGATTCGTTTTGCCCCTCAATGAAAATATTAATGGGATAAATGATTTGATAAAAACTATTATTTAGTTTTAAACTTTGTGTTAAGTTATAAAGCTGAGCTCGGTTTTGAATGGTTCTACTGTTGGTAAATCCATTATTGGCATCAAAAATATTAATATTAAGAGGGTAATTATAATCCAGGCAATTAATTTCGGTGCTTCCTTCTATGCCTGCATTTACAGCTTCAAATTCAGCTTGGTTTTCAACTGAGATCAATTCGTAATTTGGTAAAGAAACATCTACAGGGAACGTGATATCAATCTCATAGTCATTTGGAATGTCGGTTAGCTCGTCAATCAAATTTTGGTAATCGTCAAATTCAGTAATAGTAAAAGTGGTTTCAGAATTCAAAATCACCTCAAAAGGGAACTCAAGTCTAAGACTATTTGTATTGTCTATAAAATCATCAAAAGCTGTAGGGTTTTGCGTAAGTCTTGAGATAAGATTACTCAGCTCACTTTGGCTGGATAAACTTGTAGTGTCTTCAACTTGTTCAAAAAATTCTTCATCCTGACAACTAGCAAGTAGAACTATTATCAAAATGAAATAAAGTTGCTTCATTGTTTGTAAATTCATAAAAACCCTTTTATATAAAACAAATATGATTCATTTTACCCTAAGTATGTGGTAGGGTAAAATTATATTAAATTGTTTTATTACTGTACAGAGTATTGCATATTTAGCCCATGGAAAAAAATCTAGCCGATAATGTCTGCGATGAAAAAGTATATGAACGTGTTTATAACAGTTACTCAGAGGTTATAAATAATTATTTTTATTACAAATTTGGCAACCAAGAAATGGCTGAAGAATCTGTGCAAGAGGCTTTTATTAAGTTATGGGAAAATTGTAAAAAAGTACCCTTAGCAAAAGCTAAATCTTATCTATACACTGTTGCCAATAACTTGTCGTTAAACAGATATAAACATAAAAAAGTTGTTTTGAAGTATGCTAAGACTGTTCCTCAGCATACAGAGGATAAACAAAGTCCAGACTATAAAATGGAGGAGGAGGAGTTTAAAGTCAAACTAGAGAAGGCCATTCAAGACCTATCGGAAAAACAACGAACGGCCTTTTTACTTCACCGTATCGATGAAAAATCTTACAAGGAAATTGCAGAAATCTTAAATATAAGTGTGAAAGCTGTGGAGAAGAGAATGCAAAAGGCTCTAGAAAGCCTCAGAGAAAAAATAGAAGCCTTTAAGTAGGGTAGGAAGCAATTGAAGTGTTATAGTTATAGAACCAAATTCGATGAAAAAAAAATACAATTTAGCCGACTGGCTTGATAACAAAATAGACGATCAGTCCATAGAAGATGTGAGTGGGTTTGACACCCTTAAAAAGATTAAATATTATTCAGGCTGGTTAGAAAAGCCAGATTTCAATAAAGATAAAGTTCTTGAAAATTTAAAAAGTACAAGGACAACTAAAAAGAAAAAATTCAATTGGTCTATTGCCGCTTCTATTTTAATCATCTTAGGGATTTCTTCGCTTATCTTTATATTATCTGTCAAAGATTTTACTTCACAGATCAATTCTCAAGAAACGGTCTTATTGCCAGATGATTCAAAAGTTATTTTAGCTCAAAACAGTAAGTTCCAGTTTAATAATTGGTTCTGGAATTTTGACAGAACAACCAAACTCAACGGACAAGCCTACTTTGAAGTTGCTAAAGGAAAAACATTTACTGTGAAAACCAATTCTGGAAAAGTAAAAGTTTTAGGAACTCGCTTTGACGTAAAATCAAGAGATTCGATTTTTAAAGTAGTTTGCTACGAAGGTTCTGTAAAAGTAATTTTTAAAAATGAAGAAAACATACTTAAGAAAGGCCAGTTCATTACCTATCAAAATGGAAAAAAATTAGAGCAGAGTAATATTTACAATGAAAAACCAGAATGGGTTTCCAAAACCCATCAATTCAAAGGTGTAAGTCTCTCTGAAGTCATGCAGCAGCTTGAACAAGATTATCAAATTGAAGTAGATATAACCCAAGTTACTGAAGACAAAAGATTTTCAGGTACATTGCCCTCAGATAGTTTGTCTCTTGCTTTGGACATTTTGAGTAAAACTTATCAAATGAATTTCTCAGTCATCAACGAAAATAAATTTATTTTTGTTGATGATGATCAAGAATAAATTTAGGCTCAACTCTTTTTTTGTAGTTATTCTGATTTTAATTAGCTACAATATGCAAGCTCAATCTCAAGAAAAGATTGAGCTTGTTGTATTGCTCAATGAATTTGAAGATGAATATGCGGTTAGCTTTAACTATTTATACGAAGATTTAGTAAACACTGAAGTGATAAGGCCTTCAAGAACTAATTCTCTTACAGAAGCTTTAGATTTTATAAGTAATCAATTCCCATTAGAATTCACCTCTATTTCAGAAAGTAGTATTTCTGTCAATTACAATAAAACAGTTCACTGCCTTAGTTTTTATAATGCCAGAACGAGAAAATCGATACCTGGTGTTGAAGTTATCTATGATAATCAAACTTTAGGCTATTCCAACCCAATGGGTAGAATCTTTATCGATGAATCTATAAATGCGGTTGAACTTCAGTTTGCTCATCCCAACTATTACGATACTGGGGTAGATTCCTCAATTCAAAATATAGACTCCTGCAAAACGTTCTATTTGTTTCCAGAAATCGAACTCGATGAAGTACTGATCAAGGAATACCTCACGAAAGGGATTTCTCTCAACCCTGACAATAGTTTGAAAATAATACCTCAGGAATTTGGGGTTCTTCCGGGACTTATCAATGCAGATGTTTTGCATAGCCTGCAATATGTCCCAGGAATTGTAAATACCGATGAAACTATCGCTCAAATAAATGTCCGCGGTGGAACTCATGATCAAAACCTGGTATTATGGAATGGCTCAAGAATGTACCAAACTGGTCATTTCTTTGGTATGATATCGGCGATAAACCCGTTGATCAACCATAAAATAAAAGTCATCAAAAATGGAAGTTCAGCCTTTTACAATGAGGGAGTTTCTTCCGTCATTGATATTTCTTCGCGAGAACACTCACAAGAATTTGATCGTAACTTACAGCTGGATTTTTTAAGCGCCAACGCTTATGCTTTGCTGGAGCTAAATAGAAAATCCAATCTACAGGTGGCTTTAAGACGATCCTTGACAGATGTCTGGGAATCTCCAACCTACAATGGATTTACAGATAAAGTTTTCCAGAATACCGAAATTCAGGATCTTCTACAGGGCGATAACAACAGGACCACAACACATCAAGAATTGCAGTTTTTTGATGTATCACTCCAGTACGATTATGAATTTGACTCTGGAGATAAATTAAATTTTGATGTTCTGGCCATCCAAAATGAACTCACCTTCGATGAAGTTTTAGAAACTACCCAAGAGCAAAAGCGAAACGATTTTAAACAAGGAAATTTTCTAGCCAACCTGACTTATAAAACGGATTGGAGTGATAAGCACTCCAGTTCCATTGCTTTTAATGCCTCGTTTTACGAACTCGAAGCTTTCAATCAATCCGTCCTGTCTAATCAGGAATTGTTGCAAACCAACCAAGTGGTTGATCTCAAATTTAGTCTTAGGGATTCTTACCGATTTTCAGAACATTTTACTTTAAATAGTGGATATCAATTTAGCGAAGTTGGAGTTACAAACAACAGTGCAGTTACTTCTCCAGAGGTCATCCTAAGAGCGAAAGAAGTGCTCAGAACACATTCTGGGGTTGGTGAGTTGACCTACATTTCCAAAGACGAAAAGGTAATGACTCGCGTAGGAGTAAGAGCCAATTATTACACTGGTTTTGATGATGTAAGGTGGGAGCCAAGATTCAATTTTAGTTATCAGGCTAATCGCTATTGGCGATGGAATCTGCTTGGAGAGATCAAAAATCAGACACTTACACAAGTCATCGATCAGCAACAGGATTTTCTTGGAGTAGAGAAAAGGCGCTGGGTAACTGCCGATGAAGAAAATTTCCCAATTATCAACAACAAGCAAATCGAGGTTGGTTTCAATTTTAATAAAAAAGGCTGGTTGTTGCAGGGTAGCTTATATCACAAAATAGTCGAAAGCATTTCATCTGGTAGTCAGGGATTCCAAAATCAGTTGGAATTTTTACAAATCAACGGAGACTATGAAGTGACAGGCTTTGAGGTGTTAGTTCAAAAACGCATCCATGATTTCAACTTTTGGGTAAACTTTTCTGTGATGGAAAACACCTATGATTTCAATAACTTTTCGCCTCAGCAATTCGCCAATAATTTTGAAATTACCCAGAGCTCAGCTTTTGGTGCGAGTTTTACTACAGATCAATTGAAGTTATCACTCGGAGGTCGTTATTTTGCTGGAAGACCTACTACAGAGATAGATTTTCAAAATCCTATTTTAACTCCAGAAACCAATCCAAGACTAAACTTTTTAAGTCCTAACGAGAGTAATCTTGAAGATTACCTTCAAATCAATTTTACGGCTACTTATCAATTTCAGCTTTCGAAGTCTTTGATCAGAACAGGGTTTAGCATTTTGAATCTGCTCAACAGCAATAACCTTACGCAACAATTCTTCAGGCTCGACGACTCCAATTCCTCTGTGGAAAATGTAAGAATCCAAAGCCTGGAGTTGACGCCAAATGCCTTTATTTCAATTCAATTTTAAAACTTGATTGTTTTTTTCACTTTCTTCTGAATTTGTTACCGTTCATCTTAAACATTCTACGACTCATCAAAAACTTCAGAATAAAACTAGACTTCCACTTTACTTTTGGATTGAACTTAAAACCTAAAAGTCATGAAAAATTTAGTAAGATTAGCTCTAATGCTTGTAATGTTTAGTTATCAAAATCTAACTGCTCAAGAAAAAACAACACTCATCGTAGAGTTTGAAAACATTGAAAATGTATCTGGAACTCTGTATATCGGAGTTTTCGAGAAAGAAAATTTTCTCAAGAAACCAATTTTTGGTAAAAGTATTGATGTGAAAAACTCATCTCATAAGATTGAGTTTAAAGATTTGGATCACGGAGTTTATGCTGTTTCTGTTTTTCAGGATCTGAATGGCAACAGAACAATGGATGCGCAGAGCAACGGAATGCCAACGGAGCCATGGGCAATGTCTGGAACTCCAAACCCTATGGCTGCACCAATTTGGGAAGAAGTAAGCTTTCAATTTGATGATAAAAATAAAGCAGTAAAATTGAAGATTTAAACCTCAATCCATTTTCATAAGTAAAGCCTGATGAAGAAAGACTTCAGCATCAGGTTTTTATTTGTTTTTGTTGTTAGAATAGTCAAAGTTTTTCTTATTTTTGCCCTCCTTAAATTTTATATAAAAAAGTGATTATGACATTTGATGTGTTGATAGAAATTCCAAGAGGAAGTAGAAATAAATATGAGTACGATTTCGATTTAAAGCAGATACGTTTTGATAGAATGTTACATACATCTATGATGTACCCAGCAGATTATGGTTTTGTACCAGAAACTTTGGCGCTGGATAATGATCCTATAGATGTTTTAGTATTGTTCACAAACCCTGTAGTTCCTGGGTGTGTTGCCAAAGTAAGACCTGTGGGCGTTTTGAACATGTCTGATGAAAAAGGTCCTGATGAAAAAATTATATGCGTGCCTGTTGCAGATCCAATGGGAGACGATGTTCATAAATTTTCAGATTTGAATCCTCATACTATTAAGGAAATTGAGCATTTCTTCAGAACTTATAAAGACTTGGAGAACAAAGAAGTAATCATTGGGAACTGGGGAGATGAAAAGGAAGCCCAAGAACTAGTGGATAAAGCTATTGCTAGATATAAAGAAAGCGATACGGTTACTCATAATTTTAGTTTATAGTAACAACGCTTAACCTAAACAAAAAAGCCACTTTATTGAAGTGGCTTTTTTAGATTACAAAACATTCAAAAATAGATTTCAAATTCTTATTTTTGCTGAAATTCAGAAGAAATTATGTTCGATAGTTTAAGTGATAAGTTAGATAAGGCCTTTCATGTCTTAAAGGGGCACGGTCAGATAACAGAGGTAAATGTAGCAGAGACACTTAAAGAAGTGCGGAGAGCCCTTGTGGATGCCGACGTCAACTTTAAAACTGCCAAAGAATTTACCAACACAGTTAAAGAAAAAGCTTTAGGTCAAAACGTACTTAAAAGTCTTAAGCCTAATCAGCTTATGGTTAAGATCGTCAAGGACGAATTAACCGAGATGATGGGTGGTGATGCAGAAGGTATTGACCTGTCTGGAAATCCAAGTGTCATCTTAATGTCAGGCCTTCAAGGGTCTGGTAAAACCACTTTTTCTGGTAAGCTTGCTAATTTTCTTAAAACTAAAAAAACCAAAAAGCCTTTACTTGTTGCCTGTGATGTATACAGACCAGCTGCAATCGATCAATTGCATGTGGTAGGTGAGCAAATAGGGGTTGAGGTGTTTTCTAACAAAGAAGAGAAAAACCCAGTTACAATTGCAGAAGCTGCTATAGCTCACGCCAAGCAAAACGGGCATAATGTTGTGATTTTGGATACGGCTGGTCGCTTGGCTGTTGATGAAGTGATGATGAACGAAATATCCGACATCTACAAAGCTGTTCAGCCACAGGAAACTTTGTTTGTTGTAGATGCCATGACAGGTCAGGATGCAGTGAATACTGCAAAAGCCTTTAACAATGTCCTCGACTTTGATGGTGTTATTTTGACCAAACTTGATGGTGATACTAGAGGTGGTGCTGCTATTTCTATTAAATCTGTAGTCAATAAACCTATTAAGTTCATAGGTACCGGTGAAAAAATGGATGCTATTGATGTGTTCTATCCTTCAAGGATGGCAGATCGTATTCTGGGTATGGGTGATGTTGTGTCTCTTGTTGAAAGAGCTCAGGAGCAATATGATGAAGAGGAAGCTAGAAAGATTCAAAAGAAAATTGCTAAAGATAAATTCGGTTTTGATGATTTCCTGAAACAAATTCAGCAAGTCAAAAAAATGGGTAGCATGAAAGATTTGATGGGTATGATTCCTGGTGCTGGAAAAATGATGAAAAACATGGATATTGATGATGATGCCTTCAAGCACATAGAAGCCATGATTCATTCTATGACTCCGCTAGAAAGGGAAAATCCTACCAGCATTAATGCTAGCCGTAAAAAAAGAATAAGTAAAGGTTCTGGTACAACAGTCCAGGAAGTCAATCAACTTTTGAAGCAATTTACCCAAATGAGCAAGATGATGAAAATGATGCAAGGTGGCGGTGGAAAGAAGATGATGCAAATGATGAAAAATCTTCAGTAAAAGAAATTTTTCACAATTTAATGTTTGCAAGAATCTATTGTTCCTCAGTAGATTCTTGTTCTATTTTCCACTCTTGGTAACTGGTTAAATCTTTGTCAACGAGTCTAATTACAAAACCAAAAACAGTCAAATCATCCAGGTAACCCACAAAAGGGATAAAATCTGGAATAAGATCTAGTGGATTGATAATATAAAGAGCAGTAAAAATCATCGCTGCCAGAGTTTTCCAGGGTGTTTCAGGGTAATTCTTCTGCTTGACATCCTTTAAAAATTGAAACATCAGAATAATCTTATCCTTATATTTCTTCCAATCCGGATGATTTATTTTTGCAAATAGTTGATCTTTTTTGTCGAGTACAACATCAAAATCAGTTTCTGAAACAGATTTGATGCCATCCTTTACAAAGTTTTCATCAACTTTATTCTGTGTTTTCTTCCCTAATACTTTCATTTAATTTTTTTTCAGCTTCAGATTCAAACTCTCCATATTCTTTTTTATAAATCATAACTACCAATAAAAATAAGGATAATAACAATGGTCCAAAAATAAGACCTATAAATCCAAATAATGGAACTCCAATAATAACTCCAATTAAGGTAATAAGAGGGTGTTCATTTGCCATTTTCTTAAGAACGAGAAGTCTTACAATATTATCTGAAGAACCCACTACAATTAGTCCATAAGCCAATACACCTATAGCTCCAAAGGTATCACCTTGATAATACATCAACAAGGTGACAGGTATAAATCCTATCGCAGTTCCTATAAATGGAATCATGGAGCCAATGGTTGTAATTACAAACCAAAACATAGCTTCTGGAACTCCAAATATCCAATAACCGATCAATGAAATTATTCCTTGAAACAGGGCTACCATAGGAATACCAATAGCATTGGCTTTCACTTTTTTCGCAGATTCGGAGCCTATTAGCTTCAGGTTTTCTACATCTATGGGAATATAAGTTTCCATAGAGATGGTTAGTTTTTTTTCATTCAGAAGCATGTAATACAAAAGGAAGTACATTATACTTACGGCAATAAAAATTTCAAAGGTGCCTCCAGCAAGACCTTGAAGATTACTGGAAAGCCAATCTGTTACCGCTGAGCTATCTATTTTATCGCTGATTTTATAACCGCTAATTTCTTCAAGTTGGACAAGCTGCGCTTTTGCCGCTTCTACCACTTTTTCAGAATTCTTTATGGCTTTGCTCACTTTTGAAGAGAGCATAAGAATGATACTGAGCACAGGGACTAAAATCAAAATAAATGAGCCTAGCATCAAAACACTTACGCTTAATGTAGCATTCCAGCCCTTTTTTAGCATTTTCTGCATTAAGCCTTTCAGTAATACATAAAAAGTGATTGCTCCTAAAACTCCGGAGATGTAGGGCAGAATTTCACTAAAAATAAGCCATCCCAAGGATACAATAATCAAGAGGATAAAGAGTTGCCTTACTAGTCTTGGCGTAAGTTTTTCCATTTTTACTTAGCAAAAATTTGGCTCGTATCTTTAAAGCTTTTGAACTCAAGGGCATTGCCACTGGGATCTTTAAAGAACATAGTTGCTTGTTCTCCTGGTTTTCCTTCAAACCTGATGTAAGGTTTGATTACAAATTCAATCTTATTTTGTTTTAACCGATCAGCGAATTCGTGAAAAGCTTCCCATTCTAGCACAACTCCGAAGTGTGGTACAGGTACTTCATGGCCGTCAACAAGACTAAAAGCGTCTGGGTTTGGCTGATGGTTTTTGTCTTCATGAATCACAAATTGATGTCCGAAAAAATCGTAATCAACCCAATGAGTGTCGCTACGCCCTTCTTTGAAGTTTAACGTATTTGTATAAAACGCCCTGGCTTTTTCTAGATTATTAACTGGAACTGCTAAGTGAAACGGGTTTAGTGAGGACATATCTATGTATTTTATGAGTTGTTATTTTTATAAAGATCTTTCACTTCGTCTATTGTAAGATGTCTGTACTTCCCTTTATCCACGTCTAAATTAATATTTTTTATTCTAGTGCGTTTCAATGTTCTTACTCTATAATCTAAAGCTTCACACATTCTGCGTATTTGGCGGTTTAGGCCTTGTGTCAAAATTATTTTGAAGCTTCGGTCACCTAATTTTTCAACCTCACACTTTCTGGAAATCGTGTCCAGGATTGGAACTCCATTTCTCATTTTGGTAATAAACTCATCTGTAATCTGCTTATCTACAGTTACTAGATATTCTTTGTCGTGGTAATGTCGGGCTCTGAGGATTTGGTTGACAATTTCACCATCGTTTGTCATAAGTATAAGGCCTTCACTCATTTTATCTAAACGTCCTATTGGAAAAAGTCGAGTTGGATAATTGACAAAATCGACAATATTGTTCTTTTCAACCTTAGAGTTTGTAGTACAAACAACGCCCTTTGGCTTATTGACTGCCAAATAAACTTTTTCTTCAGTTTCAAATTTCACCAGATTCCCATCAACAAAGACCTGATCACCAGGACTTACCTTAGTACCCATTTCAATATAGTTTCCATTGATGGTGACTCTGCCTTGTTCAAGAAGTTTATCGGCTTCTCTTCTGGAGCAAAATCCAGCCTGACTTAAGTACTTATTTATGCGAATCCCGTTTTCACTCATTTCTATTGCTTTAAGAACTTTAAAATTTCTTCATGAATACTCACTTTATTTAGAGAATGACCAGCGCCTTCTGTTATTTTAAGTACAGAATGTTTTAGGTTTTCATGTATCGCCTTAGCTGCTGAAACTGGAGCAACCTTGTCATATTCATCATGAATGATCAAGGCTTCCTTTTCAATGTTCTTCGAAAAGTCAGCGATTGAAAACTCATCAAAGTGATAATCAAATTTCTTTTTAAAAAAATCATCTAGTGCAAGCATGAATTTGTCATTCAATCGAAGTATTCGCTTGTAATCACTCATTATTTCTGTCATTTCTGAGGGGGCTCCCAGTAAAACCATCTTTTCCAGAAAAGGACTTTGCTTTAGATATTGGTTGTAAACTATCGTCATGGCTCCAACGCTATGGCCTATAATAAACTTTGGTCGATATAACTTCAATAGGCGGTCAAGACATCTGGAATACATTGGAACACTTAAAACTTTTCCATCAGAATATCCATGAGCAGGACCATCGAAGGCAATGATGTTGTAACTTTCTTTTTGCAAGCGCTGGATCAAGTCCTTCCACCTATAAGAATTACTGTCCCAGCCGTGAATTAAAACCACTGTTTTACCTTCCCCTTTCCAGTGATAAATCTGAACTTTATTGGATTCTAATTCAATAGATGTTGTTTTAGCTTTGTTCAGAAAAGTCTCTTGCTCAGGCTTCACTTTTCCTTTTCTTGGAGAAGAGAATAATTTATAAGCCTTTAAAACAGCTTTTTCAGGATTTATCCTGAAAAGTGAATTCAACCTCAAGCCTATAATTTTCGGTAAGTACTTATTAACGATTTTTTTTGAAGCTTTCATATTAAAAAGAAATTACAGGATAATAGGAATAAAAGGCACTACAAGTTTGGCTCTTCAAACCTTATCCAGAAATATTTAAAAGGAGCCTCGTCTGGAATTTGATTAGCCTCAATTTTAATTTCTGAGTCAAACTTTAGCTTGCTCGGCAAATGTTTTTTATCAATTACAATGTAAGCGCCTATTTCATTTATACTTAATATGACACTATTGATACTATTTTGGATATTATCAATTTTATAATTTTCGTAGATCGTTTTGAAATTACTATCAATACTTAAGCCTTTTTTGGTTCTGTATTTCGGATCTAGAATTTGAACTTCATTAATCGTAACTAAAGAGTCGTTTTGATAATTTGGTTCAATCACTAAGGATATGTTTCCCTCTTTATTAAATACTTCTATTTCACTGACTTTATTGAATTTTGATTCCAAATCAAATTCAGCAATAGAATCGTTAACCAAAATCGTACTGACCTCGTTTACTTTGGTTGAAGGAGATAGAAGGCCCAGCTTATTTTTTGCAATGATCGTTTCAGAATCTGAAGTATTACAGCTTGTTGAGAGGATCAACAAGAAAATGGAAGTAACAGGTATAAGCTTCATGATAATTTTTTTCAAAAATAAATAAAGTCGCTAACATGAAAGCATGCTTTCTGCTATATAAGTTTAGAATTATGTTTTAAATCAAATTATGCTTTCAGTATCTTTGCAATATGCAAAATGAAAATATAGAAAAACTTGTACATAAAGGTGTAATGCTTCCCCTTATGGAAGAATTTTACACTATACAGGGCGAGGGATATCATACAGGAACAGCAGCCTATTTTATTAGGATTGGAGGATGTGATGTAGGTTGCCACTGGTGCGATGTAAAAGAAAGCTGGGATCCAGAAAAACATCCACCTACCCAAATTGGTTCTATCATAGAAAATGCTAAAAAATATAGCAATACGATTGTTATTACAGGTGGTGAGCCCTTGACCTGGGACATGTCTCTACTTACGGAAGGTTTAAAAGCTAATGGATTGAACATTCATATAGAAACCTCCGGAGCTTATGATATGACTGGCGTTTGGGATTGGATTTGTTTATCACCAAAAAAAATAAAACTGCCAAAACCTGGGATTTATCCACGAGTGGACGAACTCAAAGTAATTATCTACAATAAAAGTGATTTTAAATTCGCTGAAGAACAAGCAGCACAGGTTTCAGAAGATTGTGAATTATTCTTACAGCCTGAGTGGAGTGTTAGAGAAAAAATGACGCCTCAAATTGTTGAATATGTGATGAAATATCCTAAATGGCGTATTTCTCTTCAAACGCATAAATACTTAAATATACCTTAAAGCATAGCTACTTTAGTTAATAAATGTTAATAATAAACTTTTATAACATAAATTTTCAAACCGTAGCTTTCTTCTTTCCGTATCTATGTTAAACAAATAAATACATACTTATGAAAAGAATTAAAAATTTTACACTATTATTCATTCTAGGTTTACTAGTAGTGTCATGTGACAATGATGATAGTTTAAACCCTGTTACAGATCCTGTCTTAGATAACATTAGATATGATCTGGATGAAAGATCAGAATCTGGTGTCCGTGGTGATGCAGTTTTCAATGAGCAAGCTGATGGCTCTGTCCAACTTATTCTTGAAGTTGAAGGTACTTCGGCTGGAAATATGCACCCAGCTCATATTCACATGAATTCTGCTGTAGAGGGTGGAAGCATAATTGTATCCCTGGAGCCTGTTGACGGAGAAACTGGTTTGAGTATAACAACATTTACATCGTTGGATGATGGTACGCCTTTAAGTTATGAAGATATTTCTGAACTTGATGCTTATATCAACGTACATTTAAGTGCTAATGATTTAGGTACAATTGTAGCACAGGGTGATATTGGTCAAAATGAATTGACTGGTGAATCCAAAAGTTATGATCTTGAAGAAAGAGCAGTACCTGGAATAAGTGGTTCTGTCCTTTTTGAAGAACGATTGAGCGGTGAAGCACTTGCTACAATAAGTCTAGATGGAACGCCAGACGGAGGAATGCATCCAGCCCATATTCATATGAATTCAGCTGTTGAAGGTGGAGCTATACTCTATACTTTTAATCCAGTTAATGGAACAACAGGAATGAGTCAATCCAATGTAGCAACTTTGGATGGTGGTTCTGAGTTTGTTTATGCTGACATATTAGAGGTAGACGGTTATGTCAATGTACATTTAAGTGCAGATGATTTAGGAACCATTGTAGCTCAGGGTGATATCGGTCAAAATGAATTGACAGGTGAGTTTAAAAGTTATGATCTTGAAGAAAGAGCAGTACCTGGAATAAGTGGTTCTGTGCTTTTTGAAGAACGATTGAGCGGTGAAGCACTTGCTACAATAAGTCTAGATGGAACTCCAGACGGAGGTCAGCATCCAGCTCACATTCATATGAATACTGCAGTAGAAGGTGGAAGTATACTTTATAGTTTTAATCCAGTAAATGGAACTACAGGAATGAGTCAATCCAATGTAGCAACTTTGGATGATGGAACTGCTTTTGTGTATGCTGATGTTTTAGAAGTAGATGGTTATGTAAATATACATTTAAGTGCTGATGATTTAGGAACTATTGTGGCTCAAGGAGATATCGGTCAAAATGAATTGACTGGTGAATCTAAAAGCTATGAACTTGAAGAAAGAGCAGTAGCAGGTATAAGTGGTTCTGTCCTTTTCGAGGAACGTTTGAACGGTGAAGCTTTAGCTACAATTAGTCTGGAAGGAACTCCTGATGGCGGTGAGCACCCAGCTCATATTCATATGAACACCGCAGTAGAGGGTGGAGGTATACTTTATACTTTTAATCCAGTAAACGGAACAACAGGAATGAGTCAATCCAATGTAGCTAATTTAGATGATGATACAGAATTTAGTTATGCTGATGTTTTAGATGTTGACGGCTATGTAAATGTACATTTAAGTGCAGGTGATTTAGGAACTATTGTAGCTCAGGGTGATATTGGTCAAAACGAATTGACTGGTGAATTTAAAAGTTATGTTTTAGAAGAAAAGGATGTTACAGGAATTAATGGAACTGTTCTTTTTGAAGAACGTTTGAATGGTGAAGCTTTAGCCACAATTAGTCTGGTAGGAACTCCAGATGGTGGCGAGCACCCAGCACACATTCACGCTAATTCAGCATCTGAAGGTGGTGGCATTATTTATACCTTTACTCCTGTAAATGGAACAACAGGTATGAGTATGTCTAACGTTGCAGCTTTAGATGATGATACAGAATTCGGATATGCTGATGTTTTAGAAGTTAACGGTTACGTTAATGTTCACCTAAGCGCAGCAGAATTAGCAACCATTGTAGCCCAAGGCGACATAGGTGCTAATGAATAAGACTATTAATTTTAATGTTGGAATTTAAAAGCGACCCTCGGGTCGCTTTTTTTATGGATTGAGAAATTGACCTTTCCAATTGTTAGACCCGTCAAATCGGGCTCTAATGTGGTTTGGTCTTTTGAGTTCAAGATATTCCATGTGTTCGGGCACCAGTTTCAGAAGGCAAAAGTGGTGCTCATCCTCGTTGTAGTCTACATGATCCGGATTATCAATTGGCGTTCCAGGTGGATTTTTGGTGATAAAGTCTTTTTGAGAGTGGCCTTGAACCCTGCTCCAGTGGTAATCGTATTCTTCACCAGATTTTATCATTTCTATTTTTCCCTCAACTTTGACTTGAAGTAGTTTTTTGTGGTTGTAAAATAAAAGACTGCAATTTGGATTGTTTTCGAAATGACTTATTTTATCGCTTCTCTCATCTGTATACATAATCAAATCAAAGTCTGCTGTTGTGTCTCTTAATACAACAGTTCTTTGAACAGGAACGTTATCTTCAATACTTGCTAGACTCGGGTAGCGGAAAGCGTGTTTTTTTTTAAGGTAACCGAACTTTACTTCGTTTTTTAAATCTTTTAAAATTTGATCGAGCATTTTTGTTTAAAAATAAAAAAAGAGGGGCTAAACAGAAGCCTGTTTTATCGCAAATTTATACTTTTGCTCATGCAAAAAAATGTTCTTATTCTCGATTTTGGATCACAGTACACGCAACTCATCGCCAGACGAGTTCGTGAACTAAATATTTACTGTGAAATCCATCCCTTCAATAAAATACCAGAAGATTTATCTGTTTTCAAAGCAGCAATTCTCTCAGGAAGCCCATTCTCCTGCAGAAATCCAGAAGCTCCAAAACCAGATCTTAGTAAGATTAAAGGTAAAATTCCTCTTTTAGGAGTTTGTTTCGGAGCTCAGTTTATGGCTCACAATTACGGTGGGAAAGTGGATAGCTCAAACACACGTGAATTTGGTAGAGCAAATCTTTCATTTATAAAAGACGGTGAACTGTTCTTTGAAAATATTTTGGAACAATCACAGGTCTGGATGTCTCATAGTGACAGCATCAAAGATCTTCCAGAACATTTTACAAGAATTGCCAGCACTGCTGATGTTTTAAATGCGGCTTATAAAATTGAAGGTGAAGACACCTATGGAATTCAGTTCCATCCTGAAGTTTATCATTCAACTGACGGTGCACAATTGCTGGAAAATTTCCTTGTTAAGATTGCAAAAGTACCTCAATCCTGGACGCCGTCAGCTTTTGTAGATATGACGGTTTCAGAATTGAAGGAAAAAATTGGAACAGATAAAGTGATTTTAGGTCTTAGTGGCGGAGTTGATTCCACGGTTGCAGCGACTCTTCTTCATAAAGCTATTGGAAAAAACCTTCACTGTATTTTCGTCAACAACGGTTTGTTGAGGAAAAATGAATTTGATTCTGTTCTGGATCAATACAAAGATATGGGGCTCAACGTGAAAGGTGTTGATGCTACAGATCGGTTTATGGATGCTTTAAAAGGTATTTCGGACCCTGAGAAAAAACGTAAAGTAATCGGTAACTCTTTTATTGAAGTGTTTGATGATGAGTCTTCTTTGGTAGAAGATGCCACCTTCCTAGCTCAAGGTACCATTTATCCAGATGTTATTGAATCCATCTCTGTTAACGGTCCTTCTGCTACCATAAAATCTCACCACAATGTTGGTTGCTTACCAGATTTCATGAAACTAAAAGTTGTAGAGCCTTTAAGGATGCTTTTCAAAGATGAGGTGAGGCGAGTAGGCGCTGAGATGGGGATTGATCAAAAACTTCTTGGTAGACATCCATTTCCAGGTCCAGGCTTAGCCATTAGAATCCTTGGTGATATTACTTTAGAAAAAGTGAGGGTTTTACAAGAAGTAGATGCGATATTCATAGATGCCTTGAGAGAATGGCACCTATATGATAAAGTATGGCAGGCTGGAGCTATACTTCTTCCTGTAGATTCCGTCGGTGTCATGGGAGATGAGCGAACTTATGAAAAAGTTGTAGCTTTAAGAGCTGTAGAATCTACGGATGGTATGACGGCAGATTGGGTGGACTTGCCACATAAGTTTTTACAAAAAGTCTCTAATCAAATAATAAATCGAGTTAAAGGCGTTAATAGAGTAGTATATGATATCAGCTCTAAGCCACCAGCAACAATAGAATGGGAATAATGAAAAAGTTTTTTTTAAGTACAGTTTTACTACTCTTTGTTTTTAGTCTCAGTGCTCAAGACCTTAAAAGCTACCAAGCAGGGACAAATGAGAGTTTGGAGGATGTTGCTTCCAGATTTCAAGTAGATATTACTACTTTAAAGAGATTAAACCCCAACGTAAAAAATATCAGAGATGTATCTGGTGAGCTTTTGGTAGTTCCCTCGCAACCTAATTTTGAGCTGAATCCAAGAATTCAGCTTATAGCTTATGAAGTAAGTCCCAAAGAAACTCTTTACAGTATTTCTAAATCTTATAACCTCAAGGTAAAAGACCTTAGAAAGTACAATCCTTTTCTTAATGAACGAGAACTGGATTACAATGATGTTATAAGAATACCAACTTATGAGCTTAAGGATAAAGACTTGGATATCAATCAAAGTATAAAAAACTCAGAGTTTAGTACTTTGATGCACCTGGTGCTACCAAAGGAAACTAAATACGGGATTTCAAAAAAATATGGGCTGACAATTAAAGAACTGGAGGATTTAAATTCAGGGATAAATGAAAAAGAGATACAACCCGGTCAATTTTTAAAAATTAAGCGGCCAGTTGATACGACATCAACTTCCCGAATTCCGAAAAATCAAAACTATGCTTTCCTCAAAATAGATTCTAAAAATTCAATTGAATCTATTTCTGAAAATTATGATGTTACAGAACAACAGTTGATCCAATCGAATCCTTCCTTAAAATTTGAGGGAATAAGTGAAGGACTTGTTTTGAAAATTCCACAAGCAGAAGAAATAGATTATTCAAAATATGAAGCTTTTACTTTGGAAGACAAGCTTAAATATTTCGATACAAAAAAAATTGCTGTGATGCTCCCACTAAATTTGGAACGCACAGAAATAGATACAATTACAACGAAATCTTTAATCAAGAATAGTGGCTTGCTTAGAATTTCTCTTGACTTTTATGAAGGAATTCAGATGGCAATTGATTCTGCTCAAGCTAAAGGTATCACTGTGAACCTAGATGTATACGATACTAGAAATGATCCGTATCATGTGAATCAACTGCTGAATGAAAATTTTAAAAATTACCAAGCTGTAGTTGGACCACTTTTAGATCCAAGTCTCAAAGTTGTTGCAAATTATCTTGAGCGAGATAGTGTGCCCGTTATTTCACCACTTGTCAACCCAAATTTTGAATTTGAAAATCTTTTCAACACTTTGCCCAAAGATGAGGAGATGCAAGAAGTGCTTATTACTTATTTGCAAAAGATTCATACTGATGAAAATTTAGTTATTCTTTCAGATAGTATTTCAAAACCAGTGCAAAGAAAATACACTTACACCTTTCCAGATATTAATATTGCTAGTCAAGAGGGAAGTAATGGTTACTTAAAAAAATCTGACTTGCGTCCACATTTAGATTCTCTTGGCACCAATTGGTTCATTTTAGAAGCACAAAATATAGGAATTGCAGAATCTACTGTTTCGTTTTTAAAATCTTTTCAAAGAGATGGTTTTGACATTAGATTATTCACCTCTAAAAGAGGAGCCTTTTACGATGATGAGATTTCAAATTATTATCTGAGCGACCTCAAGTTCACATTTCCTTCTATTTCCAAAACACAACTCATTACAGGTGACCAAAAGCATAATAACAGCTTTCTTGAAAAACATGGAGTCTATCCCAATAAGTACGTGATAAGAGGTTATGACGTTATGATGGATTTACTTTTGAGGTTGTCTTATGCCAAAACTCTTCAAGCTTCTACAGAAATAAAAGGCTTTACGGAGTACGCTGAGAATAAATTTAGTTACAGAAAAAAGGAATTTACAAAAGGATATGAAAACGATGCTATTTATCTTCTACAATATCAGAAAGGTCTTGAGATAAAGTCATTAAATTTAGTAGATTTTCTAACTCTGGATGCAAACTAAGCCTTGAATAGATTTAAAATTCAATGGCACAGGCTTCAATTTTTGCAGCTTCAAATTCAGCAATAAGATTCTCTACAATTTTTTTAGCGGGTAGGATTTCATTTATCAATCCAGAGATCTGACCTATTTCTAATTCGCCTTCTTCAAGGTCGCCTTCAAACATTCCTTTTTTGGCTCTTGCTCTACCCAGCAAATCCTGAAGATCTTCTTTAGTAGGTGAAGTGGAGTACAATTTTTCAATGTCTTGGTAGAATTTGTTTTTCAGCATCCGTACTGGAGCCAACTCCTTCAAAGTAAGTCTGGTATCACCTTCCTGAGCTTTGATGACTTCTTTCTTAAAATTTATATGCGAGGAAGCCTCTTCACAAGCCACAAAACGAGTCCCTATCTGTGCAGCATCTGCTCCAAGAATCATAGCGGCAAGAATTCCAGAACCCGAGGCAATGCCGCCAGCAGCTATAAGAGGGATGGACAGCTCCTTCTTGACCATCGGGATAAGTGTGAATGTGGTAGTTTCTTCGCGACCGTTGTGTCCACCAGCTTCAAATCCTTCCGCAACAATTGCATCTACTCCAGCTTCCTGAGATTTCAAAGCAAATTTTACACTACTTACCACATGAACCACTTTTATATTGTGGGATTTGAGATGAGGTGTCCAGGTTTTGGGATTTCCGGCAGAGGTAAACACAATCGGAACTTTTTCCTCAATGATGATTTCCATGATTTTATCCAGATCAGGATAGAGCATAGGAACATTCACCGCAAATGGCTTTGAAGTAGTTTTTTTGCACTTTTGAATGTGCTCACGTAAAACATCTGGATACATAGAACTAGCACCAATAATACCAAGCCCACCTGCTTCGCTAACTTCACTTGCTAGTTTCCATCCGCTAGCCCAAATCATTCCTGCCTGGATGATAGGATATTTTATACCGAATAATTCTGTAATTCTGTTCGTTTTCATCAAATATTATTATGCGATTACACCTGAACCGATAAGTTCATCTTCCTGATACCAGGCTACAAACTGACCTTCGGAAATGGCTGTTTGTTCATTTTCGAAAATGACATAAAGTTCATTTGCCATTTGGTATAGTTTAGCTTTTTCTAAGGTCTGTCTGTATCGTATTCTAGCTTTTACATCCATAGTTTCCCCTTCACTTAAGCTCAAGTCAGGTCGTATCCAATGCACTTCAGAATTGTCAACCCACAGGCCTTTTTTATGAAGTCCGGGATGATTTTTCCCCTGACCAGTATATAAAATGTTGTTTTCAACATCTGTGTCAATGACAAAAAGAGGCTCTTTAGTTCCGCCGATGGCCAATCCTTTTCTTTGTCCTTTGGTGAAAAAATGTGCACCATCGTGAGAGCCAAGAACTTTCCCGAATTCTGGTTTTAAATCCAGTTTTTTACTGTCTTTTTTAAGCTGAGTTATCAATTCTGAATTTGCCTTTACTTCACTAATATTTGAGAAAATTTCATGTGAGGAATCAATTTCAATAACTCGACCCTTTTTGGGCTGGAGTTTTTGCTGAAGAAAATCTGGAAGCTTTACTTTACCTATAAAACAAAGTCCCTGCGAATCCTTTTTGTCGGCAGTAATCAAATCCTGTTCTTTTGCAATTTGTCTCACTTCAGATTTTTGAAGCTCACCAACAGGGAAAAGAGTTTTTTCCAATTGTTGTTGAGAAACCTGACATAAAAAATAAGATTGATCTTTGTTTTGGTCCTTACCCGCTAACAATCTGTATATAGTTTTACCGTCCTTTTCAATACTGTCTTTTCTGCAGTAATGACCTGTTGCCACGTAGTCAGCACCTAGTGAAGTAGCAATATCCATAAAGACATCAAACTTGATTTCTCTATTGCAAAGTACATCCGGGTTTGGGGTTCTGCCTTTTTCATATTCAGCAAACATGTAATCTACAATACGTTCTTTATATTGCTTGCTCAGATCAACCGTTTGGAAAGGTATACCCAATTTTTCTGCTACTAACATAGCATCATTACTATCTTCCAGCCAAGGACATTCATCGCTTATGGTAACAGAGTCATCGTGCCAGTTCTTCATAAAAAGGCCTATCACTTCATATCCCTGTTCCTTGCATAAATAGGCAGTCACACTAGAATCCACACCACCACTTAGTCCTACAACAACTCTTTTCATTTTTGTAATATTGAAATACAAAAATACGAAAACTTGGATAGAGTTTGATTAAAGTAGAGTTGTCATGATGAGCATTTCTATTTTGTTTAATAATCTTTAACATATTTAAACAAAGGTGAATAGGGGAGTTGTTATATTTTAAAATAAATTTTATGAAAATGAAAAATGGAGTAAAAAATTTAGTTCTAATGGTGTCATTAATTATTGGCGTAAGTTCTTGTAGTAGCGATGAAGACGGTTACGGTGCTGGTGAGCCGATCAACAATAATCCAACTACTTTTGAAATTATCGCAAATAGTCTGGATCACACGATTTTGGAGGATTTACTGGTTTCTAATGGTTTAGAGCAAGTGCTCAATGAAGGTACTTTTACGATTTTTGCACCTACTGACAATGCCTTTGAGGCTGTTGACACCTCAGGTCTTACGAGTGAACAAGTCACCAATATCCTTTTGAACCATGTTTTAGAAGGTTCTGCAGAATCTTCTGAATTATCAACAACTTACCTAAATACTTTAGCAACCGAACAGGTTTCAGGTGAGGAAAACAACCTAAGTCTTTATGTCAATGTTGGATCCGATATTACTTTAAACGGAACTTCGACAGTCACTGGAGCCGATAACATTGCATCCAATGGTGTTGTGCACATTGTAAACGAGGTTATTACAATTCCAGATGTGACTACTTTTGCAACAGCCGATCCAACTTTTGAAACTTTAGTCCAGGCATTGACAAGAGATGATCAACCCGATTTCGTTGGTATATTAAGTTCGTATGAAAATCCTGCACCTTTTACAGTGTTCGCTCCAACCAACGATGCATTCACAGGTTTACTTGCTGAGCTTGGTTTTGACAGCTTAGCAGAAATTGATGGAACAACTCTAACTTCAGTTTTAAATACCCATGTGATAGGTGAAGCTAACATTACATCTTCCAATCTTCCGACAGGAGCAGTTACAACTTTGGGCGAAACTTTTGAGCTTAACGGAACCACCATCACCGATCAGGATGGTCGAGAAATTGAAATTATAGTGACCGATGTTCAAGCTGGTAATGGTGTTATTCACGCTGTCAACATGGTGGTCTCTCCAAACTTAGGTATTGAGCCTCCTATGGAAGGGAATACAGTTGCAATGACGGTTGAAAATAGTGGAGCTTCTGCTTATTTTGTAAGTCAAATTACTGGTGGGGAGGATGTAACTCCTTTAGACACTAAAATAGCACGTGGAATTTAACAGTCGGTACTCGTTATACATTATCTGTAATAGGAGCAAGCGCTCACCCTTTTGAATTAAGAGATGCTAATGGCGATGCTTTGCTCAGCCAAAATATCGACGGTTCTTTTGAAAATGATGCTGATGTCAATTTTATAACCAATAGTTCACAGTTTGATTTTACACTCACTGCAGAATTAACTGCAGAAATTGCAGATTACATTTGCACTATACATAGCGGTATGAGAGGTGACATTACAATTTGAGAATAAAAATAATTAATTAGCACCAACAAAAAAGGAGTCCAATTTGGACTCCTTTTTTAATTCTGTAAAATCGACTAATTATTTCTTATCAATTTTTTTGTTGCCGCCTTTACTATTATCTTCTTTCTCATTTTGTTTCTTTTTCTGTTGCTCTGCTGCTTGTTCCATAATTTCTTGAAACTTTCTGCCCAGCTTACCTTTCTTCTTCTTAGGTTTTTTCTTTTTCTCCTCAATCTTCGCCAGAATCTTTTTATCATCTATGATCACGTGCTTAATGACAAGCATGATACCAATTGTAATTAAATTAGATATGAAATAATATAGCGATAATCCACTTGCGTAATTATTGAAGAAAATAAGCATGACGAAAGGAGCAAAATACATGATTACTTTCATGTTTGGCATTCCTGGTTGTGAGCTTTGCTGCATGTTTTGTCCAGCAGTCATTTGAGTATAAAAGAATATCGCTACCGAAGCAAGAATTGGGAACAAACTCACGTGGTTTCCATATGCCCATGACACTAGTGGAATATACGTGTCCCATTCAAATATAACATCATAACTCGATAAATCGTCTGCCCATAAAAATCCTTTCTGTCTTAAATCGAAAGCACTCGGGAAGAATTGGAAAAGCGCATAAAACACAGGGATCTGTAGAAGTGCTGGAATACAGCCTGCCAGCGGACTTACACCTGTTTTACTGTACAGCTTCATAGTTTCCTGCTGCTTTTTCATCGCATTGTCTTTGTACTTCTCATTGATCTCATTGATCTCTGGCTTCAAAACCTTCATTTTGGCCTGAGATAAATAGGATTTATACGTAATAGGAGAGAGCACAATTCTCACAACAATAGTCATGACAATAATTGCTAATCCATAACTTGGCAGCGAACTGCTTAAAAATGTAAAGAAGGGTATAAAAATATACCTGTTTATCCACCCAAAAAGTCCCCAGCCGAGTGGCACTATTTCATCTAAACTCCTCTCGTAATCGCTTAAAATTTTGAAATCAGAAGGTCCATGATACCAATTCATACTTTCTGAAAATTCACCATTATTTAATTTTAATGGGACTTCTGCAAGAAAATTCTTGGTGTATAACGTATCTACTTGTTCATCCTGAACCAAATTTCTTGACGTCATTTTTCCACTAGAAAAAGGAGTATCTGTAAGTAAGACTGAAGTAAAAAAGTGTTGTTTAAAGGCTACCCATTCTATTTGCTCATCTTCCTCAACTGCTTCGTCACCTTGCCCTGTATAATCATCTTTGTCGTTTTCGTATAGATAAACGATTTCAGTGTATCTATTTTCATAAGAAATACTTTTGGCCTTCCGCAGCGCTTTTACTTCCCACTTTAGATCAGCTGTTTCTGAAGAAATGATATTACTTAAGCCCTGAGAACGAATCCTGAAATTCATCATATAGTCGTCAGGCTTTAACTCATAAAAGAACTCAAGAAATTCAACTTCAGAAACTTTAGCTTTCATGCTTAAAGTTTGGTTTCCATTTTCTGAACTTAGGCTTGGTTCAAAATAAAGATCTCTGGTATTGTAAGTTCTGCCATCACTGGCTTCAAAGGAAATATTAAAACTGGCATTACCATCTTTAATTAAAAAAATAGGTTCGCCTTTATAAGTGTCATGTTGCTTCATTTTGGCTTCAACAATTTGCCCTCCTTTATTGCTGACCTCAAGTTCAATTACTTCATTTTCAATATTTGTAGTAGCATCCTCTATGGAGAAATCCTTGATGGCTGAGTAAGCAAATGCTCCATATTCTCTCCTCGCAAGCTCGTTTTTTACGGAGTCCTGAAGGCTGGAATTAGATCCTTGGGCGATTTCTGGTGTGCTTTTAACCTTATCGAGAGAAGGTTTTTCTTCGGGTGTAGATTCAACTTGTTCTGTTTTAGTTTCCTCAGGAACTATATCTTCGGTTGGATTCATATACATCATCCAGATCAAGATTAGTGCAACAAGTGCAAATCCTATAATAGAGTTCTTATCAAACGTCTTCTTTTCTTCCATTGACTATAACTATTGTAAAACTTGATTTTTCAAAATACGTGCAAAAATCAACATTTAATTTTATTTAAGTGAGGTTATTGTGGGTTAATTTAGAGAAACGATCATGTTTCAACTATTTATGAAACTTTTTGGCCGCTTCAATAAAGCTCAAGAATAGCGGATGTGGTGTAGCTACTGTGCTTTTATATTCAGGGTGATATTGCACCCCTACAAACCATGGATGGTCTTTCAGCTCAATAGTTTCTACAAGCCCGGTTTTTGGATTTCTGCCAGAACATAGCATGCCGTTTTTCTCCAGGTCTTCAACATACTCGTTATTGACCTCATATCTGTGTCTATGTCTTTCAGAAATTTCTGTAGTTCCGTAAATTTTAGACAATTTAGAACCAGCTTCAAATTTACAGTCCCACGCACCAAGTCGCATGGTGCCTCCCATCTGTTTTAAGTCTTTTTGATCTTTCATGAGTCCAATGACAGGATGCAGAGTGTTAGGGTCCATTTCTTCTGAATTTGCTTCTGCTATCATTAAAACATTTCGAGAAAATTCTATAACTGCCATTTGCAGGCCAAGGCAAATTCCTAAAAATGGAACTTTGTGAGTCCTTGCAAATTCTACAGCTGCTATTTTACCTTCAATACCACGCTCTCCAAAACCAGGAGCTACCAGGAGTCCATCTAAACTTTTAAAAATAGCTTCGTTGTGTTCTGTTTCTTCAGAGTTGATCCAAACCACATTTACTTTGACGTCGTTATAAGCTCCAGCATGAATAAACGATTCCAAAATTGATTTGTAAGAATCTTGAAGATCTACGTACTTACCTACTAAACCTATTGAAATTTCTTCAGTTGCATTTTTTAATTTGTCAACAAAGAAGTTCCATTTTTCCAAATCTGGAACTACATCATCTTTAAGGTTTAATTTTTTTAGGGTAATGGTATCCAATCCTTCCTCTGCCATAAGCCCAGGAACTTCATATATAGACGCTGCATCAATAGATTGGATGACAGCCTCTTTTTTGACATTACAGAAAAGTGCCAGTTTGTTTCTGATGTCATCATTGATTTCATGTTCCGTTCTGCACACCAATATCTCTGGAGAAATTCCACTTTCCATGAGCGTTTTTACACTATGTTGAGTAGGTTTTGTTTTTAGCTCTTTTGCAGCAGAAAGATACGGGATCAATGTCAAATGAATCACTAAAGCATTGTGCTCACCAAGTTCCCACTTGAGCTGTCTTACAGCTTCTATATAAGGTAATGATTCAATATCACCTACAGTTCCTCCAATTTCAGTAATGACGATGTCATACTTATTATCTTGCCCGAGAATTTGTATGCGCTCTTTTATTTCGTTGGTAATGTGAGGAACTACCTGTACTGTTTTTCCGAGGAAGTCTCCTCTTCTTTCTTTATCAATAACGTTTTGATAAATCTTACCAGTCGTTACATTATTGGCCTGAGAGGTATTTACATTCAAAAATCGCTCGTAGTGACCAAGATCCAAGTCTGTTTCTGCACCATCTTCAGTTACAAAACACTCTCCATGTTCATAAGGATTGAGCGTACCAGGATCTATATTGATATACGGATCAAGCTTTTGAATGGTTAACTTATAACCTCTTGCTTGTAGAAGTTTTGCTAATGAAGCTGCGATTATTCCTTTCCCTAAAGACGAAGAAACACCGCCTGTTACAAAAATATACTTTGTATCGGCCATTTGTGTTGAGAGTTTTGTGTCTATACGGGATGCAAAAATATCATTTAATTTTTGCTTAAACTTAGAATTAGTTTAAAAATCCTTAGCTTCTTCTTATCCTTCTCAGGATGTCTTCCAAACCATTCTCTTTCAGTTCCAATACTTCTTGCATTTGTTGACCAAGTTTATTTTCTGGAAATCCCTTTCGTTTAAACCATATTAAATAATATTCTGGAATATCAGAAAGATAATAGCCCTTGTATTTACCAAAGTGCATTTTAGCATTGGCAAGTTCGATTAAAGCTTTTTTGTGAGATTCAGAATTCATTAACAGTCAATTCTAGGTATGAGATAGGCTTTTAGTCATGTTGCTAAGAAACCCTTTTAAATTATTGTAGCCAAACTTTTAATTATTACTTTTGTCAACCAATTTATACTATAAAACCTGATTATGAATTTACATGAATATCAAGGCAAAGAAATATTAAGTAGCTTTGGCGTAGGCATCCAAAAAGGTATCCTAGCTAAAACTCCTAAAGAAGCTGTTGAAGCTGCAAAAAAATTGACTGAAGAAACCGGAACTGGATGGCACGTAATCAAAGCCCAGGTTCATGCCGGTGGTCGTGGTAAAGGTGGTGGCGTCAAACTTGCTAAAAACCTTAAGGAAGTAGAACAAATTGCAGACGAAATATTAGGAATGCATTTGGTTACACCTCAAACAAGTAAAGAGGGTAAGGAAGTGCACCAAATTCTTATAACCGAAGATGTTTACTATCCAGGTGATAATGAACCAGATGAATATTACATGTCTGTTTTGCTAAACAGAGCAACTGGAAGGAATATGATTATGTATTCTCCAGAAGGGGGTGTGGACATCGAAAGTGTTGCAGAAAAAACTCCTGAAAGAATATTTACGGAAGAAATTGATCCTGCTACAGGAATAATGCCTTTCCAAGCGCGTAAAATTGCGTTTAACTTTGGTCTTGAAGGAAAAGCTTTTAAAGAAATGACAAAGTTTGTCACTGCACTTTACAATGCTTACGACGGATCAGATTCTTCTTTATTTGAGATCAATCCTGTTCTAAAAACAAGCGACGATAAAATTTTAGCCGTCGATGCTAAGGTAACTTTAGACGATTCAGCTTTATTCAGACATAAAGATTATCAAAGCATGCGCGATACGCGTGAAGAAGATCCTACAGAAGTGGAAGCAAGAGATGCTGGCTTGAGTTATGTCAACCTTGACGGAAATGTAGGTTGTATGGTCAACGGCGCTGGACTTGCTATGGCAACTATGGATTTAATCAAATTTGCTGGTGGAGAACCTGCAAACTTCCTAGACGTTGGTGGTACGGCAGATGCTAAGCGTGTGGAACAAGCTTTTAAATTAATCTTAAAAGATGAAAAGGTTGAAGCTATCCTGATCAACATTTTTGGAGGAATTGTAAGATGTGACCGTGTTGCAGAAGGTATCATAGAAGCTTACAAAAATATGGGAGATCAGATTACTGTCCCAATCATAGTAAGACTTCAAGGAACCAATGCTGAAAAAGCGGTAGAATTGATCAAAGAAGCAGGAATTAACGTGAAGACAGCAGTTCAATTTAAAGAAGCTGCAGATAAAGTTCAAGAAGTTTTAGCTTAACACTTACAACTTTATAGAATATAGAAACCCTCGATGTATCGAGGGTTTTTTTGTGTTTTAGACTGAAATAGGTTTTTGGCTCGAAGTTTTATTCTCGATATAATCAGCCAGATAATCTGCATCTTTTTTTATTCCGCCGAGAGTGGCTGAGGCTCGAGTATGAAGCCATGGAAGTCCGATAAAATAAAGACCGTCCACATTACTTACGCCTCTGTGATGAACTGGATAGCCGCTCTTATCGAGTTCCAGGCCTTCTATCCAATCAAATTTTGGTCGATACCCTGTCGCCCATATAATATTCTTAATGTCGGCTAGTTTTGCCTCTTCTGTGATTATTGTCTTTTGTTTGGCATCTACCGTTTTTCCAACAGGTATAACATTTTCTTTGTTCAGAATACCCTTTACATCTACACCTATAACCGGTTGTTTGGCTTCACTTATTTTTTTACCAAGCCAGGAATCTTTCCCAAAGCTGAGATAGCCAGTTTTTGTAAACCACCACCACAAGGTCTTTCCTAAAAATTCCTGGGGTAAAGTTTTTACATCGGTTTCTCCAGAGAAATAAACCTCACGATTGGTATCTGAAATTTCGTCCAAAATTTGGTATCCAGAATCTCCGGCACCAACCACCATGGCTTTACCCTCCTGCAACTGACTAGGATTCTTGTAATAGTCGCTGTGAATCTGAAAAATCGATGAATCTATTTTGCTGTGAAACGGGGGAGTGTATGGGATATGAAAGGGACCAGTAGCAATGATGACTTGCTCCGTTTCATAAAACCCACCTTCATGTTTGATGATGAAATAATCGGTTTTGTCCTGAACTTCTGTAACTAAAGTATTGAAGTGAATAGGAATTTTAAATTTATCAACGTAAGCTTTGAAGTAATTGGCGACTTCATATTTATTTGGATAGTGACCTTTTGGTTTAGGAAAATCCATGCCCTTCAGATTATTAAATTCCGATGGGGTAAATAGTGTTAAGGAATCCCACCGCTTAAGCCAAGAAGCTCCTACCTCGTCTTCTTTATCAAGGACTATATAGTTTTTACCTTTTTGCTCAAGTTCATAAGCCATGGAAAGTCCAGCCTGTGCAGCACCTATTATTATAAAATCATACATTTTTGAAATGTTTTCTATAATATAAGCTATAATCCTTTCAAAAGCAAATATTATGCTTGCAGCGTTTGATTCAGTTTAAAGTACTTGTTGTAAATGTGAAGAATAATAACTCCAAAGCTGACAGCCACAACGATAAGAATAGTGTTGATGATATTGTCTGCGGAGAAAGATAGTTTGATGAGTATGGTTGAGATGACAAAACCGGAATTCCTTATGACACGGCTAAATTCTTCAGTTTGTAAAAATGAGAATAGAAGCAGCAACACATCAATTAAAATCAATATTGTAAAGAAATCATCAAAAAATATAGTATTAACCGATTTGATAGACACGGAAGAATATTCTGTACCTGAAATAGTTTCATAAAACCAACTTCCAAAGGAAAAAAGCGCGAGCATGACAATAGTAGGCACTAAAATGGTAGCGAATATATTTTTTACCTTGATGTGAGATTTTGTTTTAGAAGTGATCTTTTCTTTTTCCACCTTGTTTTTAGAGTTTAACTTGTAAAAGGTGTATATCAGATAGAATAGGACTAAAGTAGCAACAATATCAATAGTAAACTGTATATCTCCTTCAATGGAGAACCAGCTTGAAGAAAATTCTAAATTAGATAAATCATAAAATATTTTTCTTATTAAAATCAAGGTGATGATCTCATACTGTTTGCCAATGTAGATTGTAATTGATTTTGGTAAATAAAAAACCAAGAGATAAACCTCGTAAATAAGAATGATCGAAAAGGGCGTGTAGATAGCTGAAATAGGGCTAATGATGAAATTGCCGTCATATTCGCCAATGTCCAACAAGTTAAAATCAATCAAGCCAATAATCCCCAGGTGAATTGCAAAACTGATAATAGCAGCAACAACTATTACTTTTTCAAGTTTTTCTTTCAGCGCTTCAGAAAGAAAAAACGAGTTTACAGAAGAATAAAATTTTGAAAGCTTGTGTTTTGACATGTTTAAATATAGTTAAATTGTTTTATCACAATCCCACACAATAGTTATTTAAGATATAATATCCGCAATAATCATTTTGGCATGAATCCTTGAATTCTCGATGAACCACTTGTGAGTTTCCATTCCGCCGCAGATGACTCCAGCCAGGTAAATCCCATCAATATTGGTTTGCATGGTTAGCTCATCGTATTTAGGAATAGAAAGTTGATCCTCACTGAGTTTAATTCCAAGTTTTTTTAAAAATTCAAAATTAGGTCTGTAACCAGTTAATGCTAAAACGAAATCATTTTCCAGTGTTTGGATTTTACCCTCTTCATCTTTAAATTTCACATAATCCTCACCAACTTCTGTCAATTCAGAATTAAAATAAGCTATAATACTTCCTTCTTTAATTCTGTTTATGACATCTGGTCTGACCCAGTATTTTACACGTTCTCCAATCTGCTTTCCTCTTACTATCATAGTGACTTCAGCTCCCTTCCTGTATGTTTCCAAAGCTGCATCTACAGACGAATTACTAGCGCCAACAACCACAACTTTTTGAGTAGCATAGTAATGTGGATCTCTGTAATAATGAGTGACTTTATCCAATTCTTCACCAGCAATATTCAAGTGATTTGGAATGTCATAGAAGCCTGTCGCTATGATAACATTTTTGGACTGATATTTACTTTTTGAAGTGGTGGTTGTAAACACATGATCTTCGTTATAAACATTTTTGACTTCTTCAAACAGCTGAATGTGGACTTGCTTGGATTCAACAATTCTCCTGTAATATTCCAAAGCTTCTTGTTTTGAAGGCTTGGAGTTTGTGCTTACAAATGGAATACCGTCTAGTTCCAACTTTTCTGACGTAGAAAAGAAAGTCATTTTATCTGGATAGTTGTACAGTGAATTTACCAGCGCGCCTTTTTCAATAATGACATAAGAAAGATTTTTCTTTTTTGCTTCAAGTGCGCAAGCAATGCCTATTGGGCCACCACCAACTATTAGAACATCATATACCATGTTATTTATTTATCAAATTTTTCAAATCGTGAATTGTTTGTTTTGGATTATCAGATTTGAATACGTAACTACCCGCAACCAAAACATCAGCTCCTATATTTACAAGCTCTTCCGCATTCTTATTGGTTACACCGCCATCTATTTCAATTTTAGTGGAAGCGCCTTCATCTTCAATCAAAGCTTTTAGCTGTTTTACTTTATCATATGTTCGTTCTATAAAGTGCTGACCGCCAAAACCTGGATTCACACTCATCAGACAAACCATATCAATATCGGAAATGCAGTCTCTTAGCAATTCGACATTGGTATGCGGATTTAAAGCTACACCAGCTTGCATTCCGTGTTGTTTAATGGACTGAAGACTTCTATGTAAATGTGTACAAGCCTCATAATGCACTGTAAGCATATTGGAACCTAAATCTGCAAAATCTTTGATATACCGATCTGGATCTACAATCATCAAATGTACATCTACAAATTTTTTGGTATGTTTTGTTATCGCCTTTAGAACAGGCATTCCAAATGAAATATTAGGAACAAAAACGCCATCCATAATGTCTATATGAAACCAATCTGCTTCACTTTCATTTATAAGTTCTATATCGCGTTGCAAATTGGCAAAATCTGCAGCGAGTAGGGAAGGGGCAATTAGTTTATCACTCATTGGTAAAATTTTAAGCAAAAATAAGGTTTTGAATGCTTAAAACACTACATATTTAGTAAAACGGCTTGTGTTTAAGAGGTGTTTAACTGTATTTTGCAAGATATAGAAAAATAGAATGTGGCAATTTTTAGTTCATTATCTCAATCATTTTGTAGTCATAATTGCTATAGCATGGATTTACAGTCCCAGGCAAGTCTTGAAAGGTTTCCTGATATTACTTTCAACAATGCTCGTAGATATTGATCACTTGTGGGCAACACCCATTTTTGATCCAAACCGCTGTAGCGTAGGATTTCATACATTTCATTCCGAAATTGCCATTATCATTTATGTGGCAGGAATGTTTATATTCAAAAACAAGTGGTTAAAACTTGCATTCATCGGACTTGTCTTCCATATGATCACAGACGGCATTGATTGTTTATGGTCCGGCATTTGAGCCATAACAGTTAATTTGGTATATTTCAAAACATTCTATTTTAATGAAACGTTTCTCTTTTTTTTTATTTCTGAATTTGTTTGCGTTAGCTTTAAGTGCTCAGCCAGTTAGCTTAAAGATGGTAGATAGATTACCTGTTGACGCGGATCAGTTTTGGGGAGTTGATACTTATCAACGTTTATATTTTTCAAAGAATAATGTGTTTTACAAAACTGAAAATCAAAAACAATTTCAATTTCAAGATTTGCAATTAGGCGAACTGGAAAGTGTTGACTTATTGAATCCGCTCAAAATCCTTTTGTTTTACAAAGAAGCAAATACCCTAGTGATTTTGGACAACCGATTAAATGAAGTTGAGCGAATAAATTTCAATTTTATATCAGATTTTAAAACTGTTGATTTTGCTGGTATTTCCAAAGATAATTTACTTTGGATATTCAATGCTGATCTTCAACAGCTCGAACTTTTTGATTATCAAGAGCTTCGAACTAGAAGTTCGTCCTTACCCATCAATAAAGAAGTCCTTGAAATGAAAAGTAACTATAATTTTTCATGGTTACTCCATCCTAACGGTTTCTCAAAGCTCAATATCAATGGGAGCTTGATCGACCAATTCAATTATGAAAACGCTGTTTCCTTCAATATCTTCAAAAACCAGGTCATGGTTCAAACCGAAATTCACCTCGAAATTTTTGGTAAAGACACAGATGATAAAATCATCTTTAAAAAACCAGAAATTACCTTCAATCAATTTTATTTCAATGATGAAAACATCTATATTTACAGCGATAAAGTACTCTACACGTACAGAATAAACATAGTAAATAACTGATTTTATGCACGTTGCAATCGCTGGGAATATAGGAGCTGGAAAAACTACGCTCACAAGATTTATCGCAAAACATTACAATTGGAAAGCAGAATACGAAGACGTCATTGAAAATCCTTTTCTAGAGGATTTTTACGAAGACATGAAGCGTTGGTCATTCAACTTGCAGATTTATTTTTTGAACAGCCGTTTTAGACAAATTTTACAAATCCGTGAGAGTAATATTGACATCATTCAGGATAGAACTATTTATGAAGATGCATTTATTTTTGCCCCCAATCTTCACGCTATGGGCTTAATGTCCAACAGAGATTATGAAAATTATTCCTCTCTGTTTAACCTCATGGAGTCTGTAACAGAATCTCCAGATCTGTTGATTTATCTTAGAAGTAGTGTGCCAAACCTGGTCAAGCAAATTCAAAAACGAGGAAGAGAATATGAAAATTCCATATCTATAGATTATCTCAATAAACTCAATGAGCGCTACGAAGCCTGGATTCAAACTTATGATAAGGGTAAATTGCTAATCATCGATGTAGATGAGTTAGATTTTGTAGATAAACCCGAAGACCTTGGAGTGATCTTAAATAAAATCGATGGAGAAATTAATGGGTTGTTTTAATTTCTTCCCCTAACCCCTCTCAAGGAGGGGAACTTTTACTCATCTTATCAAAAATTAATGATGGAGTAAATTTTGACTCACCACTCACTATCTCCAATTATCTTTTTGATATCGGGCCTAAAATAATTCGGGCCTTTCAGGACTTTTCCATCCTCTCTATAGATCGGTTTTCCGTCCTCACCTAGCTTACTCATATTGCTACGGTGAATTTCATCAAAGACCTCTTCAATTTTATGCTGCATGCCATGAGATAGAATGGTCCCACAAAGAATATATAGCATGTCACCAAGAGCATCAGCAACTTCTGTAAGATCACCTTGCATTGCAGCATCCAGATATTCTTCGTTTTCTTCCCTCATGAGTTTATAACGCAACAAATTTTTCTCAAGTTCTAAGTTGGCTTGTTGTGTTTCGGAAATGTCCAATCCGAAAGCTTTATGGAATTTTTTTACTTGGTCTATCGGTTTTTTCATAAGAATAAGAAGTATTTTTGCGTAAAATAAAACATTTATGTTTACTCCTGGACGTATTGCCTTTATCATTTTTTTTGTTGTGGCTTTTGTATCGATATTGATTTATTCTTACATTAAAGACAAAGGCATGCACAGTAGATATTACAAGGGGACATTATTTGTTTTACTGGGTTTCTTTATTTTCATCATTTCGTTAGTTTTTTTAAGATTCTACTGGAGAGAGGAATCTTTGCTGGATCTCATAAGAAATATGATGGGGGGCTCTTAAAAAGTTAAAAATAATTTTAACTTTAAGCTTCAATTCTACTAAAGTGAGTTAATGATCTTATTCAGGAACATCGTTTTTTTTATTTTGTTTTTCAACTTTTCTTCATATGCTCAAACAGATGAAATTGATCAATTATTCAGATACAACAAATACGATAAACTGGAGATCCTCCTCTTTGAATCTTCTGAAGTAGATGCTACTAACTTAAAATTAGCTCAATCTAAATATTACAATACCTTCAAACAACTGGAACAGTCTTTTGAGGTTTTATTTAATCTTGATACTACCCGATTAAGTACCAAACAAAAAGCTTATTACTATCATAATCTGGCAGAATCCTACGATTTGAACAGCAATTTTGACCTTGCTGCGGATAATTACTTGATTGCTCAGAAATATTATAAGGAAATTGATGACCTAGTCAATTACAATTCCATCAATCTTGATCTGTTTTATGCCATTGCAAATCCAGATATTTATCAAAATCCTGTAGATTATCTCAAAGCATTTCAAGAGTTGGCAGTGACAACAAAAGATACACTACAACTTGTTGACCTAGAATTAGAATTAGCTTTTGAAAGTCTTGAGCAAGAAAATGATACCACAGCCAAGTTTCTTGATCATATCCAAAATGCTTATGATTACCTGGAACATGATTTTAGCTCTTATAAATTAGGTGTGGTGCACACGTTTCATGCCTTTTATTATACAGATGTTATTATAGATAAAGATTCGGCTTCGTATTATTATAATAAAGCAATCGAAATAAATAAAGAACTGGGTCTTCCTCATAAAGTAGCCTTAGGTTATTTTAGCTTAGGAGATTTGAGCCGCTACACTGAGGATTACGAAAAGGCTATATTTTGGACCAAGAAGGCCAATGACTATAGAAATTTTAATTATGATTTTGAGCTTACAGCCTATATCAATCAAAAGCTCGCAGAAGATTATAAGGAGATAAATCAACTGGACTCCGCTTATTTTTATCTCAATAAGTCAGTTCAATACAGAGATAGCTTGAATATCCAAAAGCAAAATATAAACCTTACCCGTTTTGAAGCTGAGAAAAAAGAAAAGGAGAATTTAATTTTAGAAAAGGAAAATCAAAGAAATGAAGCTTTAATCCTTGGTTCTCTTGGGGCTTTGGTATTACTTATATTTTTATCTTTTTCTGTCTATAAGAATGCCAGGCGTAAAGAAGAGATTATCCAAAAAGACAAGGCTTTGGAAATCAAAAAAATTGAAGAAAAGCTGAAAAAACAGCAGTTAAAAGCTTTGGATGCCTTGGTAGTTGGTCAGGAAAAAGAGAGAATGAGAATTGCAAGTGAACTTCACGATAATATAGGCTCAAATTTTATGGCTATAAAGTCCTATTTTGATCATTTCAAAAATGAATTTGAAATCCAGGATTCATCTTCTCAAGTTTTTGAAAAAACTCACGAGTTGCTTGAAGAAACTTATCATGATATCCGATCCTTAGCTCATCTCAAACATAGTGGCTTGATGAATGATAATGGATTATTTCCAGCTCTTCAAAAGCTAAGTAAAAACGTAAGTTCCTTTAGTAAGACTCAAGTGGATTTTAATTCATTTATAGAAGAAGAAGTGGAGCTCAATGAAAAGCTTGAGCTTAATGTGTTTAGGATTGTTCAAGAAAGCATGGCAAATGTGGTCAAGCATTCTAAAGCAAAAACAGCTTCCATTTCTATTACAAAAATAGACTCTCTTCTTAATATTATCATTGAAGATGATGGTGTTGGATTTGATAAAAATAAAATCAGTAATAATGATTCTTTTGGATTACAGAGCATAAAGGAGCGCGTGCAATTATTGAACGGTAATTTTTCTATTGATTCTAAAGAAGGACGAGGAACCACTATACTTATAGATATACCATTATGATAAAAGTAGCAATTGCAGATGATCACCAAACGCTTATAGATGGTATTTGTTTACGTTTGGAAAATGATAAAAATATTGACCTGAAATTTTTCACCAATAATGGCAGGGATTTTTTGAAAAAACTAAAAAACACACCTGTTGACATAGCGATTATAGATATAAAGATGCCAAAAATGGATGGTGTTTCCCTCACCAGAGTCTTAAGAGCTGAACATAGTGATATCAAGATAATTGTACTCTCGATGTTTGATCAGATCGATGCGGTGAGAAAAATGATTGATGCTAAAGTGAACGGCTATGTTTTAAAAACCTCTCCAATGGATGAATTAGTTATCGCTTTACGAGAAGTCTATGAAGGCAACGATTATTTTGACGACCATTTAGAAGGTATTTCAGAGCTTTTTAATAAAAGAGAGAAATCAGAAAAATCAAAGTTATCTCAAACTGAAAAAGAAATTCTTGATCTTATTGTGGAAGGCAAAACTTCTCAGGAAATTGCAGAGGTAAGGCAGTCTGCTGTTTCAACAATAGATACTCATAGAAGAAATATGTCTCATAAGCTCGGTCTTTACGGCAAGGGTGAACTTTTGCGTTATGCAATGGATAAAAAATATAAATTTGATTAAAAAATAAATTATGTCAATACTATTGGTCAGCACCACCAGAGATCCCGGTAAGTGGGCTAAAACACTTAAAGAAAAAAATGTGTCCCTGGATATTCAAATATATCCAGATGTGGAAAGGCCTGACGATGTTGAGTTTGCTATTTCATGGAAGCACCCTGAAGGACTTTACAAAGATTTTCCAAACCTAAAGGTAATCGCATCCATGGGGGCCGGTGTAAATCATATCTTGAAAGATGATAATCTTCCTGAAGATGTGAAAGTGACAAGAATCGTCGATGACCAGTTGACAAAAGATATGAGTGAGTTTGTTCTTTTACAGTGCCTGGCTGTTTCCAGGAATTTATTTATTCACCTCCAGGATCAATCTGAAAAACAGTGGAAACCGAAATCCTATCAAACACCTAAAAAAACGAGTGTCGGCATCATGGGTTATGGTGTGTTAGGTCAGGAAGCCGGAAAAGTTTTGAAGGCAAATGGATTTGAGGTTTATGGTTACGCGAATTCTTCTAAAATTGTAGATGGAGTTCAGGTTTATGGTGCAGATGAGCTAGACGCTTTTCTAAACAAAACTCAAATTTTGGTGTGTTTGCTTCCAGTGACTTCAAAGACTAAAGGAATTTTAGATTTGCAGCTATTTAATAAATTAAAGGAAGATGCGTATTTGATAAATGTCGCTCGCGGAGAACATTTGGTAGAAGCAGATCTTATTTCAGCAATAGACAGAGGTATTATCAAAGGGGCAAGTTTGGATGTTTTTCAGGAGGAGCCACTACCAGAAATTCATCCATTTTGGAATCATCCTAAAATTCAAATTACACCGCATATAGCGAGTATGACAGATCCAGAATCGGTAGCCAAGCAATTACTAGACAAATTAGAAAGAATTGCAAGAATTAATTCAAAAAGATTTAATTAGCAAAGATTGCAGACCGAATGAGTTCTCTTCCAACAGAATATGCTTATAATGATTGAAAAGAAAAAAATGTGAATAATTTTGTGAAGCCGTTTTTTTTTTAAGTTCGTTTAAATTTAAAAACTATTAATTATTATTAAAAAAAACTTTCTAATGGCATTTTTTGCAATATTAGCAATTAGTTGCTATAAATATGAGCTTTAAACTGACTCAGTAAACAACTCTAAACAGCTTGAAAATACTATAGCCTTGGAGTCGGTGCCGAAAAATGCTAAAACCATAGACCTTCCAATTTCAAAAACATCAAAAAAGATCAACAAAAAAGACAAGAAATTTTTAGTTGATGTTCTGAATAATAATAAGGCTGCGGTTAAGACTGCTAATGTTAAAACGGGTATAGATTTTAAAAGCACAGTGAAAAAAAGTTATCAGAATGGAATACAAATGTTTTTAATTTACAGTTCCGATTTGGCAGTTTATAGAGCTGGTGAAAATTTTCAAATTGTTAAATTTTCGATTAAGGATTCCGGTTTAAAAAAAATTATACATTTGGAACTTTAAATGGGCAGAGAATTTTTTCGTTTGATTTTCAAAAAATTAAACAAGATAAGAACTCTGATAAAACGGCGCCTAAATATTATGCGACAAATTTCAAAACTTTCAACAATGAATCTTTTAATAGTTTAGTACGAAGGTTTATAATAATTTAATGAAATCGTTTAATGTTTCTGGCAAAACAACAGCGGGAAAAGTTGCACCGTGTAACAGAAAAGAAGATAACTGGGAGGATTGCGTAGATGCTACAATGGAAAGTACTGCGGGTAAAATTATAGCTGCAATTCCAGGAGGTTACCCAGCAATTCTTGTTTCTTCTATTGAGGCTGGCCCAAATGCAACTTGTTAATTAAATTCAGCGATTATGAAGACTAGAATAAAAAATATTTTGATCATTTTACTCAAAGTGGATTATTGGACTTATTTTTTAACTGGGTTATCGATTCTACTTTTTTTCATATTTTTAGATGATAATCAAGTCTTAATGACGTCATTAATATTAAATGTAGTATTCCTAAGAATAATTCTCGTTTACTTTTTAAAATCTCGTAGATCTTCAAAAACCTTGATCTAAAATAAGTTGACAATTTATAAATAACTAAACTAATCCAGTGAATTTATTTTCATTGGATTTTTATTGTATAAAAATTAGGTCTTTTAGTAGGACTACAAATCTCGCTTTTTTCTATTGTAAGTTTTATTGACTTTTATATGAGTAATTTGAGTTCGCTTCCTGTATTGAATATACCAATGAGGAATTCTACTTTTGATATTTTATTGATACATTTTCGCAAAAGCATTTTAGTAACAACCATACCCATCGGTCATCGATAATATTCTATTTCTTTAATTTATCTTGAAAATCCAATATTTTATGTCAAAAATTAACTTTGAAATGTTGAAAGAGTTTACAAAAATGGACGGTGTTTCCTTAGCTAGGGAGATTAAGCGAGATTTCAAAAATGTAAAAGTTATAGTTCTTTCTATGTTCGATCAACCCGATGTGATAAATAAAATGGTAGATGTAGATGTGGACGGCTATATCTTAAAGACCTCTGCGCTAGATGAGTTGGTGACTGCTATTGAAGAGATAAATAAGGGAGGAAAATATTTCGATAAGCATCTTCATGGGCTTACAAGCTTATTTGAGGTTAATTCCACATCTTCAAAAACAAAACTATCGAATACAGAAAAAGACATACTAAACCTCATTGCTGAAGGCAAATCATCTCAAGAAATAGCTGATGAAAGAGCTTGTGCTGTTTCCACCATCCACACCCACCGAAGAAATATGGCTCATAAATTAGATCTATATGGTAAAGGAGAGTTGTTGCGGTATGCTATGGATAAAAAGTATAATTTTGAATAAAATCAATAAGCATGTCTATATTAATTGTAAGTACAAATAGAGATCCCCAAAAATGGAAAGATACACTGATGTCTAAAAATGAATCTTTAGATATCCAAATTTATCCAGATATTGACCGACCAGAAGATATTGAATTTGCCATTTCCTGGAAACATCCAGAAGGTCTTTATAAAGACTTCCCAAATCTTAAAGTCATCGCTTCTATGGGAGCAGGTGTTAATCATATTTTAAAAGATAAAGATTTGCCTAAGCAGGTAAGGGTAACAAGAATTGTCGATGAGCAGTTAACAGAAGACATGAGCCAATTCGTCCTATTAAATTGTTTGGCGGTCTCTAGAAACTTTTTCACACACCTCCAAGATCAATCTGCTAAACTTTGGAATACTAAGCCTTATCAAACCCCAAAAAATACTTCAGTTGGTATTATGGGTTATGGTGTTCTTGGACAAGAAGCTGGTAAAGTTTTAAAAAAAAATGGGTTTGAGGTTATAGGCTATGCCAACTCTTCAAAAACAGTTGATGGCATCCGAGTTTATGGAGAAAAAGAACAGGATGATTTTTTGAATAAAACTCAGATTCTGGTTTGCTTATTGCCTGTCACCAAACTCACCACAGGAATTCTGAATCTTAATCTCTTCAGAAAACTAAAAAATAAAGCCTATTTAATTAATGTGGCTAGGGGAGAGCACCTTAATGAAGGTGACCTATTAAAAGCTATAGATCAGGACATCATAAGTGGAGCAAGCCTAGATGTTTTTCGAGAAGAACCTCTTCCGAGTTCTCATCCATTTTGGGAACATCCTCAAATTCAAATCACACCACATATTGCGAGTATGACAGATCCAGAGTCAGTTGCCAATCAATTGCTAGACAACTATGAGAGGATGAAAAATGGAAAAGCCTTACTGAATGAAGTGAATACTGCAAAAGGATATTAAAAGCTAATGAGCAGCTAAATTTTTAGTAATCATAAAACCTAAAAATACAGCCAAGACTCCCAATACAAGGCTTCCTAGAGCATAAAGTAAAAACTCAAAGTAAAGATTGCTTTTTAATAAATTTAGATTTTCTGAAGAGAAAGTGGAGAAGGTTGTAAATCCGCCACAAAAACCCACTGCTAGTAAAAGCTGTAAATTCGAGTAAAGAGCTTCAGATTTCATTAACCAACCCAATAAAAGCCCAATTAAAAGACTCCCTAAAATATTTACGGTTAATGTGCTAAATAAGTCAAACTTGGAGTCTACTTGTGTTTTAAAAAATAGCATTACCAAATATCGGCAAACACTTCCTAATCCACCCCCAAGAAATACTAGCAAAACAGACTTCATATTTATTCAATTATGGGGATATAATAATGGGTAATCCACTTGGAAGGATTAACAGTAGAGTTTGAATTGATTTCAAATTCTAGAAAGGGTTTCAGGCGAGTATTGATTTTTAGTGATCTATTTGCAATTATGGTATTGCTATACTCAATAAACTCCTCCATATTGATATAATCCCCTGTAAGCGTGGTTTTAAAATAAGCTCCTTGACTAACGGATTTAGACAAAATCTCATAAGTGTTAGGGATGGCAATATTGTCTTGTGAACCTATTCCTGGAGAAAATATGAAATTATCCGTATTTTCATATAAATTCTCAAATAAAATAAGTCTTCCCTTATAGATTTCAAACTTTTGCTCATCCATAAAGTCTTCTATACTTTTGAAAATGGGCTCAGATTTTTCTAGGATTTTATTAAAGTTAAGTCTAGCTGCAGAGGTAGCGTGAAGCAAGTAAAACCGACTGGTTTCAACTTTACCCACAGCAGTCATATCGTAGACTGAAATTTCTTTCTGAATAAAGCTTTCAAGGCTGTTTAAGCTATTTTCGATAGAGGTTTTAGCGATGTCTAGATGTGAAATTCCGGTAAATACGTATTCAGCTTTTTGCCAAAAACTAGCATCCGATTTTAGATGAAGTATAAGATTTGAGTTCTTTTCTAAAGTTTCGAATCTCCAGGTTAAATCAATTTCAGAAAGGCTCAACCACGTTTTTAAAGTGAGCTGCTGTACAAGTGAATCCGAAACTTTGGATTTGTTTTGAAGATTGATACTTTCAAATTTTGAATTCTGCCAAGAAAGTGTTGCATTTTCAAAATCATCGGAGTTGCTTAGTCTAGGATTTATAGCCTCATCTTTACCTATAGAAAACCAGTTGTGATAGGTAGAAAAATCTTTAATCTTCAACTCGAAGAGTTTTGCGTTGATGGGGGTTTCAAAATTTATCGTTTCTTGATTATTTACACTTACCGTTGCAATATAAAGGGAGCCTACAACAAAAAGTAAAACAAGAAGAAAGAAGATATATTTAAAAAATTTCATTTGGTTGTGGTTATATAAACGAATATACTTAAAATCGTGCTATGTTTTAAGATTTAGCGACCTGCCGTGAGTTCTGCAATTTTGACAATGACTTCACTAGCTTTCACCATACTTTCTAACGGAACATACTCGAATTTTCCATGAAAATTATGCCCTCCAGCAAATATGTTAGGACAAGGTAGGCCTTTGTAACTAAGTTGAGCACCATCAGTGCCTCCTCTTATGGGTTTTAGGATGGGGGTGATGTGAAGCTCTTTCATGGCTTGCTCGGCAATATCTACAATGTATTTGATAGGCTCTACTTTTTCTTTCATGTTGTAATATTGATCATGAATTTCTAACTCCACCACCTCTTGACCGTGGGTTTTATTCATTTTGGCAACAATGCCTTCAAAAAGTTCTTTTCTAGCTTCAAATTTTGCTTTGTCGTGATCTCTTATAATATAGTTTAATTCACTAAGCTCTATGTTACCATTCATTTTGGAGAGGTGAAAAAACCCTTCATAACCTTCAGTTTGTTCTGGGACTTCCTCTTTTGGTAAGACATCAATAAATTTTTGAGCGAGGTACATCGAATTTACCATTTTTCCTTTAGCGTAGCCTGGGTGAACACTTGTTCCTTTAAATTTTAGGGTTGCAGACGCAGCATTGAAGTTTTCGTATTCCAATTCGCCAATTTGACTTCCGTCCATGGTGTAAGCGTAGGCTGCACCAAATTTTTCAACATCAAAATGGTGGGCACCTCTTCCTATTTCTTCATCTGGGGTAAAACCGACCCTTATCTTTCCATGTTTTATTTCGGGATGGTCTACAAGGTATTCCATCGCCATAATAATTTCAGTAATTCCTGCTTTATCGTCGGCGCTTAAAAGAGTAGTGCCATCAGTAGTGATGAGGGTCTGACCCTCGTAGAGTTTAAGATCCTCAAAATAATCTGGGGACAAGATGATATTTTTTTCGGCATTGAGCAGTATATCTCCACCATCATAATTTTCATGAATTTGAGGCTTAATGTTAGAAGCCTTGAAATCTGGTGAGGTATCAAAATGCGACACAAAACCTATCGTTGGAACCTCATGGTCTACGTTTGAAGGTAGTGTTGCCATAATATAGGCCTTATCATCTATAGAAACATCCTGTAAACCGATACGTTCTAGCTCCTCTTTTAAGAGATGAGCAATAGTCCACTGTTTTTCTGTACTAGGTGTACTTTCACTATTTGGATTGCTTTGCGAATCTATTTTGACATAGGTAAGGAATCGATTTAAAAGCGTCTTAGAATCTATCATCTTTTGTTCTTATTTTGCTCAAAAATAAGAATTTGTATTCATTAACCTCCAATAAAAAGTCGCTCTTCCTAAGATTTACTTTATTTTTGTGCTCAAATTAAAGTAAAAATGTACAAACAAATTCTAAGGCCAATTTTATTCCAGTTTGATCCTGAAGCTGTACATCATTTTAGTTTTAACGCTTTAAAGCTCGCTCATAAAATTCCTGGGTTTTCTTCAATTTTAAAAAAGAGTTTTGTTCTTGAAGATAAAAGATTGGAACGTGAGGTTTTTGGTCTTAAGTTCAAAAACCCCGTTGGTCTAGCTGCAGGGTTTGATAAAAACGCAGAACTTTATCAAGAGTTATCAAACCTCGGCTTTGGTTTTATTGAAATAGGAACAGTTACTCCTAAAGCACAACCTGGGAATCCAAAAAAGAGGTCATTTAGATTAAAGCAAGACTCCGCGATTATAAACAGATTTGGGTTTAATAATGAAGGGGTAGAGGAGGCTGTAAAGCGACTGAAACAAAATCGAGATATCCTTATAGGCGGGAATATTGGTAAAAACAAAGCGACCCCTAATGAAGAAGCTATCAATGACTACGATATTAGTTATGAAGCACTGTTTGATTATGTAGATTACTTTGTGGTGAATGTGAGTTCGCCGAATACTCCCAACTTGAGAGCTTTGCAAGATAAGGAACCTCTACAAAAGCTTCTAAACCACCTACAAGCCAAGAATGAGAAAAAGCCAAAGCCAAAACCTATTTTGCTAAAAATAGCGCCAGACCTTACCGAAGAACAATTGATGGATATTATCGACATTGTTATAACGAGTAAAATAGCAGGGGTGATTGCGACCAATACTACTATTTCTAGAGAAGGATTGTCTTCAACTCATAAAGAGGAAGCAGGAGGTCTAAGTGGGAAACCACTTACCAAGTCTTCTACAGAGGTGATTCGCTTTTTATCGACCAAAAGCCATAAAGCTTTTCCAATTATTGGGGTGGGTGGAATTATGACTCCACAAGATGCTTTGGAAAAACTGGATGCTGGGGCAAGTCTGGTACAATTGTATACCGGTTTTGTTTACGAAGGGCCAAGTCTTATCAAAGCCATCAATCAAGCTATTCTAGATCGTAATCCCAAGTAAGATATGCTTGAGCAGATTCTTCCATTCCTTATCGCTTCTATTTTTTTAACACTATCACCGGGGCCCGACATTATTTATGTTCTTTCTCAAAGCCTGGTTGGAGGCTACCGGCGAGGACTTATGATCGCCGCTGGATTGGTAACTGGTATAATTGTTCATACCTCTTTGGTCGCTTTTGGAGTGTCTCTGGTTATCAAAAATTCGGAGACCTTGTTCTGGGGTATAAAAATCGCAGGAGCCTTATATTTGCTTTATTTAGCTTACAAAGTATATAGCTCTTCCCGAGGTGAAGGATTTTCCTCAAGTGAGGAAACCAAAATTAGCAAATCTAGTTTTAGCTATTATAAAACAGGTTTGGTGATGAATATGCTCAATCCTAAAGTAACTATCTTTTTTTTAGCCTTTTTTCCTGGGTTTTTGTGGGATACCGACTCCAATTTAGTACTTCAATTTTACATTTTAGGAGGCTTATTTATGCTTCAGGCTTTTATTATTTTTGGTATAGTTTCAGTTTTAGCAGGAAAAGTTTCAACGGTGATGTTTCAGAAGTCAAGTCATTTTACTTTTTTAAAATGGTTTCAAATTCTAACTTTTATAGCCATAGCTATTCTGATTTTACTTTAAGCTCATTTCATTTCTCTAAAAACCTTAAAACTGTATATTTGGCCTATGAAATCCGTCAAGATAATTGAGTGTCCTAGAGATGCGATGCAAGGCATAAAGCCTTTTATTCCAACTGAAGAAAAAGTAAA
>Ga0306865_1000009_pt1 | contig 119595 bp, 109 predicted proteins | sample AntRauTorckE5431_FD_190441 | JGI IMG/M metagenome (GOLD analysis project Ga0306865, IMG submission 190441) | Saline lake microbial communities from Rauer Islands, Antarctica - Metagenome Torckler E5 #431 (v2) (version 2) | ecosystem: Environmental > Aquatic > Non-marine Saline and Alkaline >... | reverse complement strand
AATGACATCCACCGCGTTGGAGCGCACCAGCATGTCGCAGATCTCTAACGCTTGTTCACCGGTGTCGGGCTGGGAAACCAGCAGCTCGTCAACGTTCACGCCCAGCTTTTCAGCGTACTGAGGGTCAAGGGCGTGCTCAGCATCAACAAAAGCACAGGTTTTGCCCTGCTTCTGAGCTTCGGCAATAACCTGCAAAGTCAGCGTCGTTTTACCAGAGCTTTCAGGACCGTAGATTTCACAAACCCGGCCGTAAGGCAGGCCACCAATGCCAAGAGCAACGTCCAGACCAAGAGAACCAGTGGAAACGGACGGGATGGCCTCACGGGGATGGTCGCCCATCTTCATAATGGCGCCTTTACCAAACTGGCGTTCAATCTGGGTCAAAGCGGCGGATAAAGCCTTCTTGCGGTTGTCTTCCATAACTGCGAACCTTCTTCAAAATGGTGCGTTAAAATAGTGCGCTACTGATACAATACGCTAATGCAATACGCTGATACGATGCGCCAGTAAGGTGATGCGCCAGCTTAACTGTGGGAGCTGGCTGCGCCGGAAAAATACTGTATATTTAACCAGCATTAAACCACATTAGACAAAGCGGACCAACCCCTGTGTGGGGAATTTTTTAGCCTTTGCACGTCAGGTATCACTCGACAAGAAAGAGCGCACACGTTCAATCGCAAAGATCACAGCCTGGCGCCGCACCTGATCGCGATCGCCGTTAAAATGCTTCAGACCGGTGCTGATATTGTCAGCGCTGCCCCAGGCGAACCACACCGTTCCTACCGGCTTAGCGTTGCTGCCGCCGCCTGGTCCGGCGACGCCGCTGATTGAAACGGCGACGCTTGCACCCGACGCTCGCAGCGCGCCGGCGACCATCTGCTGCACCACCGGCTCGCTCACCGCGCCGTGTTCCGCCAGTGTCTGCTCACTGACACCCAGCAACGCATTTTTGGCGTGGTTGCTGTAGGTAACCAGCCCACCCATGACGTAGGCTGAAGAACCGGCCTGATCGGTCATGGCCTTGGCCACCCAGCCGCCGGTGCAGCTTTCTGCCGTCACCAGCATGGCGCCGGCGCGGGCTAATACGCTTCCCAGTTCTGCCGCCTGCTGGCGGATGTCTTCGTCAGTGATCTCGGGCATGGTTACGTCAGACATAGCGACCTCATTTAGAATCCACGTTTCATCCTGCGGTGTAATTTTCTACAATCCACCGCCCGTTACTCAAAACAGCCATCGCGGATGTCCCATGTCAGCAGCGCACACCGAAACCCCTAAAATTACCCCAATGATGCAGCAGTACCTGAAAATAAAGGGCCAGCATCCCAGCGAGCTGGTGTTCTATCGCATGGGGGATTTTTACGAGCTGTTTTATGACGACGCTAAAAAAGCCTCGGAGCTGATGGACATCACCCTAACTGCCCGTGGCCAGTCGGGGGGCAATCCGATTCCCATGGCCGGCATTCCATACCATGCGGCTGAGGGTTACATTGCCCGCCTGGTGCGCGCAGGTCAATCTATTGCAATTTGCGAGCAGATGGGCGACCCGGCCACCAGCAAAGGCCCGATTGATCGCCAAGTGGTGCGCATTGTTACCCCCGGCACCCTCAGCGACGACGCCTACCTGGAGGACCGCCGTGACAACCTGCTGGTGGCAATTTACCACCATAAGCAGCACTTTGGTTTTTCTTCTCTGGATATTTCCAGCGGCCGCTTCGCAGTGTCAGAACTGAACAGCCCTGAAGCCTTGCAAGGCGAACTGCAACGGCTGCGCCCGGCAGAAGTTTTAATCAGCGAAGACTTTCCTTTTACCGATTTGCTGGAAGGCTTTACCGGCATTCGTCGCCAGGGGCCCTGGCTGTTCGAACCCGATACTGCGCGACGGGTGATTACCCAGCAATTGCAGGTGCGAGACCTGACCGGTTTTGGCTGTGAAGATATGCACTTAGCCGTATGCGCTGCTGGCTGCCTGCTGCAATACGCACGGGAAACCCAGCGCACTGCCCTGCCCCACATTCGCAAACTCAGCCGCGAGCGCCGCGAAGACGCGGTCATTCTGGACGCTGCCAGCCGCCGCAACCTGGAAATTGACACCAACCTGATGGGTGGCACCCAGTACACTTTGTCCTGGGTGATGGACCGCACCGCCGCTGCCATGGGTGGGCGCCAGCTGAGGCGTTGGTTGAACCGTCCGCTACGCGATGTGGCAGTGGTACGCCAGCGCCAGCAGGCAGTAAGCGCGTTGTTGAAAGATTTTGACTATGAGCCGATTCACGACCAGCTTAAAACCATTGGCGATATAGAACGCATTCTGGCGCGCGTGGCGCTTCGTTCGGCACGGCCCCGTGATCTGGCGCGGCTGCGGGATGCGTTTGCCGTGCTGCCCGGTTTGCAAAAGGCTCTGGCCGCGGTTGATTCCACCCACATCGGCGAACTTGCCGCGACTGTTGACGAGTATCCGCAGTTAGCGGACTTGCTGGGCCGAGCAATCATTGATAACCCACCGGTAGTGATTCGCGAAGGCGGAGTGATTGCAGACGGGTTTGACGCCGACCTGGACGACTTGCGCAACATCAGCGAAAACGCTGGCCAATATTTGTTGGACGTGGAAACCCGCGAAAAACAGCGTACTGGCATCAGTACTCTCAAAGTGGGCTACAACCGGGTACATGGCTATTACATTGAAATCAGCCGCTTACAATCGGCCCAGGCGCCTGCGGATTACATTCGCCGGCAAACCCTGAAAAACGCTGAGCGTTTTATTACCCCGGAGCTAAAGGAGTTTGAAGACAAGGCTCTAAGCGCCAAGAGTCGCGCTTTGGCTCGGGAAAAAGCCCTGTGGGATGAGGTTCTGGAGACGGTCGCGGCAGAACTTGCACCGCTGCAAGACGCCGCTCAGGCGCTGGCCGAGCTGGATGTGTTAAGCAACTTTGCCGAACGTGCCACCAGCCTGCGCCTGTGCGCGCCACAGTTCAGCGATGAACCCGGCCTGCAGATTGAGGAAGGCCGGCACCCGGTAGTCGAGCAGCTATTGGACGATCCGTTCGTGCCGAACAATCTGATGATAGACGCCAAGCGCCGCATGCTGGTGATTACCGGCCCCAACATGGGTGGTAAATCCACTTATATGCGCCAAGTGGCACTGATTGCTTTACTGGCTTACACCGGCAGCTTTGTGCCGGCCAACAGCGCAGTGCTTGGGCCGGTAGACCGCATATTCACCCGCATGGGGTCGTCTGACGACATTGCCGGCGGACGCTCCACGTTTATGGTGGAGATGACCGAAACCGCCAATATTCTGCACAACGCGACCAAACACAGCCTGGTGCTGATGGATGAAGTAGGCCGCGGCACCAGCACCTTTGATGGTTTGTCATTGGCCTGGGCCACGGCCGAGCATTTGGCGCGGGACATTCTGTGCTACACGCTGTTTGCCACCCACTATTTTGAGTTAACCCAACTCGCGGATGAACTGGAGCACGCCGTTAACGTACATCTAACAGCAACCGAGCACGATGACAGCATCGTGTTTCTGCACAACGTACACGAAGGCCCCGCCAGCCAGAGCTATGGTTTGCAAGTAGCAAAACTGGCCGGTGTACCGGTGGAGGTCATCCGCAATGCCAAAGCCCAACTGGCGAGCCTGGAGGGCGCCAATACAACGCCCGATGCAAAACGCCCAACCATCGGGTTGCCGCAAAAAATGACGCAACGGGCGACGGCTATCGCAGATGCCAAGGCGTTTCAGGAGGATATGTTCGCTAGGCTAGAGCCCAGCGCCTTAGAGCTGGCGGTAAGCGCACTTGACCTGGATGACATGACCCCGCGCCAGGCGCTCGAACAGCTGTATCGGCTGAAACAGCAACTTAAAAAGTAGTGGCCAGAAGAGTGCCGATAAATTGACCTAGGTATAACGTTATAGAATACGGATGCTTGCGACCGAAGTAGTGGCTCCCTACAATATCGCGCATCAAACTATAATCTCGAGAGCCTGCATTCTAAGCTCCTGATGAGACAGATCAGCCAACCAGGAATATGAACATGACGTTTATCGTTGTTGATAATTGCATCAAGTGCAAACACACCGACTGTGTGGAAGTTTGCCCTGTAGATTGCTTCTACGAGGGCCCGAATTTTTTGGTTATTGACCCTGACGAGTGCATCGACTGCGCCCTGTGCGAGCCCGAATGCCCGGTTGAAGCTATTTTCTCGGAAGATGAGCTGCCTGAGAACCAGAAAGTGTTTATCGAACTGAACGCAGATCTGGCCGGAAAATGGCCCAACATCACAGAGAAGAAAGAGGCAATGGTTGACTCTGAAAAATGGGACGGCGTGCCAGACAAACTGCAGTATTTAGAGAAGTAACACCTCTGTTTGGTCCGAAACTGGCTCAACCAAATAACATGCGCGCGAGCTAGAAACCGTGAGTAAAATAAAAAAGCCGGCTAACCGCCGGCTTTTTTGTGCCTGGTGATTGTGTTTTTCCAAACATAAAAAAGGGAGGCACTAAGGCCTCCCAAGGACACACATCGTTTTGCTGCCGGAGCTTTGTGACCCCGATCAGCAGAGTTCTTTAGTTTTTTGGTGGCGTACTTTGATTCGTAGTGTCAGGTTTGACGATCACATCATCGGCACCCGGGGAGTCCGGATCAGGTGCAAAGCCCAGCAGCTTTGTGCGCTCAATCAGGAAGTAGAGTACCGCTCCGGTGGCCAGGCCCCAGCCAGCGCCGTATACCGCAAGCACTACGCCCATGGTGCCGGCAATGCCACGTTCGGTGTTGTTCTCTAGCTGCTCCAGGCCCACCATCAAACAGATGTAACCGGTCAGCAGCAAAGTCAGCGACAGTGCGATGGGTAGTACCGGCTGAAATAAGCTCACCAGCGGCAATACAAACAGCGCGATGAAGCCGGTAATCCAGAAGGTGCCACCGCCGCTGTAGATGGAATCCATCGCGTTGCGGCCATACTTGTAACGCTCGGCCATGGTGGCAGTAACAGCGGTCCAGATCGGGCCGGCCAAACCGGGGTAAGGGGCGAAGAATGCGTGCCCACCATTACGGATAGCGGTGACCAGATGGGCGCGGTCGATGCTGTTGTCGATGTCTTCGTCGCGACGCAGGTGGTCAACACGATTCATCAGTGACTGACCCACAACAATGTCACCAAAGGCAATAACGTAAGCAATCACCGCCGTAGGAATAGCGTACAAAAATACGCTGGCATCCGGAAAACCGACGCTGAATGGCAGGTAGTTCCAAAGCTCGCCAAAATTGGGCGCGGTAATGCCCCACTTTACCTCCGGCACGGCGTATTCACCGGTAGCAAAGCCCACCAGAATCGCCACAACCATGCCTGGCACCATGCCATAGTTGGCAATTTTTCGCGCAAACGAATTGGTTTTAACAAAGCCCTTAAACGACACCGAAAACATAAGATACAAACACACCAGACCGCCGACAATAAGCGAAATGGGTGTAGTGGCCAAACGTCCACCGGCTTCGATTTCGCCCATCAGAGCGGCAATGCCCGCACCGATGATAATGCCGCCTTTCATGGAGCGCGGTATGAAGTCGACCAGTTTACTGCCAAGACGTGTAACGCCCAGAAACAGGAAGATGATGAACACCAGAAACTGCAGGGCGAACAGCGCCTGAATAGCTTCAGGGCCGGGCTCATAATCGCTCAAGAACAGCAGCACCACCGGAATGCCCGGTGTGATCCAGCCTGGAATCAGCGGCACACCCAACAGCGCCGGCAACATAAAACCAACACCGCAGATAACCACATACGCCAGGGCAACGTCATACGGCACGCCCAAGTAGTTCTCAAGCAGTGGAATCATGGCCAAACTGACCACGAACATAATCAGCGCTTGCGCCATTTCCGCGAATTCCCAGCGGTAATGCACAAACGGCAGGCGAATCTTGAAGGGGCCCGCCGGCCAGTAAGGTTGTTCTTCGCCGTTCTTGCGATGGAACATTTGCATCTAACGTTTTCTCCGGATGCCCGGCGAACCGGGTGTTAATGTTGTTCTTGTGTAAGGTCTTCTGTGAGCTCTTGTATAAGTCCTCACAAGGCGCTTTCCAGCTACTTGATTTCCTTAGCCTGGCCGCGCAGCAGAAATTTCTGGACTTTACCGGTCGAGGTTTTTGGCAGATCCGAAAACACGACGGTTTTCGGAACCTTGAAACGAGCCATGTGCTTACGGCAGAAGTCGATTATGTCTGCTTCGGTCACGTTGCCGGCGTTGGGCTTTAGAGTCACAAAGGCGCAGGGTGTTTCGCCCCACTTTTCATCCGGGCGGGCAACAACGGCTGCTTCCATAACCGCCGGGTAACGGTAAAGAACGTTTTCAATTTCAATGGTGGAAATGTTCTCGCCGCCGGAAATAATGATGTCTTTCAGGCGATCCTTGATTTCCATGTAACCGTCTTCGTGCCAAACGGCCAAATCGCCGGTGTGGAACCAACCGCCTCGGAACGCTTCTTCGGTGGCTTTCGGGTTTTTCAGGTAGCCCTTCATCACGGTGTTACCGCGCAGGAAGATTTCACCAATGGTTTTGCCGTCTTTCGGCGTCGGCTTCATAGTGCCCGGGTCTGCAATCATGGTGCCGCCCAAGGTGTGGTAACGAACCCCCTGGCGGGATTTGATGGCAGCGCGCTCCTCCAGCGGCAGATCGTTCCAACGATCTTTCCAGGCACAGACGGTCACCGGGCCGTATACTTCAGTCAGGCCGTAGGTGTGGGTCAACGCGATGCCCATTTCTTCAATCGCACCAATAACCTGGGCGGGAGGCGGAGCACCGGCAACCATAGCCTTCACAACATGATCAATACCGGCCTTGGATACAGGTGGCACGTTCAACAAAGCGTTCAGTACAATCGGGGCGCCGCACATATGGGTAACGCGGTGCTCGCGAATCAGTTGCAGAATCTTTTCCGGATCAACCCGGCGCAGGCACACGTGAGTACCGGCCATGGCTGTGATGGTCCAAGGGAAACACCAGCCGTTGCAGTGAAACATCGGCAGTGTCCACAGGTACACCGGATGCATGGCCATAGACCATACCGCGGTATTACCCAGTGAATTCAAGTAGGCCCCACGGTGGTGATACACCACACCTTTAGGGTTGCCGGTGGTGCCGGACGTGTAATTCAGGGAAATGGCGTCCCATTCGTCAGTCGGCATATCCCACTGGTACTCGGGGTCGCCTTCTTGCAAAAAGGCTTCGTAATCCAGGTCGCTGACATTAACGCCTTCACCGTACTCAGGGTCGTCTACATCAATGATCAGCGGCTTTATGTCTAAACGGCTAACGGCGTCCAGAATCACTTCGCCAAATTCGCGATCAACCAGGATGACTTTGGCTTCCGCGTGCTCAAGCATGAAAGCAATCACTTCGGCATCTAGCCGAACGTTCAGGGCGTTCATGACCGCGCCAGTCATGGGCACACCAAAATGACACTCGACCATGGCTGGAATATTGGGCAGCATGACCGCAACGGTATCGCCTTTCTTGATACCGCGGCCTACCAGCGCTGACGCCAGGCGCAAACTGCGCTCGTGGGTTTCGGCCCAGGTTCGACGAATGGCACCGTGAATAATCGCAGGGTAATCCGGATAGACACTGGCGGTGCGAGTGATAAAATCGATAGGTGTTTGAACGGCGTAATTGGCATCAACGGGCGCCAGGCCCTGATCGTAGATCGAAGTCATTGTGTGTGATCCTATAGGTAGGCATAAACGCTGTTTTCTTAGTGTATTCTGACGAATCACTAAATTAGTTATAATTTCAGCCGAACAAATAGTATTAAATATGAATATTTATATAAATTATACCAATGTATTATAGTACAAATACTACAAAATTGACCGTATGTCCAAGATCTGCTTGCCATGAACGCAAATTGCTTTGACTTATCAATGGGCTTTGCCGCGGCCGATCCGCAACCACTGCTGATTGTTGACCACAGAAGCCGCACGCTGAGTATGAATCCGGCCATGAAAAATCTGGTCGAGGCGACTGATGGGTCGCCCAATGCGGCTGACCACTTTAGCGCGATGGCCGACCCGCGACGTTTTCTGCCAGTAAACGTGGAAGAGCTGGTGCAAGCCTGCCTGAATCAGCAGCGCCCCGTGGACAACGTAAAGGCGCGTTACAAGGGCCAAATTTACCTTTGGGCGCTGGTTCCTGACCTTGCTCAAAATCAGGTGTTGTTAAAGGGTCGGGATGCAACCCGAGAACTGGATCTGCAAGAGCAGGCAGTGCGCTCAAACCGTCTGTACCGATTGATCACCGAGAACACCACCGATCTGATTTCCCGCCACGCACCGGATGGCCGTTTTATTGACGCTACGCCGGCGTCCTGGCGGCTGCTTGGCTACTGGCCGGAGGACCTGCGCGGACGCCTGCTGGAAGACCTTTTTCCCAGTGACCAGCCACAAAAGCACATGATAGAGGCCCGCAACCGGCTGATCGAAGATGGCTACGCCATTGTAACCGCGCAAATTGTGCACCGTGACGGCACTCCACGCTGGTTTGAAATTGCCAGCCGCGCCATTCGCGAAACCTACACAGGTGCGGTGGTAGAAGTGATCAGCGTATCGCGAGACATAAGCGCGCGGGTAGCGTCGGAAGAGAACAACCGCCGCTTGGCGGACGAACTGGCCCACGCCGCACGACTGGCCACGCTGGGTGAACTGGCCAGCAGCATTGCCCACGAAATGAATCAGCCGCTGGCGTCCATTGTGAATTTTGCCAGCGCCAGCCAGCGCTTTTTGAAAGCCACAAACACCCGACCCGCTAACCTGACCAGGGTAGGCGACGGCCTGACAAAAGTGATTCACCACGCCAATCGCGCCTCAGAAGTTATTCGCCGGCTGCGTGCATTTTTGCGCAAGGGCCGCAAACGTTCAGAGCTGTTGGCCCTGAATCAGGTGGCCAGCAACGTGGCCCTACTGTGCCAGTGGGAGGCTGACAAACATCGAGTATCGGTGGTATGCCGGCTGCCAGAAACCAGCCCTACCCTGACCGCCGACCCGGTACTGATCGAGCAGGTACTCATCAATCTGGTGCGTAACGCCATCGAAGCCAATGTAGAGGCTCGCGTTGAGACCAGCTCCGCGTCGGCCATCATCCTGACCATTCGGGTGAACAAACTGGGCGAAACCCTGGTCGAGGTGACGGACCAAGGGCCGGGTTTGAACGCCGATGACATCCGCCAGATGTTTCAGCCGTTTTACACCAGCAAGCCTGATGGCTTGGGGCTAGGGTTGTCCATGAGCCGTTCTATTGTTGAAGGTTTCGGCGGTTTTCTGGATGCTTATCCGGCGCCAACCGGCGGTTTAACGCTGGTTTGTCGATTCCCACAGCCGTCCGGTCAAAAAACTATTTTAAGTCCACGGGAGAAACCCAGGTGCCGATGACTGATCAGCCCACAACCCAAACCACAATCGTTTATATAGTGGACGACGACGCCGGCATGCTGGAGTCCACCCAATGGCTGTTGGAATCGGTGGGCCTGGCCGTGGAAGCCTACAGCGACGGCCGCAAATTTCTGGACTCTGTGACCGCACAAAGCAACGGCTGTGTTGTACTTGATATCCGCATGCCCGGGCTCGGAGGCCTGAACGTGCAGGAAGAACTGCAAAAGCGTGGGTTGGCGTTGCCCATTATCTTTGTATCTGGCCACGCCGATGTGCCGATTGTGGTGCGCGCGTTCAAATCCGGCGCTTTTGATTTTATTGAAAAGCCGTTCAACGAACAGCTACTGCTAGACAGCGTGCAGCAAGCACTGCAGGAGCAGCAACAAACCAGCCATCAACAGCAGGGCAGCAGCCAAACCACTGCGTTACTAGACACCCTCACCCGACGCGAGCGGGACGTATTTTTGCCTTTAGCAAAGGGCTACACCAGCCGTGAAATCGCCGAACAGTTGGGGGTAGGCGTAAAAACCATCGACCTTTATCGAGCACGGGTGATGAAACGGCTAGGTGCAGACAAGCTGCCAGACGTCACCGGCATCGCCCTTTCTGCGGGCTTGATGAATGCGCTGGATTTGCGAGGCAATCAGTAAAGGCCGGTGAGGCTCGGAGTCAGATTTTGAAGCGGGCGATTTGCGTGCTAAGACCTTCAGCCAGTCTTGCCAAATTGACGCTGGCGGACGAGACCTGTTCAGCTGACGCCGCAGATTGATCGCCTACGTCCCGAATCTGCGTGATATTCTGGTTAATATCTTCTGCGACCGAAGCTTGCTGCTCCGCAGCGGTGGCAATCTGGCTGTTGCGCTGACGAATTTCTTCAACCGCTTCTGCTATTGCCTTAATGGACTTACCCACCGTTTCTGCGCGTTCAAGGGTTTGCTCCGCGAGCTTATTACCGACCCCCATGCCGGTCACCGAGGTTGCAGCACTGGTAACCAGTTTGCCAATCAGGGCTTCGATCTCGGTTGCAAGGCTTTGTGTACGTTTAGCAAGCGACCGTACTTCGTCGGCCACCACGGCGAATCCGCGCCTCTGGTCGCCGGCGCAGGCGGCTTCAATGGCCGCATTCAACGCAAGTAGATTGGTCTGCTCGGCAACCGATTTGATCACATTCAGCATGGCGCCAATGTTTTTGGTTTCCGCTTACAGGTCATTCAGCTGTTTTGTCACGGTTGCGCTTTGTTGATTAAGATCTGCCACGAACGCCAGGGTCTCCCTGACGGCCTTCTTGCTGGCATGATTGGCCGCTTCAAATGCCGCTTCCGCGCTTTTAGCAACTTCATTAACCGTAGCAACCATCTCGTTCATGGCGGTAGCCACCTGATCAGTCTGGCTTTGCTGCTCCGCCAGACCTTTGCTGGCCTGATGGGTAACGATGGACAGTTCTTCGGAAGACGACGCTATACTGAATGCACCGGTATTAATTTCGCGTACCGGTTCCCTGAGGTTTGTCACCGTAGCCGAAAAGGCCGCCTGCAACTGACCGAACTCATCGCCCCGGTCGTTTTTGATCTGAACCGTCAGGTCGCCTGAGGCAACTTTACTCGCAATCGCCCAGCCAATAATCACGGAGAGCAGTGCGATAACGACCGAAATGCTGACCAGAACACTCACCGCGCTGTCGTACTGGTTTACCATCTGATCGACCTGAAGCTCTTGAAGCCCCGCGGCTAAATCAACAATTTCGTTGGCTTTTTGCCGCAGATTGTTTTTGATGGCTTCGACGACCTCTGGACTGTCGTCAATTCGAGATTCCAGATCAGCAATAAGTTTGTTATAGACGATAACACCGTCGATGATGCCCTGCGCCCGCGCATCGTCCGCCGGAATCACCGGCATCTCCTTCAGCCGCTCCGCTGTTTGAGCGGCGTCATTGGCAAGCGAGCTTGCCTCGCTGACATCGATTTGCTGTCGTCTAAGCTGGAAATTTTTTCCACGATTCGGGCATTTAAAAGACTAAGTTCCACACCGCTTGCCTCGGCAACAATAAGAGATTGGCCATGATAGAACCTGAGGGTGTTAATGCCGACTGCCGCCAGAATGGTTGCCAGAATCACCACAGAGGCGAAAGCGGCGGCCAGTTTTCTGCCCGCTGAAATGTTGTTGAGTGCGCCCATGTATCACAGGCCTGAACGCGTTAGACTGGCGCGCGAATTTACCACGATACGGGCAGGAAACTCACGCCGGCTTTGAGACTGGTATAATGCCTCTCTTCTACAACCAAACCAGCGAGCAGTGTGAAGCAATGACGGCAAGTTCAAGCAACCAGTACGATGTCATTATTATCGGCGCCGGGGCGGCGGGGCTGATGTGCGCCGCCACCGCAGGTTATCGCGGGCGAAAAGTGCTGGTGCTGGACCACGCCAACAAGGCCGGCAAGAAAATTTTGATGAGCGGCGGAGGGCGTTGTAATTTCACGAATTTGAACAGCACCACCGCGAACTTTTTGTCCGACAACCCGCACTACTGCATTTCGGCGCTGAAACGCTACACCCCCCGGCATTTTCTGGAGCTGGTAGAACGGCACGGAGTGGAATACGAAGAGAAAACACCGGGCCAGTTATTCTGTCAGCGCAGCGCCAAAGACATTCTGAACATGTTGCTAACCGAATGTGAATGGGCCGGCGCTGAAGTGCGTTTGAAAACCGGCGTCACCCAGGTGGCCAAAACGCCCAAAGGTTATTGCCTGACGGCGGATGGCCAGGTATTAACCTGTGAGTCTTTAATAGTCGCCTGTGGCGGGCTGTCTGTCCCTACCCTGGGGGCTTCTGGCTTCGGCTACGACCTGGCCCGCCAATTCGGGCTGGAAATACTACCCACCCGCGCCGGGCTGGTGCCCTTTACCCTACATCCCGAGCTGAAGACGACACTGGCGCCGTTGGCGGGCATCAGCTGTCCGGTAAGCGCGGAGTGCAATTATGAACAGTTCCAGGAACCGATGCTGGTTACCCACCGCGGTTTAAGTGGCCCCAGCATGCTGCAAGTTTCCAGCTTCTGGCAGCCCGGTGACGAACTGCACATCAACCTGCTACCGCAGCAGCAAGTTGAGCAAGATCTGCTAAGCCTGCGCAAGCTCAAACCACAAAGCACGCTTGAACATTATCTGAACGCGCACCTGCCAAAACGCTTCGCGCAAGCCTTCAACGAGTTGCAGCACTGGGCCGGTCCGCTGCAAAGCTACCGCAACCAGGACATCGAACACATCAGCCACACGCTGCAGCAGTGGACCATAAAGCCCGCAGGCACCGAAGGCTATCGCACCGCAGAAGTAACCCTGGGCGGCGTAGATACTCGCCAACTGTCCTCTAAAACCATGGCGGTTCTGGAACAGCCGAATTTGTACTTTATTGGTGAAGTGGTAGACGTGACTGGCCACCTGGGTGGCCATAACTTTCAGTGGGCCTGGGCCTCGGGGGTGGCGGCCGGGCAGGCGGCGTGATTTTGCAAAAGCGGGGCCGGACCGGGGGCGAATTTGAAGTCCGCCCCCCAGTCCGCAATTTATCAGCGCAGAATAACCAAGGGTTTTTTGGCCGTTTTCAACATTTTGGTGGTGGTACTACCGAGCAGGAACCTGCGAATTTTTGAATGGCCGTAGGCACCCATCACCAACAGGTCGATGTTGTGCTCGTCTTGGTACATGTGCAGCACTTGCTCTACCTCACCGCTGCGGATGGCCAGGGTTATTTCGGCCTCCAGCGGCGCCAGCATGGCCTCGGCTTTGCGCAACTGCACCATCGCCTCTGGGCTTTCCTCGCCCGCCATCACCAGGTGCAGCGGCATGCCTCTCAAAACTTGGCTGGCGGCCAAGTGCTCTACTCCACGAAACGCGGTAGCACTGCCGTCAAAAGCCAACATAGAACTTTGTGGCGCAGAAAAGTTGTCAGGCACCAGCAGAATTGGACGGCTTATGCTGCGAATCACCGTTTCCAGCTGACTGCCAATGCGCACATCGCGGTCGGAGCTGCTTTCACCATAAAGACCCATCACCAACAATCGCGTCTGTTCCTGAAGCGCCAGTAAGGATTCAGCTAGGTCGCCGTGGCGCTGACGCTTTTTAATATCACTGATGCCCGCCTGCTTAACTCGCTGCTCGGCGTTTTCCAGCATGTGATTGCCGTGTTCCAAAGCAACTTTAGAGCGTCTGCGATCCAGTTCGGCCAGTTCGTCCAGCAAATGCTCCCGACTGTTAAGGCCAATGTTGCCGGCCAGGTCCGGCTCTGACGGGTAGCGCTCTTGGTCCAGCACGTGCAGCAGGGTCAGCGGCGAGTCCATGTATTTGCTCGCCCAGGCGGCGTAGTCACACACCGCCGGTGCCGCGCGCGAGCCGTCAATGCAGGCCACCACGCGCAAGGTGTCTTGCGCCGCTTTTTGTGGCGTCTCTTGTGACGTTTGTTGTAAAGAGTGCTTGGCGTTCGGTGTGGTATTTTGCATATTAATGGCCCATCAGCTGGTCAACGCCTTCCGGCTTGTCGTGCACACCAAAGCGATCAACGATGGTAGCACTGGCTTCGTTCATGCCAATCACTTCTACCTCGGCGCCTTCGCGGCGGAACTTGATAACAACCTTGTCTAGCGCGCCCACGGCGGTAATGTCCCAAAAGTGGGCGCGACTCACATCTATGACTACCTTATCGACCACTTCACGGAAGTCAAAGGCGGCTATAAACTTTTCCGACGAACTGAAGAATACTTGCCCGGTAACCTTGTAGGTACGGGTACTGTCAGCCTCGTTCAAAACACTGTCTACGCCCATGTAATGGCCAATTTTATTGGCGAAGAACAGCGCCGCCAACAGCACACCGGCAAATACTCCCAGTGCCAGGTTGTGAGTAAACACCACCACCACCACCGTCACCAGCATCACGATGTTGGACGACAACGGATGAGTTTTCAGGTTGCGGATAGACTCCCAAGAGAAGGTGCCGATGGACACCATGATCATCACCGCTACCAACGCGGCCATGGGAATGCGCACCAGAAAGTCGTCCAGCACCAGAATCAGCACCATCAGGAAAACACCTGCGGTCAGCGTTGACAGGCGACCACGGCCACCAGACTTGATATTGATGATCGACTGGCCAATCATCGCGCAGCCGGCCATACCACCGAGCAGGCCAGAACCGATGTTGGCAATACCCTGCCCCTTGCATTCGCGGTTGCGGTCGCTTTCGGTATCGGTCAGATCGTCCACGATGGTGGCGGTCATCATCGATTCCAGCAGGCCCACCGCCGCCAGCGGTACGGCGTAGGGCAAAATAATCATCAGGGTTTCAAGATTCAGCGGCACGTCTGGCCACAGGAAAATCGGCAGTGTATCCGGCAGATCGCCCATATCCCCCACGGTGCGCACATCGATATCAAACAGAAACGCCACAACCGTCAACCCCACAATGCAAACCAACGGCGACGGCAGTACCTTGCCCAGCTTCGGTACGTAAGGGAACAAATAGATGATGCCAAGACCCGCCGCCGTCAGCGCGTATACGTGCCAGGTAACGTTGGTCAGTTCCGGCAGTTGGGCCATAAAGATCAGGATGGCCAGGGCGTTAACAAAGCCGGTCACCACCGAGCGCGACACAAAACGCATCAGGCTGCCCAGCTTTAAATAGCCGGCCACAAGCTGAATCAACCCTGTCAGCAAGGTGGCTGCCATCAAGTATTCCAGGCCGTGCTCTTTTACCAGAGTGACCATGAGCAACGCCATGGCGCCGGTGGCCGCGGAAACCATGCCTGGCCGGCCGCCAACAAAGGCGATGATCACGGCGATGCAGAATGACGCGTACAACCCTACTTTCGGGTCTACGCCGGCAATAATGGAAAAAGCAATGGCTTCAGGAATCAGCGCCAGCGCCACCACTACGCCAGCGAGTAAATCGCCGCGCACGTTCGACAGCCATTGATGTTTAAGGGTGTTCACCATATCGGGTTCCGTTTTTACTTAAGAGTTACTTAAAAGTCTTTCAAAGGTTACTCAGATCGAGTCATTGCAACAGCCGCTACGGCCACAACCGTCTACGGTTGTGGCGATGGGTTGTAAGCGTAAAAATAGCCATAAGAAGGCCGCAAAGTTTAACAGATTGTGTTGCCTGGCAAAAACCGCTGTGTGAAGCCGCTATTACCATGGGCAACGTAATCGGCATTTTGCTGTTGGGTGAGTTTCTGAAAACTGGCCAGACGCTGGGCATTGGCAACCGCCAGACCGGACTTCTGGTGACGGTGCCCACGGTATTGTCGCTGGCGGTCGGTTTACTAACGGCATGATTACATGCGCCTTAAACCCGGACCAGAAGCCAAGAATTGTGCAAAAAAATACCCTTGAAGCGCGCTATTCATGTATTGAGTGGCAAAAACCCGTATATTTCCACGTCCTGAATCTTTTACAAAGGATACCTTAATGCTGTTTGCAATCATTCTGGGTGGCCTGATTGGCTCAGCCTTTGGCGGCTTTGCCGGCTTCATTATTGGCGGCGCGATGGGTGCATTTTTACTGAACCGAATAAAAAGGCGGTTAATCGGAAAACTGCAGAATGTTCAAAGCAGTTTTGTTGAGTCTGTGTTCGCAGTTATGGGCGCAGTGTGCAAGGCCGACGGCGTGGTTTCACAAAATGAAATCGCCGTGGCGGAAGCCATGTTTACCCGCTTTCGCCTGAACGAAAGCCAGAAAACCAACGCCCGCGCCGCGTTCAACCGCGGCAAGGCACGAGAGTTTGATCTGGACGCCGAACTGCAACGCTTTATGCGCGTCAGCGGTGGCCAGCCGGCTTTGTTGCAGATGTTTCTGCAGGTTCAGGTATCGGCAGTAGCCGCCGACGGCGTAGTGCACCCGGCTGAGCACGACATGCTGGTTAAAATTGCCCGGGGCCTGGGATTGCCAGAAAGCCAGGTTGACCAGCTAGAAGCCATGCTGCGCGGTACCCATTACAGCCAGACGGGCGGCGGCCAGCGCTCCAGCGGCCAACAGACCGACGACGCCTATAAAACGCTGGGCGTGTCGCCGCAAGACAGCGATGACGACATCAAAAAGGTGTACCGCAAGCTGATGAGCGAAAACCATCCGGACAAACTGGCCGGCCGCGGCTTGCCGGAAAGCATGCGCGAGATGGCCGAAGAGCGCACCGGCGAAATCACCCATGCTTACGATGTAATCAAAGACGCCCGCAGTGCAGGTGGCTAGCGCGACTCCCAACAGCATCGGTGGGCCGCCAGAGCCCCATTTGATTTTCCACCCTGCTCTGATTGAAACAATCGGTTGTTGCGAATACCACTGAAAAACGGGTTGCCAGGCGATTGAAAATAAAGTTATGGTCTATAGGGTTCCAATAGATAAATTTTAAAGAGACACGTGTCGAATGAGCCTTAACGTTGTGATTGTCCTCGTGAAGCTAATCCTGGTGGTGATGGTATCCCCCGGGGGCGTTTGCGTGGATGCACAGTCGAGGCGAGATTTCTAAACCGACACTGCAAACACCAAAGCCCCCGGCACCGAAAGGTCCCGGGGGCTTTTTTTTTGGCTTTTTTGAAAACACTTGAAACGGTAAACCAACATTCGTAAGGACTTAGACCATGAACGGCGCGCAGCACATACTTCAGGCTTTCCAGCAGCACAGTATAACCACGGTATTTGGCTACCCCGGCGGTTGCATCATGCCGCTATACGATGCTCTGGTGGGTGATGTGAGTGTGGAACACGTGCTGTGCCGCCATGAGCAAGGCTGCGCCCTGGCCGCTGACGGCTACGCTCGCGCAAGCGGCAATCTGGGCGTATGCATTGCCACGTCCGGCCCAGGCGCTACCAACCTGATTACCGGAGTGGCCAACGCGTTTCAGGATTCGGTGCCGCTGCTGGTCATCACCGGCCAGGTGCCCGCCGAGCTGATCGGCACCGATGCGTTTCAAGAGACCGATATACTGGGCATGACTCTGGGCATTGTTAAGCACAGCTACCTGGTGGATGACGCCGACAGCCTGCCCGGTATTCTTATTGAGGCAATTACTCTGGCCCAAAGCGGTCGGCCAGGACCGGTGTGGGTCGATATTCCCAAAGATATTCTTCTGGCTCAGGTAAATCTGGAAGCGGCTGAACATCAGGAACGCAAGAGTTGTGCAAGCGCAGAGCCACAAACCGACTCGGCCACGCATAACGCCGCTGTTGATAAAGACATCAGCGAGACTTTGCGGCTGCTGCGCAAGGCCCACCAGCCCTTATTATACAGCGGCGGGGGCATCACCTTAGCCGGCGCTGAGGACGGCTTTCGCGAGTTTGCTGAATACTCTGCCCTGCCCGGTGTTGTCACTCTGAAGGGCATTGGCAACCCGGGCCGCCACAACCCGAACCACTTGGGCATGCTCGGCATGCACGGCTGCCGTGCGGCCAATCGCGCGGTGGACGAATGTGATCTGCTGCTGGTGATCGGCGCCCGCCTGGATGACCGCGCAACCGGCAAACCGGATACATTCGCACCGAACGCAAAGATTATTCACATCGATGCCGACAGCGCTGAGTTCAACAAAATAAAAGCTGCGGCTGTGACCATCAACGCCAATTTGAACGACGTGCTGCGCGCCCTTACCCGCGAGGTACAAGCACAGCCGCTGAAGATTGAAGCCTGGCAGAGGCAGTGCCGCGCCTGGCTCACTACAGGTGGCTTTCAGGCTGCGGGCAACGAGGAAGCCCTGGCGCCCATCACCGGCCCGGCGTTTGTTCGCCAGCTGTCCCGTATTGCTGGTGACGACGCAATTATTTCCTGCGACGTGGGCCAGCACCAGATGTGGGTAGCGCAGCACTATCAGTTCAATCGCCCGCGCCAGCACCTGACCAGCGGCGGCCTGGGCACCATGGGTTTTGGCCTGCCGGCGGCCATAGGCGCGCAGTTCGCAAAACCGGGTACCGCGGTTATAAACGTAGCCGGCGACGGCTCGTTCATGATGAACGCTCAAGAGCTGGCCACCATTCGCCGTTACCGCTTGCCGCTGAAAATAATCATTCTGGATAACCAGTGTCTGGGCATGGTGCGCCAGCAGCAGGAGCTGTTTTATAACAATCGCGAAAGCCACATTAACCTGGACGACAACCCGGATTTTGTCGCTATGGCGCGGGCCTTTGATATTCCAGCGTTGCGCATCAATCGGACCGATCAGGTTCGCCGGAGCATTGAGACTGTTTTGGCCTATAAGGGCCCGATGCTGTTGCACGTGACCATTGATCGAGAAGAGAACGTTTGGCCAACGGTAAAACCCGGCGGAAGCAACCGCGAGATGATGGAAGATACCAAACCAGCGAAAAAGAAAACTGAGGAGAATGCAGCATGAACCAAGCCGTCACATCCAGCATAACAACGTCCAGAACAACGGTATCCAGCCGGCATGTTTTGCATTGTTGTATGCAGTCAGAGCCGGCTGGCCTTGAACGCTTGTGCCGTGTGGTGCGGGTTCGGGGTTTTCGGATTGCGAGTATGTCGGTTGAGAGCAGCGGAAAGCATTTTAATATTGCTTTGACTCTGGAGGGCAGCCGGCCGATTTCTATGCTCCAATCGCAGTTGTTGAAGCTGCATACGGTGGTGGAGGTTGTTCTCGGCGCTCAGCAGGCTCGTTCTGTGGCCTGAGTATTTGCGCTCAGTAGCCTGTTGATTTGGTGGCGGGTACGCGGAGTGGAGGTGCCTTTTCTGGCAGAGAAAAGGCGTCTGAGCGAAGCGAGTTATTTTCCAAGAAGAAAGGTACCCCCGCCTCGCTGCTCTCTCCCCGTGTCAAAACACAGAAGGAAGAACCGCCAAAAGTCAGATCAACTCAATGGCCACAGCCGTGGCCTCACCACCGCCTATGCACAGCGCCGCAACGCCGCGTTTCAGGCCTTTTTGCTTCAATGCGTTGATCAGGGTCACCAGAATTCTTGAGCCGGAGGAGCCGATGGGGTGGCCAAGAGCACAGGCGCCGCCATAAACATTTACTTTATTGGCGTCCAGGCCCAGTTCGTTAATGGCCAAAAGGGCGACCACCGCGAAGGCTTCGTTGATTTCGTAAAGGTCTACGTCGTTTTTGCCCCAGCCGGCTTTTTTCAGGACTTTGTCGATGGCGCCGATGGGAGCCAGAGTAAACTCTGCGGGTAGCTGAGCGTGGGTGGCGTGGGCAATGATTTTTGCCTGTGGGTGCAAGCCGCGAGCCTTGGCTTCTTCTGCCGATGCCAGTACCAATGCTGAGGCGCCGTCGCTGATGGAGCTGGCATTGGCAGCGGTCACGGAGCCGCCTTTTTTGAACGCCGGTTTCAGCGTGGGGATCTTGTCCGGGCGGGCATTGCCAGGCTGTTCGTCGGTATCCACCACTGTCTCGCCACCACGACCGATGACGCTGACCGCGCAGATTTCGGGCGCGAACCAGCCGTTGTCGATGGCGGCGTTGGCACGGTTGAGGGACTCAATGGCAAAGTTGTCCATTTGCTCGCGGGTGATTTCGTGGTCATCGGCGCTTTTTTGTGCAAAAACGCCCATCAGACTGCCTTCGTAGGCGTCTTCCAGACCGTCCAGGAACATACTGTCCAGCACCTGGCCATGGCCCATGCGCATTCCGCCGCGGGCTTTGGGCAAAATGTACGGCGCCTGGCTCATATTTTCCATGCCGCCGGCGATCATGATGTTGTTGGTGCCGGCTTTGATCTGATCGTGGGCGAGCATAACCGCCTGCATGCCCGATCCGCACATTTTGTTAACGGTGGTGCAGCCGGAGCTGTCTGGTATGTCGGCACCGCGGGAGGCCTGGCGCGCGGGTGCCTGGCCCAATCCGGCCGGTAGTACGCAACCGATGATGACTTCATCAATGTCAGCAGGCTTCAGGCCCGAACGCTCGATGGCGGCTTTAATGGCAGCGGCACCCAACTGCGGCGAAGGTACGCTGCTGAGCGAGCCCATCATGCCGCCCATGGGTGTGCGGGCGGCGCCGGCTATTACTACAAAATGATCATTAGCGGTGTCAATCATCGCTGCTTGTCCCCGTTTTATTGAAAGGCTTGGTTGTTATTGGCCATCGTTAATCAGGCGCGCCCGAAAATTGAGCGAGCGATAATTTCCTTCATAATTTCCGACGTGCCGCCGTAAATGCGCTGCACGCGGGCATCCGCGAAGGCCCGTGAAATCGGATACTCGCTGGTATAGCCGTAACCGCCAAACAATTGCAGACAACCATCCGTCACCCGGCACTGCATTTCAGTCGCGCTGTATTTGGCCATAGAGGCCGTTGCCGCATCCAGAGTGCCGGCGACGTATTCGTTGATGCACTGATCTACAAAAGCCTTGTTGATGCGGTATTCGGTTTCCATGCGGGCCATTTCGAAACGAGTGTTCTGCAGTTGCGCCAGCTTCTGGCCAAACAACACCCTCTCCTGACAGTAAGCAACCGTCAGGTCCAGAGCACCGCGGGCAGCCGCAACGCCCAACGCACCAATCACCAGGCGTTCACGCGCCAGTTCCTGCATCAAATAAGCAAAGCCTTTGCCGGCCTCGCCCAACAACGCCGACGCTGGCACCCGCATATCCGCAAAGAACAACTCGGACGTATCGCCGGCATGCTGGCCAATCTTGTCCAGATTGCGACCCACGCCATAGCCCTCCAGCGCGGTGTCCACCAGAAACAGGCTGACGCCCTTGGCACCGGCAGAAGAATCGGTTTTGGCAGCCACGATCACCATGTCCGCATGCTGGCCATTGGTAATGAACGTTTTGGAGCCGTTCAGAATGTAGTCGTCGCCCTCTTTTACGGCACTGGTGCGCATGGCTTGTAAATCACTGCCAGCGCCGGGTTCGGTCATGGCGATGGCGCCCACGGCTTCACCGGAAACCATTTTTGGTAGCCACTGCTGTTTTTGCTCGTCGTTGCCCAAGTGGCTCAGGTAAGGCGCGACAATATCGGAGTGCACCATCACATTGGTCGACAGCGCACCAAAACCCAATCGTGCCAGCTCTTCACCCACCACCACCGAATACTGAAACGGCGCGCCGCAGCCACCACAGCCCTCGGGCACGTCTACGCACAGCATGCCGGCGTCGCCCAAGGTGTTCCAAAGCTTACGCGGGGCAATGCCGTCTTTTTCCCAATGCTCGTAGTGGGGTTTGATTTCTTTTTCCAGCGCCTTGATTACCGACTCACGGAACAACGTCAATTCTTCTTGATCGACAGTCGCAGTCATGCGGACTCCTGCTTATGATACGTTACTGAAAGACCGCTTATCGCGGGGCCATACGCAGAGCGCTATCAAGACGAATGACTTCGCCATTCAGCACCGGGTTACGTACCATCTGGTCCACCATCATGCCAAACTCTTCCGGCTTACCCAGACGCTTAGGAAACAGCAAGGTTGCTGCCAAGCTGTCTTGTACTTTTTGCGGCATGCCGGCAATCATCGGCGTCATAAACAGCCCCGGGGCAATGGTGTTCACCCGAATACCCTCACGCGCCAGTTCACGGGCGGCCTGCAGAGTGAGCGCAACGACACCGCCCTTCGACGCGCTGTAAGCCGCCTGACCCACCTGGCCTTCATAGGCCGCGATAGACGCCGTGTTGATAATAACGCCCCGTTCACCGTCAGCATTGGGCTCACGCTGGGCCATATCCGCCGCTGCCAGGCGCAGTATATTAAAGGTTCCAATCAGATTGACGCGCACCACCTTACTGAAATTTTCCAGCGGCAGCACACCCTCGCGCCCTAGAATTTTGCCTGCGGTGGCGACACCTGCGCAGTTTACAGCAACGCCACAAAGCCCATGGGCCTCACGGGCTTTGGCAAATGCCGCTTCCGCGCTTGCCGCGCAACTGACGTCGCACTCGACAAAGATTCCCCCCAACTCTTTTGCAACGGCTTCACCGCGTTCTTTCTGCAAATCGAAGATCGCTACCTTGCAACCTGCTGCCGCCAGCGCCTGCGCTGCGCCTTCGCCAAGGCCAGATGCGCCGCCTGTTACAATGGCCGCTACGTTCTGAAATTCCATCGAATACTCCCGTTGCTGTGGATAACAATATCATCAAGTGCTTTACGTTTACGTAAACTTTAACTAACCTGACAAAAAAAGGAAACACTCAATGGCCGCAAAAAAAACCTACAGCATCAGCGAACTGGCTCAAGAGTTTGACGTAACGACCCGTAGCGTTCGCTTTTACGAAGATCAGGGCTTACTAAAGCCCAGCCGTAAAGGCCAAACCCGCATCTTTAGCTCCAAAGACCGGGTGCGACTGAAGCTGATCTTGCGCGGCAAACGCATGGGACTGTCGCTGGCCGAGACCAAAGAATTGTTTGACCTGTGGGACGAAACCGCCAGTGGCACTGAAAAGCAGCTGTTGCTGATGCTACAGACTATAAAACGCCGCCGTGAGGCGCTGGCTCAGCAGAAAGAAGACATTGCGATCGTTGAGATGGAAATGGAAAACGCCGAGGCTCGCTGCCTCGAAGCATTGAGCGAACTGCAAATGAAAAAACAGACGGCAACACAGCACTGACGACCCAACAACACGGTGACCATGATGAAATCGCAATACTCGGAACTGAACTTCGGCCTTGGCGAAACCCTGGACATGCTGCGCGAGCAAATCAACGGTTTCGCCACCCGCGAAATTGCACCGCGTGCGGCAGACATTGACCGGTCCAACGAATTCCCCATGGATTTGTGGAAGAAGTTTGGCGACATGGGCCTGCTTGGCATCACCGTCGACGAAGCCTACGGCGGTTCCGGCATGGGCTACCTGGCCCACGTCATTGCGATGGAAGAAATCAGCCGCGCCTCCGCATCGGTAGGCCTGTCTTACGGCGCCCATTCTAATTTGTGCGTCAACCAGATTCACAGCAACGGCACCGAAGAGCAGAAACAACGCTATCTGCCCAAACTGCTCAGCGGCGAACACATAGGCGCATTGGCGATGTCTGAACCCAACGCCGGTTCCGACGTCATTTCCATGAAACTGAACGCCAAAGACGCCGGTGACCACTACGTGTTGAACGGCAACAAAATGTGGATCACCAACGGCCCTGACGCCCACGTTTACGTGATCTACGCCAAAACTGACGTAAAAGCCGGCTCGAAGGGCATCACCGCCTTTATCGTAGAGCGCGACGCACCTGGCTTCAGTCGCCACCAGAAACTCGACAAACTGGGCATGCGCGGTTCCAACACCTGCGAACTGGTGTTTCAAGATTGCAAAGTACCCAAAGAAAACATCCTCGGCCGACTCGGTGGCGGCGCCCGAGTGCTGATGAGCGGCCTCGACTACGAACGCCTGGTGCTCGCAGGTGGCCCGCTGGGCATTATGCAAGCCGCCATGGACGTGGTTGTGCCCTACATCCGCGAACGCAAACAGTTCGGCCAGGCGATCGGCGAATTCGAACTGGTACAAGGCAAAGTGGCCGACATGTACACCTACATGAACACCGCCAAATCCTATGTCTACATGGTTGCCCAGTCCGCCGACCGCGGTGAAACCACCCGCAAAGACGCCGCCGGTGCAATCCTCTACTCCGCCGAAATGGCGACAAAACTGGCCCTGGACGCGATCCAGCTGCTGGGCGGCAACGGCTACGTCAACGACTACCCCACCGGCCGCCTGCTGCGCGACGCCAAGCTGTATGAAATCGGTGCTGGCACCTCGGAAATACGGCGCATGTTGATTGGGCGGGAACTGTTTCTGAACCAGTGAAACACCGGCGACAGATTTAAAATCTGTCGCCCTTTCAAACGCGCACTCAAATTATGACGAGGGGCTGGTGGGGTGTCTTTCCGGGAATGTCTGTGGCCAGCGACGCACACATGGATGTGCCCGTAGCGGTTCCCGGGAAGACACCCCGCCAGCCCAGCCGCCCCGAAATCCGAGGCCAAGAAAAATGACGATACTTCAGAGCAAAATCAACGCCAGATCTGACGAATTTCAGGCCAAACACCAATCCATGGCCGACGCCGTAGCCGACCTGCGGGAAAAAGTTGCCACCATCCAGCAGGGCGGCGGCCCCAGCTATCAGGAACGCCACATTGCCCGTGGCAAACTGCTGCCTCGGGAACGCATTAACCGCCTACTGGACGACGGCTCGCCGTTCCTCGAAATCGGCCAGCTCGCCGCCTATGACGTCTATGAAGACAACATACCCGCCGCTGGTCTGATCGCCGGTATCGGCCGCGTTAACGGCACCGAATGCATGATCATCGCGAACGACGCCACCGTAAAAGGCGGCACCTACTACCCACTCACGGTCAAAAAACACCTGCGGGCCCAGGAGATCGCCCTCGCCAACCGCCTACCCTGCATCTACTTGGTAGACTCCGGCGGCGCCTACCTGCCGCGCCAGGATGAAGTGTTTCCCGATCGTGATCACTTCGGCCGCATCTTCTACAACCAGGCCCGCATGTCCGCCGAAGACATCCCCCAGATTGCCGTGGTGATGGGCCTGTGCACCGCCGGCGGCGCCTACGTACCGGCTATGGCCGATGAATCCATCATCGTGCGCAATCAGGGCACCATCTTCCTGGCCGGTCCGCCGCTGGTCAAAGCCGCCACCGGTGAAGTGGTCAGCGCCGAAGATCTGGGCGGTGCCGACGTGCATTGCAAAGTGTCCGGTGTGGCTGACCATTACGCCGAAAACGACGCCCACGCCCTGGACATCGCGCGCCGCTGCGTGTCTAACCTGAACCGCCGTAAACCCGCAGACGTGCAAATTCGCAAACCCAAGGCGCCCCTGTTCGACGCCGGCGAAATTTACGGCGTTGTCGGCACCGACCTGCGCAAACAGTTTGACGTGCGCGACGTCATTGCCCGCGTTGTCGACGGTTCGGAATTCGACGAGTTCAAACGCTATTACGGTCAGACCCTGGTTACCGGTTTTGCCCATGTGCACGGCTATCCGGTGGGCATTATTGCCAACAACGGCGTCCTGTTCAGCGAATCCGCCCAAAAAGGCGCGCACTTCATAGAGCTGTGTTGCCAGCGCAATATTCCGCTGCTGTTCCTGCAAAACGTGACCGGTTTTATGGTGGGCCAGAAGCACGAAGCCGAAGGCATCGCCAAACACGGCGCCAAAATGGTGATGGCCGTCGCCTGCGCCAACGTGCCAAAAATTACCGTCCTGATCGGTGGCAGCTTCGGCGCCGGCAATTACGGCATGTGCGGCCGCGCCTACAGCCCTGATTTTCTATGGATGTGGCCTAACGCCCGCATTTCGGTCATGGGTGGCGAACAGGCCGCCGGTGTACTGGCACAGGTTCGCCGCGACGGTATGGAACGCAATGGCGAAACCTGGAGCCAAGACGACGAAGCCGCCTTTAAGCAACCCATTATTGACACCTACGAACACCAAGGTCACCCCTACTTCGCCAGTGCCCGCCTGTGGGACGACGGCGTGATAGACCCAGCCCAAACCCGCGAAGTAGTGGCACTGAGCCTGTCGGCCACGCTTAACCGCCCCGCCCAGCCAACACGCTTCGGCGTGTTCCGCATGTAACAGGGGAATGACCATGACCGAACCACATTCTGCCCCCAGCTCGGCCCAAAATCTGGCCGTTGTGACCAACACCCGCAGCCCCGGCGTGACTGAGGTGGTGCTAAACCGCCCTGAAAAACGCAACGCTTTTGACGACGTGATCATCGGCCAGCTGATTGCCGCGTTCGAACAGATCGGACAAGACAGCAGCACCCACGTAGTGGTGCTGCGCTCCGAAGGCAAGCACTTTTCCGCTGGAGCCGATCTGGGCTGGATGCGGCGCATGGCCGACAACAGCCAACAGGAAAACCTAAACGATTCACGGCACCTCGCGCGCCTGATGTCGGTGCTGAACAGCCTGCCGCAGCCGGTGATTGGGCTGGTTCAAGGTGCCGCTTTTGGCGGTGCCGTGGGCCTTGCAGCCTGCTGCGATATCGTGATTGCGACCGAACAAAGCACGTTCTGCCTAAGCGAAGTGAAGCTGGGACTGATTCCAGCCGTGATCAGCCCTTACGTGGTGCGTGCCATCGGCGAACGCCAGGCGCGGCGCTATTTTCTGACGGCGGAAGTATTCGACGCCCATCAGGCCTGCAAGTTCGGGCTGGTTCATATTGTGGCCACTGACAACGACGACCTGCAAACCCGCTGCGAACACATGCTGCGGCAGCTTGCCGGCAGTGGCCCACAAGCGATGGGCGCCGCCAAAGCGCTTATTTTTGCCGTCAGCCAACAGCCACTAAGTGCAGATGTGATTGAAGACACGGCCCGGCGCATTGCTGATATCCGCGTGGGGCAAGAAGGTCAGGAAGGCCTTGCCGCTTTCCTTGAAAAACGTGCCGCCAGCTGGGTTCCAAAGGACCAACACTGATGTTTACAAAAATACTGATCGCCAACCGCGGCGAAATCGCCTGCCGGATTATAGACACCGCACACTTCATGGGTATCCGCTGTGTGGCCGTCTATTCCGACGCTGACGCCAACGCCCGCCACGTGGCCATGGCCGATGAGGCCTTTCGTATAGGCCCTGCCGCCAGCTCTGACAGCTATTTGCGCGGTGATGTCATTATTAAGGTCGCACTGAAAAGCGGCGCTCAGGCCATTCACCCCGGTTATGGATTTCTGTCCGAAAACACCGGCTTTGCCGAGTCCTGCGAGGCTAATAATCTGGTGTTTATTGGTCCGCCTTCCTCGGCCATCGCTGCCATGGGTTCCAAGTCCGCCGCCAAGGAAATTATGGGCAAAGCCGGCGTACCGCTGGTGCCCGGCTACCACGGTGCCGACCAGGCACTGGCAACCCTGCGCGCCGAAGCCGAAAAGTGCGGTTTTCCGCTGCTATTGAAAGCCGTCGCCGGCGGCGGCGGCAAAGGCATGCGAGTAGTAGAGTACATAGGCGAGTTTGATGAAGCCCTGGCCGCCGCCCAGCGTGAATCTAAAAATGCGTTCGGCAACCCGGATATGCTGATCGAGCGCTATCTAACCCAACCCCGCCACGTGGAAATCCAGGTTTTTTGCGACCAGCACGGCAACGGCGTGTACCTGGCCGACCGTGACTGCTCGGTACAGCGGCGCCACCAAAAAGTGCTGGAAGAAGCTCCCGCACCCGGTTTGAGTAATGAAACCCGCAAGGCCATGGGCGAAGCCGCGGTCACCGCTGCCAAAGCCATACATTACGTTGGCGCTGGCACCGTCGAGTTCCTCTACGACGTCGACGGCTCGTTCTTCTTTATGGAGATGAACACCCGGCTGCAAGTAGAGCACCCGGTCACCGAAATGGTCACCGGCCAGGACCTGGTGGAATGGCAATTGAAAGTGGCCTGGGGCGACCGACTGCCACTGGCGCAGGACGACGTAAAGACCCGTGGCCACGCTTTGGAAGCGCGGATTTACGCCGAAGACCCGGATCATGACTTTCTGCCCGCTACCGGCACCCTGCGCTACCTGACTACGCCTGATGAAAACGCCCACGTACGAGTAGACACCGGCGTGACCGAAGGCGACGAAATCAGCATTCATTACGACCCGATGATTGCCAAGCTGATTGTCTGGGAGGAAACCCGGGAACAGGCCATCAACCGCATGGTGCAGGCGCTGGAAAGCTACCGCATCGCAGGGGTGAAAACCAACATCCGCTTTTTGCACGCTCTGGCCGACGCCCAACCTTTCCGCCAGGCCAAGCTGACCACCGGGTTCATCGACGACCACCACGAGTTGCTGTTCCCAAAATCACGGCTAGACACTCAAAAAGCCCTGGTACTGGCTGCCGGCTTCGTACTGGAGCAGCGTAAAGCCGGTGAAGCGAACGCCCAGGATCCCTGGTCGCCGTTCGGTCGCCAGAACAGCTGGCGGCTGAACTCGGAATACGCCCAGCCGCTGCAGTTCGAAGTGGGCGGCGACATCCACGAACTGAAAGTACTGGAGCAAGACGACGGCTATCAGGTGACGGCAAACGGCAGTCTTTACCATCTGAACGCCCGGCTCGACGATGATCACCTGCAAGCGGTGGTCAACGGCCACCGTCTGAGCGTGCACGGCAACCTGTATAACGATCAACTGGTCTTGTTCCATCAGGGGCAGACGTTCCCGTGCGTGGTCTATCGTGAAACCTACAGCTTTGAAGACATAGCCAGCGAAGGCAGCTTGGCCGCACCCATGAACGGCGCCGTAGTGGCGATTCAAGCCAAAGTAGGCGATAAAGTCGTCAGCGGCCAAACTCTGGTGATTATAGAAGCCATGAAAATGGAGCACGCCATCAAGGCACCAGCCGATGGCGTAGTCACCGACATTTTTTACGCCGAGGGTGACCAGGTGGCCGAAGGCGCAGAATTGATTGCAGTGCAAGTAGAGACTGAAAGCGAGCAACAGGAGGCAGGCTAATGGCCTTTCCCAAGCGTGTAAGACTGGTGGAGATGAGCCCCCGCGATGGTTTGCAGAACGAGCCCGGCCCGGTGATTCCCACCGCAGTAAAAGCTCGGCTGATCAAGCGTTTGGTAGAGTGCGGGCTTACCCATGTGGAAGCCGCCAGCTTTGTATCACCGCGCTGGGTGCCGCAAATGGCTGACGCCAGCGACGTGATGGCACTGATCGAGCGCAAGCCCGGTGTGTGCTATTCGGCGCTGACGCCCAACCTGCTTGGTTTTGAAGGCGCTTTGGCCGCGGGCGCTGGCGAAGTGGCTGTGTTTGGTGCGGCCTCAGAATCGTTCAGCCAAAAAAACATCAACTGCTCCATCGCCGAAAGCTTTGAGCGCTTTTTTCCGGTCATAGAAGCCGCAAAGCACAACGGCATTCCAGTGCGTGGGTACGTATCCACCGTGCTGGGCTGCCCTTACGAAGGCGAGATTGCCCCGGCCAAAGTAGCCGAAGTGGCCAAAGCCCTGTTTGACATGGGCTGCTACGAAATTTCACTGGGCGACACCATTGGCACCGGCACCCCGGCCGAGGCCAAACGTATGCTCGAAGCCGTTGCCCGTCAGGTGCCGGTTGAACACCTGGCAGCACACTTTCACGACACCTACGGCCAGGCTCTGGCCAATCTGTACGCAGTGTTAGAAGAGGGCGTGGCGGTGATAGATGCCTCCGTGGCCGGCCTGGGCGGCTGCCCCTACGCCAAAGGTGCGTCTGGCAATGTGGCCACCGAAGACGTGCTGTACATGCTGGACGGGCTGGGCATTGAAACCGGCGTTGATTTGCGCCAACTGGTGGCGACAGGAAACTGGATCAGCTATCGCCTGAAACGCCGCAACGGCTCCAAGGTTGGCCTTGCTCTGGCAGAAGCTGATGCTCGCTGATGGCACTTTGCACGTCATGAACAGAACTTTTGAAAGTCATAAAAGGATCGGACATGAATCATAAAAACAACGCTGTCGCTCTTGATCTTCCCATTCCCGAACGCGCTGAGTTACCAGACGACGTTGGTAAGTACTTTGACATTTGCCAAGAAAAACTGGGCATGATCCCAAACGTGCTGACCGCCTACAGCCAAAACCTGAAACAGCTGGATGGTTTTTCCCGCCTTTACAACGAGCTGATGATGGGCGAAAGCGAACTCAGCAAACTGGAGCGGGAAATGGTGGCCGTGGTGGTGTCTGCGGAGAACAAATGCTTTTACTGCCTGGTGGCCCACGGCGCCGCAGTGCGTGTACTGAGTGGCGACCCGACGTTAGGCGAGCACCTGGTGATGAACTACCGAACCGCAACGCTGGATAAACGCCAGCGAGCCATGCTGGATTACGCCTCGCTTCTGACCCACTCACCCGCCACCGTCGGCGAAGAACAGGTGCAAGCGCTGCGCGACGCTGGGTTTAGTGACGGCGGCATCTGGGATTTGGGCAACGTGATCGGTTTCTACAACATGTCAAACCGCGTAGCGATCACCAGTGGTATGCGACCTAATCCCGAGTACCACAGCCAGGCTCGTCTACAGAATCGTTAAACCTGTCAGCCGGTGCGCCGGACCGTCTTAAACAACAATAAGTGAGTGAAGGCAGACAATGACTCAGACTCTTCCCAGTGGTTCTTTACCTAACAATTCGCTTCCAAGCTACAGCAGTGGCCCCTCCACCACCCCGCTGCTGGGCATGACCATCGGTGAAATGCTCGACCACACCGCTAAAAAGTTTCCCGATAATGAAGCCCTGGTGTGCCTGCATCAAAATATTCGCTGGACCTACAGAGAATTCTTGGCCAAGGTCAATCAGGCCGCACGCGCTTTCCTGGCCATCGACGTCAAACGTGGCGATCGGGTGGGCATTTGGTCACCCAACCGTTACGAATGGACCGTTACCCAGTTTGCCACCGCCAAAATAGGCGCCATTCTGGTGAATATAAACCCGGCTTACGGTGCCCATGAGCTGGAATACGCCATGAACCTGTCGGGCATCAGCGTACTGGTCACCGCTGACCGATTCAAAGCGTCGGATTACCGCAAAACGCTGTATGAACTGGCGCCCGAACTGAAAGCCAGCACCGCTGGCAAGATCAAGGCCCGGCGCCTGGCGGATTTGCGCGCCGTGGTCAATATGGACACCGAACAACACGCCGGCATGTGGCGCTGGGACGAATTCATAGGGTTTGCCGGTCAGGTCGACCAAGAAGACGTCGACAAGATCCAAAGCCAACTTCAATTCGACGACCCGATCAACATCCAGTTCACTTCTGGCACCACCGGCAGCCCGAAGGGCGCCGCCCTCACCCATCACAACATTCTTAACAACGGCTTTTTTGTCGGCGAAAGCCAGCGCCTGAGCGAGAAAGACCGGTTGGTCATTCCGGTACCCCTGTACCACTGCTTTGGCATGGTGATGGGCAACCTTGGCTGCGTCACTCACGGCGCTACCATGATTTACCCCGGCGAAGGCTTTGAGCCAAAAGCCGTGTTGCAGGCCGTGCACCAGGAAAAAGCGACTGCGCTTTACGGCGTACCCACCATGTTCATTGCAGAATTGGCAGATCCAGAGTTTGAAACCTACGACTTGTCAACCCTGCGCACCGGCATTATGGCCGGCTCTATTTGCCCAGCCGAGGTGATGAAAAAGGTCAACGGTAAGATGAACATGAAGGAAGTTCAAATTGCCTACGGCATGACCGAAACCAGCCCGGTATCCACCCAAACCAGCTCCCAGGATCCGTTCGAGAAGCAGGTGACCACCGTAGGCCGGACCCAACCCCACCTGGAAAGCAAAATTGTTGAGCCGGCCAGTGGCAACATAATGCCCCGCGGCGAGATCGGTGAGCTGTGCACCCGCGGTTATAGCGTCATGCTGAGGTACTGGAACAACGCTGAAAAAACCCGTGAAACCATAGACGATGCAGGCTGGATGCACACCGGCGACTTGGCCACCATGGATGAAGACGGCTATATTCAGATTGTCGGCCGAATGAAAGACATGGTGATCCGCGGCGGCGAAAACATCTATCCGAAAGAAGTTGAAGAGTTTTTATACACCCACCCTGCCATTGAAGAAGTTCAGGTAACCGGCGTTCCCGACGAAAAATTCGGTGAAGAACTGGTGGCCTGGGTGAAAATTCGTCCTGGTTCAGAGCCGGTCGATGCCAATGACCTGATCGCTTTTTGCAGAGGCAAAATCGCCCACTACAAAATTCCGCGGAACTACAAATTTGTAGAGGCGTTCCCGATGACGGTGACCGGCAAGATCCAGAAGTTCAAAATGCGGGAAATGTCCATCGAAGAAATGGGGTTGAAGAAATAGCACCTGTACCAAATTCGACACCCCGACCAAAGAAAAAATTCAGCTCGATTCGCGTTGGCCGTCGCTATCGTGCCAAACGCCTGAAGGCCCCTTACAACGCCATTGTGATTGGCTCTGATAGTGGCGGACTGGCATACCGTTCCAGTAGTCTTTTGGTATGAAAAGAAGCCATGATTCCTGCGTCTACAAACTTCAATATCATTTGGTTCTGGTGACCAAGTACCGACACAAATGCCTGGATGATGAGATGCTGCTCTGGCTTGAGGATGAGTTTATCCGGCTGTTAAGCGCCGACGATTGCGGCCTGGACGAGTTCAATGGCGAGGCGGATCATATTCACGCGCTCATAACGCTTCATCCGATGGTCACGCCGGCAAAGCTGATCAATACGCTGAAAACCGTCAGCAGCCGAATGATCAAGAAAGAGTATGGGGCGCAACTCAGGCAGTACTACTGGGGCACAAACGCGCTTTGGAGCCGGTCGTACTGTTTATTGTCGGTAGGTGGCGCACCGATCAGCGTTCTTCACCGGTACATCGAAAACCAGGACCGACCCAAATAGGCGGTATCACTGGTGGCTTTTGCAGCCTGATATATCATGCGCCGCAATAAAAAAAGCGGCGCAGTGGCCGCTTCTCTTAATACCAAAACCGGGGATAAATTTCAGGGACAGGTTGGAAATCTGTCCCTGCTTTGCTCTCTTCTGAACTCTCTTCTGACTAACCGATATTTTTCTTCATGAACTTCTGTACCTGACCAACGATTCCGCTCTGAAACATCAGCACAGTCAGCACAAAGATAACGCCAAGGATGGCATCTACCCAGTCCGCTAACGGGCCTTGCGACAGCTGGTATTCCAGGTTAACCACAAAAGCTGCGCCCACCACCGGACCCAGCAGGGTGCCAGTGCCGCCCAGCAACGTCATCAGAATGACTTCGCCAGACATGTGCCAATGAGCGTCATTGAGAGAGGCCAGCTGGAACACCACAGTTTTCATGGATCCAGCCAAACCGGCCAGGCCTGCTGAAATCACAAAAGCGATGATTTTGTAACGGTTGACGTTGTAACCCAAGGAAATCGCCCGTGGCTCATTCTGCTTGATGGCTTTAAGCACTTGGCCATAAGGGCTGCCCACAACCCGCTGCACCAGAAGATAGCCGGCTAAAAACACCGCCAGCACAAAATAGTACATGTTGAGATTATCACTCAAATCGATCAGCCCCAAGAACTGACCACGGGGTACGCCGTGCAAGCCGTCTTCGCCGCCGGTGAAACTCGATTGCACAAAGAAGAAAAACACCAGTTGTGACAACGCCAGGGTGATCATCGCAAAGTAAATACCCTGACGACGAATAGCCACCAAGGCGAAGCCCAGACCCAGCAAGGTTGCTACCAGTGTGCCGGCGATGATGCCAAGCTCGGTGCTCAGACCCGAAAAAGTGGTTAACAGATAACCGGTAGTATAAGCACCACTGGCCAGGAAGGCTGCGTGGCCAAACGACAGCAAACCGGTGAAGCCAAGCATCAGGTTAAACGCCACCGCAAACAAAGCAAAACATAGGATTTTCATCAGAAAAACCGGGTACATCAACATTGGCGCAATCAGCAGCAACGCCAATAACACCAGATTGACGATCAAACGCCTGCGATGCTCTGATTTTTGCTGGTCGAGCATGGTTTTGTGAATATCCGCCGGATTTACGGAATTGCTCATGGTTACGCCTCCTTTCCAAACAAGCCGGATGGGCGCACCAACAGCACAACCACCATCACCAGAAAAATCACTGCGGACGAGGCCGGTGGGTAGAATGTTTTGGTCAACCCTTCCACCACTCCCATCAGAATCCCGGTAATGATTGCACCGGAAATCGAGCCCATGCCGCCAATTACCACCACCGCAAACACCACAATGAGAATGTGCGAGCCCATCACCGGTGTAACCGAGTAAATGGGTGCGGCCAGTGCGCCGGCAAAAGCCGCCAGCATCACCCCAAAACCGTAGGTAAGGCTGACCAGCAAAGGCACGTTGATGCCAAAGCCCTGCATCAGTTGCGAATCTTCGGTGCCGGCCCGCAGATAAGCACCAAGCTTGGTTTTTTCAATCATGAACCAGGTACCAAAGCACACCAGTAGCGCAATCACGATAACCCAGGCGCGGTAATAAGGCAGAAACATGAAGCCCAGATTCATACCGCCTTTGAACACGTCAGGCATGGAATAACGCAAGCCAGAAACGCCGTACATGTTGGTCAGCACGCCCTGAATAATCAGCGCAACGCCAAAGGTCAACAACAGGCTGTAAATATGATCCTGACCTGCGATTTTACGCAGCAGGAAATATTCGATGGCGATACCCACGCAGCCAACCAGAATCGGCGCCACAAACAGCGCCGCCCAATAGCTGATACCCAGGGTATCGAACAGAATAACGGTGGCCATAGCGCCGAGCATGTACAGGGCGCCGTGGGCAAAGTTGATGATTTTAAGAAGACCAAATATAACAGCGAGGCCCAGGCTTAAAAGCGCGTAAAAGGCTCCGTTAATCAGTCCAAGCAGCAACTGGCCGAAGAGCACAGCAACAGGGACTCCCAAAATCATGGACATGTAGCTAACTCCAAAAGCAACGCAGGGGGCATCAGGGACTGGTGCCCGTTCTGCTTGAGTCCGAGGAACCCCCGCCGAAAATGCCGGGAGCCCCGTGGTTCAATCGCTTACTTGCTGGTAATCAGCGGGCACTGGCTTTCAGACAGCGGGCGGAATGCTTCTTCGGCCGGAATGGTGCGCACAATGTCGTACAGATCCCATTCGTTTGTCGACTCGGCCGGGGTTTTCACCTGCGCCAGGTACATGTCGTGGACCATGCGGCCGTCTTCACGAATGCGGCCGTTGGTGGCGAACATATCGTTGATAGTCGTGTCCATCATTTGCCTGCGCACTGCTTGGGCTTCGTCTAAACCGGTGGCTTCTATGGCGTTCAGATACTGCGTGGTGCTGGAGTAGATGCCGGCGTGGATCATGGTCGGGCGCACTCCGGTTTCTTCCATAAATCGATCAGACCAGGCACGGGCGTCGGCGTTCATATCCCAGTACCAGCCTGTGGTCAGCTGAATACCCTGGGCCGTTTCAGCGCCGAGTGCGTGTACGTCAGTGAGGAACAACAGCAAAGCGGCCAAGGTCTGGCCCGACTGGGTAAGCCCAAACTCGCCTGCCGTCGTGATAGCGTTGGTTGTGTCTCCACCGGCGTTGGCCAGAGCCACAACATCCGCTCCAGAGCCTTGGGCCTGTAAAATAAATGACGAGAAATCCGGAGTCGGGAAAGGATGGCGAATAGTACCAATGACTTCACCACCGTTGGCTTCCACTACTCCTGTTACGTCTGCCTCAAGAGCGTGGCCAAAGGCGTAATCGGCGGTGAGGATAAACCAGGTTTTACCCCCTTCTTTAACGACGGCGCTGGCGGTACCGTTAGCCAGTGGGTAGGTGTCATACACATAGTGGATATGGTTGGGCGTGCAATGCTCGTTGGTAATGCTGGAAGCCGCAGACCCGGACACAATGCCCAGTTTGCCACTTTCTTCCAGAATGTCGCTGACCGCGATGCTAACCGACGATGCCACCAGGCCGGCAATCATGTCGACGTTGTCATTTTCAACCCAACGACGCGCCGTGCTGGAGGCAACATCCGGGCTGTTGCGGTCATCTGCGCTGACGATTTCAATTTTCTTGCCGTTCACCTGGCCACCAAAGTCGGCCACGGCCATTTCCAGGGCTATCAGGCCATTTGGGCCCGCGATATCACGATAGGTGCCTGACATATCGGCCAAATAGCCGATTTTAACCATATCATCGGACATTTGTGCCTGGGCAGCGCCGGCCATCAGAGTGGTCGCTATGGCGGTGGTCAGCAGCTTTTTCATCATTGTCATTGTTATTTCTCCACTACGTTCATGCGTGATTTTTATTGGTTTTCGACATCGCTTACTGCACTTACACTTTTATTATTGAACCCCGTTCCGCAAATTTTTACGATTACACCCCCAGATAGCCGTTCAGCAAAGAACGCTTGGAGTCCAGGTCTGAGGCACTTACTTCTTCCACAATCTGGCCATGCTCGACCACGTAGTGCCGATCCGCCAGATGCGCAGCGAAGTGGAAATTCTGCTCTACCAGAATAATAGTCAGACCTTTATTTTTTAGCTTCATCAGAACCTCACCCAGCATTTCCACAATCACCGGGGCCAGGCCCTCAGTAATCTCATCGAGCAGCAGCATGCTGGCACCGGTGCGCAGAATGCGTGCCAGAGCCAGCATCTGCTGCTCGCCGCCTGACAGTTTCGTGCCGGGGCTGGCACGGCGCTCATACAAATTAGGAAACATGGTGTAAATTTCTTCCAGACTCATACCACCACTGCGCACGACAGGCGGCAACGTCAGATTTTCTTCTACGTTCAGCGCCGCGAAGATTCCGCGGTGTTCGGGACAAAACCCCACGCCCAGACGCGCGATGTGGTGGGGCGCGCAGCTCATGGTTTCTTCACCGTTGATCATAATCGAACCAGTGCGCCGACCCACCATATTCATAATGGCTTTGAGCGTGGTGCTACGTCCGGCACCATTGCGCCCAAGCAGGGTTACCAACTCACCTCTATTCACCACCAGATCAATGCCGTGGAGGATGTGGGATTCGCCGTAAAACGCGTGCAGGCCAGAAACCCGGAGCTGTTCGTAGTCTTTTTTTCCAACTTGGTTCTGGGCCGCCGGGCTCATGCGTTTGCCTCCTGTTCTGACACCTTAGGATCGCTGGCGCTGCCCATATAAACTTCCCGTACCCGCGGGTCTGCTGACACGGTTTTGTAGTCGCCTTCGGTAAGCACTGCCCCTTGGGCCAGCACGGTGATGCGATCGCAGAGCTTACTGACAACGCTCAGGTTGTGTTCCACCATCAGCACGGTGCGACCCACAGCCGCTTTGCGCACCAGTTCAACCACCTGCCCAACATCCTCGGCGCCCATACCCTGAGTGGGCTCGTCCAGCAACATTAACTGCGGCTCCATCGCTAGAGTAGTGGCCAGTTCCAACGCGCGCTTGCGGCCGTAGGCCAGCTCGACGGTGGTAATGTGGGCAAACTCTGCGAGCCCTACCGAATCCAGCAACTCCATGGCGCGATGGTTCAGTTTGTTCAGGCAGTTGCCAGATTTCCAAAAATTGAATGAGTTGCCTTCAAAGCTTTGCAACGCCACCCGAATGTTTTCCAGAGCCGTCATGTGAGGGAACACCGCCGAAATCTGAAACGACCGCACCACGCCTTCACGGGCGATAGCGGCGGATTTCATCGTGGTGATGTCGCGACCATTGAACAAAATTTGGCCCCGAGTAGGAATCAGAAATTTTGTCAGCAGGTTAAACACTGTGGTCTTTCCTGCGCCATTAGGTCCTATCAGCGCGTGAATATGGCCTTTGCGGATGTTCAGGTTAACGTCGTCAACGGCGACAAAGCCTTTGAATTCCTTAACGAGGTTGCGCGTTTCCAGCACGTACTCTTCGCTCATGAGCCAATCTGCCTTTGTTATTGTTGTACATCAGAACTAATTATAGATTGGCTTAACGTGTACGTAAACGTCAATCATTAATTCAGCGATTTTCCCATGTTTTTTTTGCTGACCACTTGTGGTCGCAACGCTGAAGGTCATCTGTCAGCGTTGCGGCGGTATGGAGTAAGTCATCGTGGAGTGCGCGACTGGCTCCTCGACTCCCCGAGAATATATAAACACCTCCCCTACAGCCATTGTTTTGCCAACCTTAAGCATGGTGGCACGGGCCCATATGGGCTGGTGCGCCACCGGCTTGCGTAGAAAATTAATATTCAGGTTGGTAGTAACCGCCAGCGGCACCAAGCCGATTTTGGACAGCAGCGCCGCGTAGAGCGTGACATCCGCCAGCCCCATCATCACCGGTCCAGACACGGTGCCGCCCGGGCGCAAATGGGTTTCGTCTACGTCGAGCATCATCTCAGCGCTGCCATCGCCCAGCTCGCACAGGGTGCCGAACGCAGCACCTTGTGGAAACTGTTCGTTTAGAAAAGTTTGCAACTGCTCCATTGTTACCTTCATTCTCCGGCGTCCTCCCTGGCGCGATCGCGCAGAATAAAGCGCTGTATCTTGCCGCTCGGCGTTTTTGGCAGCTCGTCAACGAACTCGATTTCCCTTGGAAAAGCGTGAGTCGACAGACGTCGGCGCACGTGGTTCTGCAGTTCTTCTCTCAAAACCTGGTCGTCGGCCGGAATCTGGTCGCTTTTAATCACCACGTAGGCCTTGATGATGGCGCCACGCTTTTCATCGGGCTTGGCGACCACACCAGATTCCGCCACCGCCGAATGCTCCAACAATGAGCTTTCAACGTCGGCTGGCCCTACTCGATAACCTGCGGTGGTGATGATGTCGTCGTCGCGCCCACTGAACGAAAAGCTGCCGTCGCCGTTGTTAACGGCCATATCACCGGTCAGGTAGTAACCGCGCGCGAACGGGTCTTTTTCACCCCAGGTATAGCCATCGAAATGAAACAAAGGCGATGCAGCCACATCAATAGCAACCTGCCCGGCTTCACCGGCTTCCACCTCTTCGTACGCTTCATTCAACGCCACGACCCTGTGCCCCAGCGATGAAAAACCCATAGCACCGTCTTTGACCGGGTGCGCCAAACCGTGGAAATTGCAGCAGGTCATACCCGTTTCAGTCTGGCCGTAGTGATCTTTTGCCTCGCAGAAATGACGACGATGAATCCAGCTAACCACTTCCGGGTTCAATGGCTCACCGGCGCTGCTCGCTACCCGTAGCCCGAGATTTTCACCTTCAGGCAGCACGTGATCATTCGCTTTCAGCAGCCGATAGGCGGTGGGCGCTGCCGCAAGATTTGTAATTTTGTATTTGCGAATCATGTCGTAGGTGCTTTCAGGGGTAAACGCGTTGGGATTGAAGTGGGTAGCGTGACCCATCAGCAGCGGCCCGATAACCGCATAGTACAAGCCGTAGGCCCAACCCGGGTCTGCCACGTTCCAGAATATGTCGCTGTCACGAAGACCCACCGCATCGCGCATGTAAACGTAAAAGGACAACAGTGCCCGGGCGGGGACAGACACCCCTTTGGGCTTGCCCACGGTACCCGAGGTAAACATTTGCAGAAAAGGGTCGGTACCCGTGATCAGCACCGGCTCACAGTGATCAGACTGCTCACTCAGCGCCTGATAAAAGTCAGCATCACCACGGCCAGCGTCCGCCGAATCGACACACAGCACCGGCGGGCCATTTTTAACGTCGTCAAGCTTTGCACGATTTGTCGGATTGGTGACAATCAACCGGGTGCTCGCCCGTTCCAGGCGGTATTCGATGGCGCCAGATCCGAACGCGGTAAACAGCGGTTGATACACAGCGCCGATGCGCCAGGTGCCTGCCATAACAATGAGCAGTTCCGGGGTGCGCGGCAACAAACCCGCAACGCGGTCGCCCTTGCCCACTCCCTGCAACTTCAGGTAATTGGCAAAACGGGCGGACGCCTGTTTCAGCTCAGCAAAGGTAAGAACGCCGTCCCCGCCGTCTTCCGTTTCGTAATACAGCACGACTTTTTCGGCATCGGTTGCCCATTTGTCACAAATTTCATGGCAAACATTCAGCCCGCTGTCTAGGCGACCGTCCAATACTTCGGCCTCCAGAGCCGCTAGGTCAAAATTATTGTACGCATCGACGTATTGCGGAAGGCTCATTTTTTGCTCCTGTTATTTTTGTCTGTGGCTCTACGTGCATCAGATTTATCATAGGCGTTAGTTTACGTAAAGGTAAACTTTAGGCCAAGACGACTCCAGACAACCGGTATCTACTTGTTAGCACGCCGCAACTTTGTGGGTGGGGGTCGCCAAATCGGCGATGGTTTTCTGCCGCAACGGCGCAGGCCCCAGGCAGTTTATCTGTGCCGCTGAATGGGCGTATTACGGGTGAACAATGACTCGTCCATTGCGATCAAACCTCACCGCTTGCCTAAAAACCGTGGTTGCTCAATACCATGGTGTTGCAACCACCGATAAATAGTAGGCCGGGACACATCGAAACGCCGAGCCACTTCGGTAATGTTCCAGCGATAGGTTTCAAGTGCCAACAACAGACGACCCCGTCCATCAGGGCTTTCGCTCGGTTCTGTCGGCGCAGGCCTGCTCTTTTGCTTCAAACAGGCGTCTGGCAGATCTTCGGCGGTGATTTCGTGGTCATCACAGGTGGCTTCCGCAAAAGCCAAAGCGTTGACCAACTCACGAATATTTCCTGGCCAGTGGTACGCCAGCATGGCACTCATGGCGTCGGCTCGAATGTGAACATCCTGGACTTGACCCTGCTTTATAAGTCTTCGCAATACACCGTTAATAACATACTGACGATCGGCTCTCTGGCACAGCGAGGGCAATTTTAAGGTCGCGCCGTTCAAGCGATAGTATAAGTCGGAGCGGAAAGCACCCGACTGCATCAGATGCTCGAGGTTTTGATGCGTTGCCGCCATGAAACGGCAGTTCACCCGAACCGGTGCCTCTGCGCCAACCGGAAGAACCTCACCTTCTGCAAGCACCCGCAACAGCCGCGTCTGTAAATGCAGGGGCATATCTCCGATTTCGTCCAGAAACAGTGTTCCACCTTCTGCCTGTTGAATCAGGCCGCGCATGCCTTTGGCGCGCGCGCCGGTAAATGCGCCGGCCACATAGCCGAACAATTCACTTTCAATCAGGGATTCTGGAATTGCCGCGCAGTTAACCGCGATGAACGCGCCGCTTGCGCGGCCGCCTGACTGGTGTATGGCCTTAGCCAGAACTTCTTTGCCAGTGCCGGTTTCACCCAGAATCAGCAGCCCGACATCGCGGTTCCGCAGGCGCTTGGCCAACGACAGAGTACGCCGCATAACCGGGTCGTCTGCGGCCAGTTGGTCTAACTCCGGCACGCGTTCGTCGTTATTGGCCTTTACGCTGCCGGAGCAATCGGCCAGCTTGGTCTTTGGTTTGATCAGTGTGGCAAACAAGATGTCTTTATTGGCGTGATGCCTGAATGCCTTAACCTGATCGTCGTGATCGTACGGAATGCGCCAGACATCTCGAAGATCGCATTCAAACAATTCGGTCACTCCAGAAACCCCGTCAATAAAGCCGGCGGCATTGTCAGACATAAGCGAACGCCCCGCCGTATTGGCGGCTTCGATGCGACCACCTTCGTCAATCGCAAACAGATACTGGCCATTAACCTGGACAAATTCGCGGGAAACGCCGCAGCGTAGAACGGTCTGATTGCGGTAACGTCGTAAAAAATACGCGTCTTCGATCAAGCGTGCGTAAAGCTGGGTTAAGTGCAGCGCGAACGTCTGACTTTCACGGGCATTTGGCGAGTCCAGGGCCGATATATCGAGCACCGCAAGCAAATCGCCGGAAGGGTCACAAATCGGCGCCGACGTGCAGGTAAGGTTGATGTGCGTTGCATCGAAATGATCAACCCGGTGGCAGGTCAACGCTTGCTGTTCCTGAATGCAGGTGCCCACAGCGCACGTACCGGCATACTGCTCGTTCCAATCGGCACCCAGATAAAGCCCGGCTTTGCGCAAACGGCGGTCGTAGCGTCGGTCGCCAAGGTATTGAACGGTGATGCCCCGGTGGTCGGTTAACAGCACCACGTAACCCAGGCCCGCAACAATCCCGTAAAGCTGATCTACCCCTGCCCGGGCCACGTTCAGGAACTCGTCCACCGAATCCTGGTGCTCGCGCAAGGTCTGCTGCGTCACAATGCGAGCGCTGCGCGGTCGGCTCGGGTCCATGCCGTAGTCTTCAATGCAGCGTTTCCAGGAGCGCCCGATCAACTCGGCGCTTAGCGTTGGCGCAGGGTAAGAACCCTTAGCCGCAAAGTTCAGGATTGAATGAATATGACGACTCTGCGCCAGCTGATGGGTCATAACAGGCCTCGCGATACCGTGCTCATTTTGTTGTTGTTGACAAAGAACATAAAGGCAACTGACAAAGAGCATAGACCGCACAGCGCTATAACGACATGCTTCGTTAGTACACCTTGCGTTACATCTGTAACACCATTGGACGCTTCAATACCTCTGCGGTGTATCAGGTGTAACACTAAAATCTTCTAAGACTCGCCCCCCATACTCAGCTCACGCGATTTAAAAAAATTAGTGACTCTTTTTCAATAGCTTATGTTTAACAGGATTCTTGGGAAAACTGGCATGCACTCTGCAAGCTTGTCGTTGTCATGGAAGGATAGATTCCCGCAGTGGGTGCCAGGCACCCCGGTAACAAAAACAACCCAACACCGGAAGGCAACGATGACGGAAACCACGATGACTGAAAACAAAGTGACAGCGACTCAACAAGCCCGGCAATGGCTTGACAACTTTGAGGAGACCCTGAATTCGGATAACCCCGCGCAAGCCGTCGATCTGTTCGAAGGCGTTGGTTTCTGGCGCGACCTGGTCACCATGACCTGGAATATTAAAACCATGGAAGGGCGCGAAGCCATTCGCGACATGCTCAGCGCCACGGCCAAGCGAACCCAGCCGGCAAACTGGCAGGTTTCCGAAGAGGCGACCGAACAGGATGGCGTGATCGACGCCTGGGTGACCTTCGAAACCGTTGACGCCATTGGCAAGGGCCATTTGCGCCTTCGCAACGGTCAGGCGTGGACCCTGCTGACAACCATGCAGGAGCTGAAAAAATTTCCAGAGAAGCGCAAATTTCGCCGCGCCAAGGGCGCAGAGCACGGCGCCAGCAAGTCGCGCAGATCCTGGCTCGAAACCCAGCAGGACGAGCAGCAGGCATTAGGGTATAGCCGCCAGCCTTACTGCGTCATCATCGGCGGCGGCCAAGGTGGTATTGCCCTGGCCGCCCGCTTGAAGCAACTGGATGTGCCCACTCTTGTGATAGAACGTGGCGCCAAGGCCGGTGACTCCTGGCGCAGCCGTTATAAGTCGCTGTGCCTGCACGACCCGATATGGTACGACCATCTTCCTTACATACCCTTCCCCGATCACTGGCCCGTTTTTACACCCAAAGACAAAATCGGTGATTGGCTGGAAATGTACACAAAAATCATGGAGCTCAACTATTGGAGTTCTACCGAATGCACCGCAGCCCACTATGACGAAGCCAGTAAAGAGTGGGTGGTAGACGTAGTTCGTGACGGTGAAAAGGTGACCCTGCGCCCGCAGCACCTAGTGCTGGCCACCGGCATGTCCGGCATCCCGAACATTCCCGACGTTCCGGGTATGGACACATTTGAAGGCGAGCAACATCACTCTAGCCAGCATCCCGGCGGCGAAGCCTTCAAAGGAAAGAAGTGCGTGATTCTTGGCGCCAACAATTCCGCGCACGACATCTGTGCGGCGCTTTGGGAGAACAGCGCCGACGTGACTATGATCCAGCGCTCATCGACTCACATCATCAAATCGGACACCTTGATGGATGACGTTCTTGGCGGGCTCTATTCGGAACAGGCGGTGGCCGATGGCATGACAACGGAAAAAGCGGACCTTGCCTTCGCGTCTGTGCCTTACCGAATCATGCCTGATTTTCATATTCCGGTTTACCAGCAGGTGGCCGAAAAGGACGCCGATTTTTACGGACGGCTGAAAAAAGCCGGATTTATGCTGGACTTCGGTGACGACGGTTCCGGCCTGTTCATGAAGTATCTGCGCCGGGGATCGGGTTACTACATCGATGTGGGCGCGTCAGAGTTGGTCGCAGACGGCGAGATAAAACTGCAAAGCGGCGTCGGTATCGAACATATCAATCCACGTTCTGTAACCCTGACCGACGGCACAGAGCTGCCTGCTGACCTGATTGTTTACGCCACCGGTTATGGCTCTATGAACGGCTGGGCGGCACGCATTATTTCTGAAGAAGTTGCTGACAAGGTGGGCAAATGTTGGGGAATGGGGTCGGACACCACCAAGGACCCGGGCCCGTGGGAAGGTGAACTGAGAAACATGTGGAAACCAACGCAACAGGAGGCTCTGTGGTTCCACGGCGGCAACCTGCACCAATCCCGGCATTATTCGCTGTATCTGGCACTGCAGCTAAAAGCGCGCAAAGAAGGCCTTGATACGCCGGTGTATGGACAGGAATCGGTACATCACTTGTCTTGATTAACCACCAGTGCTGGCCGTAACGGTCAGCACTGGTTATTTCCTGCCGGTTGCTCTCTACCGGTTAAGCTCTACTGGTTTACTCTGGGCTGTAAAGCCGTTTAATGCTGGAAAAATCCAGGTCTGCATTTCCCTGCCCCGCGTGAAGCGAGAACAGGTTACGAGCCAGTGAGCCCATAGGAATCGACGCCTGGTTTTTTACCGCGTTGTCGAACGCCAGGCCCAGATCTTTGGTCATCAGCTTCACCAGAAAACCGCCTTCGTAGTTGCGTGATGCCGGCGCCGCTTCCATCACGCCCGGCCAGGGGTTGTACACGTTCAACGCCCAGTTACCGCCAGAGCTTTGCTTCATGATTTCCGACAGTACGACCGGGTCCAGCCCATTTTTCACACCCAGAGCCAATGCTTCGCTGGTGCCCGCCATCAAGATGGCCAGCAGCATGTTGTTGCAGATTTTGGCCACCTGCCCCGAGCCATGTTCGCCGGCGCGAAAAATGTTCTTGCCCATGTCCTGCAAAATGGGCTGAGCAGCCGCGTAATCGGCCTCGGAGCCACCGCAGATGAACGTAAGCGTGCCGGCCTTTGCGCCACCGACGCCACCGGACACCGGTGCATCCAGAAAGCGGATTTTGTGCTCTGAGGCTTGCGCCGCTACTTTTTTGGCGGTTTCCGGGGCAATGGTCGAAGAATCAATTACCAGGGTGCCTTCCGGCAGAGCTGCCAGTAAACCTTCAGCGCCCAGATAAACCGCTTCTACGTGTTGGCCAGCGGGCAGCATCGTGATCACACACTCAGCGCCTTTAACGGCTTCGTGAGAGGTGTCGGCGCTGCTTGCACCTTCGGCTTTCAGAGCGCTGACGGCGTCTGCCGACAAATCAAACACGGTGACCTGGTGGCCGGCTTTCAACAGATTGCTGGCCATCGGGCCGCCCATATTACCAAGGCCAATAAATGAAATAATTGCCATCGTATATTCCTCTTTTGTTTTAGTGCGGCTTCTTATACCAGATGCTGTTAAGTGCCTTGGTCATGGCGGCTCTAACAGGCTTACGCAAAAAAGCCGTTAATCCATTCGTTGTCGATGTCAGCCAAGGTGGCGTAGCGCCACCTTGGCTGATGGTCTTTGTCGATCAGCAAGGCCCGCACGCCCTCGGCAAACTCACCTTTGCTAAGGCAGTTGGTGGACAGCCGCAATTCTTTGTCGAACACCTGCTTTAGGCCATCCAGGCGGCAGCGGTGCAGGTGTTCCCACACCAGCGCGAGTGCTACCGGCGACGCTGCCGCGAGCGGCTTCACGGCTTTGGCCAGCCAGCCATCGCCCGACGCCAGCTCCTTCAACTGGGCAACAGTCTGCTCCAGAGTGTCGGCGTCGGTGGCGCGGTTGATCTCATCAAAGAGATCACGAACGGGTGAAACCGGCTGGGCATCGGTGCTCTGTTGCTCAAACTGACGCAATACTGAGCCTACGACCTCATGGCCATGGCGGCTTTGCCAGTTGGATTGAGTCAGTGCAGCAACTACCTGAGCTTTCAAATCGTGTTTTATAAACCGATCAGCCATGCCGGTGAACAGCGCATCAGCGCCGTTCATACGGGCGCCCGTGAGGCCCAGAAACAGACCGATGCGGCCGGGGCAGCGATTGAGAAACCAGCCGCCACCTACGTCCGGGTATAGTCCTATAGTGGTTTCAGGCATCGCCAGTTTTGAGCTTTCAGTCACCACCCGGTGGGAGGCGCCCTGCATGACACCGATGCCGCCGCCCATCACAATGCCGTGGCCCCAGCACACAACCGGTTTGGGGTAGCTGTGAAGCAGATAGTCCAGCTCGTATTCTTCAGTAAAAAACGCCTTGCCAACATCAGCGCTTCCGGCCTCCGTCATGCTGCGATACAGCGCAACAACGTCGCCGCCGGCACAAAACGCTTTGTCGCCTTCGGCTTCCAGCCACACAGCGCGCACCTGGTCGTCTTCAGCCCAGGACTTCAGCTGTGGCGTCAACAGGCGAATCATTTCCAGTGACAGAGAGTTCAGCGAGCGTGGCGCGTTCAGGCGCACGACTCCGATAGTGGCGTCGTCTGCGGTTTGCCACTGCTCAAATACAATCGGTTGATCACTCATGGTGAATCCTTTGGCCCATGTGTTGGATTGGCATTAGCGGTTTTTCCACTGCGGCTCGCGCTTGCCTAGAAACGCGGTGACGCCTTCTTTTTGGTCTTCAGTGGAAAACAGCTCAATGAACAGTTCCCGCTCCAGGCGCCAACCGTCCTCATGGCTATGACCGTCGCGCACGTTCATGATCAGACTCTTACAGCGAGAAACGGACGACGGGCTTTGCTTGCAAGCGCCTTCTGCCAGTTCCAAAGCTTTCGCCAAGCCTTGGCCGGTGGGAACCACTTCTTCCACCAGACCAATGCTCAGGGCTTTGTCGGCTTTCAGACGCTCACCACACAAAATCATGCGTTTGGCCCACCCTTCACCCACCAGCCAGGGCAGATTTTGAGTGCCGCCTGCGCAGGGTAGCAGGCCCACAGCTGCTTCTGGCAAAGCCATTTGCGCGTGCTCTTCAGCGATGCGGATATCACAGGCTAACGCGCATTCCAAGCCGCCACCCATGGCGTAACCGTTAATGGCCGCAATGGACACGCCGCGGAAGTGGGTCAGCGCGGCAAACGCTGCGCCAAAAGCCCGAGCCATGTCTGTGGCGCGGGCAATGTCGCCGTCGGCAAAGGCATTCAAATCCGCTCCGGCAGAGAAAAATTTGTCACCTTGGCCGGTAACCACCAACGCAAAAATGTCTTTGTCTGCGTTCAATTCAGCGATTGTGTGTTGTAATTTGCTTAGCGAGTCGCGGGTCCAGGTGTTCGCCGGTGGATGGCTGATGGTCAGTACGGCAATGTGGCCGCGCTTTTCCAGTTCCAGCTTGTCGCTCTTAAAATCGGGTGAATCGCTCATAAGATCTCCGCAATGTGATGTCAAATGGCTTCCGCTACTGAATCACTTCTGCTATTGAATCGCTTCCGCGACGCCCTGCTCCAGAATGCGGCGAGCCACAATCAAACGCATAACTTCGTTAGTGCCTTCCAGAATCTGGTGCACCCGCAAGTCCCGCAGGTATCGCTCAAGGGGGTATTCCCGAATATAGCCGTAGCCACCGTGCAGTTGCAGGGCGTCGTTGACCACGTCGAAACACACGTCGGTGGCAAAACGTTTGGCCATGGCGCAGTGCAATGTGGCTTCAGGATCGCCGTTGTCTAATTTGAACGCACCCAGGCGCACCAGTTGCCGTGCGGCAACCAGATTGGTGGCCATGTCCGCCAGCTTAAATTGCAAAGCCTGAAACGCCGCCAGTGGTTGACCAAACTGGGCGCGAGCGTGCATGTAGTCGCGGGCACGCAGCAACGCCGCCTGGGCACCACCCAGGGAACAGGTGGCAATGTTCAAACGGCCACCGTCGAGGCCCTTCATGGCGATGGCAAAGCCTTCGCCTTCGGCGCCTAAGCGGTTGGTCAGCGGCACCCGTACATCGTCCAGTGTGACCGAGCGGGTCGGTTGGCTGTGCCAGCCCATTTTTTTTTCATTCTTGCCATAGGACACGCCGTCAGCGTCCGCCGGAATCAAAAACGCAGAAATGCCTTGGGCACCGCTGGCCGGGCCACCGGTACGAGCCATCAAAACCAGCACATCGGTTGCGCCAGCACCGGAAATAAACACCTTACTGCCGTTGATGACGTAATCATCACCGTCCCATTCTGCTTTGGTACGCAGGCTTGCTGCGTCGGACCCTGCGCCGGGCTCGGTCAAGCAATAAGACGCCAGTTTTTCACCACTGGCCAAGGTAGGCACCACATTCTGCTTGACCTCGTCTGTGCCAAAACTGGCCAGCATCCAGGTCGCCATGTTGTGAATGGTAATAAAGGCTGCCGTGGAGGGGCAGGCCGCGGCCAGCTCCTCCACAATCACCGCGGTGTCTTGGCGCGAAAGCCCCATGCCACCGAAGGCTTCGGGCGTATAAAGCCCACAAAAGCCCATTTCTCCCGCCTGTTGAAGCACGTCTCTTGGAAAAATGCTTTCCTCGTCCCAGTGCGCAGCAAGAGGCGCCATGGATTTTTGCGCGAACGCCCGCGCTGCCTCACGAAACGCCTGCTGGTCTTCGGTCAGGTCAAAGTTCATAGCTGGCTCCTGTCACCGACAAATCAACGCAGCTGAATAGAGAAATTGGCTTCGGTGCTGGTGGCTTCCGAGCTAAACCAGCGCGATGTAACGGTTTTGGTTTCGGTGTAAAAACGCACGGCCTGCTTGCCGTAAGCGTGCTGATCACCGTAGAAAGAACCTTTCCAACCGGTAAACGAGAAAAACGGCAGGGGCACCGGAATGGGGATATTCACACCCACCTGACCGACTTCAATTTCATGCTGGAAGCGACGAGCTGCGCCACCGGAAGCGGTAAAGATAGACGTGCCATTGCCATATGGGCTGCGATTGATGAACTCGATGGCTTCGCCCAGAGAATCTACCTCAGAGCAGCACAGCACCGGGCCGAAGATTTCTTCGTTGTAAATGTCCATCTCGCTGGTCACACCGGCGAACAGTGTCGGGCCTACCCAGTTGCCATTTGGCAAACCATCCACGGTGCAGTTGCGGCCGTCCAGCAGCAGCTGAGCACCCTGGGTTTCACCCGTTGCGATCAGCGCCTCGACACGCTCTTTGGCTTGCGGGCTGATAACCGGGCCATAGCTGGCGGCGGAATCGTTCCAGGCACCGGGGCGGACTTTGGCCATAGCTTCTTTCAGCTCCGGAATCCACTGCCGCGCTTCGCCCACAAATACCGCAACCGAGATGGCCATGCAGCGCTGCCCTGCGGCGCCCACAGAAGCGCCTACAAGAGCGTTAAGCACCTGTTGTTTGTCGGCATCCGGCATGATTACCATGTGGTTTTTAGCGCCTGCGAAAGACTGCACACGCTTCATGTTGCGCGTACCGGTTTCATAGATGTAGCGCCCAACAGGCACCGATCCCACAAACGAAATCGCTTTAACAGCGGGGTCGTTCAGCAGGGTGTCTACCTGCTCTTTACCACCGTGAACGACCTGCAAAACGCCTTTGGGCGCGCCGGCCTGTTCGAATAACTCAGCAAGGCGTGTCGGTGTCAGGGGATCTTGTTCTGACGGCTTCAGAATAAAGGTGTTACCGCAGGCAATGGCCATCGGAAACATCCACAGGGGAATCATTGCGGGGAAGTTGAACGGCGTAATACCGGTGCATACGCCCAGGGGCTGAATCCAGGACTGAGTGTCGACTTCACGGGCCACGTTTTCAACGGTTTCGCCCATCATCATCGACGCTACGTTAGCGGCGTGCTCAACCACTTCGATACCGCGCCATAGATCACCCTTTGCATCATCAAACGTTTTGCCGGTTTCCTGAGCCAGGATTTCGGCAATCTCATCGTGATGCGCTTTCAGCAACGCCTGATAGCGCAGCATCACCCTTGCCCGCTCTGACACTGGCACTTCTTTCCAGGTTTTGAAGGCTTCAGACGCAAATTCGATGGCCTTGCGCATCTCTGTAGGCGTGGTATTCGGGGCCCTGGCGATGACTTCGTTAGTGGCGGGATTGGTCACGTCAATCCAGCTGTCGGTCTGGCTTTGAACAAATTCACCTGCAAGGTATAGAGGGACATTTTTCATGAAGCGGAACCTGCCTGTTGTGTAGAGCGAATGTTTTGTTGTTGTGCAAACGTCTTGCAAAACCGTGCAAATGTTGAGCGATGCCGGATTATCGTGCGGCTTAGCTCAAGCGTGTTCTTCAGACTAGCACGGTAATTGGGGCCGTGTGATTGACTAAGTTTCGCCAATAATGGACTATCTTTCGATCACGAAAAGCGAGGATTCCATATGGCCCTAACGTCACAGTGGCCAGCGCCGCCTGACAGCGTGCGCTACTTGCTGCCCGAGCCCAGTGTTCGGCTTCTGAGCTCGCACCCACTTACCCGCGAGCTCTATCCCATCGCCTTTGGCCACTACCGGCGGGCGAGCGGGCACCATATGCACCGGGAGCAGCCTGCGGATCATTTGCTGATCTATTGCAGCGATGGCCAGGGTTTTCTTAATGTGAATGGCGAAGCGTTTACCGTCAGCGCGGGCTGCCTGGTGTTGCTGCCCGCCGGCGTTAGCCATCGGTACACCTCTGACCCTGCTAATCCCTGGACGATTCACTGGGTCCATTACACCGGCCCGTTAGCCGATGCTTTTACCGACCACATGGGATTCAACCAGCAAACACCGCTGCTTTACATCGGCCGCCAGCCACGGCTGTTGGTGGATTTCAACGGCTTATTGTCGGTGCGACAAACCGGCTTTCGCACCAGCGGATTGATTCATGTCGCCAATCGCCTGCGCCAACTGCTGACGGCAATACCGATGATTGCGGAACACAGCGAACAAGACGCCGGTCCAGATCTGGAAGTGTTGAATGGTTACATGCGGGAAAACCTCGAGCAAAGGCTGACGCTGGAGCAGCTGGCGGACTTGGCTGGTTTGTCGCCGGCGCATTTCGCTACCCGCTACCGCGAGCGCACGGGCATTTCACCCATTCAGCACTTTTTGCGCTTAAAAGTGGAGCGCTCTTGCCAGTTGCTGGACAGCACAACGCTGCCGTTCGCGGCTATAAGCCGCCAGTTGGGCTACGATGACGCCTACTACTTTTCACGACTGTTCAAAAAAATCATGGGCAAATCGCCGCGGGACTACAGACACACCGCACGGCACTGAATTAACGCTTACAAACAATAAATCGCTTTTTGAGCTGGGCCGGCTTGGTAGAATGCGGAATAAACCCTGTTCGACCCCTGCGTTGTCCAGTAAAATCTTGCGCTCTTTAAGGCGTTTCGACTTACCTCAAAGAGAGCGTCAACCAAGCTTGAGAAGAGCACCACCCTGCAATCAAAGAGGCAGCGCACATGGGCAGAGCTTATCAGAACCGCAAACAATCCATGGCCAAAACGGCCGACGCCAAAACCAAGGTTTACAGCAAGTACGGGCGTGAAATCTATATGTCGGCGAAATCCGGCGGCACCGACCCAGACGGCAACCTGTCTCTGCGCGGGCTGATTGATCGCGCTAAAAAAGACCAGGTTCCCAGCCACGTTATTGAGAAAGCCATCGACAAAGCCCACGGCGGTACCGGTGAAGATTACTCACCAGCGCGCTACGAAGGCTACGGCCCGGGTAGTTGCATGGTGATTGTGGACTGTCTGACCGATAACCCTAACCGCACCTTTGGTGACGTGCGCCTGTCGTTTACCAAAACCAAAGCCAGAATCGGCACCCCAGGCACCGTTGCCCACATGTTCGACCATTGCGCCATTTTTGCCTTCAAGGGCCAAGATGAAGACGCTGTTCTGGAAGCGTTGATGGATGCAGATGTAGACGTAACCGACATCGAAACAGAAAACGAACTGATCACCGTGTTCGCGCCCCACACCGAATACGCCAAAGCTCGCCAAGCGTTAGTAGACGCGTTCGGAGGCCTTGATTTCGACGCTGACGACATTCAGTTCTTAGCCAAAACGACCACTGAAATCACCGGTGATGACGTTCCTATGTTCGAGAAATTTCTGGATATGCTGAATGACCTGGACGATGTTCAGAATGTGTTCCACAACGCGGAACTGCCGCCGGAACAAACGTCTTAAGCAGGCCATTTTTTGGCTATGACAACCTCACTCGCTGACACGCGCAAGTCCCGCGTTATTATTGTAAAAATCGGCGAAACCTACTCACAGAGTCGAGAACGCAGCAACGATGTCGAATCCTGGCTCGTGGGTGGGCTGCCTCGGCGCTGGAGCGAGTATGCCGCACAGTGGAAACCACAAAGGTGCCGCTGCCCGGCGTGTGCTTTGAACTCCAGTTGTTGACTCACGCTCTGGGTGGCACGCTGGAACCCCCTCACTCTGCCTTGGTAAAAATAGCCACATCCTTTCGCGGTATTTCCAGCGTCCATTCATACCGCTCAGCGATCAACGCCAGTGTTTCTTCTTTGTAAAACACCACATGAGTAGGATCGCGCCGGTAGTGCCAGCTTGCAAAGCGGGTGTCGTCGGTCTGAAAACAGGTCATCACGGCGAGCAAACCGCCAGGCTTTAACAGGCCGTCCAGCTGGCGCAAAACCGCCGCAGGCCGGTGCAAGTGTTCGAGCACTTCCGTGCAGGTGATGACGTCGTATTGTTGCTGCAAGACATCAAGCTGCGGATGAAAAAACGGATCGTACAGCGCCATGATCATACCGGCTTCCTCCAGCATAGCCGCCAGCGCCGGGCCGGGGCCGCAGCCGAAATCCAGGCCGTGGGCTCCGCGGGGAAGCCGAGCCAATAACGGATCGGCCACCTTGGACAGGAAACGGCGATAACCGGAATCGCTCGGGTTGTTGTTGTGGTATTGGTAGATGGCTTTTTCCTGCTCGGCACTTAAATGACCGTCAGGAGCCATCACGGTGCATTGGCACTCCGGGCAGCGCAAATAATGCTGTTGGTTAATGGCCTGGAAGTGCTGTAACTCGGCCTGCTCGCAGACGGGGCAGTTTGGTGAAAGCGTTGAGGGCATGGGGCGGTTCTGGTTGGGTGGGGCAGGCGTTGTCTGGCAACAATGGCAGAGGCAGATATTCACGTCCAGCGCTCTGGCTGACACTCTGGCCATTAAACCCTTGCCATCAGCCAGCTGCTACCGGCGCGCTTGCCTGTTATGATGCGTGGCTTAACTGAACCCACGCCCAGCCGGTGCCCTGCATGACCCAGCCTTCGTCCACACGCCTGAACAAATACATCAGCGAGAGCGGCATTTGTTCGCGGCGCGAGGCCGACCGCTATATCGAGCAGGGTAATGTGCGAATCAACGGCAAGCGCGCCAGCGTTGGCGATCAGGTATTGCCGACGGATACAGTTATGGTCAACGGCCAAATCATTGAGCCCCGTGCTGAGGAAGATCAGGTATTCATCGCTCTGAACAAGCCGATGGGCGTTGTCAGCACCACCGACAGCGCAGAGCGCAACAATATTCAGCGCTTTGTTGGGCACACGGTGAGAATTTTTCCTATCGGCCGGCTAGACAAGGATTCCCAAGGGCTGATTTTTATGACCAGCAACGGCGATCTGGTCAACAAGATCCTGCGGGCCGGTAATCATCACGAGAAAGAGTATTTGGTCACCGTTGATAAGCCCATTAGCAAAGCCTTTATAGACGGTATGGCCGGCGGGGTGCCAATTCTGGGTACAGTTACAAAAAAATGCCAGGTGTCGCAGGAATCGCGCTGCGTGTTTCGCATTGTTCTGGTGCAAGGCCTGAACCGGCAGATTCGACGCATGGCCGAACATTTTGGCTTTGACGTAACCCGCCTGGAACGGCAGCGCATTATGAATATTCACCTGGGCAACCTGCCCGTAGGCCAATGGCGGGATTTAACATCGAAAGAACTGGCGGTGCTGATGGACAGTCTTCAGGATTCGTCATCCGATGCGCCGGCTGCGTCTCAAAGACCCGCCGGTAAGACGAGGCCGGTCGATGCTCCGCTACAAAAGCGCGAGAGCCACAAACCACGCTCCAGCAACAAGCCACCTGCCCGGCCAGGTACCAAATCTGCAGGCAAGCCCGGTGGACGGCCAGGCAACCGCCCCGGCTCAGAGCCTGCAACGCGGCCAAAACCCAAGCCGAAAAAACAACGCCAGCGCAGCACTAAACGCTAACACAGGATGTCATCTGTTTTCTCTATCGGCGCTCTTCCGGCACTCTTCCGGCACTCTTCCAGCACTCTTCCGGCACTCTTTTTGGTCTATTCGTCTTTGATCGCAGGCGTAGGCCGCACCAGTATTTCATTAACGTCTACATGAGCGGGCTGAGAAACAGCGTACATGACCGCGTTGGCAACGTCGTCTGGGTGCAGTGCGTTGTCTGGCTGTTGGTCAAAGAAGGGCGTGTCTACCATGCCCGGCTCAATCAGAGTTACTCGAATGCCGGAGCCCCGCAGTTCTTCGCGAGCGCCATAGCCAATGGCCGACACCGCCCATTTAGTTGCGCTGTACATAGATCCCGGAAGAGTTACCCGTCCCGCGGCAGAGCCCGTCAGTAACAGGTGCCCACGACTTTCCCTCAGCGCTGGCAGGCAATGCTGCACGGTCAAGCCAACACCGTAGATGTTGGTCAGAATCATGTCTTTCCAAACTTCCGCATCGGCGCCACTGAAGCCGCCGGGCTCACCCCCGCGGCCGGCGTTGGCGAATACGGCATCGATGCGACCAAAACTGACCAACGCTTTTTTCACCATTTCACGCTGGTCAGTGTCGCTTTGCACATCGCAGCGCACCGTTAATACCTGCTCTTTACCGCCCAGTTCCTGTTGCAACTTGTGCAGTTTATCTTCCGAACGGGCCGCCAGTACCAGGCGATAACCCTGCTTGGCCGCTACCCGTGCGGTAGCCGCACCAATACCGGAAGATGCGCCTGTAATCAGTAGTACGGGTTGATCACTCATAATTCGCTTCGCCGTGGTCAATGAATGTTGCTAACCTTTACTGAGTTTAGGCCGCCGGCTCACAGTTTCAACCGCAAGCAATATAGAATCTGGCCACCAACGCGTGCTTATGTGATGCTTAAAACAGAAGCTACAACCGGTTAGCGGGGTATTTTTTATGATGTGGGCTTTGTATTTACTGATCTTTTTCGGGCTGTTTTTGCTGATTTTTTTGGCCGTGTCGTTCGTGCTATTCCGGTTGGAAGACTATTCAACGTTTGACGGTCATGAGTTCAAATCGCGAACTGCACTGCCCAGCCTCGCCAACAAAGAGGTGATTGAGCGCGTACGCACTGTGGGGCAAAAGCTGCATGGCGTCAGGGGGCGGGCGCGAATTCCTGCCATGCGCGAGTATATGAACAGCATCAGCGATGACCTGCACATGGTATCCACCGTGACTGCAACCGACCAGCCCCGCGGTGAGTGGGTGATAGCTCCCGGCGCCAATACTCGCCATTGTATACTGTACATTCACGGTGGCGCCTGGATGGCAGGTAGTCCGCGCAGCCATCGCAGCATGACCGACCGGCTGTCGCAAATTGGCAAAGCTGCGGTGTTTGCAGTGGACTACCGGCTAATGCCGGAATGTCGCTACATGGCTGGCGTGGAAGACTGCCGCAAGGCCTATCAGTGGCTGTTAAACAACGGCCCAGAGGGCAAGCAGGAGCCTCAGATTATAGTGATTGCGGGTGATTCGGCCGGTGGCAGCCATGCCTTGGCTCTGCTTGCCTGGCTGCGCAACCAAAAGCTGCGCCAGGCCGATGCAGCCATTGCGCTGTCGCCCTCCACTGACATGACCATGACCGCGCCTAGCAATCGAAGCAACATAGCCACCGACCCTGTGCTAGGCCCCATGTTTGGCGGCCTGCAAAAAGTGCCGCTGCTGATTTTGTGGTGGTTCAGTACGGCAACCTTCCGCATGCGGCCGGCCAGCCCCGTGGCTTCGCCATTACGCGGGCCGCTGCATAACCTGCCGCCCACCCTGATTCAGGTCAGCGACTGCGAAATGCTGGTAGACAATGCAAGGCGCTACGCCGCGAAGGCGCAAACAGAGGGCTCACCGGTGGAACTGCATATCTGGCAGGGAATGGTGCACGTGTGGCAGATTTTCGGCCCGATGCTGCCAGAAGCAGACGAGGCTTTTGACGATATAGCGGAGTTCCTAAGAGTTCACACCGGCACGGCAGAACAGGCTCGGGCGGGCTAAACTTGAACCTTTCCCCGCAGCGCCTTGGTGCGGCCCTTTTGCACTTTACCGTCGGTGCGCTTGCGCTGGGCGGATTTGCTGGGCTGCGTGGCGCGGCGCGCTTTTTGCGGCTTTACCGCTTGCAGGATCAACGCTTTAAGCCGCTGCAGGGCGTCGTTCTTGTTCAGCTCTAGCGTACGATGGCTTTGTGCTTTCAGCACCAGTACACCGTCTTTGCTGATGCGCTGATCGTTCAGCGCCATCAAGCGCTCTTTATAAAACGGTGGCAGCGACGAGTTCCAAATGTCGAAGCGCAGGTGTACCGCAGAGGAGACCTTGTTGACATTCTGCCCACCGGCACCCTGAGCGCGGATCTGGGTGAGTTCAATCTCCCCGTCCGCAAGTTCAACAGCGTTGGATAATTTAAGCATGACCTACTTTACCACGCCAGATGAGACACTGGTCCAAAGCATGTACAAATAAGCGCGCCTCTACCGGCAAGCTTGCCAACTTGCGATGCAGCCGGAATCTAAGAGACCTATCTGGCCGAGGTGGCCAGCTAGGTCTGCCCTGGCTGCGGGTGTGACCACTGTGCCAGCGCCCCGGCGTCAGTCTGCCTTGCGGCGAATGTAAAGCACCTTGTGCACGCGGGCAACCAGTTTACCTTGTTCGTCATGCACTTCGACGTCCCAGGTGGGCAGCATTTTTTCGCCATCGGCGGTGGCTGCTCGAATTTCATCGAGGCGTTCGTCCGTCAGCTCAAAGTGCGCCACAACTTTGCCTCTGCCAGGACGGATGAATTCGATGTGGGCAGATTTGTCCCACACAATGTAGCCATTGCCCAAGCGCCGCATCAGCAGCAGCATATACATCGGATCGACCATGCTATAAAGCGAGCCGCCAAAATGAGTGCCCACGTAGTTGGTATTGTACCAGCGCTGGCGCATTTCCACAGCGGCGCAGCTGAAGTCATCGGCGATATGGGTCACCCGGATGCCCGCACCCAAGTAAGGCGAATAGGCAGACAGGATACGGCGCAGAGCGCCTGCGCTGGCAAACAAGCGGCGAATGGATTTATTCATGAACTGGCTCGAAGTGGTGTTGTTAACGCTGCTTTGATCACGGATGATTCTCACACGGCAGATTAAGTGCTGTGAATACGCGTTATAGAGTGCTACAGACTGCCATTAAAACCCAGTTGCAACGCTATCGTCGCCATCATTAAACCAATCAGGCCGTCGATAACGCGCCAGGCCAGTGGCCGCGACAGCACCGGTGCCAAAGCTGCACCGCCCCACGCCAGCAGGCTAAACCACACCACCGAAGCGGTGCTGGCGCCGCTCACAAACGCCACGGCACTGCTCTGCTGGGCGCCAATCGCCGGCACCAGCAACAGTGTATCGAGGTAAACTTGAGGGTTCAGAAGAGTGACCGCCAGCGCAGTCAATACAGCCTTGCGTAAACTGCCTCGAGGGGTCGCGCCAACGTTTAACGCAGCGCGGCCCCTCCAGACACGCACGGCCGCCTGAAGCGCCAGCCAGCCTAAAAACATCACGCCTAGCCAGCGCAAAAACTCCAACGCCTGGGGCACCGCCATCAGCGCCGCACTAACGCCGAACATGCCCAGAGTGAACAGACTGGCATCACACACTGCGCAAATAGCCGCCACCGGCCAATGGTGCTCTCGACGGATAGCTTGGCTCAGCAGGTAGGCATTTTGCGCGCCAATGGCAATAATCAAACCGCCGCACACCAGTAAGCCGGTCAGGTAACTTTCAAGCACACGCAGATTCCTTAAAAAAGCTTGGCTTTTTCGACGCTGCGCAGACTATCGGCTCTGCACCACAATCGCCATCAATGATCCATATTGGAATGGTCTGTAGCGGAGTCATTCACAGTCGAGTGGTCCATCTCTACATCGTCTCCACCAGCAGCATCCAGTGACCTGACGTCCAGCACTGCGTTCTGCGCCGGAATGCGCTCAAAATTAAGCGTTACAGGAATTTTCTGCCCGACCTTTAACGGCTGTTTTAAACCTTCCAACATCAGGTGATAGCTCAGAGGCTTGAACTCCACGCTTTGGCCAGAGTCTATGCTCAGGCCATCCGGTAACGGTTGCATGCGCATCATACCGTTATCTGCGATGGTTTTATGAATGGAAACGCCTGCGGCAACCTCACTGGTAGCGCCAGTGAGGCGTACCGCAGCGTCAGTGTGATTGTGAATAACCATGTAGCCAACCCCGACCGCTGCGCCCGGCGGCGTTGGCCGGCTCCAACCGTGCTGCGCCATGACGCCGCTGGCATAAGCAGTGGGAGCAGTGTCGGCCGCAGCCATCAGCGGAACACAACTGGCAACCGCGGCAACAACAGCGACCGTACTCACGTGACGGGCAAAGTGACGAATCAAGGAAGAAGGTTCCATCAAAAACTCCTGCAAGGTCAAAATCAGCCGTTAGCATAGCCTGCCACAAACAACCACAGCAACGCTGTGACTCATTGCTATTCGCGCCAAGTGTTGACCTTCGGTTTCTACGCCTTCGGCAACCGGTTCAAGCTGGTCACTGCGGGCAATACTGATAATATTGGCGACCATGTTTTGAGCTTTGTGATCGTCTGGCAGGCCGTCAATGAAACTCTTGGCAATTCTCAGCTCGTCAAGCGGCAGAGCCCTCAGCAAACTAAATGGCGAGTAGCCGGCACCAGAATCGTCCATCGACACCCGCAGGTCTGGTTTGCGCAATTCGTTGGGTACGGCCAGTACGTCGTCAAAAAGTGTCAACGTGATACGTCCCTTTCATAAAGGAACCTGGCCGGTCAGAGCCAGCACAGTCAGCACAAGGCAGATAAACAAACCCGCAGTTCCGGCAATTTTCAGCCCACCCAGCAATTCCTGTTCCGGCGTCATAGCACTTCCCTGATTTCAGATGCATCCCAATAGAACAATGGCCAGCATTAAACTGCTTTGTGGTGGCATTTCCCACCAATGCACCCTCACAAGTATCAGCGAGGCGCCACACAAACAATTTAATACGAACGATTATTATTTACAATACATTTATCGGGATTGCTCCGCCAGATTGCCCGTACAGCTCAGTGGGGGTCGTTCATGCGCTCCGTTTTGTCAAACTGAGGTAGCGAATCGGTGATCTGAAACCAGTCTGATTGCGCGGCTACATGCACGTGTTGGGCTGCGATTTTACCCAGCGGTTGGTCCAGCGCGCCTACCCGCAGCCGTAAAATGGCGGAAATGGCGTCTACCCTGCTGTACAGCTGAGAGCCGCAGCGACCACAAAAGCCGCGGTATTTGCCTGGGCTGGAAGCGTATTCTTTTAGCTGGTTTGCACCGGTCAACCACTGCATGTGAATCGCCTGTGCCGGCGCGCTGGCAGAGAACGCACTGCCGTGCGCTCGCTGACACTGTTTGCAGTGGCACAAGACTACCGGGCCCAAGGGACCTTTATACTGAAACTGAATGTCACCACAGAGACATCGGCCGCTGTACGCCATCATTAATTTCCTCTCATTAGCAGAGATGTCGTAATCGCGCCAAGAACGCTGAATGTGAGTGTCAAAGAGTGGTGCATTCAATGTCCTTTTGTAAAAAAAATAACAAGCTAGAAAGAATATTTAACGTTTTTCCGAGCTTTGTGAATGGTGGCTGCGAAGAAAATAAGCTACTGTTCAAGGTGTCGAAATTTTAATCAATACGCAACGCTGACCCGCCACCTCGGACGCTATTATGCTCTGCTCGTTTGTCACTGTGAACGCGTTTACAGCCCTGCCGGCGCGCCGCCTACGCGGGTTGGCGTTAGCGGCACTGCTGGCATGGCCGGGAGCCCCGGCGCTGGCCGCAGACACCGATGGCCAAAGCACAATGGCGCAGGCAGGCGCATGGAACGGCACCCTGCGGGCCTACGCCAGCAAGTTGCTGAACAGCAACAGCGCCTTGAGCATGGCCGCGCTGCCTATGAACGGGCCGGGCGTAGAGCAGTTTATCAATGCCGACGCCCTGATGAGCCCGGGCTCCATCATGAAAGTCTTGACTACCTACGCCGCCCTGGAGTTACTAGGGCCCAACCACACCTGGGACACGGATTTTCTCACCTTTGGTGACCTGTCCGACAGCACCCTCAACGGCAATCTTTATGTGCGTTTCGGCGGTGATCCAAAACTGACCTACGAGCGGTTATGGTCAACGCTCAGAGAACTGCGGGACATAGGCATAACAAGGATCAATGGCGACCTGATTCTAGACGGCAGCTATTTCCAGATTGACGGCGGTTTTCCGCCTTTCCACGATAGCGGCAGCAACCCCCACGCCCCCTTTCTGGTGCAACCCTCTGCGTACCTGACAAACCTCAACCTGAGCCAGCTGGAGGTTCGTTCAGACGAACGCGGCACCCGCGCCTGGAGTACACCGAACCTGGCTGAGGTGGTGATCAACAACCAAGTAGTTGCCTCCGCCGAAGGCCCCTGCCCGGGCCGCGATTCGTTCATCTGGACACCGGTTTTTCACAGCGATCAAAGCGTGACGGTGTCCGTTAAAGGCACATTGCCCAAGGGCTGTCGAACCACACGCTATTTGTCTCTGCAATCCCATGAGCGCTACAGCGCATCAATGATTCGCTCGCTGCTGGCAGAAATGGGTGTGCAAATCAGCGGCGTCAACCGCGTGGGCCCTACGCCTGAGAACGCCAGACGGGTTATGCGCACCACGTCGCCAGACCTGGTGACCATGGTGCGCGACATCAATAAATGGAGCAGTAACGTGATGGCGCGCCAGCTGTTACTGAGTATTGGCGCAGAAAAGCGCACCGCCGCCGACAACGATGACCGGGTAACCGGTATTCGCGCCATTTACAGCTGGCTGGAAAGCAAAGGGCTTAACACCACCGGTATGGTAATCGATAACGGAGCCGGTTTAACCCGACACGGTCGCATCAGCGCACGCCAAGGTGCGGATATTCTGAGAGATGCCTGGAATAGCCGCTATTCAGCGGACTTGATGGCGTCAATGCCCTTGATTGCGATGGATGGCACCATGGCCCGCAGGCTGCGAAACGCGGGTATGAAAGGCGAAGGCCGGATCAAAACCGGTTACCTGGAAAATGTGCGCTCCATTGCCGGTTTTACTCGTGACCAGAACAACACCACCTGGGCTGTGGTGGGCATGGTGAATCACGATCCTGCCTGGAACGGCCAAGCGGTGCTCGACCGCATTTTGTATTCACTGCGTCACAAACCGCCCGTGCCCACAACCCTGTCGCAATCCGCAGGCCAGAGCGGAAACCGTATCCGGCGGTGATGGGCAACCGGTTGAGTATCCCGCTTGGCTAGTTCGCAAGCCTACTGCCTGGCATTTGGCGAAAAAGCCACGGCCCAAGCCACAAGAAACGCACGCAACCGGTAGAATACGAGCCGCAAACCCAGCCCGGTGTGTATCAAGGTAATCGCCCCAGAGATCGGTAATGGCATCCTGCAGGACATCTAAAAGCCAAAAATGAACTGGCAAACTTGGGCCGATTTGAAGCAGGACATGAACATTCTTGTAACGTCTGAAAGCAAGCGACTGCCGTAAAAACAGTCTGTATCGCGTTAATACCGCACGCGTAGTCATAAGTAAGCAATCTTTTAGGTAACGTTTGATGTTTGCATCCACCCGACCACAGCGCATTACACCCTCCACCTTAGTGCGTTTGACAATCACCACGGTGCTGGTGCTGGCGGTCGCCGGCTGTAGCTCGACCAGGCTGGCTTACCGTTACGCAGACTGGGGCGCGATGTGGTGGATGAAAGACTATGTGTCACTCACCGACGCCCAACAGCAGACCCTTGAACAAGGCGTTCGCGATTTTCGGCAATGGCATTGCAGCCAAGAACTGCCCCGTTACGAACGCTGGTTGAGCACCGTTATAGCCGACACCCACACAGCCGTACTGACGAACTCAGCGCGTATGGCGTTTCATCAGGAGCAACTGCTAGCCTTGCTGCCAGCACTCACTGAAAGAGCCACACCTATGGTAGTGGCCTTTGTTAAGACATTGAGTGACGAGCAGGTCCAAGAATTGGCGGTCAATATGGCCGACCGCCAGCAAGAGCTGAAGCAAGACTTGCTGAAGCGCTCTCCGGAAGCCACTGCATCGGCTCGCGCCGAACGTACCGCGGAACGCCTTGAATCGTGGCTGGGCGACTTCAGTGACGATCAGTATTTCCGCATTCAGCGCTGGTCTGCAGCCCAGGCCGGCCAAACCGATATCTGGCTTGAAGGTCGAGAGCGCTGGCAGCACGCGTTTCTGGTAGCCTTGCAACAACGACAGCAAGCGGAGTTCACCAGCGTTATCTCCGACTTATTGCAAAACCCCGAACAGGCCCGTGGCCTGGCTTACCAGCAGACCATGGCACAAAGCAAAAACGCGATGGCCACCCTGTTAAGCGACCTACTGACAATGGGTGGCGAACCGGCCCTGGAACAAGTCAAAGCCAAGGCCACTGAGCTGAAAAGCGACGTTGACGTGCTCACCTGCCCTCTGCCTACAGCCTGAGACGGTGCCCTTCACGCCCATTCAAATGGTCAAATAGCCACCGTCAGCGTTCACACAAGCACCGGTGGTGTAACTGGACGCGGCCGATACCAGATACAGGACGGTGCCCGCCATTTCGTCCGGACTGGCTACCCGCTTCATGGGTATGTGCGCCATCGCCTGTTTTTTGATTGCTTCATTGCGGGTCAGCGCGCTGGCAAATTTTGTATCGGTCAGTCCCGGTAAAAGCGCGTTTACCCGAATGTTCTTTGGCCCCAATTCCATGGCGAAAGATTTGGTCATGGAAATCACTGCGGCCTTGGTAATGGAATAAATACCTTGAAAATGGCCGGGGTTAACACCGTTCACTGACGCCACATTCACAATGGCTCCACCACCGTGTTTTTTCATTAAATGCGCACCTTTGGCGCACATAAAGAAGTAACCGCGAATATTCACCCCCACGGTTTTATCGAAGGCGGCCATATCGGTGTCTTCCACCGGCCCAAAATAGGGGTTGGTAGCAGCGTTGTTCACCAGAATGTCCAGCTTGCCGTGCTTCTGCTCTATATGTTCCCAAGCCGCGTCAATCTGGTCCATTTCGCCAATATGGCAGGCGAAGGCCTCTGCGCTGCCGCCGGCGTTGCGAATACTGCTGGCCACCGATTCGCAGCCGTCCAGTTTGCGACTGCTGACAATCACATGGGCGCCTTGGGCCGCGAGCGTGCGGGCGATGCTCTCGCCAATACCGCGGCTGGCACCGGTGATTAACGCGATTTTTCCGTTCAGATCAAACAGATTTGTACTCATGGATTTCCCTGTCTTTAGCGAAGTTTTTGGCGAAACTGTTAGCGAAAGGTTACCAGGGCGGGGTCTTCCGCCTCCAGGTGACTGTAATTGTTGAACACCGCCAAACTGCGTCGACCGTCACTACGGCATCTGCGGCTGCTATAAAGCACTCGGCTAACGCTGGCGTTGGCGATCACGCTGTTCAAGTCCAGAGTGCGTTCATCGCTCAGATCGAGCAGCGCTTGCACTATGACTGCGATGGGGCCGCCTGAGGTCGCAACCAACAGATTTTTACCCGCGGCGCAGCTGACGGCCTCGTCCAACGCCGCCAAAACCCGGGCCTTGAACCCAGGCCAGCTTTCCGCGTATTCGTGATCAAAGCGACCACTGGCCCAACGCTGGACGGCCGCTACAAATTCAACTTGAAACGTCTTGGCCGGCGCGGTGGACGCCGCCAAGTCCCGCGCCATCACGCTATGATCCTGCCACTGGGGCCGATGGCGGTGAATCAACGCCACATGATCAAACTCATCAAAACCGGATGCCACCCGCATAGCGGGCAGGCCGTCACCAAAACCGCGAGCCATAGCCTCCACGGTTTCCCGGTGGCGCCGCAGCGTACCGCCAAAAACCGCCTGCGGCTTTGCTGGCGGCGCTTGCGAACACCTCAGTGCACGCCCCAGAATTCGCCCTTGCTGGCAGCCGATTTGCGAAAGACGATCGTAATCTTCCGCGCCAAAACTGGCCTGGCCGTGGCGCACCAGATAGATCGTTGCCATTACAGAGAGCTCTTTGAAATCAGCTTCTCACAGCGTATTTGCAAATAGTTGGCGGCCTGGCCAAACATCGCAAAACGCTTGTCTGCGGTCTGGCCATGGTAATAGCGGGTGTAGATTTGCTGAACAATCACGGCCAGACGAAACAGACCGTAAACCTCGTAAAAATCGAAGTTAGCGATTTTTCGCCCCGATTGTTGAGCGTAATAAGTGACGACCTCGTCGCGAGTCAGCATGCCCGGCTGATGAGTGGGCTGGCGCCGCAACATCTTAAACGGCGCCTCGTCGTCCGCCTGTACCCAATAGGCCAGACTGTTGCCCAAATCCATCAGCGGATCGCCAATGGTCGCCATTTCCCAATCCAGCACCCCAATCACCGCCAACGGGTTGTCGGGATTCAGTACCACGTTGTCGAAACGGTAATCGTTGTGGATGACCACTTGGGCGACATCGTCTGGCATCTTGTCATTCAGCCATTGCATGACCGTGGCAAAATCACCGACATCGTCGGTTCGGGCTTTTACAAAGCGTTCGCTCCAACCACGGATCTGGCGCTGCACATAGCCGTCACCTTTGCCCAAATGGTTCAGGCCCGCGGTTTTGGCGTTCACCTTGTGCAGCTCAACCAGCTTATCGATCACGTTGGTGCAAAGTGTGCGGACGTCTTCTGCTGACAGGGCCAGATCCGCCGGGAAATCCTGGCGTAGAATCACCCCCTTAAGGCGCTGCATCAGGTAAAAATCACAGCCCAGAACGCGGTGATCATCGCAGGTGGCAACAATTTCTGGCACATAACCGTACACCGGCTTGAGCGCTGCCATCACGCGGGCCTCGCGCAGCATGTCGTGGGCTGAACGGGCAATTTTGCCAGACGGCGGCCGGCGCAGGACAAACGAATGCGAGCCGTAATCCACCTGATAGGTCAGATTTGAAGCACCACCGGGATACTGGCGAATCACCGGCTCGCCCTGTAGATTAACCACCGCCTGCTTCATAAAACGATCGACCGCTGAGGCATCCAGCTCCTCGCCGTCGCGCACCGCTACCGCCTGATCAATCTGACCCATGACACCCACTCCCGTATGACAAAATTCGACCGCGCCGGCACTTTCAGGATTTGGGCTGCGCACCCATCTTTTTAATCCAGGTTTTACTGCCCTGATGCATCAGCCAGTCAAAAGCCCAGGGGACGTGGCGTTTGAGCACCCACATACGACGCTCCTTGACGTGGGGCAAAACCCAGAAAGTATTGCTCTGAACCGCTCGAAAAATGTCATTGGCCACATCTTCGGCAGAAATCGTGGAGCGCTTCATCAACTTGGCGACGTTGCTCTGAATACCGGGAACCACCGAACGCATGCCTTCGGTCAGATTGGTCTGAAAAAACGCCGGGCATACGCAGCTGACCTGAATACCGCTCGCGCGCAGCTCCTGGCTCATGGTTTCCGACAGAGCAATGACACCGGCCTTGGACACGTTATAACTGTTCATCATCGGCGCCAGCATCAGCCCCGCCATAGACGCAATATTCACAAACGTACCCGCGCCCTGCTGTTTGAACATCGGTGTAAACGCTTTACACCCACGCACCACGCCCAACACGTTGATGTCCAGAATCCACTCCCAATCCGCCATCGGCGTGTCTTCAATAGACCCGGCCGACGCCACACCGGCGTTATTCACCACAATATCCACCCCGCCCCAACGCGCGGCCAGATCATCCCGAACCCGCTCCAGATCCTCCAGCCGGCGAACGTCACAACCCACATAATAGCCCTCACCTCCGGCCTTACAAATCTCCTGCTCCACCAAAGGGCCCTGCTGCGGGTTCACATCGCCAATGCAAACCTTCGCACCCTCACGCGCATACCGCAGCGCAATCGCCCGTCCCAAACCACTGGCTCCACCGGTAATAAATACTCTTGTTGTCATAATTATGTCCTGATGTGTAAAAAATACGATCTTACAATCGCCGAAGCCGAAGAGCAGCTTGCCGATGTAGCTGATGAAACTGTGCGGAGCCATGGATGGCGGAGCCCAAGCCGAACAGGGAGTCTTGAGGCGTGTTTCAGCCGTTACATCGGCAAGGTGCTAAACTCCAGAGCAATCAGTTATATTTACGCAATTCAAGCCGAGCCACCGTAGCTCTGTGCACCTCATCCGGCCCATCCGCCAAACGCAACACCCGCGCATAAGCAAACAACGCCGTCAGCGGAAAATCATCATCACTCACACCGGCCCCACCGTGAATCTGAATAGCGTCATCCACAATCGTCTGCAGCATCTGCGGCACCAGCGCCTTAATCATCGACACCTCCTGCAGTGCTCCGGCAATGCCCTTGGTATCCAAAGCCCAGGCGCACTTCAGCGTCAACAGACGCGCCTGCTCGATGGCCATACGCGCGTTGGCAATTTTGTCCACGTTGCCCCCCAGTTTGGCCAAAGGCCGACCGAACGCCTCGCGCGATAACGCACGCTTAATCAACAGCTCCAGCGCCCGCTCAGCAGCGCCAATGGCGCGCATGCAGTGGTGCACCCGTCCCGGCCCCAAACGGCCCTGGGCAACTTCAAAGCCGCGGCCAGGCCCGGCAATAAACGCCGAAACCGGCAACCGCACGTTATCAAACGCCACCACGCCATGGCCGTAAGGCTCGTCATAGGCGCCAAACACCGGCAACATGCGCTCAATGCGGACACCCGGCGCGTCCATCGGCACCAACACCATCGAATGGCGACGGTGCTTGTCGGCATCGGTATCGGTTACGCCCATAAAAATGGCGACCTTGCAGTCCGGATGACCCACACCCGTGCTCCACCACTTACGCCCGTTCAGCACCACCTCATCGCCGTCCACCGTAGCAGTGGCCGCCACAGTCGTCGCGTCTGACGAGGCCACGCCGGGTTCGGTCATACAAAAAGCCGAACGAACTTCACCGTTAAGCAAACGCGGCAGCCATTGTGCTTTTTGCTGAGCGGAACCGTAATGAATCAGCACCTCCATATTGCCGGTGTCTGGCGCATTGCAGTTGAAAATCTCCGGCGCAATAAAGCTGCGCCCGGTCTCCTCAGCCATCAGCGCGTAGTCAGAATTCAGCAGGCCACAACCGTAGGTGTCATCAGGGAGAAACAGATTCCACAGGCCTTGTTTGCGGGCTTTTGCCTTCAGTTCACGAATAACGGGCAGCACCACCCAACGGTTATCCAACGCCGCCAACTCGCGATGGTACTGCGCCTCTACCGGATGAATCTCGGCGGCCATGAAGCGCTTTACCCGCCCCAGGTAATCCTGGCCCCTAGCTGAAATTGAAAAATCCATTGCTATACCTCCTACGCTGACTGAGCGCTAATGACACCCGCGGTTTGCGCCTACTGTCCGGCGTCCACGCAGGCAGTGTAGGCACAGGCAAAGTATTACGCGACTGAATTATTTTTATCTTCTATCATTAGTAAAATTGATATCACTGCACACCTTGAGGATAAAACACATGGCAGCAAACCGGCCAGACCTGAATCTGCTTCAAGTTTTTGACACTATTTATCGCGAGGGCAGTCTGACCCGCGCCGCCAAGACCCTGCACCTGACCCAGCCTGCGCTGAGCCACTCGCTGGCGCGGCTGCGGGTCTGGTTTGACGACCCACTGTTCAGCCGCCAGGGCAATCGTATGGTACCTACGCCCCTGGCCACCCGGTTTATAGACTCCATGCGGCCAGGGCTCAACCAAATACACAGCGCCGTCGCTCAGTTCCATAGCTTTGATCCAACGCATCAGGGTAAGACGTTTTCGCTGGCTCTGCGCGACGTTTTGGAATCGACATTTTTGCCCCACCTAATGACCCAGCTGGCGCCCTACCCGAATCTGGACATTATTAGCCAAAGAGTAGCGCGCCGGGACATGGAGAGCCAACTGGCGGCGGGAAAGCTGGATTTTGCAATTGACGTACTGCTGCCGGTGAGCAAACACACCGGCCACCAATGGTTGCACCAAGACCCGCTGGTGGTTTTGGCGCACAAAGACCACAAGTGGGTGACGATGGCGCCGACCGAGACCAGCAGCGAGTTATCGACTGAGCACTATTTGGACGCATACCTGCAAGCACAGCACGTACTGGTGTCGTCGCGGGCCACAGGTTCGGGAGTGGAGGATTTTGAGTTATCAAGACTGGGACTGCAGCGGGATATACGTTTGCGCTGTCAGCACTATTTTGCAGCCTGCCGGGTGGTCGCCAACACTGAGCTGTTGCTGACCATGCCGGCGTCTTACGCGCGGTTGCTGGCGCGCCATCATGACCTTGCTGTTATGCCAACGCCGGCGCCATTTCCACCGGTAAGTGTTCATTTGTACTGGCACAAAGCCTATGGGCAAGAACCCGCACTGGTGTGGTTTCGCCAACAACTGGTACGTGACCCGCCTTAATAGGCGCCCACCAGCCCCAGAAAACCGAAAAAGCCGACCGCAGTGATGCCCAATGAGGCAGCCACAATCGCAAACCCCCACCAAATTGCCTTACCCGGGCCAACGTCCAGACCGTACCCGCGCAAAGCGCGGTAAAATGCCAGGGGGCCCAATACAAAAGCGCCTCCAATGGCAAACACCAGGCCCACACTGATACCCAGAAATGTCCAGGTGGCCAAATTGATGGCGCGTTCCTGCAACTGTTCGGTAACACCCTGACGTTGCAAAAATAGTCGGCAAAATAGCCAAACCAGAGCGAACAGAATGGCCACAAAGATGGCGCCGCCGATAACGGTCAAAATTCGATAAAACACAAGCACCTGCCTTATTAAAGAGAAGTAAAAAACACGGATTCAACCGAATTAATCTTTTGGAAAAAAGGGTTCCGGCAGTTCTTCAAAGCCCGGCCGGGCAAACAGGTAACCCTGAAACAGGCTGACCTCCCTCTGCCGAAGCCAACGATATTCCTCCATGGTCTCCACACCTTCAGCGATCACCCGGCTACCCAGTTGATCCGACATGACCAGAATACCGTTAACCACTGCTTGTTGGTTATTATTACGCTCAATACCACGTAACAGAGACATGTCTAGTTTAATAAGGTTCGGCGGACTGGCAATGACCACGTTCATGCGCGAATAACCAGCGCCAAAATCATCCAGCGCGACCTGGAAGCCCATCTCGCGGTAGGCGCTAATAATCGACACCAGATGGTTGGCATCGGTGAGCGCCTCATTTTCGGTCAGCTCAAAGATCAGCTTGCTGGTGTCAAAGTTATAGGTTTTTGCCGCCGCCAGGGTGGTGCGAATGCAGTTTTCAGGTTCATAGACCGCGTTCGGCATAAAATTAATGCTTAACCGGGTTCGCAGTTTCAGGCGTGACGCCAGCTTTACCCTGCACCTCTGATCGAACGAATACCTGTTGTGTTCGTTTACACGGTTCAAAATAGTGTCAGCGCCCTCGCCTTGGGTGCCGCGCACCAGAGCTTCGTAGGCATACACGTCCCGATTGTCTACATCGATAATCGGCTGAAATGCGAATGAAAAGGAGAAGTCCAGCCCCTCATTACAGTTACATTCGCCGCACCGGCTTTTTTCATGTAGCTTTTCAAGCAACGTCATTCCCGCTCTCCCTATCTATGTGGAATCACTATAGCCGCCACCTACCAAGCCGTAAATAACTCATCAAATCAGCCGGCGGCATTGGCTGCCATCACAACGACACTCATCACAGCTACACTCATTACAACTATGTTCATTACAACTACGCTAAGTTAGCGCTTTTTTCCTACCGGCCAAGGAGTTTGCATGTCAACTACAACCAACATCGCTATCACGCCCGGCGACGGCATTGGCCCGGAAGTGGTCAATCAAGCCGTTCATTGCCTCGAATTACTGCGCCAACGTTTCAACCTGAGTCTGAACTGGCAACAATTTCCTTGGCCCTCACACCATTGGCACCGGCAACACGGCGAATCCATGCCTGCTGATGCCTTGGCGCAGTTACGTTCTTTTGACGCCATTTTGCTGGGCGCCCTGGGCGATCCTGGCCCGGTGACCGATCACAACCGTTACCTGTTGTCTGACAGCGTGTCGCTGGCGCCCCTGCTACAGATCCGTAAAGGCTTTGACCAGTGGGTGTGCGAGCGCCCTGCGCGCTTGCTGCCCGGCGCTCACCAATATCTGGCGGACGATCGTGCCCGCGACATCGACATGCTGGTCATTCGGGAAAACTCAGAGGGAGAATACGTCAGCCAGGGCGGGCGCCTGCGCCAGGGTACGTCCCATGAAGTGGCTACCCAGATTGAAGTATTTACCCATTTCGCCAGCGAGCGCATCATTCGTTACGGCTTCGAGCAGGCCCGCGCCCGAGCCATTCAGCGCAAGCAACACAGTCAGACACGCCAGTTTAAAACATTAGATGGCCGCGCCTGTGAAAGCCAGGTGTGCCTGGTAACCAAACGTAACGCCTTGCGTTATTGGGGTGACCTTTATACCGAAGTGTTTGAACGCATGAGCCTGGAATACCCGGATGTAGCAACCCACCATGAGCTGGTGGACGCCGCTTGCATGAAGTTTGTGCAGAGCCCGTGGGCGTTTGATGTGGTGGTGGCCAGCAATCTGCAGGGCGATATTCTAACCGATCTGGCTGCGGTGCTGTCCGGCGGTTTGGGGGTGGCACCGTCCTGCAACCTGAACCCCACAGACCCAACCATGCCGTCAATGTTCGAGCCGACTCACGGCAGCGCGCCAGACATTGCCGGCCAAGGCCTTGCGGACCCCACCGCTATGTTGTTGACCACCGCGCGCATGCTGAATTGGTTGGCTCGTAAAGACCCAGTTATGGCCGCCGCAGGCCATGCTCTGTTCGGGGCCACAGCCGCAGACCTGGCACAGCACGGCGGCAAGCGACGATCAACCGCCGAGATCGGCGCAGCCGTTTGTGCTCGGTTAAACGCCTGACCTCAAAGTAAACACCGCTGCGTCTAGTCGGCCGTAACAAACTCAAACCGGCCTGGCGCTACGCGAATGTCCAGGGGCACCATGCCCAGCATACGCTGGGCCACGCTGCTATCGTCTAAGCGATATATCGGCATGGTTTCCAGCATTTGCGCCACTACCCGCACAACCGTGTCGGTAACGGGCTTAAGGTCGCCGCGGAAAAGTGGTGATTCAACGCTGCTTTCCAATAATTGCAAACGGCGAAGATACACCGCCTTTTCAGTGCTGTCGTAAACCGGAGCACCCTCCAGCTTTAACGAGATATCCACGGGCAGTTTTGCCATTAAAACGGTCAGGGCCACTTGCCCTTTCAACCCTATGACGGCCACATCACGACCGTCCGGGCCGAGGGTAATGTCCGCGTCAGTCAAACTCAGGCTCAACGGCGAGCCGCTTTGCAACTGCTTGCGATCGTAGTCGCGCACAGCACCCTGCAGCTGACGTTCAAGCTCGCTTTCAGACACGGCGTAAGGCGAAAGGCTGGCGCAACCGCTGGCCAGGACGGCCAGCAAAACAACACTCAAACAGCGTAGGGTGTTCAAAAATCCGATCATCAGTGTTGCCTTCGTGGGTTCGGGCTCTATCCTGAGCCGCGGTTGCCAAGCGGGCAAGTCCCGCTTGGCATTACTATTGCAACGCCAGAGGCGCTAGAAGTTCTGCTTGGCCATCCACGGAATGATCCGGTCAAAGGCCGCATCCAGTTTTTCGCAGGTGGTGGAAAAACTGAACCGCAGGGCATTGGTGCAACCCTCACCAAAGGAGTCGCCCGGCACCACGCACACGCCCGTCTCTTTCAACATCCGCAGCGCCAGGTCGGTGCCGTCGACATGGGCGGGTAAATCCGGAAATGCGTAGAAGGCTCCGCCAGGCTTATAGCCGGTTAGATACGGCGTCTGGTCAATCAGTTCGACAACTTTGTCGCGGCGCTCGCGATAAATGTTCAACATATCGGTCACGCATTGCTGGTCGCCGGTCAGTGCCGCAACACCGGCGAACTGAGCCGGCGTGTTCGCAACCGACGTGGTAAACATGTGGTAGCGCCGCAGCGACTTGATGGCCGCCTGACTGGAAATCACCCAGCCAACTCTCAGACCCGCCATGCTGTAAGTTTTGGAGAAACTGCTCATGCACATGATGTTGTCCAGATCCACCGCGCAGGTTAAAACACTGGCAAATTCATCGTCATCAAAAATCAGATGATCGTACACCTCGTCGGCATAAACCTGAACGCCGCGATAGGCGCATTCTTCCAGAATGGTTTCCACGGTTGAACGCGGATACACCGCTCCGGTGGGATTATTCGGATTATTCAGAATCAGCGCGTAGGTGCGCGGCCCAATCGCTCGAATGACGTCGTTTGGATCTAACTGATGGTTGTTTTCCACGTGAGTCGGCACATATTTCACCTCTCCACCGTTCATGCGGATCAGCGGCGCGTACAGCAGAAAAGACGGATCTGTCACCAGAAACTGACGCCCGGGTGCGGCCGTCGCCGCTATGGCCAGGTACAAAGCCTCGGTGGCGCCATTGGTCACCAGGATGTTGTCGCGCGTAAGCTTGCGGTTGTAACGTTTGCTGTAATAGTCGCGCAGAGCTGTTACCAGTTCTGGCAAACCTGCATCCATAGTGTAGCCGGTTTGGCCTGCGTGAAGAGCATCCACGTAAGCGTCAATGATGTGCTTTGGCGTGGGCAGATCTGGCTGACCAATAGACAGATGAATGACGTCTTTCATGGTCGCCGCCAGATTCACCATACGGCGGATACCGGGTATGGGAACCGCCTGCATCGCAGGGTTCCAGCTGGCTTTGGTTTTGCGGTATTTTACGGTTCTGCTTTTAGCCCGGCTGCTTTCGTGGTTGGCGGACGCCACCATAAACTAACTCCTACAAACTGCGACGAGGTGAGACGGAAAAGTTCCGCCGGTCATGCAGGTTAGTCTCGTTACGCAGGCTATACAAGTACCTATCTGCAGGTTGACCCCAGCCCATGTGCTGTCCAGACTGTGGGCATCATTTCTAATCCATTCCGGCCCCAGGGCTCAAGGAAAAAACACGCATGTCCACACAGAAAAAACCGGTGATTACCATTTTGACTGCGCCCGGTGATCCGCAACCCGAAGGCCTACACCCGTTGCGGTCGCGAGTAGAAATACGTCACGCCTGGGACGAGAAAACCCTGAAAAATACTCTGCCCGGGACCTCGGTGCTGTTGGTCACTGATTTTCGTACAGAAGCGCTGGCAGCTGCCTGGCACTGCGCCGATGAGCTGCACTGGATTCACGCCACCAGCGCCGGCGTGGATGCGCTGATGTTCCCGGCGCTGGTGAGCAGCAAGGTGATGGTCACCAACGCCCGCGGCATTTTCGATCGCACCATTGCCGAGTACGTATTGTGCACCATCCTCATGTTTGCCAAAGATTTTCCGGCATCCTTACGACTTCAGTCAGCGCATCACTGGCAGCACCGAGACACCGAAAGAGCAGAAGGCAAACACGTGTTGGTGGTGGGTGCCGGCTCCATCGGTCGACAAATTGCCCGCCTAACGAAGGCCATTGGCATGAATCCCCATGGCATCGCCCGCAGCGCCCGTTCGCAAGATCCAGACTTCGTTGCAGTACACGCCAACGACCAGCTCCATGAGCAACTTGGCAAAGCCGACTACGTGGTCATTGCGGCACCGCTGACGCCACAAACCGAGGGCCTTTTTGACAGCGTCGCCTTTGCTGCAATGCGCAAAGACGCGCGCCTGATCAACATTGGTCGCGGCCCGATTGTCAACACCGATGACTTGATCGTCGCTCTGGAACAGGGCCAGATTGCCGGTGCCGCGCTGGACGTGTTTGAAGAAGAACCGTTGCCGGCCGACCACCCACTGTGGGATCGGGAAAACGTGATCATGACGGCCCATATGGCCGGCGATTTTATTGGCTGGCGGCGGGCTCTGGTGGATCAGTTCTTGCAGAACTTTGATCGCTGGCACCAGAATAAAGAGGTGTTCAACCGCGTTGACAAAGGATTGGGCTACGCCGCCAAAAGCTGAAAATACGGCGCCGAACAAACAGAAGAAACAAAGAAAAAAAGAAACAAAAAGCCGACGGCTGTGACAGCACGTCGGCTTTTTGTTGCCCGCTTCAGGTTAGCTGCCCGAGAGCGACTGCTCCGACGGGTCAATCTCCATCTGCTGAATGGCAATGACAGCCTGGGTCCGATTACGCACGCCCAGTTTGCGGAAAACCGCCGTAATGTGGGCTTTGATCGTGGCTTCAGACACCTCCAGATCGTAGGCGATCTGCTTATTCAACAGGCCTTCGGCCAACATACCCAACACACGAAACTGCTGTGGTGTGAGTGACGCCAGTTTCTCGGAAAAATCGGTGGCATCTGAATGCATGCGTTCGATTTTGTCCGCGGCGCCCTCAGGCAGCCATACGTCACCCTGCAGTACGTCCTGAATGGCCTTGGTGATGGTGGGCAGCGGCGCCGATTTCGGAATAAAGCCAGACGCTCCATAGTCGATTGAACGGCGCACTACCTGCAACTGCTCCGAACCCGACACCACCACCACCGGCAAGCCAGGGTACTGCCCACGCATGAACACCAGCCCAGAGAAGCCGTGAGCACCCGGCATGTTCAGATCCAGTAGCACCAGATCGGCGTCCGGGTGAGCTTCTATCGCCGCTTGCAGCGCCTTGATGCTGTCGACCTCTACGGTAAAAGCATTGGGTACCGCCTGGTTCACCGCTTGCTTCAATGCTGCCCGAAACAGGGGGTGATCGTCCGCGACAATAATTGTTTGTGCCATTCCACGGTATCCTTGACGGTGCCGGCGCTTGCCGGGCGATTGCTTTGAATGACGGCTATTTTGACTGACGGCTGCTGATCAGATCGTCGACGACGCCCGGGTCGGCCAGCGTCGACGTATCGCCCAACTGATCGTACTCGTTGGCCGCAATTTTGCGCAAAATGCGGCGCATAATCTTGCCTGAACGGGTTTTTGGCAAGCCCGTTGCCCACTGAATCACGTCTGGGGAGGCAATAGGGCCAATTTCTTTGCGCACCCATTGCACCAGCTCTTTTTTCAGCCCATCGGTCGGCTCTTCGCCCTGCATCAACGTGACATACACGTAGATGCCTTGCCCTTTGATGTCGTGGGGGTAACCTACCACTGCCGCTTCCGCTACTTTCGGATGAGACACCATGGCGCTCTCTACCTCAGCGGTTCCCAGGCGGTGGCCAGATACGTTCAGCACGTCGTCAACCCTGCCGGTAATCCAGTAGTCACCATCGGCGTCACGGCGAGCCCCGTCACCGGTAAAGTACATGCCTTTGTAAGCGCTGAAATAGGTCTCAATGAAACGTTCATGGTCACCATAAATGGTGCGCATTTGCCCGGGCCAGCTGTCCATGATCACCAGATTGCCTTCGGCCTCGCCTTCTAGCAACGAGCCTTCGGCGTCTACCAGGGCCGGCTGAACACCGAAGAATGGCACGGTCGCAGAACCCGGTTTCAAATCGGTCGCGCCTGGCAGAGGGGAGATCAGGATACCGCCGGTTTCGGTTTGCCACCAGGTATCGACAATCGGGCATTCGCCATTGCCAATGACCCGGTGGTACCACTTCCAGGCTTCGGGGTTGATGGGCTCACCGACCGAGCCCAAAATTCTCAGGCTATGGCGGTGGGTGCCATCCATGCAGCTTTCGCCCTGGGCCATCAGCGCTCGAATAGCTGTGGGCGCGGTGTACAGAATGTTCACCTGGTGCTTGTCGACCACTTGGCCCATGCGCGAACTGTCCGGGTAGTTGGGCACACCTTCAAACAGCAGCGTCGTGGCACCATTGACTAAGGGGCCGTACAGAATATAGCTGTGTCCGGTCACCCAGCCAAAGTCGGCGGTACACCAGTACACATCACCATCGTGATAATCAAAAACGTATTGGTGGGTCATGGAGGCGTACACCAAGTAGCCCCCGGTGGTGTGCAACACACCCTTGGGCTCACCGGTGGAACCGGAGGTGTACAGCATGAACAGCGGGTCTTCGGCGTTCATGGGTTCGGGCTTGCAGTCTGCCGACGCGTGGGTCATCAGGTCTTCATAGCGCTGGTCGCGGCCTTCAGTCCAGGCAATATCGCCGCTGGTACGAGTAACCACAATAACGGTTTTTACGGTGTGGCGGCCGTCGTTTTTAAGCGCCGCGTCGACGTTTTTTTTAAGCGGAATTTTGCGGCCGGCACGAAGGCCTTCATCGGCGGTAATCACGATGCTGGATTTGCCATTGACCACCCGGGAGGCCAGTGCTTCGGGTGAAAAGCCGCCGAAGACCACCGAATGGATCGCACCAATACGGCTACACGCCAACATAACCACAGCCGTTTCGACGATCATCGGCATATAAACAGTAACCACGTCGCCTTTTTTAACACCCTGACTTTTCAGCACATTGGCAAATTTACACACCTGCTCGTGCAGTTCGCGGTAGCTGACATTGCGAGAATCCGACGGGTCATCGCCTTCAAAAATGATGGCTGTCTGGTCGCTACGGCCTTCCAGATGGCGGTCCAGGCAGTTGGCAGACGCGTTCAGTTCGCCATCTTCAAACCATTTGATGGACAGCGCATTGTAATCGTAAGTGGTGTTTTTGACCTTGGTAAACGGCTTGATCCAGTCTACGCGCTTGCCATGCTCAGCCCAGAACTGATGCGGGTTTTCGATGGACTGTTTGTACATCGCCTGGTACTGGTTTTTATCAATCAGCGCGTGTTGTGCCACGTCCGGGGTTACCGGATACACCTGCTTATCAGTCATGTTGCTCCCCTTTTTCCTGGTCTATTGTCATTATCGGTTTAAAATTCAGAGCGAACGAACCTGGCGGCCCGCCATCGGGGTGCCCACAGTTTGTTACAGTTCACCACGCCGATGACCTTTTGTTGAATTAGACGAACGTACTAATTAATGCAAACGCATGGCAAAGTCGTAAAAAATGACGCCAACAAGACGATAAACTGCGATCTTACGTCGATTTTAAACGTGGCCCCACAAACCCACTATAGCACTGGGAGCAAGGCCCAAGCCGGTCATGAAACATTCTATTCTGGGTGGCGCAGACGCGCTGAACAGCGCTTGCTGCAGAGGCTTTGGCGGTCTGCTTGACGGCGGCCACGATGTGGGCGTTTGTAGGTGCGTCGACGTTAAAAAGGCGGGCAACTGCTCTACCCGGCGCGCGATGGCATCACCACTGTCGACCCAAAACCGCACGCCGGGCGCTGCCTGCTTCAAGGCAGGCAACAGCAGTGGATAATGAGTGCAGCCCAGTACCACCGTGTCTACCCCTGCGAGCTCAAACGGAACCAGAATTTCAGCCAACCGAGACGGCGGCACGGGCTCGCCCCGCGCCAGCCCTTCCGCCCAATGCACCAGGCTCTGGTGCCCAATACGACACACTTGGCAGTCAGCGGCGTAATCCACAATCAGCTGATCCAGATACGGTCTTGCCACCGTGGCCGGCGTAGCCAGTATCCCGATACGGCGGTTAACACTGATCGCCGCCGCCGGTTTGATGGCCGGCACCACACCCACCACCGCCGCCGATACACATTCGCGCAACGCGGGCAACGCCACTGTACTGGCCGTGTTGCAGGCTAAAACCACAATCTGACAATCAAACTGCGACAACGCACTGGTTACCAAATGACAGGTGCGCCTTATAACCTCCGCTGCGGATTTGTCACCGTAAGGAAACCCTGCGTTGTCCGCCACATACACCAGAGGCAATTGCGGACACCGACGTCGAATGCTGGCAGCCACGCTGAGCCCGCCTACACCCGAATCAAACACCAGCACACTGGGGAACGCTGCTTCGTTCACCGATGTACCCTGGCCGAGACATCCGCCATGTCCGCCAGAATTTCCTCGGTCATGGCACGAATCAGCTGGCCGGAAATAGTGGTTAGTGGCGGGATTGGCGGTGTCTGATCTGGCACAAACCAGCCTGCGTCTGCCAGCTCATCCTGCTGCAAAACCAGTTCGCCACTTTCGTAATCGGCAAAAAACCCGGCCATTAGCTGATGGGGAAACGGCCAGGGCTGTGACAACCGATAGCGTATATTGGACACCTGCAAACCGGTCTCTTCCTTAACCTCGCGGGCCACCGCTTGCTCCAGGCTTTCGCCGGGCTCAACGAAGCCCGCAATCAGGCTGTAAATGGGCCTGCGCGTGCGGGATGAACGGGCCAGCAGCATGCGCTCGCCGCGGCGGACAACCACAATCACGCAGGGGGCAAGCCGCGGATACCAAGGTATTTCACACGTTTGGCACCAGCATTTGCGCTCGCGGGCGTGAATGACGGTGGCCGTGCCACAGCGTCCGCAGAACTGATGGTCGCGCCGCCAATGCGCTAGCTGCGCCGCAACACTGACCAGCGCTACCGGGGCATCGTCGGTGTGTAAAATCACGTCGCGCAATAGCAAGGGCTCCAGGCCTGCCAAGGCGCCGTCTGCCTGGTTGACCACAAACAGCGGCTGACCCTGGAACTGACCCAACGGAACCGCACTGGCGGACAGCAAAGCCACCTCATCGGCGGCCACCGTCTGCAACCAGCCGTTGGCGGGCTTTAGCACCCTATCGCCGCTTACTCGCAACACCCAGTCACCGGTTTGCAACGGTTGTGGCGCCCCACCCGTAACCCAATTTGCTTCAAGCTCGCGACCGCTTTGATGGGGTGACACGTTTCTCTTAGGCATGATTAAGATCCGATTCTGATATAACACCGGTGCATGCTATTTGCGCCGGCCCTGAAATTGTTGGCTTTAATGTATCATAGCGCCTGCGGCCAAAGCATAGACAGCGCCTGCGGCCAAAGCACAAACAGCGCCCGCACCGTCAGCACAGAATGACGGGCTGCTTCGCCGCCGCGCGCCGAGCCGGTAAACTCGACAGTTGAATTTCTACGGAGCAACACCCCCATGGCATTTTTCCAGGGCGTTCGCCGCCTGATTCTCGCCATTTTCCGAAAAATCCTGTTTCTTTGGGTGCGTACCCAAGTTGCCGGTGCCACGCCCGAAGCTCTGGGCCTGAACCCAAAGCAGCCCGTGTGCTACGTATTGCAGTACAGCTCACTGTCCAGTCGCCTGGTGCTAGAGCAAGAAGTTTTGCGCGCAGGTTTGCCCCACAATACTCGCAAAAAAGCACCGAAGTCTGCTGCCGTGCCCTGGTTTGTTTTTCTGTACCACCGCGTGGGCAGGCTTCTTCGGGGCGGGCGCCAAACGCCGGTTGCCACTGACCACTTCAAAGCGGTGGTTCAGCACGCTATCAAAAACCCCGATCAAGATTGGCATATTATTCCGGTATCGCTGTTCTGGGGGCGCTCGCCGGACAAAGAAAAATCGCTGTTCAAACTTTTGCTGTCAGACACCTGGTCGGTGGCAGGCCGCTTGCAAAAATTTTTAATCATTCTGGTGAACGGCCGCAACACCTACGTGCAGTTCGACAAAGCGCTGCGCCTGCAGCCGCTGCTGGAGCAATATCGCGACAGCGAAGAACTGGCCAGCCGCAAACTGGCGCGACTGCTGCGCACTCACTTTCGCCAGGTGCGACAGGCCGTATTGGGGCCAGACCTGTCGCACCGCCGCACACTGGTCGAGGATCTGTTGCGCACACAGGCCGTAAAGCAGGCCGTCCGTGACACCGCCGCACAGCAAAACATGGCCGAAGACAAGGCGCAGCTTAAAGCCTACAAATACGCCGACGAAATCGCCGCCAATATGTCGGTAGCGACCGTCCGCGTTATGGACGTGTTACTGACCTGGCTGTGGAATCGCATTTATAACGGCGTTTCGGTGAATAATATTCAAGCAGTCAAAGACGTTGCCCGCGACAACGCGGTTATCTACGTACCCTGCCACCGCTCCCACATTGACTACCTGCTGCTGTCCTATGTGCTTTACCAAAACGGCCTAGTACCACCGCACATAGCGGCGGGTATCAACCTGAACATGCCGCTAGTAGGCTCTATACTGCGCCGCGGCGGCGCCTTTTTTATGCGCCGCAGCTTCCGCGATAACCCGCTGTACGCCGCCGTGTTCAACGAATACATGCACGTGATGCTGACCCGCGGCTACTCCGTGGAATACTTCGTTGAGGGCGGACGCAGTCGCACCGGCCGCATGCTGCAGCCGCGGCTCGGCATGCTGGCGATGACGGTGCGCAGCTTTTTGCGCAACCATCAGAAGCCTATTGTGTTTGTACCAGTGTACGTAGGCTATGAAAAAGTAATGGAAGGGCGTTCCTATTTGGGCGAGCTACGGGGCAAGAAAAAACGGAAGGAGAGCGTATTTGGCCTCGCTAAGACCGTACGCAAACTCAATAGTTCTTTTGGTCAGGTTGCCCTTAATTTCGGCGACGCTATCCCCTTGGCCGAGGTGCTGGACCACACTCAGAGCGACTGGCGCGAACTGCCCTATGGCACCGATTACCGGCCACCCTGGCTGAACCAGGCCGTCAGCGCGCTGTCCGCACGAGTCGCGCAGAACATCAATGCAGCGGTCGCGGTCAATCCCATTGGCATGACTGCAACCGTGCTGCTTGGCAACGAGCGCCCGGCCATGGGTGAAACCCAGCTGATTCGGTTAATGGACCAGTGCGCAGACCTTCTGCGAGCCTGCCCCTACGCCGACACGGTAACCCTGCCCAATGGCAGCGGCAGCGATTGGCTGGCGTACTCCGAAGCCATGGGGCTGGTGGGCCGTCAACCGCAAAAGCTGGGGGACATTATTGTTCTGCAAGGCAGTAACGCGATCTTGATGACTTATTATCGCAACAACATTCAGCACCTGTTTGCTCTGCCCTCACTGATTGCCTGCCTGTTCGAAAATCGCCACTCCCTGGCACGGAAAAACATCGTGTTTCTGGCCAGCATTGCCTATCCCTATTTGCAGAGCGAGCTGTTCTTGAAGTACCAAGGCGATGACCAGATCACCCATATCATTAACCGCTGGCTGGACGTTCTGATCGCCCAAGGGCTGTTGCTAAAGCAAGAAGATGGGCGAATTGCACGACCGGTTGACGGCACTGATGCCATGGTGCGCCTGCGCTTACTGTCGCGGTTTATCATTCAGACGCTGGAGCGCTATCACATTGTGGTGGGCATATTGCGCCGCTACGGTTCCGGTAAAATCACCACCGAGGCACTGGAGGAGCAAAGCACTCTTCTAGCCGAGCGTATGTCCATTCTGTTTGGTCTCAATGCGCCAGAGTTTTTTGACAAAAACCTGTTTCGCCACTTTATTACCGCACTGCAAAATAACAACGTGATTAGCACCAACGAACACGGGGTGATTTATTACGACGACAGTCTGGACAAAGTCGCCAAAGATGCGCGACTGGTGCTCAGCGTAGAAAAACAGCAGGTCATTGAAAACGTCACTCGCATGGGGATCTGAAAGCAAATATTCAGGGCAAAGCTCGTAGACTGTAAATATCGTAGCGACTGCTCTTACCTTCTACCCGGGTGGTGGGTGTGGCACCGGCTATAGCCGGTGCTTTGCGCGGGCGTTTGACCACCACACGGCAGCGCGCGGCGTTTAGCGCCAGCTGAAGCAACTGTGGCGTGTCTTCATCTTGCCCGACGAGGTGGCGGAACACCTGCATTTCCTTTTTCACCAAAGCGGTTTTATCCTGATGGGGAAACATTGGGTCCAGATAAATGACATCCGCCAACGCACGTTTTGGCTCGCCGGTTTTGGTCTGGCTTAAAAAGTCCAGACTGCTGCCGCTACGCAGGTCCATGCGCGCAATTACCGGCGCGCACTCAACGTTGAGGGCCGCGCGGGCCAAGCCGTCTTGCAGCAAGGCGTGAATAACGGGATGGCGTTCAAACAGAGTCAACCGGCAGCCCAGGCCCGCCAGAATAAACGCGTCTTGGCCCAGGCCTGCAGTAGCATCCAGCACGTGCAAAGGGGTGCGGGTTTTATGCAAACCCACCGCCCGCGCCACCAGCTGCCCGGTGCCACCGCCGTGTTCGCGACGAAAGCCCATTTTGCCGCTAACGAATTCGACCCGAACGGGCCCCGGTGCGCCCTTCCCCGTTAACTGCAAGGCCAGCCCCTGCTCATTCAGAGTCAGCAGCAAAGGCACACTTGTCACGCGGCGCGGATCTGTGGCGGCCACCACAGACACACCGAGCTCGGTGGCCAACTCCTTTGCAAGGTGCTTATCGCCTAGCGCAGAACAAGCTACGGCCAGACCTGCAACCAGAGAATGCTGCATCATTCGCGGCCGGGCAGTTTTTGCCAGGTTACTTCATCGCGCAGATACACAGGCTGGGCCTGCTGTGCCGAAACACCGGCACCCGCGGCAAACTGTTTAGCGGCCAAGCGGGCAACGCACGCAGCTCTTGGCACCAAATCAGTACTGGGCGAGGCTGCCAACGCAGAGGTCACAGCCACGGGCATCTGTTCGCTTAACGCCCAACCGGAACCTGCGCCCAGCCAATCGGCGTTGTCGGCTCTGGCATGGGCATCTCCAACGTCACCGGCAGAGCTTTCTGCTGCTGGCATTGCCAGCGCGGCGGGTGCGCACACCCGCTCTTTTCCGAGCAGTACCGGTGCGCCATCGAACAGCTGATAGCAGCCCCAGTACACTTCGCCCATACGCGCGTCAAAGGCCACCGCTACGCGCCGGCCGTGAGCAGCATTTGCCTGGGCAAAAGCGTCCAAGGCCACGGCCGCCAATGATGACACCGGTATTGCCGGTATATTCAGGCCCCATGCCAGGCCTTGCACTACGCCGGTGGCGATACGCAATCCAGTAAACGAACCTGGCCCGCAGGCAAACGCGACGGCGTCAAGATCAGCAGGTTCAAGCCCGTGTTCCTGCAACAGGCTGCGAACCATGGGCATCAGCAAGCGGGTATGGCCCCGTGGCGCAATTTCAAAACGCTCATGGACCAAACCCAGCTCTGCGCTTCCCAGCCAAAGAGCCGCCGAACAACCTGCGGCTGAAGTGTCCAGTGCCAATAATTTCATTGGTTTACCTCAGCTTGGCGCTGATCTGGGCGCGAATATCGTCCAAATTGCCAACGCCTTCAACTTGAACATAACGTGGCGCGCCGTCCGCATCTTTGGTAACCCAATCCTTGTAGTAACCAATAAGCGGAGCCGTTTGCTGGTGATAGATACCCAGGCGTTTGCGCACGGTTTCTTCACTATCGTCTTCACGCTGAATCAATGCCTCGCCGGTTTCGTTGTCTTTATCTTCCACTTTTGGCGCATCGTAGCTGACGTGATAGATGCGACCACTGCTTTCGTGCACGCGTCGACCAGACAGGCGGCTGACAATTTCTTCATCGGCAACGGTGATCTCAACTACGTAATCGATAGCAATGCCCTGGGTTTTCAGCGCTTCAGCCTGAGGAATGGTGCGCGGAAAGCCGTCGAGCAGAAAGCCGTTTTTGCAATCCGTTTTCTGGATGCGCTCGTCAATCAAAGCGATGATGATGTCGTCCGACACCAAACCACCCGAGGCCATTACTTCCTTGACCTTGCCTCCCAGATCCGAATTGGCTTTGACCGCGGCGCGCAGCATGTCACCGGTCGAGATCTGAGGAATATCGAATCGCTCTGTCATGAACTGAGCCTGTGTACCCTTCCCGGCGCCCGGGGCGCCCAACATGATGATGCGCATAGTTTATCCTCCTGAAATCATGACTGAATTGAAAAAGCTATGGCAAAAACGGGTGCCTTTGCCATAGCCTCTTGACTTTTTTTACCCGAATTGAAGCTCAAGGGTGGCGCATTATACGAAGTCGAGCCGGCAAGCGAAAGCCGACCTCAGTATCACCTCCGTTTGTATACAGTGGAATACCGAAATGAAGCCTGCCCTGACCCTGTAGTGATGAGCGGAGCATCAATAGATGATAGAAGAGCGATAGGGATCAGTCAGGAACAATCAACCGTGGTTCGCGCTGTTGACTTAGCGCCGCCACAGCGTCGAGATCGTCGGGGAAAAACTCATCACCAATACCGATGTCTTTAAGAAGGACGTTTGCCCGCATCGTATTCTGCCGGAAGCAGGTGCCCGATAAGAAGCAGCCCAAAATTATGCAAAGGCCCACGCGTGTGGGCCATAGATTTTACTGCAACAATGCCCGTAGGTCCCAACATCCGTGCAACCGCATCTTGCACCGAACTGATCTGATCGCGGTGGCTGAACAGCGCCGAGCGGGCCTAACACAGCAGCTGCGCAACCATGCTTGGATCTGGTTCAATCACCTCGACCAACTGTTTTGCAGTCGCCTCTGGCTTAGCCGTCAGTTCCAGAATCTGGAAAGCCAAAGCCCGCATCGGCGGCAGTTGATGCAATCTTTGCAGCCTGGCTGCGATCCCATCCAGCGCCAACTCTGCTGCCAATGGCCCTTTGCGAGCCGAAAACGGCGGTCATGATCTCAGCGCCTACCTTAACCGGTATTGCGCATGCCCGCTGAAATCCCTGCCATAGTGACCTTTAGAGCCCTATCAACCAGTTCCGGCACTTCCCCGCCACGGTCGCCGCCTTTGCCTTCACTTTGGCGCTCGCGCCGCAGCAGTTCTGCCTGCAGATAATGCAATGGATCGGTGTACGGATTGCGCACATTCATAGAATGAGCGAATACTGGCTCGTCTGCCAGCAGGTGGTCCTGCTGCTTCAATTCCAGCACCCGATGAATGCAGCGGCTCAGGCGCTGGCGCAGACTCTCACCCAGGGCCCGCAGCGCCGGGTCGTCCACCAAGGTCTGCTCGTAATAGCTGGCGATGCGCAGGTCGGCTTTTGCCAGGACCATCTCCAGCATGTCGATGTAGGTGCGAAAAAACGGCCAGCCCGCCATCATCTCCCGCAACTGGTCTATACGCTGATCTTCGGCGGCGGCTTCCAGAGCGACGTCGCTGCCCAGCCAAGCCGGCAGCATCAGGCGCATTTGAGTCCAGGCAAATATCCAGGGTATGGCTCTTAGGCTTTCAACGCCGCCGCCGGCCTTGCGCCGCGCCGGGCGACTGCCCAAGGCCAGTTTGCCCAGCGCCTGCTCCGGGGTGACCTGACGGAAATAAGGCACAAATTGCGGGTCGTCCTGCACCACGTCGCGGTAAGCCTTCAACGAGCGTTCAGTCAACCAGCTCATGGTTTCTCGCCAACTGTCTTCGGGCTGGGGCGGCGGCGCCAGCGTGGCCTCGATGACCGCTGTGGTGTAAAGCGTCAGACTTTGCACGGCAAGGTCCGGCACACCGAATTTGAAGCGAATCATCTCGCCCTGCTCGGTAATGCGGAAGCTGCCGTTGACCGATCCTGGCGGCTGCGACAGGATAGCGCGGTTGGCCGGGCCGCCTCCACGACCCACCGTACCGCCACGGCCGTGGAACAGGGTCAAGCGCATATCGTATTCTGCGGCCACTTTTGTCAGCGCTTCCTGGGCTTGATACTGGGCCCATGCGGCCATCATCTGGCCGGCATCTTTCGACGAATCGGAATAACCAATCATGACTTCCTGCTTGCCGTCGCAGTAATCGCGATACCAGTCAATCTGATAAAGCTCGGTCATGGTTTGCGGCGCACCGCTCAGGTCACTCAATGTTTCAAACAGCGGTACAACCGCCATCGGATACTGCATGCCCGCCTCGCGCAGCAGCAGAATAACGTTCAACACATCCGACGGCTTACTGGCCATGGAAATCACGTAGGAGCCTAACGCCTGCGGCGTTTGCTCGGCCACCACCTTGCAGGTGGCCAGCACTTCCTCCACCGCGTCAATGGGCTGCCAGTTGCGCGGGATCAGCGGGCGACGGCCTTTAAGCTCGCGCACCAGAAACGCCTGACGTTCTACTTCTGACCAGGCCTGATAATCCCCAAGCCCCAAATAGCCCACAATTTCGGCCACAGCCTCAGCGTGACGGGCCGCTTCCTGGCGAATATCGAGACGGCTCAGTGGCAAGCCGAAGGTATGGGCACGGCGAATAGTGTCCAACAGCGGTCCATTGGCGATGTGCTCAAGACCACACTCAACCAATGAGCGGTAGCACAGTTCCAGGGGTTCAGTGAATTCACTGTTGACGAACAATATGCCGTTGCTGTCGGCGGCAGCGCCGCTAATACTGGCGTCAACCCAGTCACGAGTGCGGCTGAGCTGGTCGCGCAGCTCGCCCAGAATCTGGCGATAAGGTTCACGAGTGTCGCCTACTTTTGCTCGCAGCTCGTCGCTGGCCTGCCACATAGACAGTTCGGCGCGCAGCGCCGTGATGTCTTTCATATACAGATCCGCAGCCATCCAGCGGCCCAGCAAAAACACTTTGCGCGTCACCCGATGGGTGACGTTAGGATTGCCGTCACGGTCACCGCCCATCCAGGACGCTACCCGCACCGGAGTGGCTTGAAGAGGCAAGCCTTTACCAGTGGCACCCACCAGAGCGGTGTCCAGGCTTTCAAGGAACCTCGGCAGCGCTGTCCACAGGCTGTTTTCGATCACCGCAAAGCCCCATTTGGCTTCGTCTACCGCGGTGGGGCGATCGTAACGGATTTCATCGGTGTGCCAGGCTTCAGCAATCAGCCGGGTCAAACGGCGCACAATTTCGTCGCGCTCGCGGGGCATCAGATCCTGATGGTCCAGCTGCTCCAAGCAGTCCGACATGTCGTCGTACTTCATAATCAGCGTGCGGCGGGTCACTTCTGTTGGGTGGGCGGTCAGCACGAACTCCACCCGCAAACTGACCACCTGACGGTGCAGTTCGTCAGCGCTTATGCCGCCCGCTGATAAACGCTGAAACACGTCAGAGAATGATTCCACCATCAGATCAGCGCTGTGGCCGCGGTTGCGACGGATGCCATGATATTGCTCGGCCAGGTTAGCCAAGTTCAGAAATTGGTTAAAGGCGCGGGTCACCGGCAGGATTTCATCATCGCCCAGCTGGCCCAACAAACTCACCAGGCGTTGGCCCGAGCCGCTTTCCTGAAGCCGGTCCGCCTTGGCGGCGGCTCGTACTTGTTCAATTGTGTCAAAGCACTGCTGCCCAGGATGCTGGCGTATACTCTGCCCTAACAGCTCCCCCAGCATCCTTACGTTTTCCCGCAAATCCGGATGTAATTCATTCACATTGGCATCCTTTTGTCCTGTTTAGGGCAGCGTCAGATTCATTCCTTGCTTGAATACTAAGGAACCACTGCCGAAGTCTACGCGGCTTGGCCGCCTCAGCGCTGACGCTCCACACCTTTTACTGACTGCCAGATGGCGTCCAGCGCCTCCAGGGTTTCGCTGTCCATGTCACGACCCTGCGCCGCAAGCTTGGCCTCAATGGCGCGAAAGCGCGCTTCAAATTTGTGATTGGTGCGTTTTAAAGCCTGCTCCGGATTCACCTTCATAAAGCGCGCCAGATTCACGCACACAAACATCACGTCACCCAGCTCATCTTCCAGAGCGTCGCGTTCGCCGCTGCCGTCACAGGCGGCCTGCCAGGCTTCTTTCAGCTCATCGATCTCTTCGTGCAGCTTGTCAAACACTGGGGCAATGTTGGGCCAGTCAAAGCCGTGACGAGCGGCCCGACTTTGCAGTTTTTCAGCCCGCGCCATGGCCGGCAGAGTACGGGCAATGGCGTCCAGACGGCCCGCGGGTTCGGCGCTGTCAGACGCAGGCTTTAGCGACCGTTCTTCCGCCTTGATGCGCTCCCAGCTGTGTTTGATCCAGTCTTCGTCTGGGCGATTGTGTGGGTCAATCTGGCTCGCCAGCGTGCCTTCGGGGAACACATGGGGGTGGCGGCGGATCAATTTACACACCAGATTGTCCACCACTGAATCAAAATCGAAATGCTGCGATTCCTGCCCGATCTGGCTGTAAAAAATGACCTGAAACAGTAGGTCACCCAGCTCGTCTTCCAGGTGCGGGTAATCCTTGCGTTCGACGGCATCAGCCACTTCGTAGGCTTCTTCCAGGGTGTGGGGCACGATGGACGCAAACGTTTGGCGGGCATCCCAAGGGCAACCGGTGCCTGGATCGCGCAGGCGTGCCATCAGGGTTTTCAAGTCGTCCAGCGAATAACTCATCAGCGTTTTCTCTTAGCCTCAATAACGTTGGCCAGGTTGCGGATCTGGGACAACAGTTTGGCCAGTTGTTCCAGATCGGAAATTTCCACAGTGACCGTCAGAGTGGCCGTGTTGTCGTCACGATTGCTCTGGGTCTGCAACGCCAACACATCGCAGCGCGATGCCGACAGCACCTGGGTGATATCGCGCAAAAGACCCGAGCGGTCGTAGGCGTCAACGCTGATATCCACCGGGTATACCGAGGCCTGACGTACGCCCCAGCTGACCTCGATAATGCGGTGCGGCTCCGTTTCCACCAGCCCCATATAGGTGTTGCAGTCCTGCCGATGAACGGTTACACCGCGGCCAACGGTAATGTAGCCGCCGATATCATCACCCGGTAGCGGCTTGCAGCATTTAGCCACTTGGGTTTTCAGCTGGCCCACACCCACAATGCGAATGTCAGATTCGGTATCGTAAACTTTGCTTTGCTTACGCAGCTTCAGTTCGGGTTGCTCAGGCTTTGGTTCCAGCATTTGCTGGGCCACATTGGCGACTTGGGCCGGGCGCAAGTCGCCCGCGCCAATGGCCGCACACATGTCTTCCGCGCTGTGATAATTCACCTTTTTGGCGAGCAGTTCCAGATTGCAGTCGTGCAATGACAAACGCTTGAATTCGTCGTCCAGAATGGTGCGCCCGTCGCTGACATTACGACCGCGGTCCTGCTGTTTGAACCAGCTGATGACCTTGGCGCGGGAGCGCGAGCTCCGAATGTAGCCCAGGTTGGGATTGAGCCAATCGCGGCTGGGTGTCGCACTTTTCGACGTCAGTATGAACACCTGGTCGCCGGTTTTCAGCGGGTAAATCAAAGGCACAATACGCCCGTTGATGCGTGCGCCTCGACAAGCGTGACCGACTTCTGTATGTACCCGATAGGCAAAGTCTACGGCGGTGGAACCCTGGGGCAGATCAACCACGTGGCCCTCAGGGGTAAACACGTAAACCCGATCCGATGTCACCTCGGATTTCAGGTGTTCCGCCAAGCCGGACAGATCGCCCAGCTCTTCCTGCCATTCCAGCACCTGGCGCAACCAGTTTATTTTGGCATCGTAACCGGTGGATTTATTTTTGGTGTCGGTCCCTTTATAAAGCCAATGGGCGCAGACACCCAGTTCGGCTTCTTCGTGCATGTCATGGGTGCGAATCTGCACCTCCATCACCTTGCCTTCCGGGCCGATGACCGCGGTGTGCAGAGACTGGTAACCATTTTCTTTGACGTTAGCAATGTAGTCGTCAAATTCATTAGGAATATGGCGCCACAGACCGTGGACTACGCCCAACACGGCGTAACAGTCGCGGACCTCTGGCACCAGAATACGCACGGCGCGCACGTCGTATATTTGACTGAAATCAATGCTTTTTCTGCACATTTTGCGCCAAATGCTGTAGATATGTTTGACACGGCCCGACACATCGCCGTTGATGCCAGTGCCGCTCAGCTCCGACTCCAGCGCAGCCACCACCCGCTTAATGTAGCTTTCCCGCTTCAGGCGCTTTTCATCCAGCAATTTGGCAATTTTCTTGTAAGCAGTTTCATGCAGGTAGCGGAAAGACAGGTCTTCCAGCTCCCATTTGATATAGCCAATGCCCAGCCGGTGCGCCAACGGGGCATAGATATCAGACACTTCTCGCGCAACCCGCATGCGTTTTTCCGGCAATGCGTTTTTCACTCCGCGAATGGCGCAGGTGCGCTCAGCAAGCTTGATCAGCGCAACCCGCACGTCGTCAACCATGGTCACCAGCATCTTACGCACGTTGTCGAGCTGGCCTTCGCTCTGACCTAGAACACTGCCCTTCAGGGGATGATGGATGGACGAAATCGCCGCCATCTGCAGCACGCCACCGATCAGGCCAGCCACTTCGTCACCAAACTCTTTACGCACGGTTTCTAGCGGTACCCGCTCTTCGCGCACAGCGCGATACAGCACAGCAGCTGCCAGGCTGGCTTGATCCAGATGCAGCTCTGCCAGCACTCGAGCCATTTCAATACCGGTGCGAAAACTGCTGGCGCCGGGGGTCCATTGTCGGTCTTCCCGATAGGCCTGAAGGTCAATGGCTGCGGCTCTTTCGCAAGCCTGGCGCAGCAGGCTGTCGTCCTCAAGTCGGGTCTGCTCGGCCAGCTGACGCACGCAGTGGACAATGTCTACTTCACCGCTGCCGGTTACGGCGTAATCTTCGCGAACTTTTACCATGTCGACTCTTTTCCAGATTAGCCGGAATCGCGTTTAACCAGCATCACGTTCAAAAAGCGCAATGGATTCCACGTGAGTAGTGTGCGGGAACATATCCATGACACCCGCTTGCACCAGGCGGTAGCCGTTGCGCGCCATAACACCCGCATCCCGCGCCAAAGTGGCTGGATTGCAAGACACATACACAATGCGGCTGGCGTTAAAAGCGGTTAAGTACTGGCAAATGTCTTCGGCACCGGAGCGCGGCGGGTCAATCAGGATTTTGTCGAAGCCCTCTTTGGCCCAGCTCTGGCCGGTAAAATCGCCGTCCAAGTCGGCGCCAAAAAAGGCGACATTGTCCAAGCCGTTGAGCGCGGCGTTCTCGCGGCCGCGCTCAACCATGGCGTCGTCGCCTTCAACACCGACCACCTGGCCACCCCTGCGAGCCAGTGGCAGGGTAAAATTGCCCAAGCCGCAAAAAAGATCCAAGACGCGCTCGCCGGGCTGCACGCTCAGCCAGTCGATGGCGCGCTTGACCATCAGCTGGTTGATGTTAGCGTTCACCTGGGTGAAGTCCGTTGGGTGAAACCTCAGGGTCAGATCAAATTCTTCCAGACTGTAGCTCAGACGTTCATCCTGGTGACCTGCAGATTCCGGCCAGATACGGTAAACGGTGTCCGGGCCTTTAGGTTGTAGATAGATGTGCAGATCGTGGTTTTGACCAAACACAATCAGCTTGCTACGGTCGCCGTCGCTCAAGTCCTCCATATGACGGAACACCATCACGGCCACATCATCACCGCAGGCAACCTCTACCTGGGGAATGCGGTCAAAAGCATCCATACCGTGCAGCAATTCGCGCAGCGGCATAATGCGTTCACCAATACGTGGGTCCAGCACCAGGCAGCGGTCAATGTCCGTCAGAAAATGACTGCTCTTTTCGCGAAAGCCAACCAGCACTGATTCACGTGCTGCGACAAAACGCACACCCAGCCGCGCCTTGCGGCGGTAACCCAAAGTGTCAGCGCGCAGAGGTTTGACCCACCGCTCAGGCTCGATACCACCAAAATGAACAAAGTGCTCTTTCAGAGTGTTCTCCTTGAACGCAATCTGCGCATCTGCGCTCATGTGCTGCAGGCTACAGCCACCGCACACAGCGGCGAAGTCGCAGGGTGGAGTCTGACGACCAGGCGCCGCAAGAAGCACCTCAAGTGTGCGCAATTCGTCAAATTTGCTACGGCTTCCAGTCATCTTGGCCATCACTGTTTCACCTGGCAGCGCGCCGCTGACAAATTGCACTTTACCCTCGTTACGGGCAATACCACGGCCATCATGGCCGAGCTTTTCGACCTCGCAGAGCACAGGTGCCTGAGGCAACACTTTTTTGTGTCTTCTACTCATCCATCGTTCTCTTTTTTAATCAGGCTCAGGCGCCAGGAAATACGCCAGTAGACAGGTAACGGTCACCACGGTCACAGATAATGCCCACGATAACGGCATTTTCAAGCGTTTGGGAAAGTCGCAGCGCCGCGACAATGGAACCGCCAGACGATACGCCGCAAAAAATACCTTCTTTTTCGGCCAGCGCACGCATCGTGGTCTCAGCCTCAACCTGGCTAATATCCATTATCTGATCCACCGCCTTGGCATCAAAAATTTTCGGCAAATAGGCTTCGGGCCAGCGCCGAATACCGGGTATGGACGCGCCCTCGCTGGGTTGCAAGCCAACGATGCAAACGTCGGGGTTGCGCTCTTTTAAGTAGCGGGACACGCCCATGATCGTGCCCGTAGTGCCCATGGAAGCCACGAAATGGGTTACCCGGCCCTCGGTCTGCTGCCAGATTTCAGGGCCGGTAGTGCGGTAATGCGCCAGTGGGTTGTCGGCGTTGGCAAACTGGTCCAAAACCTTACCTTTGCCTTCGGCCTGCATGCGAGCGGCCAGATCGCGGGCTCCTTCCATACCGTCTTCTTTGCTCACCGCCATAATTTCGGCGCCATAAGCGAGTATGGATGCGCGCCTCTCTTCGCTCACATTGGACGGCATAATCAACACCATGCGGTAACCCTTTATCGCCGCCGCCATAGCCAGGGCGATACCGGTATTACCACTGGTGGCTTCGATCAGGGTATCACCGGGCTTGATGTCACCGCGGATTTCGGCTTGTTGGATCATGCTAACCGCGGGCCGATCTTTAACCGAACCGGCCGGATTATTGCCTTCCAGCTTGGCAAGGATGACATTACTGGTGTCGCCTGGCAGGCGCTGCAGGCGAACCAAGGGGGTTTTACCCACATAGTCTTCAAGGGTTGGAAAATGCATAATGAGTCCCTGTGGTACACTTTTGGAATTAAATCATACGCTTTATAACGACTCCAGCCCAACGCAGCGCATTGCTGTCGCAAAAGCCTGGCGTTATCGCTGTGGATTGGATTAACTGACACCCTTCGGGCGCAAACACCAAACCCATAAACTGAGGCCCGCAGTACGTGGGCAAAATGCCATTTTCAGGAATCATTTATGGCGCGCTGGGGTTTTACCAACCGGGGTATTCGTCACTGGGGCATCCGCAACAAAGTGCTGATGGCCACACTAGTGCCCACAATGGCGACCACTTTGCTGTTAGGTCTGTTTTTCAGTTCAAGTTGGGTCAACCAGATTGAAAGTCTGCTGCGGGACCGCGGCGAAGCCTTATCGCGGCAACTGGCGGCGGGCTCAGAGTACGGCCTTTTTACGGCCAACTTGCATTTGTTAGACAGCCTTTCCAACGCTTTGTTGCAAGAGCAAGACGTACGCTCCATCAGCTTTTTCGACAGCACCGGTCAGCGCCTTCTGGACACTGACCCAAGCACCCACAAACGCGATATCGCCACGCAGCTGCAGGATCAGGTTGCGCAGCAGCTACCGCGCCAGAAGAGCACCCTTTTCATCACGCCGGTTACCCTGAAGGGCTTGATGATAGAGAATCTACTCAGTGCCGATGGCAAGACTAAGGGGCCCAGCACCCAGCAAACTCTGGGCTGGGTAGCGGTAGAAATGTCCCATATCCGCACTGAAAAAGAAACCTACGAAGCGCTGCTGGTTTCGCTGCTGTTAGTGCTTTCCGGTGTGGTCTTCAGCGTGTTGGTGTCGCTGCGCCTGAGCCGGACTTTCACCAGCCCAATCTATAAGCTTAATAAAGCAGTTACCGAGCTTAAAGAGGGCAAATTGGAAACCCGGGTTTGTATTCGAACGGGACCTGAATTTGAACAGCTTGAGTCTGGCCTGAACGCCATGGCGGCCGCCTTGAGCAAAGCCCAGGCAGACATGCAGCAAAACGTGGACCAAGCCACCGAAGACCTGCGGGAAACGCTGGAAACGATTGAAATCCAGAACATCGAACTGGATTTTGCGCGCAAGGAAGCGCTGGAGGCGAGCCGTATAAAATCGGAATTTCTGGCCAATATGTCTCACGAAATCCGTACTCCGCTCAACGGTATCATCGGCTTCACCGAACTGCTGTTAAAAGGCTCTCTGGCCCGCCAGCAAAGAGATCACCTGAACACCATTCGCAAATCATCAGAAATCCTGCTGACCATCATCAACGACATTCTCGACTTTTCCAAAATCGAAGCCGGCAAGCTGACGTTTGATCGGGTACCGTTCCAGCTACGGGATATTATGGAAGAGGTCATGGTGATGCTCGCACCGGCAGCGCACGACAAAAACCTGGACCTGGTGACCCTGGTTTACAACGATGTACCCAACAACCTGATGGGCGACCCGTTGAGGCTGAAACAGATTATTACCAATTTGCTCAACAACGCCATCAAATTTACCCACGCCGGCGAAGTCGTCCTGCGTGCCAGCCTGGAAGAAGAGGCCACCAGTCATGGCTCCGTTACCCTGCGCATCAGCGTAGCGGATACCGGCATGGGGCTGTCGCGTGCACAACAGCGACCATTGTTCGACGCGTTTAGCCAGGCCGACGCATCAACCGCACGGCAATATGGTGGTACCGGGCTCGGGCTGGCTATATCCAAACGCCTGGCAGAGGAAATGGGCGGTAAAATCGGCCTGGAAAGCGATTTGGGGAAGGGCTCTACGTTCTGGTTCACCCTGACCAGCACGTGGACCAGCCAAAACGATAGCAACAGCTCCCGTAATGGCCTGCGCGGTGAACGCGTGATTTACCTGGAGCAACAAAAGACCACGGGCCTGGCAATGGAGCACCTGTTAAGAGACTGGGGCGTTACCGTAGAGCGGGTTAGCTCTCTTGGCGTCATGCAAGAGCGCATTGAACAGGCGCAACGAGAGCAGGCCGGCTTTGCCGTCGCGCTGATTGGTATTAATCGCCATCTGCTCAATTCCAGCCAATATCGCAGTCTGGTGCACAGCATTGAGGTTGATCGCGATTGTCGCACTCTGTTGCTGACGCCAACCCTGGAAAGCCACGACACACCCTTGGTTGCCAATGTTAGCAGCCACCTGACCAAACCCGTTCTGCGTGGAGCGCTCTACAATGAACTGATGTTACTGGTACACGGCGTCAACGCTAACGACCACACAACCGATCGCTATGACGGTTTGGCGACGCCGCAGCCGGAACCCGACAGGAAGATCCTCAACCCTTGGGTTCTGGCGGTAGACGACAACGAGGCCAATCTTAAACTGGTACTGACCCTGCTCCAGGATGCGGGCGTAAACACGGTAGGCGCCGCCAGCGGTTTTGAAGCGCTGACAAAGGCTCGCTCCCGTCAATTCGATCTGGTGTTCATGGATCTGCAGATGCCAGGCATGGACGGCATCGCTACCACCCAAAGACTAAGGCAACTGGAAGTCGCCGGTCGCCAGCGTGCCGCCATTATTGCGCTGACCGCGCACGCCATGAATGACGAACGCGGTCGGTTGGCGCAGCAGGGATTCGACGACTGTATGACCAAGCCGGTCAGCAGCCGTCAACTGCTGGACGCCGTCGAGCAGCACACAGGAGTGGCGTGTTGCGACAACGCAGACGACAACGATCGAACGAACGAAGTACGCGACAACCGCAGAGCACTGCGACCGTCGAATCGAAAAATGACCAGGGAGTGCATCAGCATTGGGGAAAGCCTGCGCCTGGCAGCCGGCAAGGCAGATCTGGCCGAAGAATTGTTCAGCATGCTGCTGGAACAGATAACACCCACCGTTGAAACCATTGAACATCATTGGCGCAGTGGCAATAGACTGCCACTGCTAGAGTGCGTGCACAAACTGCACGGCGGTGCCCGCTACTGCGGCGTACCGGAGGTGCTGGCCGCTGCCAATCAGCTAGAAGCCGCATTAAAAACGGCTGACGCCGATATTGATAACTTGACCGATCAGCTATTGAAGGCGCTGAAGCGACTACTGAACTGGGGCGACAACACCCATTGGCAGCTACTCTTTAGACAGCACAGCCGCCTTACGCACCCTTAAGGCCGACGTATTCTTAACGCTGACAGGCGTTATCAATCAGTACTTTCATATCCCGCACGGCTTCTTTCAGACCGGTGAAGATCGCTCGAGCGATAATAGCGTGGCCGATATTCAACTCATTAACCCCGGCAATCGCTGCCACCCGCTCGGTATTGTGATAGTTCAGACCATGGCCTGCGTTCACCATCAAACCTTTCTTGCGAGCGTAGGTGACCGCTTCCACCAATACGTTGAAAGCCGCGTCCGCAGCCGCGCCACTGGCCTCGGCGTATTCGCCGGTGTGCAATTCAACCACCGGTGCGCCACAGCGCACGGCAGCGTCAATCTGAGTTTTGGTCGGGTCAATAAACAGGGATACTTCTGCACCTATGGCCGCCAGACGTTCGCAGGCTTTGGCGATGCGGGCTTCTTGGCCCTCGACGTCCAGGCCGCCCTCGGTGGTCAGTTCTTCGCGCTTTTCAGGCACCAAGCACACGCAGGCCGGGCGAATTTGTTCGGCGAAATCCAGCATGGCGTCGGTAACCGCCATTTCAAGGTTCATTTTAGTCTGCAGGGTATCGCGTAGCAGCAACACGTCGCGGTCTTGAATGTGACGGCGATCTTCCCGCGGATGAATGGTTATGCCGTCGGCGCCGGCTTCTTCCGCCAGCAATGCGGCCTGTACCGGATCGGGATACCGTGTGCCACGAACCTGACGCAAAGTGGCCACGTGATCGATATTCACACCAAGCAATACTCTGGAGTTCATTTTACTGCCCCTGACTGGATAAAAAGCTGGCGGCTGTGCAACAGTCGCCCCTGTAATAAATAGTCTACCAGCGCACGCATCACACGCTTGGCGCTGCGGCGCGCTGCAATTTTACTGTAATCATTGGCGGCCAGCGCAAGCAGCGCATCGCCATCAAGTTTTTTCACCCGCACATCGGCACCCGGGCGCTCAACAATGCCCTGCTGCGGATGATATCCATAAAACCAGCCCGATTGCACCGATGCACCGCTGTCGGTCGCCAGGTCCCAAGCGAAATCGTACCCCAAGGCCAGCGCCAGGCTGCGCTCAAAACGCCGCAGCACGGGTTCCAGCTCAGCAGCAGCGGCCAGTTTGGCCACGGCATCAAGATAGGCCGCAAATAATAGCGGATAGGGGTCCGCTGCGGGCAAAATGCGCTCAAGCAATTCGTTCAGATAAAAACCGCTGAACAGCGCTTGCGATTGCGCCAGAACCGGCGCGGGGCGAACGTCTACCTGGGTCAGGGTTTTCAGTCCACCGAGGCCAACCCAATCCAACAACAGCGGTTGGAAAGGCTGTAACTGAGCTTTGAGCGGGCTTTTGCGGGTATTGGCGCCGCGAGCAATCAAATCAACACGGCCATAATTCAGGGTGAAAACATCGACCTGCAAGCTGGTTTCACGCCAGAGCCGGCGATGAATCACATAGCCAGGTTCCTGAAGCACCTTACCCCTCATAAAAGACGCACCTGAGCGTTCATGGCAGACTCAGAAGTCGTTCATGCCCAAGCTTTTCAAAGCCCGTTCACTGTCAGCCCAGCCGCGTTTGACCTTCACCCAAAGCCGCAACATAACTTTGTTGTCGAGCATGCGTTCCATATCGATCCGAGCATCCTGACCGATGCTGCGCAGGCGGTCGCCCTTATCGCCAATGATGATTTTCTTCTGGCCTTCACGCTCCACCAGTATCACGGCCGACACGTGCAGGGTTTTACCATCGTGTTTGAACTCTTCAATTTCCACCGCCACCGAATAAGGCAACTCTGCACCCAACTGGCGGGTGATTTTTTCACGCACCATTTCCGAAGCCATAAAACGCTCACTGCGGTCGGTAATCTGGTCGTCCGGATAAAAGTGCACGCTTTGCGGCAGGAAGCGACCGACGCATTCTTCAAGCGGCACCAGATTCGTTTCTCGCAGCGCCGAGACGGGAATCATTTCGGCGAAATCGCGCTTGCGCGACAGCATGTCCAGATGCGGCAGCAGAGTTTCCCGCTTTTCAATCTTGTCGACCTTGTTGATCGCCAAAATCACCGGGCATTTCAAGCTAGAAAGCTTCTCCAGCACCTGTTCGTCGGCGGTGGTCCAGGCCAGCTGGTCAAGCACAAATACCACCACGTCGACGCCTTTCAAGGCCGAAGTAGCCGCCTTGTTCATGTATCGGTTTATCGCCCTTGGTTCTTCTTCGTGCATACCCGGTGTGTCGACATACACGGCCTGCACCGGGCCAATGGTTTTTATACCCAACACCTGGTGACGGGTGGTTTGCGGCTTGCGCGAGGTAATACTGAGCTTCTGGCCCAGTATGTGGTTCATCAGGGTAGACTTGCCCACATTGGGGCGCCCTACAATGGCCACAAAGCCACAGCGGCTGGCGGGGTCTTGCGGGCGGGTTGTATCCGTCATCAATCGTTCTCCACACCCAGTTCTTTCAGGGCATTGCGGGCGGCTTGCTGTTCGGCTATGCGGCGACTGTTGCCGCTGCCTGTGGTTTTGCGCCCCAACGAGGACAGCGCGCAGGATATGTGAAATGTCTGACTGTGGGCTTCACCGTCAACCGACAGAATGTCATAGATCGGCAGCGGAAACTGACGCGACTGAAGATATTCCTGCAGGCGAGTTTTCGGATCCTTTTGGGTATCCTGCAAGTCCAGATTCTGCAGGCGCAAATCAAACCACTGCAGTATTTGAGCCTGACAGGTAGCAAAATCACTGTCCAGATAGACAGCGCCGATGATGGACTCTACCGCGTCCGCCAATATGGATTCACGGCGAAAACCGCCGCTTTTGAGCTCACCTGAGCCCAGGCGCAAATAGGAACCTAAGTCAAACTCGCGCCCAATTTCCGCCAAAGTTACGCCCTTGACCATGCGCGCCCGCAGGCGGCTTAACTGTCCTTCGCGGGCTTTGGGAAAGCGCCTGAACAAATGCTCGGCGATCACCATGTTGACGATGGAATCTCCCAAAAACTCAAGGCGTTCATTGTTCTGATTGCCAAAACTGCGGTGGGTCAGAGCCAGCAACAAGCGCTCTTGGGATTTGAACTGATAACCAATGCGGCGCTGCAAAAGCTCAAGGTCGGGCTGTGCGCTCATTGACCGCTCATATCGTAAGCGTGCTTGAAGTACATCACCGCATCTATGTTACTGATTACCGGCGAGCGCACTTCATAGTCCACCACAATCAGCACCCGGCCACCGTCTTTGTCAACAGCAATACCCTCGGTGCTAAGGGTGCGAATATTGTTCACGCTCAGACGCTTGTTAATGAGTGAACGCACCTCAGCCGGCCCCATTTCTGACAATTCTTTGGTATCGTTCAGGCCTTCGAGTACTTCCTGAATGGTGTAATCATCCATGTACGCTGGCCCAAGTTTCAGCAACAGAGTCAGCAGGCTGCCAAAAAACAGAACCATGACCAGCATGACCAAACCGGATGCGCCGCGCTGCCTGTTTATGTCTGACCCATTGTTGTTCATTCCCTGCATCCTCATTAAATGTCCCATTATTCTATGCCTCCCACCCGACGAAACGATGGCAAGCTGACCAGCGACTCCCAATGCATCCAGATAGCAAAGGCCTTGCCAACAACAAGGTCGTCTGGGACCGTTCCCCAGTAGCGGCTGTCATTGCTGTTGTCACGGTTGTCACCCATTACGAAATAGTCGCCTTCGGGCACTTGCCATTCGCCTTCACCGCCGGTGCCCAGGCGACCCTTGGTCAAAAAGATATCGTGCTCCACCCCACCTAGCTGTTCGCGCTTGTATTCGTTGGGCGGCAGACGTGCCACAAATCGCGATTCCACTTTTTCACCGTTGATGAACAGAGTTTTATCACGGTAGCGAATCTGGTCACCGGGCAATCCGATCACTCGCTTTATATAGTTGGTTTTACGATCTTCAGGGTAGCGGAATACCATCACATCGCCGCGGCTTGGATCGTCGATACTGACCACTTTTGAGCCCAGAACCGGCAGTCGAAGGCCATAAGCAAACTTGTTCACCAGAATGAAATCACCCACCTCCAGGGTAGGCAACATGGAGCCTGAGGGGATCTGGAATGGCTCTACCAGAAACGAACGCAGAACCAACACAATGGCCAATACCGGGAAAAACGAACGACTCAGTTCGACCAGATAAGGCTCTTTTACGGCCGGGTCTTCCTCTGCCGCCCCGGCACTCGCTTTAGCAACGCGGCGCGGGCGTAAAAACAGCTTGTCGGCAAGCCAGACCGAACCCGTTGCGAAGGTCAGGATGACCAGAACCAGCGGAAAATCGATATTCATTCAGATGCCTACTTATCAGGTGCCGGTTTATTAGGTGCCGGTTTGTCAGACACCCAATTTTGTCGATTTTCTAGCTGTCGATTTTCAACACCGCTAAAAACGCATCTTGAGGGACTTCCACGTTACCCACCTGCTTCATGCGTTTTTTACCGTCTTTTTGCTTTTGCAGCAGTTTCTTTTTGCGACTGACATCGCCGCCGTAACACTTGGCGGTCACGTTTTTACGCAAGGCTTTCACCGTCACTCGTGACACGACTTGATTGCCAGTAGCCGCCTGAATGGCAATGTCAAACATTTGCCGCGGAATCAGCTCTTTCATCTTTTCCACCAGTTGACGGCCCTTGTGGTTCGCCAGTTCACGGTGAACAATCAAGGCCAGAGCATCCACTCGCTCACCGTTGATCAGCACGTCCAGACGCACGAGATTAGCGGCCTGAAACCGAATGAAGTGGTAGTCCAGTGAAGCGAAGCCTCGGCTGACGGATTTTAACCGATCGAAAAAGTCGAGAACCACTTCGGCCATGGGCAGCTCATAGGTGAGCTGCACCTGCCTGGTGGTGAAGTGCATACTTTTTTGTACACCGCGTTTTTGCTCGCACAGGGCAATCACATTTCCCAAATGCTCTTGCGGCACCAGAATGTTGGCTTGCACAATGGGCTCACGCATTTCCTCAATTGAGCCAATGTCCGGTAACTTTGAGGGGCTGTCCACCGATAATGTCTCACCCTGTTTGGTGAGCACTTCGTAAATAACCGTGGGCGCGGTAGTGACCAAGTCAATATCGTACTCACGCTCCAGCCGCTCCTGAATAATTTCCATGTGCAGCATGCCCAGAAAACCACAGCGGAAACCAAAGCCCAACGCGTCGGAGCTTTCCGGCTCGAAAAACAAGGACGCATCATTCAGCGTCAGTTTGTCCAGAGCCTCACGGAAATCGTTGTAATCGTCGGAACTGACCGGAAATAAACCGGCGTACACCTGCGGCTGAATTTTTTTGAAGCCCGGCAGTCTGGAGGTTTCGTCGGCAAATTTGTGATGCACGATGGTATCGCCCACCGGCGCACCGTGGATGGCTTTGATGCCAGCAATCACAAAACCTACATCACCCGCTTCCAGAATGTTGGTGTCGTAGGGCTTTGGTTTAAAGATACCCACTCTGTCCGCATTCCAAGCCTTACCCGTCGACTTGATAACAATTTTTTCGCCTTTTCTCAGCACGCCCTGAGTCACTCGCACCAGCGACACGACGCCCAGGTAATTATCAAACCAGGAGTCGATGATCAGTGCTTGCAGCGGCGCCAAACGATCACCCGTTGGCGGTGGAATTTTCTGGATCAGATCTTCCAGCACATCGTCCACACCCATGCCGCTTTTTGCCGAGCAACGCACGGCGCTGCTGGCATCTATGCCAATGATGTCTTCAATCTCGGCGGCTACCCGCTCCGGTTCGGCCTGCGGCAAATCCATCTTATTCAGCACCGGCACCACTTCCAGACCCTGTTCAATGGCGGTATAGCAGTTGGCCACCGACTGAGCTTCAACACCCTGCCCGGCATCCACCACCAGCAATGCGCCTTCGCACGCGTAAAGTGAACGTGACACTTCGTAAGAAAAGTCTACGTGCCCCGGCGTGTCAATAAAGTTGAGCTTGTAAACCTGGCCGTCACAAGCGGTGTAATTCAGGGTCACACACTGCGCTTTGATAGTAATACCGCGTTCACGCTCAATATCCATGGAGTCGAGCACCTGATCCGCCATTTCACGGGGGGTCAGGCCTCCGCAGGTCTGGATAAACCGGTCTGCGAGTGTGGACTTGCCATGGTCAATATGGGCGATAATAGAAAAGTTACGGATTCGGCTCAGTTCAGTCACAGACAATGAATACTCGTATAAGACACGGGATTGAGCCCGGGAAGGGCCGCTGCCGAAACCGACAACGACGGTATTTTACAGTTTACCGGCCGCCATTGCCATTGCTGTCGGCAGCCGGGTTTGAAGAGGTATTAAGGTTTCATCACCAGGTAGAGCGCGCGACCCTGGCGCACTACGCGCACTGGCACGGCGCGATCGCCGGTCAGGTTGCCGGCAATGTTGCGGAAATCCGACACCGACGTCACCGCTTTGCGATCAATTTCTGTAATCACATCATTGGGGCGTATGCCGGCGTCAAAAGCAGGACCACCCTGAACATCCGCCACTAATACGCCGGCACTGATGCCCTGGGCGTCAGTCGTGCTCGATGGCAGCGGCTCAACGCTCAAACCGAACAGCAACGAAACATTGTCGCCGGGGGTTGCCGGACTCTGCGCCTGGGCACCACGTTCGTCCGGCAGCTGACCAATTTTCACATCAATAGACATTTCGTTTCCACCACGCAGCACCGTCAAACGCGCTGACTCACCAATCGGCGTGCGCCCCACCATTGGCGGCAACTCAGATGACAACTGTAATTCCTCGCCGTCATAGGTCAGCACAATGTCACCGGACTGCAAGCCAGCGGCCTCTGCCGGTGAGCCGTCAAGAACTTCGGCAACCAGCGCGCCGCGCGGACGCTTCAGGCCAAAACTCTCGGCCAAATCACGGTTTACTTCTTGAATCAGCACGCCCAACCAACCACGGGATACACTGCCGTTGTCGCGGATCTGGCGGAATACGTTCATAGCGTCGTCAATGGGAATGGCGAAAGACACCCCCATAAAGCCGCCGGAACGGGTATAAATCTGGGAATTAATGCCAATCACGTCGCCGTCGAGGTTGAACAACGGCCCGCCGGAATTACCAGGATTAATAGCAACGTCGGTCTGAATGAACGGCACGTAATTTTCGCTAGGCAGGGAGCGACCAAGGGCGCTGACGATGCCGGCGGTAACAGTATAGTCAAAGCCAAAGGGTGAACCGATGGCAAAGACCCACTCGCCCACTTTCAAATTTCTTGACCTGCCCACTTGAACCACAGGCAAGTCGTCACCGGTTTCAATTTTCAACACGGCCATATCGGAGCGCGGGTCCGTGCCAATCAGGCGCGCGGGCAGTTCACGGCGGTCATTCAAGCGCACAATAATTTCGTCAGCGCCTTCTACTACGTGATTGTTGGTCAGTACGTAGCCATCGCTGGACACGATAAAACCGGAGCCCATAGACCGACGCGGTTGAGCCCGACCGCCTTGGGAGTTACCCGAGCCAGGACCCCGAAAAAAATCCTGAAAAAATTCTGGCATCTGCTCCAGCTGGCGTTCATCAAACGGCAAATTCTGAAGACGGCTGGTATTTTCCGGCGCTGCCGAGGTGGTGCTGATATTCACCACCGCCCCAGCATTGTCTTCCACCAACTCGGTAAAGTCAGGCAGGCCGCGGGCTTGAACAGCCAGGCTCGATGCCAGCAATATCATCAGACTGGTGGACAGCAGCGCAGCCCATATTAAAGAAATACAGTTGGTGGACTGCCTGACAGCCACAACCGAAGGTGTTTTTGGCATTGAGCAACTCCTATCATGAGTTCTGAGCTGACCGGAGCGGCCAGCGAACGGCATTAGTGAATACGTGCTTGAGGGCAAAGCCCGCTATTTCAATATACGGACGCTGGAAGAAATTATAACGATTGGGCAGGCGCGTACTTATTAACCTTCATTAAGTGCGGCTGATAGCCGCTGGGTATGCGGTGCTGTCGTAGCCTTGCAACGAAAAAGCCCGCGCCCAAGCCAAGGCCAGCGGCTAAGATAGCCACGCCGTCGCTGCCCGGCACCAGCTGGCTTGCGGCCATGCTCGCAGCGACCATCAACAGCAGCGGTAGCGCATACACCAATAGCGACGCCTGCAATAGCGCCTGTTCCGCAATACCCAATGTTACGTCGTCACCCACGCCCGCGTGCAAACTGTTCAGCACTTGCACCTGATTGGCCCGGCCACCGCTGGCAGCCGCCAGCACTCTCTGGCCACAGCCACCGCGGGCGGAGCAGCTCTGACACGTGCTCTGGCGAATGGTTTGCACCCAGACGGTGGTGCCAGACACCGCGACCACCCGGCCGCTTTCGGTGATCATCGGCTCGCGCCCTGATGCTCGACCAGGCTTGCGGTGGCGCTATCCACATTAGCGCTATCAACAGTTTTACTATCAACCGCTGCGCTGTCAAAACGGACCGACTCTGCCACTTTACGGGCGGTGATCGGAGGCACCTCGCCGACCACCGAAATCAACACCTGGCGACCGTCTGACTGCACCGGTCGCAAATACACCGTGGTAGCACCAATGCGCGATGCACCCGTGGGCATATCCAGACTGACAGCGTCTTCTACAAACACTGAAAAAGCCGCAAAACCGTCGCTGAACGCAATCACCTGGCGTTTGTCCGATCGCGGCGTAGCCGCTGGCTCAAAGCCCGCGGGCAGCCAACCCAGCGACCAACCTTGCAGGCGGGTCACCAGCTCGGTGACCGAGTTTGAAGGTTCAAGGCTCATGGTATGAGTCTTACTCTTATCGGTTGTTGATATTTGAAGCTCGCTGTCGACAATATCGTCGGTGATATCAAGGCTGGTGAACTGGAAATGCTCCAGGATCTGGTCGTCGGCGTTACGGGTTTGGCTTTTCACCAGCAGGCCGGTGTCTTTTTCCAGCCACAAGCGATAGCTGTAGCGGTAAGGGTCATTAGCGTTCAAAGCAATTTTTACAACAGCGTAGCCCGCTACGCGGCCCTCTCCCAGCATTTGCGCCTGATACCAACGCGGCGCAGGCAATGGCTGATCATTAAACGAATCAGCCAGCGACCCGGAGGGAATGAGAGCATCCAGTATGACGGTATCCTGAGCTGGTAACACGCAAATAACTTCCGTGCCACGACGCACAATTTCGCCGCTACCGCCGTCCTGAATAACCAACCTTTCCTCAACCATACTGCCGTTGTAGCGATGGGCCACTTGCATGGAATGCACCTGCTGGTTACGGCCATACACAAACACGCCCCGGTAAGAGGTCGTGTTCATGGCCGGGCTCAGGCGTTGCAACCACTCGACCGCTTCTACGCTACTGGCTACTTGGGGCTGCGTGTCAGCCGCCCGTGTCGCCGCCGGCATCGACAAAACCATAACCGCAAGGGCCAGGAAAAAACGCAACCATACTGTGCCTGCCTGCCCGTTCACGGTTTAATAACTCCCTGCATCAGCGCTGACCAGACGCGCATAGCCCACCGAACTCCGACCGGCACCCACGCTGTTATGCTGGGCGTGTTCCAGCAGATAACGGTGAATCTGCTGTCGCTGCCTGGCGTCCAGGCTCCGCAGAGATACTTCACTAACCGAAGTCACCGCGGCAGCCGAGTTTGGTTGCGCTGCGGTCTGAGCCGCAATCAGCTCCGGGTCGGCGGCGCTGTGCCAGCCCGAACCCGCGCCAAAACCCACCACCAGCGCCAGCGCTATCATGGCCATAACGGGCCAGTGCCAGCGCTGACGACTTGTTGCCTTTGCCGCATTGTGTTCTAACGCAGCTACCCCGACGTCAAGGCGTTGCCAGACACCAGCACTGACATCTGCGGCCGGCGAAACTGAGTCGGCTGCAGCGCCCAAGCCATGCATCAGGTCGTGAATCTGCTGCCAGCGTTGCCACTGGCCGCGCACTTCATCTTGGTCGGAAAAGGACAGCAAACGCCTCACAGCGAGTTCGTCTGCTTCGTCGTCTACCATGGCCGACAAGGTTTCTCTGAGACGATCATCCATAGGATGCAACCTCAATTGCTTGCAGAGTGGTTGAGCAAGGGGCCAAGATGGCGATCTACCGCATCCCGGGCCCGGAAAATACGAGAACGCACCGTGCCAATCGGGCATTCCAGTATGCGGGCAATGTCTTCGTAACTCAGGCCGTCGTATTCGCGCAGCAAAAACGCCGAGCGCAATTCTTCCGGCAGTGCGTCTATGGCTCTATTCAAGGCCCGCTGCAACTGGTCGCGCTGCAGCAATTTCTCTGGCGAAGCAATATCCCGCAAGCGTTGGCCATCGTCGTAGTTTTCCGCATCCGCAGAATCCACACTGCTCTGAGGGCGCCGACTGCGGGCTTCCAGATAGTTTTTGGCTGTGTTAACCGCTATGCGGTAAAGCCAGGTGTAAAATGCGCTGTCGCCCCGGAAACGGTCAATGGCGCGAAAGGCTTTAACGAAAGTTTCTTGGGTAAGATCCATCACTTCGTGGCTATCGAATACATAACGGCTGATGATAGATACTACTCGCGACTGGTATTTCAGCACCAGCAAATCGAACGCAGCGCGGTCGCCCCTGCGTACCTTGTGCACCAACTGCAAATCGGTCTGGCTGTCGCCCTGGTCGGGGGCTGTTTTATCAATACTGGACGTCATGGACGATTTGCCGGCACTCGCTGGTTCAAGGGCCTGAGTTCTGGCCTGTTTTAGAATGGAATGCATCATGCTGCTGCCCGGCGTCCATTGTTGGCGTTTTCGGAAAGAAATCGCCTAAAAGCGACTCTCTAGCTCTGGCAAATGGACAGCGAGCACAAAGTTTAGTTCAATACACTTCCACATTATGGCCTGTGATATCAACCTTATGCCACAATCCTTCGAGTTCGATGTACTGGTGATCGGCAGTGGCGCTGCCGGTTTGACGGTGGCTCTGAATCTGCCGCCCCATTTGCACGTCTGCGTTCTCAGCAAAGCGGCCATCAGCAGTGGCGCCACGCTGTGGGCCCAGGGCGGAATTGCGGCGGTGCTCGATCGGGAAGACTCCGTTGAAAATCACATTCAAGACACTCTGAACGCCGGCGCAGGCCTCTGCCACAAGGACGCTGTGCGCTTTACCGTAGAGCACAGCAAGGCCAGCATTGACTGGCTGGTTGATTCTGGCGTGGACTTCACTCGCGATGACAACGCCGCTTTTCACCTGACACGCGAGGGTGGCCACAGCCATCGCCGCATCATCCACGCTGCAGATGCCACCGGGCAGGCGGTGTCTACCACCCTGGCGGCCCAAGCCGAAGCACGAGCCAACATCACGCTGATGTCTGGCCGGGTCGCGGTCGATCTGATCACTAACCGCAAACTGTCGCTGCCTGGCAATCGTTGCGTGGGTGCTTACGTACTGAATCTCGACGACAACCACGTTGAATTGATTCGTGCCCGCTTTACGGTCATCGCCACCGGAGGGGCTTCTAAGGCCTACCGCTATACCACCAACCCGGACGGTGCTTCTGGTGACGGCATTGCCATGGCGTGGCGTGCGGGCTGCCGCGTCGCCAATATGGAATTCAACCAGTTTCACCCGACCTGCCTGTACCACCCCCACGCCAAATCGTTTCTAATCAGCGAAGCTCTGCGCGGCGAAGGTGGGCACTTGAAGCTGCCGGACGGCAGCCGCTTTATGGACCGTTTCGACAGTCGTGCGGAACTGGCGCCCAGAGACATTGTTGCCCGCGCGATCGATCACGAGATGAAACGCCTGGGCGCAGACCACGTGTATCTGGACATCAGCCACAAGCCGGCTGATTTTATAAAACACCACTTTCCGACCATTTACGAAACCTGTTTGACCTATGGCATTGATATCACCTGCGAGCCCATTCCAGTAGTGCCAGCGGCCCATTACACCTGCGGTGGTATCATCAGCGACCAACGCGCCAGAACCGATATCAACCAGCTGTATGTGGTCGGCGAAGCCGCTTTTACCGGCCTGCACGGTGCCAACCGCATGGCCAGCAATTCTTTGCTGGAATGCCTGGTGTATGGCCGCGCTGCCGCGGAAGACATTACCCGCCGGGAAGCCGACATACCGGCCGTACTGAATGTTCCGGAGTGGGATGAAAGCCAGGTTCGCGATTCTGATGAAGACGTAGTGATTTCTCACAACTGGGACGAACTGCGCCACTTCATGTGGGACTACGTCGGTATAGTTCGCACCACGAAGCGCCTGCAGCGAGCCAAGCACCGGGTCGATTTGCTGTCCCAGGAAATCGGTGATTTTTACAGCAACTATCGGGTATCTAACGATTTGCTGGAATTACGCAATCTGGTTACCGTGGCGGACCTTATTATCTGTTCCGCGCTGCAAAGGCATGAAAGCCGTGGCCTTCACTACACCTTGGATTTTCCGGAGCTGCAAGAAGAAGTCCGTGACACTCTATTGGTACCCACTACGTACCGTACCTCTGAACCTTGACGCCCCGTAGGGGTGAAACCAAGTAGCACCCAACCCAAAACCGACAGGATGCGATATGTCTGAATCCCAGATCACTTCAAACTCACCCGAGTTCAAGCGCTTATGGTGGCACAGCCGCCGCGGTATGCTGGAACTGGATAATCTCCTGGTGCCGTTTCTGGAGCAGGCCTACTGTGATTTGAACCCAGATGATCAAGCCTACTATGAGAAACTGCTGACGTGTGAAGACAGCGACATGTTCGAGTGGTTTATGCAACGCAATAAGTCTGAGGATCCGGACCTGCAGCGCATCGTTGAGGTTATTCTGAAACGTGTCCAGCCAGATTGATATCAGACTGTGCCCAGCCAGACTGGTGGGTGCTATCGCCGCCCTGCCTTGGTTGGTGCTGGCGGGTTTTGTGAGTGTGCTGTCCACTGACGGCCATGCGTGGTGGTTAGCGTTGATTCCTCTGGCCGCCGTGGGTGCGTTTCATGCCATTCGCAGCCACGGCTTGCTGTTAGGGCCACATTGCGTGGTCGGATTGAACCTTCATGATGACCAACTGTGGGCTCTGCACCACAACAGCACGGCGGTCGCCGTCAATCCGGGCCCTGGCAGCCGCATTGGCGCCCACTTCAGTGTTCTGCAATTACGCCAAGCCCACAGCAACCGCTATTACACAACGGTATTGCTGCTCAGCGGCAGCCGTGGCAACCTGCCTTCAGACGATGCGCGCCGTTTGCGCCTGTGGCTAAGGCTCGGGCAAAAATCTAAGACCGCCACCGTTTGACCCCATTTGTCTTTGTTTTGCGGAGCTTGTAATGAGTGATACCACTGCCTATTCATCAGTTGACAGCCCAATTGCACCCTCCACTGCAGATGGGGTGGCACGACAACCACTGCCGGAAAACAGCTGGGCAGAGCTGAGTGACCGCCTGATGGTGACGGTCAGCGGAGCCGGCACCGAGAAATTTTTGCAAGGCCAGTTCAGCCAGAACGTGAGCGAAGTCACCGCGGGCAAGTCCCTGCACGCAGCCGCCAGTAATCGCAAAGGCAGGGCCTACGCCCTGGTACGTATGGTGCGCCACAATGACGATATTCTGATGGACTTCAGAAGCGAGCTGGCGGATACCACTGAGGCTGAGTTGCGCAAATATTTGATGCTGTTTCGCGGCACTACCATGGCCCGCTTGGATAACAGCAGAATCATCGGCATCTTTGGCAGTGAACTGGCGCAAGCGGTAGCGGGTGAGCAAGCTGCGCTGGTCACCGATCTGCGGCAGCCCGGAGACACTCTGACCACTGAGCACGGTCACCTGATTTTGCTGGAGCCTTCCATCGAAGGCCCAGCGCGCTATGAGCTTTGGTCACCGAAGGGCACCTTGCCTGAGGTACTGGACGCCCACAATGATGGCAGTCAATGCAGCCTGGCCACTTGGCAAGCCGGACAAATTGCCGCCGGGGTGCCATGGCTGACCAGCACAACCGCCGGCGCCTACGTGCCACAGATGCTGAACTGGCAACATTTGGGAGGCGTCCACTTTAAGAAAGGCTGCTACACCGGTCAGGAAATTATTGCGCGCATGCACTTTCTTGGGCAGCTGAAAAAGAGCCTTTACCGACTGGCCGTTACCACCGACACAGAACCGGCCGTTGGCGATGCTATCAGCAACGGTGAGCGCAACGTGGGCGACGTGGTCAATACCTTGCAGACCGGGCCGCAGCAATATCATTTACTGGCGGTCATTCGCCATAACGCCGCACATGGCCCGCTCACACTGGCCAATAGCAGCGATGCCAGCCTGCAACTGTGCCCGCTGACGTACGCCGTGCCGGAGCGTGAGCAACCGCAAAAGGCGGCAGACTCATAATGTAATGAGCAAACGTCGCCGAATTTGCTATACCTTGGCCGACGATGCGAATGCCCACCGGGCCACAGGCCCGCGTTTCATCGCTTAACCGCTTAATTGCTCAACCGGATCTGGTTACCCTATGTCGAACATCGCCGACACCATCAAAAACGACCTGATTACCGCCATCAACAGCAACAAGCTGGTGCTACCAACACTGCCCGAAGCTGCGCTTAAAGTACGTGATATCGCACAGTCTGAAGACTCAGCAACCATGGATTTGGTGAAGGTGATCAGCAACGATACAGCGTTGTCTGCGCGTCTTGTTCGCGTTTGTGACAGCCCGTTGTTCCGCGGTAGTCGCCCGATCAAGAACCTGAGTATGGCGGTTAATCGCCTGGGCATGACCTACACCAGCAGCTTGGCCATGGGTCTGGCCGTGGAACAAATGTTTCAAGCCACCTCGGATATGATCGACAAACGCATGCGCGCAACCTGGCAAACCAGCATAGAGGTCACTGGCATTTGTCACTTTCTAACCCAGAATTACACGCGCCTCGAGCCCGAACAGGCCACCTTGGCAGGCATGGTTCACTTGATTGGTACGTTGCCGATACTGCGCTATATCGAAGACAATGACGTCAACATTAGCGGCATTGTGCTGGATGAAATCGTTGCTGAACTGCACCCGCAAATTGGCTCAATTATCCTCAAGCGCTGGGGTTTCCCCGCCGACCTGCAGGAGGTTCCGTTACTTTATAACCAGTTTGACCGCAGCCCTGCCAAGGCCGACTACAGCGATCTGGTGATGATGGCGAATTTGCAGAGAGTTGCCGGAACCGATCACCCCTGGGCTCAGATGGACTGGAGCGCCATCAGCGCGTTCGAACGACTTGGGCTAGATCCTGCAGCAAGTGACGATGAAAACCTGGACGCCCAGATGGCGGCCGCCATGGCAATGCTGCAGTAGTGAGAGCAAAAAAAGCCCACGCAGGAAACATCAGGGGTGCTGAGGCAGCGCCCAGTCAATAGCGCCAAAACCCCTCTCACCCAGCCATCGATTAGCCTGGGAAAAATGCTGGCAACCAAAAAAGCCGCGATAAGCGCTTAGAGGCGATGGGTGCGGCGCCTTCAGTACCAGATGTTTTTGGTGATCAATACCGCGGCCCTTTTTGTGGGCGTAACTGCCCCAGAGCATAAACACCACGCCTTGGTTCTGCTCATTGACCGCCGCGATCACAGCGTTGGTGAATTCTTCCCAGCCCATTCCCTGATGCGCGCCGGCGCGGCCGCTCTCCACCGTTAACACGCTGTTCAGCAGCAATACGCCCTGGTCGGCCCAGGCCTGCAGACACCCGTGGGCCGCAGGCTCTACGCCAAGGTCAGTGCGGATTTCCTTAAACATATTAGCCAGCGATGGCGGCGTGGGGGTGCCGGGCAACACCGAAAAGCTCAAACCGTGGGCCTGACCCGGCCCGTGGTAGGGGTCCTGTCCTAGAATCACCACTTTCACCTGTTCCAATGGCGTACTGTTCAGCGCATTAAATACTCGGCGCGCCGGTGGGTAAATGTTCTTACCCGCTGCTTCCTCTGCCGCTAAAAACTGCGCCAAAGACGCCATGTATGGCTGCCGGAACTCTTCTGCCAGCCGTTCCGACCAGCCGCGGTCGGGCAACAGCTGCTGCGCCAGCCCCTGTAGTGGCGTCATCGCTTAGCCCTCACTCTTTTTACTGTCTGCTTTGTGTTCCGGGCGCATGGCCGGGAACAGAATAACGTCGCGGATAGACGCGGAGTTAGTGAGCAGCATGGCCAGACGGTCGATACCAATGCCTTCGCCCGCGGTGGGCGGCATGCCGTATTCCAGCGCCATCACGTAGTCTTCGTCGTAAAACATGGCTTCGTCGTCGCCGGCGTCTTTTTCTGCCACCTGGGCGCGGAAACGCTCGGCCTGGTCTTCGGCGTCATTCAACTCGGAGAAGCCGTTGGCAATTTCGCGACCGCCAACAAAAAACTCGAAGCGCTCGGTGACGAATGGATTGCTGTCTTTGCAGCGAGCCAGCGGTGACACTTCTTTCGGGTATTCGGTAATAAACGTGGGCTGCATCAGACGATGTTCGGCGGTTTCCTCAAAAATCTCGATCTGCACTTTGCCAAGACCCCAGCTGTCTTTCACTTTAACGCCCAAGTCTTTCGCCATCTGCCGCGCAAAGCTTTCGTCCGCCAGTTGTTCGACGCTGACGTTTTCGTTGTAGCGCACAATAGCGTCAACCACGGTCAACCGATCAAACGCTTTACCGAAGTCATATTCAATGCGGGTTTCGTTACCGTCGGTGTCAACCGCCGTATTCAGCACCAGACTGGAGCCCAGAACCTGCTCGGCAATGCTGCGCAGCATGTCTTCGGTCAGATTCATCAGGTCGTTGTAGTCGGCGTAAGCTTGGTAGAACTCGACCATGGTAAATTCCGGGTTGTGACGGGTCGAGAGCCCTTCGTTACGGAAGTTACGGTTAATTTCAAACACCCGTTCAAAGCCGCCGACTACAAGGCGCTTCAAATACAGTTCCGGCGCGATGCGCAAGTACATATCAATGCCCAGGGCGTTGTGGTGTGTCATAAACGGCCGCGCCGTGGCGCCACCGGGGATCACTTGCAACATGGGGGTCTCAACTTCCATGAAGTCACGATCAGCAAAAAACTGGCGCATGGTGGTAATGATTTTCGAGCGCGTAAGGAACACTCGGCGACTGTCTTCGTTGACCATCAAATCTACGTAGCGATGACGATGGCGGGACTCGGTATCGGTCAAGCCCTTGTGTTTTTCCGGCAGCGGGCGCAGAGATTTTGTCAGCAGCACGTAGTCGTCCATGGTGACGTAGAGGTCGCCCTTACCCGAGCGCGCCAAGACGCCACAAACCCCAATAATGTCTCCCAGATCCCAATGCTTTGTGGCTTTTTGCACATTTTTGGAGGCGTACACCTGCATTCGGCCAGTCACGTCCTGAACCACCTTGAACGCCTTACGATCCAGCATCATGCGGCCGGCAATGGCCACAGGAATCGCCATGTCTTCCAACTGTTGTTTGCTATGATCCGCGTATTTTTCCAGCAGCTCAGCGGCGGTACTGTCGCGACGAAAGTCGTTGGGAAACGCATTGCCCTGCTCACGAATATCCGCCAGTTTAGCGCGGCGCTCGGCAATCAGCTTGTTCTCATCAGGCTGGGCATCGGGCTGGGCATTGTGCATCTGTTCAGTCATTTTGGCTCACTGGGAATAAGAGTCGGGTTAGTCCGGATCAAAGCGAAGGGCGCTGGATCACAGCGCCATTTTCAGGCTGGCTTCAATAAACTTGTCAATATCGCCATCAAGTACCGACTGGGTATTGCTGGTTTCTACCTTGGTGCGCAAATCCTTGACGCGGCTGTCATCCAACACATAGGAGCGGATCTGGCTGCCCCAGCCGATGTCGGACTTGGAGTCTTCCAGCTTTTGCTTCTCGGCGTTACGGGCCTGCATTTCATGTTCAAAAAGCTTCGCTTTCAGCTGTTTCATGGCCTGATCTTTGTTCTGATGCTGGCTACGACCGGCTTGACAGGCTACAACGATGCCAGTCGGATTGTGGGTCAGGCGCACGGCCGACTCGGTGCGGTTAACGTGCTGGCCACCGGCACCGGACGCGCGATACACATCGACCCGCAAATCCGCCGGGTTGATTTCAATCACAATGCTGTCGTCTACTTCAGGTGCTACAAACACCGATGAAAACGAGGTGTGACGGCGGTTACCGGAATCAAACGGTGACTTACGTACTAAGCGATGCACGCCGGTTTCGGTGCGCAACCAGCCAAAGGCGTAATCGCCCTGAATGTGAAGTGTAACGCTCTTGATGCCCGCCACTTCGCCTTCCTGCAACTCGACAATCTCAGCCTTAAAGCCACGGCGCTCGGCCCAGCGCAGATACATGCGCAGCAACATATTGCCCCAGTCTTGGGCTTCGGTGCCGCCAGAGCCGGCCTGGATGTCCAGATAGGCATTGTTGGAGTCCATTTCGCCGGAAAACATGCGGCGGAATTCGAGCTTTTCCAGATTTGCATCCAGCTCGGCAAGATCGTTTTCGATGTCGGCAACCGTGGCTCCGTCGTCTTCTTCAACGGCCATCTCAAGCAGGCCTTCGGCGTCGGTCAGGCCGCTGGTCAGTCGATCAATGGTGGACACGATCAGTTCCAGACCGGAGCGTTCTTTGCCCAGAGCTTGCGCTCGCTCGGGATCTTCCCAAACGCTGGGCATTTCCAGTTCGCGCTCTACTTCGGTCAGACGTTCGCTACGCCGGTCGTAGTCAAAGATACCCCCTGAGCGCTTCAGTGCGCTCACGAAGTTCTTTAATCTTCATAACGATGGGGTTGATTTCCATGAAAAGCGGACTCGCTCTGGCAAGTGATGATTAAAAACGTCGTTTGATTCTACCGTAAATCCGCCGTTAAATCAGCCGCCACAAAACCACACACAGCGTGCTTTTTTTGCGTTGGGATCACAGCTTTCTGCCCGACCCACCGATTCAGCATGAAATTGGCAAGGGTTTCTCAAAACTGGCACAAGTTTCGCAAGATTTTCATCAACACACGATTAAATGAAGGCGTAACTGCAGGGTTTTGCCACGTCTTATGCAAACACGAAGTGCCCCATACACGCACAGTCCAACGTCTGTCATAATCCCGCTCACAAAATCGAAACAGCCTGGCTGCTACTGCCGGCCAGTGAGATGCATGGCCGTCCTAACCAAGGCGACACGGCCCACGCTCAGCGCGTGGCGACCCGTGTCGAATGCCGCGAACAGCTGCAAAGCCTATTACTGCGAGCACCCGAAAGTGCTCAAGCGCGGCGTCTGGTGGGTCAAGTGGAGATGAACGATGGCAATCTGCAAAAAGTCCGCGCCTTATTTGACACCGGCCCGGCGCAGCGGCAGATTCACGAGTAAGCTCTCAGCAGTCACGTTCAAAGTCTGCTGGGCCAGCAACTGAGCGTGTATTTTCAGCGTCGGTGCTGATTGCGACAACTCTGACTATCGCGAATCAGGAAAGCATAACGGGCCTTAACGGCCCGTTATTCGTTGCCTCTACAAGTAAGGGGAAATGGCTTCACCGTACAAATGCAGCTCTTCGAGAATGTGCCGCTGTTGTTGAGTGACATCTGGCTTAGCCATTAAGCGCTGAAGTTCCGCTCCATAGTCGGCAAGTGACAGCCAGCCTTTCGCTGGCTGGGTCAATCTTTGCTCGCGGAACTGCTCCCAACGCGCCATTTCCTCACCGCTCAAGGTATCCGGATAATTGCGCGCACGATAACGAAATAGCATTTCGGTCAGGCGCCGGTCGGTAAACTGGAATTCGCTTTCGGCAAGCTGCTGCGGTGCTATTGCCAGAGCCCGATCCAGCTGCGCACGGTCACTCGGGCTGAAAAAGCCGCCGGCGTATATCTGCTCGTCTGGATCCATCAGCTCAGTGTCGTGATCACGCTCGAAAGCAGCGGCCACACGCTGCCCAAAATCTGACCCTGCCTGGCGCAAAATGGCCAGATGACGGCGCATCTGTTCACCGTCCAGGTTCAGCTGTTGCAAACGTTCCGCCGAGAGCACTGCCAGCATAGTCGCCGGCGCCAATACCGGGCACTTGTTCAGCTGAATCGCCTTTAGCGGGAATCGGCGAACACCGTCCGGTAACGCGGATTGCGCGGTAAAAACCCGCTCACGAATCTGCTTAACGCTGGCATTAATCAACTCATCAGGATGTTCACGCAAATCATAAACGATCACCTGGTTTTTGTTGCGGGCGTGTTCAGCAACCGGCGCCACCAGTGCGCAACTGCCCTGGCTGGCCGGGTACTTTCCGGACACGTGAAAAACCGGCTTTCGCGTGGAGGTATCCAGCATTTTGCGGGCCGCCTGCTTGGATTTGTTGGCCAGCGCAAATTCAAACAATCGGGGTTGGCGTTCCTTGATCAGGCGCGCCAGCGCAAGCGTCGCGGTTACATCAGACATGGCATCATGGGCTTGGCCGTGTTCAAGGCCATTGGCTCGGGCCAACTCCGATAACCGAAAGCTCGGGCTACCATCGGACTTTCGCGGCCATTTTATGCCTTCTGGACGCAGCGTATGAGCCAGACGCACCACATCAATCAGGTCCCACCGCGAATTGCCATTTTGCCATTCCCGACCATAAGGGTCGCGCAGATTGCGATACAGGGTATTGCGGGTTACTTCATCGTCAAAGCGCAAACTGTTGTAGCCCACCACACAAGTGCCAGGCTGACTGAAGGCACTGTTGATCATGGTAATGAATTCGGCCTCGGGATAACCTTCTTGCGTGGCTTGCTGCGGCGTTATCCCGGTAATCAGACACGCTTCAGGGGCCGGCAAATAATCATCAGCGGGTTTGCAGAAGATAACCAAAGGCTCTTCAATGATATTGAGATCGCTGTCAGTCCGCACACCTGCAAACTGACAGGGTCTGTCGTGCAATGGGTCAACGCCGAAGGTTTCATAATCGTGCCAGTAAAATGTGGAGGTCAAAACCGCAAACTCCTGCGAATAATACGGCGCTGATTCTGACAGAAAATACTGCCTACGCCTGATTGTAGCCGGCACACAAAACACCGGCCATTTGTGCGTGTACAGGGCGCACGGAATTAATGTAGCACCAATATACACACGAGGCTTCACTGTTATAACGTCCAGGTACCTTCATTTTGCCCGGGTCTGCGCATGTTACCTGACATATTGATTTGCGACGATTCCGGGATGACTCGCAAACAGATGACCCGAGTTCTGCCAACCGCACTACCGGACGGCCCGAAGGTCAATGTTGAGATGCTGATGGACATGTTCAGCGTTTTGTTTGGCACATCTTTGAAAGGCGTTGGCGATCAAATGAATCTATGGCTGAGCCTCAGTCTTCCAACGGTATTGCACCGTGCAGACAGCGCCGGGCGTTATGGTTGAGAAGAGTGCGCTATTATTCTGCCAGAAACCGATACCGAGGGGACTTTCACTGTGCGCGGGCGCATCTTAAACACCATTTCACGGTGAACGGTCACAGTAGATAGTCACAACATCAGCTGCACCGCCTGCACCAACAGCGCGCTTCTCACCGGTGATTCAAAAAATTATAGGATATGCTTGGAGCAGGCAGAGCAAGCCAAGTACTCAGCAAAACAAGGTGGGCGCAATCAGATTGTCACTTTCTAGTTTCTGTTTTGATGCTGGCCGCGGCTGACCAGTGACCACTTGAGTCTCAACAGACACATCTTCAGTTAAGGACGCCGACCGGAGCGCTAGTAAACGAACGCCCCGGTTTGTTGCACACTATGACTGCAGACAGATTATGGCTGGCAGATTAGTCCTGCCAGCTCTGCACTGCCTCTTTTCCGTGCTTTTCACGCCACTCGTTAAGCGTCTTGTGGTTGCCGCCACGGGTTTTAACCACTTCGCCGGTGTGCGGATTGTGATAAGTTTTTTCCGGACGCTTGGCGCGATTTCCACCGCCAGTCGCAGCGGTTGACGCTGAAGCAATAGATGGGTCAATCGCAGCCAAAATTTGCAAGACATCTTTTGGCGACTTGTTGTATTCGCCCATCAGTTCACGAACTTTGTTTTCAAACGCCAATTCGCTTTTCAACGCTTGATCTTCTTCCAGCTTCTCCAGCTCTGCTGCCAGCTTTTCCATCAGCTGCTTCTTTTGGTAATAGTCGTTAATTTTCGCCATGAAATTTAAACCTTAAGGTCTGGATTGTCTGATATGAACGATGACAATACACATATTGTATGTAGTCACCGAAATTCCAAGATCAATGATAATGAATTAGTAAGGCCAAATCAATGCATTAATGAACTATCTAGCGCATTAAGACTTACAGTCACTTAAAATGTCAAAACTCTGGCGTTTTGTTAAAGCATTATCAATTATTACTAATTTTTTAATGACGATATCGGCACAGATATACGCTGGTTTTGCTGCATGAACTCGATCAACACAATTGCCCGCTCATCGCCGTCGTAACATTGGAATACTGCCCGTATGCCAGCGAACGGGCCTTCTAAGACGTCTACATCGTCGCCACTTTTAATACCTCCGGCGAAGGCAACCCTGCTAAGACTGACGCGCAAATGGTCGATCACTTCATCTTCAACTGGTAGTGGTTTGCCACCGAACCCAACAATTCTTATCACGCCGCGAGTAGAACGCAGTTTTGACCAAACTGGATTCAATTGCGACAAATTGATAAAGATATAACCCGAAAACAGCGCCTCCAGTTTGCAACTGCGCTTCCCTAAATGCAGTTTCTCAACCATCACTTTCGGATAAAAACAGGGAATGTCCTGGTTTTGTAAATGCATAAGAGCGCGGTCTCCTTGACCAAGCTTGCACTGCAAGACATACCACTTCATAAAAAAACCTATCCTGATTACGCATAAGAGTCAGCCATCTTTAGCAGCCTATAGGGCATAGGCGGTGTCCGGGCTGCTACTGTCAGGAACCGCGGAAGCATGGCTTTGAGATCGTAGCGCCGATTGAAGCGGTATTCGAACTCAGCGAGGTAGCGAGGGGCATGCTGCTCCCGGATGGCGTGGTAAGTTCCCGTGATCGCGTTCTTGACGTTGCCGAGCAGGGTGTTGACCCAGTTGAACTCAGGATTCGCCACGCTGGCACGACCGCCTCCGGTGATGTGGCGCTCGTGGACGCAGGTGGCCGTGTCAAAGGCCCGGAAACAGTTGAGACCATCGCTGACAACGTGGCTTCCGGGCGCAATAGCCTGTTGGCCATAGCGACGCACCTCGGCCAGGGTAAAGCCACTCACACGGCGAAGCTGAACCCGCATCGGGTGGCCCTCGCCATTGGTTTGTACCGCAGCGACAAAGGGGAATTTATGCTCGGCACCACGACCTCGTTTTCCCGACCGTTCGCCGCCCAGATAGGCGTCATCAATCTCGATGCGGCCGCTGAGCCTCTCTCCCTGGTTGCGATCGTACATGACCTGCAGCACCTTGTGTTTGAGCTTCCAGGCCGTGTTATAAGTGACACCGAGATCCCGAGACAGCTGCAATGCCGAGAGACCGCTCTTACGCTGGGTCAGCAGATAAATGGCCAGGAACCAGGTGGTCAACGGCAGGTGAGTCGCATGAAAGAGAGTGCCGGCGGTCAGTGACGTCTGATGATGACAGCGATGGCACTGGTAATGCCCCCTCGACAGCCGGCAGCCGGTAGCATTGCCGCAGTCAGGGCACACAAATCCCTTGGGCCAGCGGTGCTGGAAAAGGGCTTCTTGGCACTGTGCTTCTGTGCCGTATTGCTTGAGAAAAGCCGGCAACGACAGGCCGGGCTGGAACTGGATTGGGTTACGTGCCATGAGCTTGGCTCCTGTACTGTATATAACAACGGGGTATCCCTTTAGCTCCACAAATGGCAAAATCTCTCAATGGATGTGCCAACAATTGCTCCGATAGGTGGAAAAGATTATCCAACGACTTGGGTTCAATTCCTTGATTGGTTCCACTCTGAACA